>FSTQ01000233.1_pt1 | contig 11015 bp, 6 predicted proteins | sample 1637281 | NCBI WGS metagenome assembly FSTQ01 (sample SAMEA3914818, study PRJEB12502) | metagenome | biome: forest; material: soil | place: Canada | collected 2010-06-26 | depth 0.1 m
GCGTCACGGTGTTTCAAGCGACGTCCCTCGGCCACAAGTACGACGCCGATCCCTCGATGGGCTGGCGCGTCCTCGCCGCGGGCGGGGTCGAGTCGCACAAGATCCCCGGCGAGCACCTGGAGCTGCTCCGCCCGCCCAACGTTCAAGTGCTCGCCGCCAAGCTCAACGAGTGCATCGATCGAGGGATGCGGAAGCGCAGGTGAGCGCTCGATCCACAGGAGAGCCCCTGTCTCGCGTCAGGACGGCGAGGGCGCGAGCCAGTGATCCCGCACCCAGTCGAGATCGCGCGCCGTGGGGCGAAAGCGGCCGGTCGACTCCTGATCGAGGCGGTTGCGCAGCCAGTCGCGCGAGGCGAACACGCTGAGGATGTAGTCGAGCTCGGGGATCGAGGGGCGGATTCGATGATACCTGTCCTCGAGCAGCGAGGCGCACTGCACGTCGATGACGTCGACCGAGCTCTGGATCATGAAGTCGGGGAAATAGAGCGGTCGAGCGAGGAGCTGAGTCCAGCCGGAGAAGCCGAGGAGGTCGAGCGCCCGCGGGATCCGCTCGAGCAGGCCGCCGCCGGGGCCCTCTCGCCCCTCCTCGCCGAGCCCTTCGGTGGCGCCGAGCGAGAGCACCGCGAGGGAGCGGAGGAGATCCCGCTCGCCGCCTCCGCTCTTCGCCTGATGATCCATGGCCGCGCGCACCGCGACGAGGGTGGGATTGTTGGCGAGCAAGGCTCCATCGAGGTACGCCTCGCCGTCAACCTCGCTCCGGTGCTCGGCGAGCACGACGGGGAACGCCGCGCTGGAGAGCGCCACGTCGACGAGGGTGCGGCGGCGCTCGGCGTCGGACTCGAAGTCGAAGCTCTTGAACACCCTTCGTTTCCACGTCTTCTTGTGGATGCTGACGACAGCGACCTTGCGCCCGCGCTCGGCGAGATCGCCCAGCGTCTCGCCGCCGAAATGGCGCTCGAGCACCGCGCGCATCGCCGCGGCGAGGGCGCGCGGGCTCCGGCCGGTGACGACGCGGAGCGCGGCGGCGGGCGAGACGCGGAAGATTGCCAGGATCTCGTGGAGCATCTCCACGCATTCGCCGAGCACGCGCGCGCCCTCGCGCTCGCTCTGCCGCGAAGCGAGGTAGAGAGCGGCGAAGGCCCCGTCGGAGGTGCCGGCGAAGAGATCGGTCGCGGCGAGGAAGCCGGGGCGTGCCTCCTCGATTTGCCGGAGCACGCGGGCGTGGAGCGAGGCGCTCACGCCGCCGTCGATGGAGAGAATGTTCAAGCCGGGCCTCCGCGGGCCTCGGGCTTAACAGGCGCCGAGCGGCGCTGTCAAGCAGCGCCCTGGGGCCTTGCCGTCGCTGCCGGCGCGGGCCGGGATCGCCGCGGTTTCGATGGCGCGATCTCGCAGAATCGATGTTACCCTCGCGCTCAGCGAGGAGCCTCCCCGCCGTCCGGGCAGGCGCCGAGGAGCGACGCCGAATGCATACCGATCACGAGTACACCGCTGCCGAGATCGTGATCGAGGACGCAACGGCGGTGGTCACGCGGGCCGTGCGCGACGGGCGCAACGTGCTCCTCCGGCGCGCGAGCAAGGAGTACCCGACTTCCCACGAGCTCGCGAAGCTGCGGTACGGCGCCTCGATCAGCCAGAGCCTGGATCTGCCGGGCGTGGCCAGGGTTCACGGGCTGGAGAAGCTCGGCAACCGCGTCGTCGTGGTGATGGAAGACTTCGGCGGCGTCGCGCTCCGCACCCTGCTCGGCCAGCGCCGGATCGAGGTGCTGGAGGCCCTCGGCATCGCGCGCGAGCTCGCCAAGATCCTCGGCGCCCTCCACCGCGAGCACGTCGTTCACCGCAACGTCGAGCCGTCGAACATCTACGTCGACACCGCCTCGGGCACAGTCAAGCTCGCCAACTTCGACATCGCCTCTCGCCTCAGCCGCGACAACCCGGTCCTCACCGGCGCGAGCCGCCTCGAAGGCACACTGGCCTACATTTCTCCCGAGCAAACAGGGCGCATGAACCGCGCGGTCGACTACCGGACCGACATGTACTCGCTCGGTGTCACCCTGTACGAGATGCTCGCCGGCCGCCTCCCGTTCGACGCCGTCGACCCGATGGCGCTCGTCCACAGCCACATTGCCGTCGCGCCCGAGCCCCCGCACCGCGTCCGCCCCACGGTGGACGCGGCCGTCTCCTCCGTGGTCATGAAGCTCCTCGCCAAGAACGCGGAGGACCGTTATCAGACCGCCTATGGCCTGATCGCCGATCTCGAAGAGTGCATGTCTCAGCTCAAGACAGCAGGCACCATCGGGGATTTCCTCCCCGGCGCGCACGACGCCGCCTCCGATTTCCAGATCCCCGAGAAGCTCTACGGCCGCGAGCGCGAGAAAGAGCGGCTCATCGCCATCTTCGAGCGCGCCTCGTCGGGCAGCGCCGAGATCGTGCTCCTGTCCGGCCACTCCGGCATCGGCAAATCAGCCCTGGTGAACGAGATCCAGCGGCCGATCACCGAGCGGCGCGGCTACTTCACCTCGGGCAAATTCGACAAGCTCCACAACGCCCCTCACGGCGCGATGATCCAGGCCTTCCAGAGCCTGATCCGCGAGCTCCTCTCCGAGAGCGAGAAGAAGATAGCCTCGCTGCGCAAGCGCCTCAACGAGGCCCTCGGGGCGAGCGGCCAGGTGGTGATCGACGTGATCCCCGAGGTCGCGCTGATCGTGGGCAAGCAGCAGCCGGTGCCCGTGGTCGGGCCGACCGAGTCGCAGAACCGCTTCAACCTCGTCTTCCAGCGCTTCATCAACGTGTTTGCCCGGCGCGAGCACCCGCTGGCGATCTTCCTCGACGACCTCCAGTGGGCCGACGGCGCCTCGCTCAGCCTGATTCGCCTCCTGCTCTCGGACCCGGGGACACGGCACCTCCTGATCATCGGCACCTACCGCGACAACGAGGTCCACGGCGCCCACCCGCTCGCGCTCATGCTCTCGGAGCTCCGCAAGGAGCAGGCTTTGATCGAAGAGATCGCCCTGCGCCCGCTCGACTACGGCGACGTGCGCCGGATGATCCTCGACACGCTGAGCTGCCCCGACGACGAGGCCACCCAGGCGCTCGCCCGCGTCGTCCACGACAGGACCGAAGGCAACCCCTTCTTCGTCAATCAATTCCTCACCTCGCTCTACACGCACCAGCTCCTCACGTTCTCGGCCGACGCCGGACGGTGGCAGTGGAACCTCCAGCGCATCCAGGAGTCCAGCATCACCGACGACGTCGCCGGGCTGATGGCGGAGCGGATCCGCAAGCTCCCCGAGGCCTCGCAGCGCGTGGTGCGGCTCGCCGCCTGCATCGGCGCCTCGTTCGACCTCAAGACCCTCTCGGTCATCAGCGAGAGCACGCCGCTCCAGGTCGCGACCGATCTCTGGGACGCCGTTCAAGCGGGCCTCGTCCTCCCCGTCGGCGACGAGTACAAGTATCTCCAGGCCGAGGCGACGCGCGAGACCACCCCTCCGAGCTCCTTCGGCAGCAACACCGACTCGCTCCCGATCCGCTACGAGTTCCTCCACGATCGCGTGCGCGAGGCGGCGTACGCCCTCATCGCCGACGACCTCAAGAAAGAGCTCCACCTCCGCATCGGCCGCCTCCTCCTCGAGAACCTCGAGGAGAGCAAGCGCCAGGCGCGGATCTTCGAGATCGTCAATCAGCTCGACATGAGCGTGGACCTCATCGACACCGCGGAGGAGCGTTATCAGCTGGCGCGGCTCAACCTCGTCGCCGGCCAGCGGGCCAAGAGCTCGACAGCCTACGACGTCGCCCTGCGCTACCTCGAGGTCGCGACTCGGCTCCTCGGCGCCGACTCCTGGCAGACCGAGCACGAGCTCACCTTCTCGATTCACGTGCTCCGCGCCGAGTGCGAGCACCTGCTCGGCCGCTTCACCGAGGCCATGGCCCGCCTCGAGGTCGCGCTCGCCGGCGCCTCCACGATCGAGGAGAAGGCCCAGGTCCACGCGCTGGAGGTCATCGCCCACGTCAGCCGGGGCAACCACGAGGGCGTGCGCCGAGCCAGCAGCGCCGCGCTCGCGCTCTACGGCGTCATGGTCCCGACCGGGGACGCCCTCGGCCCCGCGTGCGGCGCCGAGAGCGCCAAGCTCGCCGCGAGCCTCGCCGGCCGCGACGTGGCGGGCCTCGTCCACCTCCCGGAGGCCACCGATCCCGCGTCGCGCGCCCGCACGACCCTGCTCTCGCAGGACATGGTCTACGGCGCCTACGTCAACCCGATGCTCTTCTCGCTCTTCGCCATGAGGCTGCTGAACGAGTCGCTGGAGCACGGCGTCTCTCCCGGCTCGGCGATGGGCTATGTCACCTACGCGACGGCCCACGGCGCGATGACGGCCGACTACGAGACGGCCCACGCGCTCGGCTCGGTCGCGCTCGGCCTCGCCGAGCGCCTCGACGACGTCAACGTGCGCTCGCGCGTCGAGTTCTGGTTCGCGACCTTCGTCAACCCCTGGCGCCGCCCCTTGCGGACCAGCTATCCGTACCTCGAGCGCGCCTACACCGCCTTGATGGAGTCCGGAGCGCCCCACAGCGCCGGGATCGCCGCGGCTCAAGGCATCTTCTTACCGCTGCTCGGCGGCGACGAGCTCCAGGCGCTCCAGGAGCGCGCGCGCCACCACTACGACCTCCAGGTCCGCCTCGCCAACCCCGACAACGCGCAGTTCCTCTCCTGCTTTCTCCGCATGACGACGCTGCTCACCCGGGGCTCGATCCCGCCCGAGCTCGAGGCCGAGCTCGGCGAAGAGGGGATGATCGCGCGGTCGGTGGAGTACCTCGCCGTGCGCCTCAGCTACGAGCTGCTCGACATGATCGTCGCCTTCATCTTCGGCGACAACGAGCGCGCCCTCCGGCTCGCGGAGAGCGGCGCCGGCAACGTTCACTTCGTCTTCGGCCACATGGCCGAGGCCGAGTTCCGCTTCTTCCGCGCCCTGGTGACGGCGGCGCACCTCCCGACGTCGACCCCCGAAGAGCGGGTGACGCGCCTCGCCCTCTTCGAGGAGGACCGGGACAAGCTCGCGTGGTGGGCGAAGAACTGCGCCGAGAACTTCGGCTACAAATACGATCTCGTGCGCGCCGAAGAGGCCCGCCTCCTCGGCGACAACGAGGCGGCGATGGCCCTCTACGACAAGGCGATCGAGGCCGCCGCCGAGCAAGACTTCACCCACCACCAGGCCGTCGCCGAGGAGCTCGCGGCGAGGTTTTACCTGGCGATCGGCCGCAAGAAGATCGCCCGCGTCTACCTGGCCGACGCGCGCTACGCGTACCTCCGCTGGGGCGCGACAGCCAAGGTCGCGGCGCTGGACGCGCAGCACGCCGGCCTCTTGCCCCACACCGGGATCGAGGTCCGCCACGGCGGCGAAGGCACGACCGGCGCCGCGCTCGATCTCATCACCGTCATGAAGGCCTCTCAGGCCATCTCCGGAGAGATCGTCCTCGACGAGCTGCTCCGCAAGCTCATGAGCACGGTGCTCGAGAACGCCGGAGCGCAGCGCGGCCTGCTCCTGCTCAAGGGAGATCACGAGATCATCGTCGAGGCCAGCGGCGGGGCGGAGTCGATCCTCGTCACCGACGCCACCGTGGAAGAGCGCTCCGACGTCTCCAAGGCGATCGTGCGCTACGTGGAGCGCACGCGCGAGAGCATCGTCCTCGGCGACGCCGCCAACGCCGGCCAGTTCCGCGCCGATCCTTACGTGTTCACCGCGCGGCTGAAGTCGATCCTCTGCATGCCCATCCTCTCGCACCAGCACCTCGCCGGCGTGCTCTACCTCGAGAACAACCTCGTCACCGACGCCTTCACCCCCGAGCGCTGCCGGGTGCTCGAGCTGCTCGCCGCGCAGGCCGCCATCTCGCTCGAGAACGCCCGCCTCTACGACACCCTGGAGAACCGCGTCAAGGAGCGCACCCTGGAGCTCTCCTCGAGCAACGAAGAGCTCTCCTTGACGCTGCGTCGCCTGAAGGAGACGCAAAAGCAGCTGATCATGCAGGAGAAGCTGGCCTCGCTCGGCGCGCTCACCTCGGGCATCGCCCACGAGATCAAGAACCCTCTCAACTTCATCAACAACTTCGCCGAGCTCTCGGTCACCCTCACCGCCGATTTGCTCCAGGAGATCGAGAGCCAGAAGGCCCGCCTCCCCGCCGACAGCGTGGCGATGATCGACGAGATCGTCGGCGATTTGCAGCAGAACGTGTCGAAGATCAACCAGCATGGCCGCCGCGCCGACGACATCGTCCGCGCCATGCTCGAGCACTCGCGCTCCGGCGCCGGCGAGCGCCGCGACATCGACATCAACGCCCTGCTCGGCGAGTACACCAACCTCGCGTACCAGGGCTTCCGCTCCCAGGACACCGCCTTCAACGTCACGATCGAGACCGCCTACGACCCGGCCGTCGGCACCATCCTCATCCCTTCCCAGGAGATCGGCCGCGTCTTCCTCAACCTGATCAACAACGCCTGCTACGCCGCCCGCGCCCAGCGCCAGCGCCTGGGAGAGCGCTTCTCCCCCTTGCTGCGCGTGTCGACGAAGAGCCTCGGAGACCGGGTGGAGATCCGCGTGCGCGACAACGGAGGAGGCATTCCCCCCTCGGTGCGCGACAAGATCTTCAATCCTTTCTTCACGACCAAGCCCCCGGGCGAGGGGACGGGCCTCGGCCTGTCGATAAGCTACGAGATCGTGCAGAGCAACGGGGGCACGCTGGCCTTCGATACGGTGGATGGGGTGTATACGGAGTTCATCGTCAACCTCCCTCGCCGCGGGAGCTGAGTTCAGAGCGACGCTCCGCCGTAACTGGCACGCGCAAGAGCGACGAAGAGATATCCGTACCGCGACCGTCTCAGGGAGCGGTGCAGGACGCGAGAGCCGACTGCACCGCTCCCTGACGGTCGCGGTACTGGGCCTCGCGCTATTTCGGTACGATGTGACCTTGGAAGAGCTCGCTCTGAAGCCACCGCGCCGCTTACATGACGCGCTGCCGTTTCGCGTCATCAGATGGTGCCTCGATTGTACTCCCATGGTCCCGCGGGATCGTCTACGATCCGCCAATGCTCCTGCATCGTGTCCCCGTACTCCTCGCCGCGCTCACGCTCGCGGCCTGCATCCCCGAGGTCTCGGCGCAAGCGCCTCTCACGCCGCTCCCGGCGAGCTCGGCGGCGTATGCGCCGGGGCAGCTCCACCGGGGCATCAACGCCGGGAACGCGCTCGACGCGCCCAAGGAAGGCGAGTGGGGCGTGGTGCTGGACGAGCGCTTCTTCGCCGACGTCGCGGCGGCGGGGTTCGATCACGTCCGCATTCCGGTTCGCTTCAACGCGCACGCAGCGGCGGCGGCGCCGTACACCGTCGACGAGGACTTCTTTCGCCGCGTCGACTGGGCCATCGAGCAGACGGTGAGCCGCAAGATGACTGCCATCCTCGATTTCCACCACTACGTCGAGCTGATGGACGATCCCGACGCGCACGCGGCGCGCTTCGTCGGCATCTGGAAGCAGATCGCCGCGCGCTACCACGATCGCCCGGCGTCTCTGCTCTACGAGCTGCTCAACGAGCCGACCTCCAAGATCACCGCGCCCAAGTGGAACGCGCTCCTCGTCACCGCGCTCGCGGCGGTGCGCGAGGTCGATCCCACGCGCAAGGTGATCGTCGACAGCGTCTTCTGGGCCGCCGCCAAGGAGCTCGCCAACCTCGAGCTGCCGGCGAGCGACACCAACCTCATCGCCAGCTTTCACATGTACCAGCCCATCCTCTTCACACACCAGGGGATGCCTTTCATGACAGCCGAGTATGGCACGATCGGGATACCGTTCCCCGGGCCGGCGAGCGCGCCGATCGCGCCCGTTCCCGGCGCGCTCAAGGTCGACTGGGTGGCGGACTGGTTTCGCCGCTACAACTCCACCCCTGCGGCCGAGAACCCGGGCGGGCCGTCCGCCGTCCTCGCCGAGTTCGCCATGGCGCGCGCCTTCGCCGAGCGCACGAAGAGGCCGCTCTACATGGGCGAGTTCGGCACGGGCGACGTCATCGACATCGCCTCTCGCGCGCGCTGGACTCGGCTGGTGCGCGAGGAGGCAGAGCGGCAGGGGATGGGGTGGGCTTACTGGGACGACGGCGGCCGATTCAAGATCTACGATCGCAAGACCGGCGCCTGGAACCCCGAGCTCACGGCGGCGCTGATGCGGTGAGCTCGGCAGCCCGGCAGGGAGAGCGCCTGTCGAGCGCGAGGCCGCGGTGGACTCCTCGGTAGCGCGGGGCCGGCGACCTGGTGTAGCTTCCGCGACCCATGGCGCTTCCAGATCGCTCTGTCGATGTGCTGCTCGCGCTGCTCGAGCACAGCAACGTGGACACGTTGATGGTGCTGATGCGCACCGAGAACGTGCTCGCGCTGCTACGGCTGGACGGCTGGACCGACGCCGACGTTCGCAAGGCCCTCCAGGTCGACAAAAAGATCCCCGGCGAGCTGATCCTGGAGCTCATCCAGCGCGGTAAAACAGCCGAGGATCTGCTCGCGTCGCTGGGCCCCGACGCCGTCGCCGAGGTCGCCGCGGAGCGCGCCAAGTCCGCGGCCGAGGCGTCCGCCAAGCGCGCCGCCGCGGTGTCCGCCGGGGCCGAGCCGAAGGCGCCGCGCGCGGCGGACGCGCCGGGCAGCGCCGCGCCCGCGACGAGCGCGTCACCCTCTGCGGGCGCGCCGGCCACGTCGCTCACGCGCCTCGGTGTGGGGAGCGGCCGAGCCCAGGTTGCCGGCCTCGTGCTCGTGCTCGCGTCCGCGCTCGCGCCGGCGATGCTGTCGCTCTTCGACCTGAAGATCGCGGTGGCGCTGCTCGCCTTCGGTGTCGCTCCGGTGCTCGGCTTGATCGCGCTGGGCGGCGCCGTCGGTGGCGCGGTCGCGGCCGATTCCAGCGCGCGGAGGTGGGTCGTCGCGCTCGGCGGCGCGGTGGCCTCGGCGGGCGGCTTTGCGGCCGTCGTCGGCTATGCGCTCTGGACTGCCACCATGGGGCGCACCTCGCTGCTGCGCCTGGAGATCGCGGTGATCTGCTTGATTGGAATGCTCCCCGGGATGATCGTCGCCGCGCTGATCCATCGCGTGGTCGGCAAGCGGGCTTGAACAACCACCTCTATCCGCGCCCGGCGGTTCCCGGTAGATTCCTCGCGATGCGCTCCCTCGTCCTTCCTGCCGCTCTTGCCTTCACCGCCGCCGCGATCGCTGCTTGCTCGGGAAATCCCGAGCCGGTCGCGGCGCCGCCCGCTCCCGATCCCGCGCCCTCCGCGGCACCCAGCGCAGCGCCCAGCCAGATCCCGGCGGTCCCGATTGCCTCTGCCGCGCCGTCCGCCTCCGCGGCGCCGAGCGTGGCTCCTGCGGCGACGCCGCCGCCTGCCGCAGCGGCGGCGTGCCCTGCCGGCATGGCCCTGGTCCCCGGCGGCAAGATCTCGCTGGGCGCCCCCAAGCACGAAGTCACGATTGCCTCCATCTGTGTCGACGTCTCCGAGACCACCGCCGACGAGTACGCCGCCTGCGTCAAGGCCGGCAAATGCAGCACGGATTTCCTCACCTGCGCTCCTCAGCACACCTACGGTACGGAGGGGAAAGGCAATCACCCGATCAACTGCGTCGACTTCGCGCAGGCGACCTCGTACTGCGCCGCGCAGCAGAAGCGGCTCCTCACCAACGAAGAGTGGGAGTACACCTCGCGCGGACCTTCGGCGCGGATTTACCCCTGGGGCGCGGACAAGCCCAAGGATCAGCTCTGCTGGTCGGGGGCCTCCGTTCAGACGGGCACGTGCCCTGTCGCCTCCTCGCCCAAGGGCGACACGCCTCAAGGCATCCACGATCTCGCCGGCAACGTCTTCGAGTGGACGACCAAGAAGGACGACGCCAAGACGCCGACGCGCGACGGCCGCGGCGGAAGCTGGAAGGACGGCGCGCCCGAGCTCGTCCGCCCCTCGCGCCCGGGATCGTTCGAGACGACGTATCGCTGCGGCTTCCTCGGCATTCGCTGCGCCGTCGACGCACCGCCGGGGGCCACCGCCGCCGAGAAGAAGTGACGCCATGGCCGGGAAGCGGGCCTCTGTCGACACGGCGACGATTCACCTCCACGTGCTCGGGCAAGATCGCGAGCTCTCGTTTCCAGTCGGCGTGGGCCCGCGCCCGATCACCGATCTGCTCCGGCCGGCGCGCGAGCTCGGTCAACGCATCAGCGCCATCGCCGTCGAGCAGGTCGAGGCCGAGGGAAAGCAGGTGAGCTGCAAGCTCGGCTGCGCGGCGTGCTGCCGGCACCTCATCCCGATCTCGGCGATCGAGGCGGCCTCGCTGGCCGCCGTCGTCGCCGCGATGCCGAGAGAGCGGCAGGCCGAGGTGCGGCGCCGCTTCGCCGCGGCGATAACCCAGCTCGAGAGCGCGGGCCTGCTCGACGCGCGAGCCAGGAAGGGCAGAGAAGCCTTGATGAGCGACGGCGCTCCGGGCGAATCACCCTGGGACAACGTGAGCCGCCGTTACTTCGAGCTCCAGGTGGCCTGTCCCTTCCTCGAGGACGAGGCGTGCGGCATCTACGCCGATCGCCCGCTCACCTGCCGTGAATACCAGGTGACGACGCCGCCCGCCTGGTGCGACGAGCTCTCCGCCCGGGTCGAGTCCGTGCCCCGCCCAGCGCGGATGGGCGAGGTCCTGTCCGACGCCGCCAACGCCCTCCTCGGCGCAAAATCACCGATGATTCCCCTCCCGCTGGCCCTCGAGTGGGCCAGCGCCCACACCGCCCCGCTCCGCCGGATCAAGGATGGAGAGGCGATGTTCTGGGCGCTGCTCGAGCACATGGAGACGGAGCCCCCGAGCTCCCCTCGGGAGCCGGAGGGCAATCCCCCTTGACCACGGCGGGAGGTGCCGAGTGCCTGGCGACAGCGGCTTGCATGGCATCGAGCAAATCGACATGAGGTGTGGCGTCGGCCCGAGGGTCGGCCGTATCAGCAGGGGCGGGCGCTCGGAGGTGCGGCGCCACGGGTCGAA
>FSTQ01000376.1_pt1 | contig 10974 bp, 9 predicted proteins | sample 1637281 | NCBI WGS metagenome assembly FSTQ01 (sample SAMEA3914818, study PRJEB12502) | metagenome | biome: forest; material: soil | place: Canada | collected 2010-06-26 | depth 0.1 m
GAGCTGAAGGCCAAGGACCGCGAGGAGCAGCGCCTGATCAAGGAGCGTATCCGCGAGGAGGAGCGCGCCCAGCGCGACTACGATCGCGCGATGAAGGAGGCGGAGAAAGAAGAGGAGAGCATCCGCAAGGCGATGGAGAAGGCGCGGCGCGAGTTCGAGAAGGCCGGCGGCGATCAGAAGGCGAAGTTCGAAGAGCAATTGCGCGAGCTGACCGCGAAGCTCCAGGTCGCGGAGGAGAAGAACCAGCGCGCGATCTCGATGGCGCAGCAGACGAAGACGGGCAACGTCTACGTGATCTCCAACGTCGGCTCGTTCGGCGAGCACGTGTACAAGATCGGGATGACGCGCCGGCTGGAGCCGCTCGACCGCGTGCGCGAGCTGGGCGACGCGAGCGTCCCGTTCTCGTTCGATGTGCACGCGATGATCCCGAGCCAGGACGCGCCGGCGCTCGAGCACGCGCTGCACAAGCGCTTCATGCGCAGTCAGATGAACAAGGTGAACCCGCGCAAAGAGTTCTTCCGTCTCTCCTTGCAGGAGGTTCGCGAGGAGATCGAGCAGATGGGGTGCCACGTTCAGTGGACCACCACGGCAGAGTGCCGGGAGTTCCGGGAAACGCAAGCGATCGAGCGCGACATGGCGAGCAAGACGTTCGATGAGCAGGCCTGGCTGAAGGATCAGGCGATCAAGGAGAAGGAGATTGCTCGGCGCGAGGTGGACGAGGCGGAGATGGCCATTTGACACGTTGAGGGCGATCGTGTGCGACGAGAACGTTCCCCTCCCTGAGCACGCGGAGCGTGCGATTTGGGAGGGACAGCTCGCGCCCTCGGCGCGAGCTGGGGGTGGGCATCCTCTCGCTCTGGATCTCGACAGGCTGGTCGGCGCACAAACGCCTGCTTGCCGGTTGTTTCAAAGCAAGAGCCACGCTAGGTCTTCACGATGGCCATCCTCGAGAAGCAGCAGATCGGCGCCGGCGTCCGCGTCTGGAAGTCCGCGCGTGGTCAGCTTCGCACCGAGCGGCCCGCGCGCGAAATCTGCATATTTCGTGCGACCGGTCACCTCGAGGTCGGCTTCGTCGAGCTCTTCGTGGAGGTGGTCAAGGACGCCATCAAGGTCGGGCGCCCCCACCTCTTCTGGGACGGAGAGGCCATGATCGGCTACGACACCGAGTTTCGCCAGAAGCTCGGTGAGTATTGCGTGCTCGCGAAGCCCCATGTGAGCGCGATGAACGTGTACACGCCCAATCGATTCGTCGCCATGGGAGCCTCGGTCATCAACATCTGGCTTGGGAACTTCTTCACGATGTTCCGCGACCGCGCCGAGTTCGAGGAGTGCTTGCAAAACGTCCGCCCGATGTCCTCCAGGCGTCCCTGACGTCCGCCTGAAGGGCGGTCACCATACCCCATGAGGGTGCTCTCCGCACGTTCGCTCACTCTCTGGTTGAATAGCGTTCCTCTTTCGGGCTCGACCCTTGTATCGAGGAGACAACATCGGACGCCTCGCGTAGGCTCCTTTGATGAAATACTCTTCTCTTCTATTTACGCCGCTACTCTTCATCGTCTGCGCCGGGCTCTTCGCCGCATGCAGCACGCCGCTCCCCTTGCAAGGCTGCGATGATCCACGTCCGGAGAAGGTCCGCGGACAGGAGACAGGCGTCGATTTCTGCGCGAACGAGCCCCTCCACCGGGTGAAGCCCCTGGCGTGTGCTGTCTTTGAGGCGCCGGCCGCGTGTAAACTGAGCTCCGCGAGCTCCCCGTCGTGCAAGATCAACGCCGATTGCAACGTGTTCGGTATACACACCGTGTGCGTCGATATAGCAGGCTCGACAGGCTGCGACTGCCATAGCACCTGCGTCACCGACAATGAGTGCGGGGTCGGCAAGCTCTGCAGGTGCAGTGACCATTTCGCCATTTGCCAGACCGCTTTTTGCCGGAGTGACTCGGACTGCGAAGAGGGGCATATGTGCATGTCAGCCGAATTCAAGGACACCAAGCACGACATTGGCTTCGCCTGCCAGAGCGAGCTCGACGAGTGCCTCCTCTCCACCCACTGCCGGGGCCGGGATCGCTGTCTTTACGACAAGGAGAAGGGCCACCGCATCTGCTTGGCTCCTCAAGCTGAATGAGCGCTCGACCCCGCGGCGCTCCTCCACGTTCACCACGCGCTCACGAGCCAGCTCGAACGGCAAGGCGAAGGCAGCGCGCGGAGCTCAGCTCACCAGCTCTCCCAGCGCGAGCAGCCGGTACTCATCGGCCGCGACGAACCGCATCTCACCGTCGATGAGGTAGAGGTCCGTCACCCCCGCTCGGGCGTCTAGCACGCCCAGATCGTAGGTCACGACGCCGCTGTCGACGCGCAGCGTGCGAATCCCGCCGTGCTCTCGCCCGCGCGCGGCGGCCGTCAGCCAGCCGGCGCCGAGCTCCGTCCGGCATTTGTGATGGCCGGTGTGGCCGGCGACCTGCAACAGCCCCTCGGGCAACGAGCTCGGCTCGAAGCGTCGGGGCCGCGTCGGCTCGAACTCCCACGCTGGGTCCACGCCGGGGCGATCCCTGGACGCAGGTCGATGGTAGAGCATCCCCGCGCCCTCGACGCCGCTCGCGCCGGCGACGTGGAGCGGAGCGAGCGACAGCGGCGTGCGCAGGCCTCGCTGCCAGTCGGCGCGCCGCTCGTCGACGGCGGATCGCAAGCGCCGATTGAGCGCCGCCGCCAGCCGGTGAGGATCGCGCTCCTCGCTCATGCCAAGCAGCCCGAGCTCGCGCGTCGTCACCCCGGCGTGGGAGAGGAGCACGGCGCGGCCGTCGGGCAGCGCGCCCGAGAGGGCGAGATGGAAGCGCCCGGCCAGCAGCAGCTCGATGACCAGCTCGCGCTGCTCTTCGCTGTAAGAGGCGTAGTCGCGCGCGGCGAGCCCCGGAGTCGGCACGTCGGGAAACCGCGGCGCGAACTCGTCCCGCACGCGCCGCGCCGCGGCCTCGGCGCCGTCGCGCCGAAAGGTCTCGTTGATCGAGCTCGCCAGCGCCCGCGCGGCCGCAAAGCGCGCATCGTCGAGGCCAATCAGCTCGACCACCCGCGCCGCGTCGTGGTTGCCGAACAGGAGCAGGACCTGCGCGGGATCATGGCTGACCAGCCAGCGCAGCGTGCGGAGCCCCTCCGCGCCCGAGCCCGCGGGGTCGTCGAGGTCGTAGTCGAAGTGATCGCCAATCGACACCAGCACCACGTCTTCGGCGAGGCGGCCGTCCTCCCCGAGCGCGCCGTGCTGCGCCAGCACGGCCATCACCTTGGCCATGGGCGCTTGCGGGTCGCCCATCACGAGGATCCGGCGAGGCGCTACCACGTGCCCCGCCTCATGCCTCGCACCGCGAGCGTGGCGACGGTCGTGAGCTGGGTTTCTCCAGCGTGCTAGTTGGACTCATTGAGTGGGGCGACTCTCGACCGGATCCGGCTCGGCGTTCCCGGCCAGCGTCTCACATCGCCTCGATCTTCTCAAGATCGAGGTCGCCCCGGGCCGGGCGCCTCCTCCGCGCGCGTCCTGGCTCGTGAGGGCCCGCGCCCCTCGGAGGCGAGGCCGTGATGCAAACTTGACGGCGTCTGCGCGAACGGCGTAATCTCGTTCACGGACGTTCGCGTACCACGCCTGCGCTGCGCTTCGTCGCCGGTCGACGTTGAAGAGGAAGCTTAAAGCATCATGAGAGCTCGCACGATTCAACGATGGGCCGCCGGGGCGCTGCTCGCCGCCGTCACGGCGATCACGGTGAGCGCGCACGCGGCGGTGCCGCCGACGATCACCAACCAGGGGCGCCTCTTCGACGGGGAGGACAACCCCATCGAGGGGCCGCTCCAGGTCGTCTTCGCCATCTACGACGCGCCGGACGCCAAGACCCCGATCTGGAGCGAGAAGGACACCGTCACCTTCGACGAGGGCTACTACTCGGTCTCCCTCGGCGCGGTCACCCCCTTCACCGCCACGGTCTTCGACGGATCGACCCGCTACTTCGGGATCACCATCGGCGCCGATCCGGAGCTCTTGCCGCGCTCGCCCGTGCAGAGCGTGCCCTACGCGCTCCTCGCGGCCGACGTGAACGGCGACATCCACCCGAACAGCGTCACGATCAACGGCACCGAGGTCATCGACAACGGCGGCAACTGGGTCGGTCCGTCGACGGGCCTCGTCGGCCCGACGGGCCCCATCGGCCCCGCCGGTCCTGCCGGCGCGGTGGGCCCGGCGGGAGCCGCCGGAGCAGCGGGCGCGATGGGTCCTGTGGGTCCGATCGGCCCCGCGGGCGCGGCCGGCGCCGTCGGCCCGATGGGTCCTGTGGGCGCAATTGGCCCGATGGGGCCTGCTGGTGCGGCCGGTGCCGTCGGGCCGATGGGCCCTGTCGGCTTGACTGGCCCTGTTGGTCCGGTGGGCCCCACCGGCCTGACCGGAGCCACAGGCGCTATCGGTCCCATGGGTCCTGCGGGCCTCGACGGCGCCGTCGGGCCGATGGGCCCTGTCGGCTTGACTGGCCCTGTCGGTCCAATCGGCCCCACTGGTCTCACCGGCGCCACAGGCGCTATCGGTCCCATGGGTCCTGCGGGCCTCGACGGCGCCGTTGGCCCGATGGGCCCTGTCGGCTTGACGGGCCCTGTCGGCCCGATCGGCCCCACTGGTCTCACCGGTGCCACAGGCGCCATCGGTCCCATGGGTCCTGCAGGCCTCGACGGTGCCGTCGGTCCGATGGGCCCTGTCGGCTTGACGGGCCCTGTCGGCCCGATCGGCCCCACTGGTCTCACCGGTGCCACAGGCGCTATCGGTCCCATGGGTCCTGCGGGCCTCGACGGTGCCGTCGGTCCGATGGGCCCTGTCGGCTTGACGGGCCCTGTTGGTCCGATCGGACCCACCGGCCTCACCGGAGCCACAGGCGCCATCGGCCCCATGGGTCCTGCGGGCGCAGACGGCGCCGTCGGTCCGATGGGCCCTGTCGGCTTGACGGGCCCTGTTGGTCCGGTCGGACCCACCGGCCTCACCGGCGCCACAGGCGCCATCGGTCCCATGGGTCCTGCAGGCGCGGACGGCGCCGTCGGTCCAATGGGCCCCATCGGCCTCACGGGTGCGACAGGCGCAACCGGACCTATCGGCCCCACAGGTGCCATGGGCCCCATCGGCCTCACAGGTGCAACAGGCGCCACGGGTCCCATCGGGTTGACCGGCCCCACCGGTGCTGCCGGGCCGACGGGCGCGACAGGCGCAGTGGGCCCGATGGGCGCGACAGGCCCCATGGGCGCGACAGGCCCCATGGGCGCGACAGGCGCGGCCGGTCCGGTGGGACCGATCGGCCCGACGGGCGCGACAGGCGCTGTCGGTCCGATGGGCGCGACAGGAGCGACAGGAGCGACAGGCGCCATTGGACCGACGGGCGCAACAGGCGCTGTCGGCCCCGTCGGCGCCACCGGCGCCACGGGCCCCAAGGGGACCACGGGGCAGGACATCATCGATGTCTACAGCTCCTCCGCCTTGACGGTCACCCCCATCGCGGGCTTCACCCTGATACCCGGGCTCACGACGACCGTGAATGTCCCCGCGAACAGCAAGGTCTTCATCTCGACCTACGGGGGCGTCTCGACCACGTCGACTGCGCAGGCCGGGTTCAGCATCGTCGACGTCATCCTGCGCGTCGACGGCGTGGGCACCGCCAATGGCTCGTACGCGCGCACGATCGCGGCCAACAGCACGGGCCTCACGGTGCAGGCCCAGTACTGGTCCTTCTCCACGTATCAGGCGCTCTCTGCCGGCGTGCACACCATCTCCGTCCACGCCGCGGGCAACCCCAGCGGCATCGGCTCCAATGCGACGGTCGGCGGCGACACCCTCAGCACGAACCAGGGCGAGCTGATGGTGGTGATCTTGAACCAATGAGAGCGCGCCTCCCGTGGCCCGGCTGGCCGAGCCGCTGACTCGATGGCAGGACGCGCAGGCGATCCCGTGGCGATGAGCAGGCGCGAGATCTGGATGCTCGCCGGCATCGGGTTCAACACGATAGCCAGCCTCACAGCCATCGCGCTGTGGGCGCTGGCACCACCGCGGGGCGGCCCGATGAAGGGCCTCCCCGGCGAAGCGGCCGTGTCCGCCGCGTCCATTCCCCCCCTGCCGACTCCGCCGATGCCGCCGCCAAGACGGCCTTCAACGAGGATGGGTCGAGGCATGACGGCGCAGCCCGGCAACGAGCCTGGCCTCGAGGCTCCCGAGGTCGGCTCTCGACTCTCGCACAAGCGGTCTGAAGGGGCGGCCGTAGCGACCTCCGTGACCGAGCTCGGCGAGCGCCTTCACCTCAACCCGCAGGTGCTCGCGCTCCAGCTCGGCGACGAGCACGGCGAGGTGCCGAAGCTCTGGGCCGAGCGGCTCGAGCGCGGCTTCAAGACCGGCGAAGACCTGGCGCGGCGCCTCGGCCTCGACGAGGGCCGCGCGCAGTCGCTCGTGGCGCTCTTCACCTATTACGTGTTCAGCGAGCTACGCGAGGAGAAGGCCGCTCCCAGCGGCGTCGATCCCGAGCGCCTCGAAGCGCTCTCCGACGGCCTCCTCGACGACGTCCGCTCCGCCTGCGGAGAGGACGCCGCCGCCGCTGCGAAGAGCGCTCTCGCCGGACTCTAAAGCCCGGCCTCAACCCGACCGAGCGAGGCGCGCTCAGTCGCCGTTGACGGCGCCCACGAGGCCGCCGTTGAGGCGCTGGTTTTGCCCGGTCGAGACGCCCTGGTTCGGCGTGGGCTGCCCGACGGTGTAGACGACCTTGTACTTGGCGTTGCTGGCGACGGTGCCGCCGCTCACGAGCTCGTTCGCCGAGTGGCCCACCACCTTCGGCTCGTTCGGATCGACCCCGCTGTGCTCGACGACGAGGAGGCCGCCCGTGTCGCAGCCGATCGCCGCTGCCGCCACGACAACGACGACGGCGAATTTCCCGAGCAGGGACGAGGTGCGGGCGATCATCCTTCGAGTCTACGCCTTCACGCGAGAGAACATCAAGGGTTCGTCTTCTTCACGATGATGAACTGGACCCGGCGGTTCTCTCGGCGGCCCTTCTCGGTGTCGTTCGACCCGATGGCCACCGTCGCGCCGTAGCCCTTGGCCACGAGCCGCTCCGCGGGGATGCCGCGCTTGATGAGCCACGCGCGCACGGCCGTCGCCCGCGCCTCCGAGAGCGGCTGATTGAACTCCTCCGTTCCGATAGCGTCGCTGTGCCCCTGCACCTCGATCAGCTCGATCTCGGGGTGCTTCACCATCGCGTCGCGCACCTCCGCCAGGAGATCGTCGGAGACCGGATCCACCGTCTGCGAGAGGCTCGATTGGCCGAAGTGGAACTGCACTTGATGGTTGATGGCGATCTCGGTGCTGGTCACCGTCACCTGCGGGCAGCCGTTCTTCTTCGGATCCTCGCTGCGAACGCCGGGCTCCTTCGGGCACGCGTCCAGGGCGTCGGCGATACCGTCACCGTCGGTGTCGGGCGGACACCCGTTCTTCTTCGGATCCTCGCTGTGCGCGCCGGGCTCGTTCGGGCACGCGTCTTCGGCGTCGAGGATGCCGTCGCTGTCGGTGTCGGGCGGACAGCCGTTCTTCTTCGGATCCGCGCTCTTCGCGCCCGGCACCTTCGGACAGGCGTCCTCGTTGTCGAGGATGCTGTCAGCGTCGGAGTCGATCGGACAGCCATTCTTCCCGGGATCATCGCTCTTGACGCCGGGCACCCTCGGACAAGCATCCTCGTTGTCGGCGATGCCGTCACCGTCGGTGTCCGCCGGACAGCCGTTCTTCTTCGGATCCTCGCTGTGCACGCCGCGCACCGTCGGGCACGCGTCCGCCGGATCGACGATGCCGTCACCGTCGGTGTCCTCCGCGCCCGCGCGCGGCGGCAGCGGCTCGTAGCCCACGCTCCCGACGGCGAAGAGCACCGGGGTTCCCCAGCCTTGCGTCAGGCCCGGCCCGGCGCCGGCGCCGAGCACCAGCGAGCGCAGGACGCGCACCTTGGCGCCGAGGAGCAGCTCGGCCGAGGTCTGCGAGGCCACGGTGATCGTGGTCTCGTTGGTCCTGGCGAGCACGTCCTTCGAGAAGGGCGTCGACACGGTGAGCTCCGGCCCGAGCTGCACGAAGTTGTCGCCGAGGATCACCGCGGCGCCGGCGCCCGCGTCGAACGAGCTCGGGTGCGTCGAGGCGCGCAGCGTCGTGCCGAGGGACGCGCTGTAGACGAAGTGCTGGAAGCGGCCCCCGATCAGGAGCTGCGGCTCGCCGCGGACAGCGCCGTCGCCCGCGTACGAGGCCGAGGGCGCGGTGGGCACGTACACATAGCCGCCGACGCCGAGCTGAAACGGATCCCAGAACCCCCCGAGGATCCGGGCCCGCGCGCCGAGCCGGAGATCGCCGGCCTGCGCGCTCTTCGGCGACGCGAAGGGCACGCCCGCGACCGTCGGGCTGTCGCCGCCCTGAGCCAGCGCGAAGGGCATGTCGACGGAGATGAGCAGCCGATCCCAGAGCGAGAGCGACACGTCGAGGTGCAAGAAGAGCTGATCGGAGACGATGGAGTAGCGCTTCGATCCATCCTGGATCGCCAGCGGCCTCGACGCGTAATCGACGATCACCGCCGCCCTCGGGACGAGGTGTCCGCCCGCGGAGGGCGAGGCCACACCGAACATCGCGTCGCCCGCGGGCGCAGGATGAAATCGCTCGAGCGAGCCTGTCGCCGCGCTCGACTGCGCCGACGCGGGGCGCGCGAGCGACACGCTCGCCGCCATGGTCATGAACGCAAGGGCCCGCGTGGGCGAAGGGCCGATGCTCGCGCGCAGTTGCCGCATCAGCGCAGAAGACCCCGAAGCGATGATCGCTGTCAAGGAAGCGGGGCACGATCGCGATCATCGCGAGCGCGCCGCGCCGACTCCGGAGCCGCGCTGGAGTTCACGCTTCAACTATACTGACGCCGATTCATCGCGAGCGCGCCGGGCGATCCGGCGCCGCGTCGGAGTTCACGCTTCAGTTACACTGACGCCAATAAAACGAGAGGGCGCCGGGCGATCCGGCGCCGCGTCGGGGTTCACGCTTCAGTTATACTGACGCCAATGGAACGAGAGCCCGACGACGTGACCGAGCCCGCGGCGCCCGCCAACGGCGCCCCGGCGAGATCCTGGCGGAGGCGGCTCTTCGTCCCGGGGATCGTGGCGGGCAGCGCCGCGGTGGTGCTCATCGTCGTCCTCGCCGTGGTCCGTCCCTTCGGCGCCCGCGGCCTCACCACAGGCGCAGCGGGCGCCGACTCCGCCGCGGGGACGCGACTCGCTGCCGCCGGCGCGGAGGGCCCGAGGCCGCGCCCTCTCGACCCCATGACGCAAGGGCTCGAGGCCTTGTACAAGAGGCACGATCCCCTCCTCGCCGCGGCGCGATTCCGCGAGGTGCTCGCGCAGAACCCCGAGCACTACGGCGCCACCTTCCAGCTCGCGACCGCGCTCGAGCAGGCGGGCAAGCCGGCCGAAGCCAGGCCGGTCTGGGAGAAGATGCTCCGGATGGCCGAGGCCACCAGGGACACCGCGACGATCGAGCAGGCGCGCGCCCACCTCGCCGAGATCAGCAAGCTCGCCCCGCCGAGCGCCGAGGTCGATCCCGACGCCGAGGGCATGCGCCTCGGCCTCGACGCGCTCTACACACAGCACGATCCGCCCGGCGCCGTGATCCAGCTCCGCAAGGTCCTCGCGCACAACCCCGAGCACTACGGCGCCACCTTCCAGCTCGCGACCGCGCTCGATCGCGCGGGCAGGCCAGCCGAGGCGCGGCCGCTCTGGATCAAGGTGCTCAAGATGGCTGACGCCATCAAGGACACGAGCTCGGCTACGACCGCGAGGACGCGATTGGCGATGAACCCCTGAGGGGTATACGCGTTAGCCGCGTCGAGCGGCCGAGCGGCGCCCTCAACTCCCCGCGCAGCCTACCGAGTCGACGCTCGAGCGCGGGAAAGAGCCGGCAAGGAGCATCGCTCCACTCCGGTACGATTGGCTTGCTCGGGCGCCCTCAGAGATCCTCCAGCAGCTCGTCGCGCGCGGCGACGGCGCGCTCGCGATCAATCGTCGTCGCCCGCAGCTTGCCGTCGAAGATGCGCATCCGGTGGACTGCGGGATAGCTCTGCTCCTCGGCCTCCGGCGCGTGGAGGAGGAGATCGATGAGCTCGATGCTGTGGGTGCTCAGGATGATCTGCGTGCCCTCGCGTGCGGCGAGGTGAAGCAGCGTCGCGAGCTCCTGGAGGTAGCGCGGGTGCTGGAAGCTCTCGGGCTCTTCGAGGAGTACGACGCCTTTCGGCGTGCCGACAGCCGCCGCGGCGAGCTCGAGGAAGCGCTTGAAGCCGTCACCGGCGAGATAGGCGGGGACGGGAGGGCCGCTGTCGAAGAAGGTGTGCAGGACGAAGTCGGTGCCCACCTTGAGGATCCGGAGGTCGGTGAGGCCGGGCATGGAGCGGCCGAGGGATTTGACTACCTTGGTAAGCTGGCCTGTCTCGTCGATGCGGGTATAAGCGTCCTCCAGCGCTCCGGAGGCACGGACGGCTTCCACGTCGACGAAGTTGACCTGGAATCGACTGTCGCCAGTGCTGCCATAACGTTTCCCCTGGGAGTCCATGTAAACCCAGCTCCCTGTCACGCTGAGGGAATTGACTATGAACCGGGAAACCGGCTCTACGAGCCCTTCTCTGTGAATACCCTGGCGATCGTTCACCTCCTTGTCGATTCTAAAGGCTACTCCCGAGTCCACGCGTTTAGCGTCGATCTTGCGCTCTACCGAGATGGTTGCTTGTTGACCGCTTCGGCCAATGACTCGCGCGAGCGCGTCGAGAGGAGGGCCGCCACGCCGGATCAAAAGGCTGGCTACTGCCTTCGCGTTGTTTCCTAGCACCAAACGCTCCGGGACCCTTCGGAGCGCTCCCCCACGACTTCCGGCTTACCCCCTGATCGTTGCCTGAGCCCACTCGGTGTCGCTCGGACTCC
>FSTQ01000182.1_pt1 | contig 10966 bp, 12 predicted proteins | sample 1637281 | NCBI WGS metagenome assembly FSTQ01 (sample SAMEA3914818, study PRJEB12502) | metagenome | biome: forest; material: soil | place: Canada | collected 2010-06-26 | depth 0.1 m
AGCAGCGCTAGGCGCGACGAGGAAGCCTACTAAAAGTAGGCTGACGAGGAGCAACGACGCGATGCGCCGCAGATCGGCCGTCCGGCGACGGGAGACCTAACGGGATAGGCTCCAAGTGCTTACGAGGCCTGCGAGCTCCTGGCGTGGACGACGTCGTGGACCAGGGCGCGCTCGAGGCGCAGCACGTCCGCCGTGCTGGGGAGCGGGGTCGTGCTGAGGCCGGTTATCAGGTTGACGAGGCTCTTGTAGTCGGGCGCTCGAGCCTTCCAGCTCGCGAGGGGGAACGCCTCGTAGCACCCGCGCGTGAGCCGCGACGGCGTGAGGATCGATATCCGCGAGACCGGGTGCCAGAGCTGCATGTGCCAGAATCCCCGGGTCACGAAGTACTCGAACATCCGCCCGCCGAAGAGGCGCACTTCCCAGCCGGCGATCTGGAGCGCGAGATCGCGCTCCCGCGGATCGTGGGGCGGAGGCGGCCAGCTCGGCGCCTCGAGGCTGGCCACAGAGGCAGGCATCCGCCGCTCGAGAGTGACTGTCGTGCGGTCGCTCACGACAGCTTCCCTCGCTCGAGGGCGCGCTGCGACGCGGAGGGATCGACACGAGAGAGCGGCCCTCCGTGCTGCTCGAGGGCGAGCCGCTGAATGGCCTCTCCGAGCGTCATCCACATCGACTCGGCGATCTCCGGCTGGAGGCGGATCGTGAACGGCCCGAACGTCGCGTGGAGGACACCGCACGAGCACTCTTCGATGCTGCAGAACGGCCCGTGAGCGAGGACTCGGCGGGTGGAGAGGCAGGTGTCAGCCATGAATGGAGCTTCCTTTTGATAATGAAAGTGACTTTCAATTTCACGTATAATTGATCCAGTGGGGCTCTGGTCAACAAAAAACGACCGTCCCCGGCGTCATGGCGACGACGTCGCGGAAAATGCAGGCCGGCGCGCTCGGATGTAGGCGCGGACAGGCGCGCTCGGGCGGGCTGTGGCGGCGCGCGGGCGCCGTCGATCAGAACGACGCGCGGCCCATGCTCCACACCGAGAGCACCCACCAGGGGGCGTTGCCGCGCACGTCGACGTCGATCATCGCGCTGCGCTCCGTGCCTGCGCAGAAGGCGATCGCCGCGCCTTCAGGCCGCTCGAGCGCCTCGTCGTGCGGCGTGCGCGCGCCCAGCGTCGCGGTCATGCGGATCGCCCGCGCGTCGCCGCGAATCAACGCGACGGCGGCGAGGTAGCAGCGCCCCGGCTCCACGGGGATCGGCACCTGGGTCACGCCTTGAACGCCGACGGATTCGAAGAGCGCGTCCTCCACCGGGGCCGGCGCGCGGCGCTTGATCAGCGCGCCGGCGAGCCCGGCGCGGGCGCGCGGGCCCCAGCGAACGGGGACGGTGCTCGGCGTCGTCCAGAGCGCGTCGCTCACCGTCACCGGCGCGGGGCCCGAGGCGCCGGCGAAGGACACCTCGATCATGGTCTGCTCGCCGAGGCAGAAGTCGAGGCGCGCGTCGGGCACGTCGGCGCGATCGCGCGCGAGGAGGCGGCCGTTCTCGAGCACGTGGGCCTCGGCGTCGAGGTCGGTGGCGCGGCGCGGGACGACGCTCGGGACCTCGGCCATCACGTCGAGGCGGTGGCAGCCCTCGCCGAGCTTGAGCTGGACGCGGCCGAGGCCGGCGGGCGAGGCGCGCGTCACCGTCTTCACGACGCGCGAGGCGCCCTCCGATCGAGCGTTGCGATCGGCGCGGGCGATGCGGCCCTCGATCGGGCCGGGCTCGAGGGGCCCGCCCGGATCGCCGCGCGGCGCGAGCAGCCCCGCCGCGCGCTCGGGCAGCGCCTCGCGGACCTCGCCGAGCGGCGCCGGCGATCGCGCCACGAGGATCTCCACCGCGGCGCGGGGCGAGGTCACCTCGACGGTGATCCGTTTGAGCTCAAACGAGCTCGCCCCGCAGCGAGAGATCACCGCGGCGCCCCCGGCGCTGCGGGTGCGGCGATCCTCGTCGAGGCGGTGCGGCGGCGGCAGCAGCGGCGGGGTCGCGGGATCGGGGAGCTTGCGCCCGGCCCCCGCGTCGCCCTCGTCGGCGAAGAGCTCGGTCGTGCGCACGGCGAGGACGGCGACAGTGACGCAGCCCGAGCCCTCGACCGGAGCTTGTTTCCCCGGGCGATCGAGATCGAAGACCCGCGCGCGCCCGCGCTCGAGGAAGACGGAGTCGAGGCGCTCGACAACAGCGCCGCGAGCCGCCCAGCTCGCGGCGAGCCGCGCCGCGTCGTCGGTGAGATCAGCGCGCGCGGGCGTGGTGAGGGCGAGGAGCCCGAGGGCCGGGAGGAGGGCGAGAGGCGCTCGGGGCACGAGGAGCGAGCTTAGCGGCTAATGCCGCTCGCTGTCGTCCTTCGGCGTCATCGGCGAGGGCGGGGCCGTGTCGCCGTTGACCGTGATGCCGCCGTGCATGAACGAGCCCGCGCGCGTGAGGAAGGGGGCCGGGAAGTTGAGCTGCGGCTGCGAGAGCGCGTCGAGCGCGGCCACGTGCTCTTTCGTCAGCGTGAGGTCCAGCGCGGCGAGGTTGTCGTCGAGCTGGGCCAGCGTGCGCGCGCCGATGATCGTCGAGGTCACGCCGGGGCGCCCCTGCACCCACGAAAGCGCCACGCGCGCCGGGGTCGAGTCGAGCTCCTTGGCGATCCTGGTGAGCTCGTCGACGATGCCGTACGTCTTCTCGTTGAGCGAGCTCTTCACCCACGCGCCGCGGCCGCCCTTCACCTGGCCTTCGTTCTCGCGCGTGTACTTGCCGGTGAGCGCGCCGCTCTTGAGGGGCGACCACGGCGTCACGCCGAGGCCCATCGCCTGCGCCATGGGGATGAGCTCGCCCTCGACGGTGCGCTCGAGGAGCGAGTACTCGATCTGGAGCGCGATCAGCGGCGTCAGGCTCTGGAAGCGCGCCAGCATCTGCGCCTCGGCCACCTTCCAGGCCGGCGTGTCGGAGAAGCCGAGGTAGCGGACCTTGCCCGAGCGCACGAGATCGTCGAGCGCGGCCATGGTCTCGTCGATGGGCGTGTGCTTGTCCCAGGCGTGCATCCAGTAAAGATCGATGTAGTCGGTCTGGAGCCGGCGGAGCGACTGCTCGCACGCCGCGAGGATTGATTTGCGGCCCGCGCCGCCGCCGTTGGGATCCCCGGCGTAGAGGTTGCCATAGAACTTGGTGGCGATGACCACCCGATCGCGCTTGGCCGGGTGGCGGCCGAGGTGATCACCGATGATCTTCTCCGAGTGGCCGCGGGTGTACATGTTGGCGGTGTCGATGAAATTGCCGCCCAGCTCGAGGTAATGGTCGAGGATCTTCTGCGAGTCTTCGACGCTGGAGCCGAAGCCGAAGGCCTCGCCGAAGGTCATGGCTCCGTAGCAGAAGGGGCTGACACGAAGGCCGGAGCGGCCGAGAGTGACGTAGTGATTCAAGGGCATGAGCGGTCTCCTCTTGCGGGATGATGGCCAGACGGGGGCGGAGATTGGCCCTTTTGCCGTCAAAGCGAAAGGGGAGAACCGTGAAGATTTGTCAAGCTTCGGCGTCAGGCCGTGACGCCGCGAACAGGATCGCCGCCACCTCGGGCCGCACCAGCTCGGCCGGCGGGAGCTCGCCGCGGGCGAGCATGGCCCGGAGCGCCGTGCCGGAGATGGCGAGGCGGGTCGACGCGTCGCCGGGAGCGGTCTTGATCGTGCCCATGGCGCCTATCGCGGTGGAGTAGAACGCGTCCTCGAAGAAGAGCGGCTCTATCCCGATCTCCCCCGGAGAGAAGCTGTCGAAGAGCGCCTGGGCGCCCTCTGCCTCGTAGTAGCCCCCGACCCCCGCGTGATCGCGGCCGACGATGAAGTGAGAGCACCCGTAGTTCTTGCGGGTGATAGCGTGGAAGACCGCCTCGCGTGGGCCGGCGTAGCGCATCGCCGCCGGGTAGACGGCGAGGAGCACGCGCTCGCGAGGATAGTAATGCTCGATCAGCGCCTCGTAGCAGCGCATCCGGATCGCGGCGGGGACGTCACCCTCGCTCGTGGCGCCCACGAGGGGGTGAATCAGGAGCCCATCCACCGTCTCGAGAGCGGATTTGGTCAGGTGCTCGTGGGCGCGGTGCATGGGGTTGCGCGTCTGGAAGCCGACGATGCGTCGCCACCCGCGCTCGGCGAAGAGGGCCCGCGTCGCCCGCGGATCGCGGTGGTGCTCGGGGAAGAGCGCCGCGCTCGAGGGCTCGAAGACCTGGATCTCTCCGCCGATGTACACCGATCCCGAGCCGCGCAGGAAGGCCACGCCGGGGTGCGCTTCGTCCGTGGTCCGGTAAACCTCGCTCGCCTCGAGGTCCTTGTCGGGGCTCCACACGTCGGCGATATCCATCGTGGCGACGATCCGCCCGTCGCGGGCCCGGAGCACCGCTCTGGCGCCGACGGCGAGGCCCCGCGCGGCCTCGGGCGAGGCGGCGAGGGTGATGGGCAACGGCCAGGGGAGGCCGTTCTCGAGGCGCATCTCGCGGACCACCCGCAGGTAGTCCTTGGAGCCCATGAAGCCTTTGAGGGGCGAGAAGGCGCCCGAGGCGATCATCGCCAGATCGCTCTCGGCGCGCTCGTCGAGATCCAGTGTGCGGAGATCGCCCGCCGCGGAGGCGTCACCCTTGATGAAGCGATTGACGAGCTCGCCCCCGTGGGGCGCGATGAGATCGACCTTGCTCGCGGACGGCGCGGCGAGCGGAGCAGCTCCTGCGGGGCTTCCGGCGGGAACCGGGATGAGGCCGAGCTCCTCCAGTTTGCTGATGATCCGGGCGAGGCTCTCTTCTTTCGACTCTTGATCCGTGTGGACAGTGACCTCGGGGGACTCCGGGGCTTCGTAGGGGTCGTCGATGCCGGTGAAATTCTTGATCTCGCCGGCCAGGGCCTTCTTGTAAAGGCCCTTGGGATCGCGCTCGGCGAGCGCCGGGATCGCGCAGGCGCAGTAGATCTCGACGAAGTTCTCGATCTGGGCGCGCTGCTCGTCGCGCACGTCGCGATAGGGGCTGATCGCCGCGGTCATCGCGCAGGCGCCGGAGCGGGCGACGAGGCGGGCGACGTAGCCGATGCGGCGGACGTTGGTGTCGCGGTCCTCGCGCGAGAACGTCAGTCCCTTGGAGAGGTGGGTGCGGACCTCGTCGCCGTCGAGCACCTCGACGTGGACGCCGCGCGCGCGGAGCTCGGCCGAGAGCATCGCCGCGAGGGTGCTCTTGCCGGCGCCGCTCAGCCCCGTGAACCAGACGACGAAGCCGGAGGACATCAATGCTCCCGAGGAGAGAAGAAGGTCAATCGACGAGGGTGAAGGGCGAAGGCACGAAGTCGCGCGCCGCGGAGTCCCAGATGAAGAGGCGGTGCTCGGCGATCTTGCCCTCGCGCACGCTGGTGACGAGGAAGGCGAGAGGCCAGTTGGGCCCGGCGCCCAGGGTGACCGGGCCGCCCTCGACCGCGGGGGCCTCACCCATGCTCATCACGGCGGCGTCGGTGGGGCTGAAATAGGCGCCGACGTCGAGGTGAGAGTGATAGAGCACCTTCACCGGCGTACCCGCGCTCGCAGAGGCGGTGACGGCGTCGTCGAACTTCTTCTCGTTGAAGGTGAAGTAGGTGCGGCCGGTGCGAAAATACACCTCGGGATCGAGGGCATGGAGCTTGTTGGCGACGTTGATCATCCTCACGTGCTCGTCGCAACGGAGGGGATCTCCGGCCGGACCGCGGAGGTAGCCACAGGCCTCCTCGTCCCTGGCATAGCCTGCCAGGGCGTCGGCCTCGACGGCGTCGAGGGCGGCTCGGGTGATGGTGAGCCCTCCGAGCGTCCAGGGGTGCGCTTCGACGTTCACCATGTGTAGCGTTTCTCCCATTTCATCGGCAAGAAGTAGCGATCACCGCGGTCACAGACGATGGCCACGACGCAGCCGCCCTGCTGCTCGCGGTGGAGGCGCTTGGCGATCTCCGCCGCGGCAAAGATGTTGGCGCCCGAGGAGTGGCCGACGTGGAGCGCCTCTTCTTGGGCCAGGCGCTCGGCCATGTCCCAGCCGTCCTCGGTCGTCACCCGGAAGGTCTCGTCGTAGCCGTGGGCGTCGTGGATCGCGGGCACGAGCGAGCTCGGCAGGTGCTTGAGGCCCTCGAGCCCGTGGAGCGCGTCGGCCGGCTCCACCGCCACGCAGCGCACGGGGCGGACGTGCTCGCGGAGGCGACGCGAGGTGCCCATGATCGTCCCGCTCGTGCCCAGGCCGGCGACGAAGTGGGTGATGCGGTCGCCGACGGCGTCGAGGATCTCTTTGCCGGTACCATGGTAGTGGGCGAGAGGGTTGTTGGGGTTGGAGTACTGATCGGGGTAGAAGTATTTCTCCGGCTCGGCCGCGACGATCTCGCGCACCCGGCGGATCGCCCCGTCGGAGCCCTCCATCGGATCGCTGAAGAGGATCTCGGTGCCGAAGGCCGCGGCGATGTCCTTGCGCGGCTTGCTCACGTTCGAGGGCATCACGAGCTGGACGCGGACGCCGAGGGCGGCGCCGAAGATCGAGTAAGCGACTCCGGTGTTGCCGCTGGTGGAGTCGATGAGGATCTTGTCCGGCGTGAGGGTCCCCGCGGCGATGGCCTCGGTCATCATCCGGAGGGCGGCGCGGTCCTTCACCGAGCCGCCGGGGTTGGCGAACTCCAGCTTGGCGTAGATCTCGACGGAGGGCGCGTCGCGGCCGACCTTGCGGAGGCGGACCAGCGGGGTGTTCCCCACGGCCTCCACCACCGAGCCGAGCTTGCGCGAGCGGACGAGGGCGCTTCTCAAGAGACAGGCTCCTTCGGCTGGGCGGCGCGGCGGATCGCGGCGAGCGCGGCGCGCGATCCGGCCAGCACCTCGCGCGCGGCGGGCGAGGTGACGATGGACTCGGGCGCGAGCGCGGGGACGTCAATCGCTCCTGCGGTGATCGCGCCGAAGCCCGCGCCCTCGGCGTAGAGGCGGGCCACCTCGTGCGCGGGGGACGCGCCGGCAACCGGGGCGGTCGCCTGACCGATGCGCGCCTGGCCCTCGATCCCGATCTCGGGGAGGAGCATCTGCCGGACGAAACGCGCGGTCATCTCAGCATCCGCCCGCGATCGCCGGGACGATCGTGATCTTCTCGCCGCCCTTGAGCTCGGTCTTGAGGCCGTCGAGGAAGCGAATGTCGTCTTCGCCGACGTAGATGTTGATGAAGCGACGGACGCCCTTCTCGTCGAGGACGCGGTCCTTGATGCCAGGGTACTTCTTCTCGAGATCTTCAATCAGGGCGCCGACGGTGGCGCCCGACGCCTGGACCTCGTCTTCGTTGCCGGTGAGGGTGCGGAGGGGCGTGGGGATACGAACGGTGTTGGTGGCTTCCATGGCTGCTCTCCTGATCGGTCAAAGCCCGCACGCGGGCGCGAGGTAACGGCTGGCGAGGATGGAGTGAATGGCCCGCTCGGAGCCGCAGAGGGCGCAGCCCGGGCGGGCGGGGACTGGCACGCTCCGGAGGGCGTCGCGCCGCCCGTCGTAGGTGACGATGTGCCCGTAGGCCGAGGCGTCCCCGGCGAGGATGCGGAGGGCGCGATCGGCGGCGACGGCCCCGGCGACGCCGCACACGGGGCCGACGACGCCCGCGGTGGCGCAGTCGGGCGCGTCGCCCTGGGGGAGGTCCTCGAAGAGGCAGCGGTAGCAAGGGCGCCCCGCGGCGGCCACGGCGAGCACGGTGGCCTGCCAGCGCACGGCCGCGGCGTGGACGACAGGCACCCCGGCGAGGGCGCAGGCGTCGGCGAGGAGGAAGCGCGAGGCGAAGTTGTCGGTGGCGTCGACGACGACGGAGGCGTGGGCGACGATGTTGCCCACCGTGGACGGGAGGGCACGGCCGGGGACGCGGGTGACCACGACGGGCGCGTCCGACGCGCCGGGGTTTGGGGCCGCTTGCGGCCCCATCGAAAGAAGGAGCGCGCGCCGCTCGACGGCCGCGGCGAAGGCGTCGAGCTTGGGGCGGCCGACGTCGGCGGCGGTGAAGAGGATCTGGCGGTGGAGGTTGGAGACGTCGACGTCGTCGTCGTCGACGACCGTGAACCGGCGCACGCCGCCCGCGACGAGGGCGATCGCGAGCGGCGCGCCGATGCCGCCCGCGCCGATGATCACCACGCTCGCCGCGCCGAGGTCGCTCACCGGAAGTACTCGTCGAGGCTGAAGTAGCGCTCGCCCGTGTCGCAGAGGACGGTGACGACGACGGCGTCGGGCCCGAGCTCGCGGGCGACGTCGAGGGCCACGCGCACCGCGGCGCCGGCGCTGATGCCGACGAGGAGGCCCTCTTTGCGGGCGAGATCGACCTTGGTGTCCCAGGCGTCGCGATCGGTCACCGTGCGCAGCTCGTCGACGACGGTGGGGTCGTAGTTCTTCGGCACGAAGCCCGCGGCGAGGCCCTGGATCTTGGTGGGCCCGCGCTCGCCGCGGGAGATCGTCGCCGAGGCGTCGGGCTCCACCGCGATGATGCGCGGCGCGGGCCGCAGCTGCTGGAGGGCGCGGCCGACGCCGCTCACGGTGCCGCCGGTGCCGACGGCGGCGACGAAGGCGTCGAAGCGCTCGCCCGCCAGCGCGTGGAGGATCTCCCGCGCGGTGGATTCGGCGTGGACGCGGGGGTTCTCCGGGTTGTCGAACTGCGAGGGGATGAACGAGCCCGGCGTCGCCGCGGCGAGCTCGCGCGCCTTCTCGAGGGCGCCGTCCATCTGGCGCTCGGGATCGGTGAGGACGAGCTCGGCGCCGTAGGCTTGCAGGAGCAGGCGCCGCTCGAGGCTCATGCTGGCGGGCATGGTGAGGATACAGCGATAGCCCTTCACCGCGCAGGCGATCGAGAGGGCGATCCCGGTGTTGCCCGAGGTCGGCTCGATCACCACCGAGCCGGGCTGGAGCGCGCCTGACGCCTCGGCGGCCTCGATCATGGCGAGGCCGATGCGGTCCTTCACCGAGCCGCCGGGGTTCATGTGCTCGGCTTTGCCGTAGACGCGCCCGCGCGGCGCCTCGGTGTCGAGGCGGCGGATCTCGAAGAGCGGCGTGTCGCCGACGAGGTCGAGCACGCTGTCGACGACGAGCGGATGGGACGGCGGGGGATAGGCGAGTTGGCTCATCAGATCACGTAGCTCGTGCGCTCGCGGGAGTGGCGGAGCGCGCCCATGGCCTCTCCTCGGGCGCAGATGTCGGCGATGGTGACCGCGTCGAAGCATTTCTCCACCGCGCCGGCGATCTCGCGGAAGGCGGCGGCGGTGGCGTCGGGGCCGGTGCGGCGGCTGGCCGACTCTTCCTCCCCGAGCGTGACCAGGGCGGGGCCTTCGAGGGCGCGAATGACGTCCCCCACGGTGATCTCGGCGGCCGGGCGGGCGAGCTGGTAGCCGCCGCGCGGGCCGCGCTTGGAGGCGATGAGGCCGGCCTTCTTCAGGTCCTGGAAGATCTGCTCGAGGAAGCGCGCCGGGATCAGCTCGCGCTCGGCGATCTCGCGGATCTGCGTCGCGCGGCCGTCGTTGTGGAAGGCGATGTCGAACAGCGCCCGCACTCCGTAGCGGCCTTTGTTGGACAGCTTCACGCCCCGGGATATGCATTCTCGCATCGGGAAAGTCAAGTACGGCCGAGCGAGCGGCTTCGGGCGCGACAGATCCAGGGCGAGCGAGTACCCTCGGCCCTCGGCCCGACGGAGGATTCATGAGCTCGAGCGGCAGAGATCTCACCCGGCCCGCGCGCTTCCGGGCCCACGCTGCGGTGGTCCGCCGCAATCGCCTCCTCGGCCGCGGGGCGATCGCCGCGGTAGCCCTCATCCCCGTGGTCAGCGCGGTGAGCTCGATTGCCCACCTCCCTTCCCTGTTGATGGTGATACCGCTGCTCCTCGCGGCGGCCGTCGGCGGAGGGGTCTTTGCCCTGTCCGAGAACCCCTGGACCAGCGACGAAGAGGCCGAGATCGAGGTGACCGACGAGGGCGTGCTCGAGGACGGGCGCCTCCTCGTGGCCCGCGATCAGATCCGCGCCGGCTTCGTCGTCCCCGATCCGCCGAACGGCCCGCGGGTGCGGCTCCAGCGCAAGCGAAGGCTGCCTGTCGAGATCCGGGTCGAGGACGAGAGCCAGGGGCGCGCCCTGCTCCGCGCCCTCGGGCTCGACGTCAGCCAGCGCGCGGCGACCTTCTCCACCCCTTCACGCGTGATCACCGATCCGAAGCTGTCGATCTTCCTCGGCGTCGGCTTCGCCATCCTCTACGTCCTGATCGGGGTCATTGGCCACCCGCTCGCGGGTCACGGCGTATCCATCCAGATCCCGATCCTGCTGGTCTATCTCGGGTTCATGCTCTTCACGAGGACGTCAATCACCGTGGGCGCCGACGGCGTGCTCCGCTCCTGGCTGGGCAAGAAGGAGTTCTGGAGCTACGGGGAGATCGCCAGCGTGGCGCGCTTCCTCGAGCAGAACATCGGCCGCAAGCACAAATGGCAAGGCGTCGAGCTCACGCTCCGCTCCGCGGAGCGGGTGCGGCTCCCGATCGCCTCGAGGAACGGGTTCCAGCAGAGGCAGCTCGATCTCATCCTCGAGCGGATCCGCGAGGCGATGGAGAACCACCGGCAAGGCGAGCCCGCGGCGGACACCGCCCTGCTCGCGCGCCAGGCGCGCCCGGTGGCTGACTGGATAAAGAGCCTGCGCGCCATCGGGAGCGGAGCCAACGTCGATCACCGCACCGCGCCGGTGCCGCCGGAGCGGCTCTTCCGCATCGTGGAGGACCCGAGCCTGGCTCCCGGGGCGCGCGCGGGCGCGGCAGTGGCGCTGGGCGCGTCGCTCGACGAGGAGGGCAAAGAGCGCCTCAAGGGCGCAGCCGGCGCGATCGCCGCGCCGAAGCTGCGTATCGCCATCGAAGCCGCAGCCAACGGGGACGAAGCTGCGTTGACCGAGGCGCTGGCGGCGATCGAGGGGGAGGGCGAGAAGCGGGCCCCCTATCCCCCAAACCCCTTTC
>FSTQ01000081.1_pt1 | contig 10889 bp, 9 predicted proteins | sample 1637281 | NCBI WGS metagenome assembly FSTQ01 (sample SAMEA3914818, study PRJEB12502) | metagenome | biome: forest; material: soil | place: Canada | collected 2010-06-26 | depth 0.1 m
AGCGCGCGTCCCTCGGCGGGGTTCTCCCCTGCCCCGGTGTCGCGCCCGATGCCCGCGTCGCGCTCGTTCTCGCCTTCGCCTGTGTCTCGCCCCTCGGCGCCTGCTCCCGTGAGCCGCCCCTCGGCGCCTGTCTCTCGGCCCTCGGCACCCACGTTCCGCTCCTCGGCGCCCGCGTCTCGCCCCTCCGCACCCACCTTCCGTGCCCCGTCGGCTCCGTCGCGCAGCGGCGGCGGCGGCGGTCGCCATCGCTGATTCGCGACGCTCGAGCCCACTGGTCCAGGTCTTGCGAACCCTCGCTCGATTCAATCGAGAGGAGCTGATTCGATGCGCGCTCTGACTTCTTCCGTGACGCTTCCTTCACGCGGCGTGTTGCCGGCGGTTCTCACCTTGGCCCTCGGCGGCCTCGCGGCTGGCCTCTCCGGCTGCTTCTGGAGCAGCTCGAGCGAGCCGTCTCCGCCGGTCGTGGTCGAGGATCCGCCGGTCGTGGACCCGCCGGCGCTGGACACGCCCAAGCAGGTGGCGATCACCCCCGACCAGACGCTCGAGACCGACGCGGGCGAGGGCGTGGGGATCTTCGTCGAGTACGCGACCGGCGGTCGCTGGCACGTGTGGACGGCGTGCGACACCAACCTGTCGAACGCTGCATGCGATTTCGAGATCTTCGCCATCGCCGAGAAGGGCGCGAAGATCTCCAACGTTCAGGCGGCAGAGGAGCTGGAGGCCGGGGACGCCGCGGAGGAGCTGACCGATGGCAGCGCGCACCTCTCGGCGAGCACGTCGACCGAGTTTGACGGAATGACGTTCGACGCGACGCCGGGCGCCCTGGTCGAGCTCGAGATCTACTTCGACGGCGTGCCCGATCCGCACATCATCTTCTGGTACGGCAACGAGACGCTCCACACCGGGGCGCCGACCGATCCGATCGACTTCATTCCCGACGCGCCATGACGAGGACAATTGGGGCGCTCGCGGGCGCCCCAATCGTCCCTGTGACTACTTGGCGGGGAGCGGGTAACCCTCGGCGTCCCACAGCTCCGGCGCGGGCAACGCCAGCCCGCCCGGGAGCTTGATCGCCGCGAGCTGGGGCACCACCGCGGACCGCGGGCCCACGATGAGGATCGTCGTCGCCCGGGGATCGACCAGGGTGGCAAGCTCGCCCAGGCGCGCGCGGGTTGCTTGCTGGCGGGCGCGGCTCGCGTCGGCGTCGAACGCCGGGGGCAGGCCCAGCATCGACAGCTTGGCGAGGCGCCAGGCGATGCCGCCGACGCCCTCGTAGCCCTGGACCAGATCGGCGCGGTCCTGCGCCAGCACCTTGGAGACCTCGTCGTCGCTCAGGCCCGCGGAGGCCATCTTGTTGAGCTCGAGGAGCATCTGCTCGAGGGCCGGCCCCGTCGCCTCGGTCACCACCGACGCGCGCGCCGAGAAGGACCCCGTGCCCCGCGTCTCGGCGAAGCGGGAGCCGGCGCCGTACGTCCACCCGTGCTCTTCGCGCAGGTTCTGGTTCAGCCTCGACGTGAACGACCCGCCGAGCGCCGTGTTGATGAGATCGAGCAGCGGCGATCGAGGATCGTTCGCGGTGACGCCTTCGCGGAGGACGGCGATCACCGACTGGGCGGCGTCCGCGGGGCGATCGACGAGCACCAGGCGGAGCTTCCCCGCGGGCGGCGGCGGAGGCACGACGGGCGCGCTCTTCGGCGCCTTCGGGGCCTTCCAGGCCTTGAGCGCGCTGTCGTCGACGGCGGCGAGCACCTCGTCCTTGGAGATGTCGCCGACGACAACGAGCGTCGCCTGATCAGGGCGCCACGCCGACGCGTGGAAGGCCTTCACCGCGGCGAGGTTGATCGTCGCCGCTGTGGCGGCGCGGCCGTCCGTCGGGTGGCCGTAGGGCGTGTCGGAGCCGAAGAGCGACGCCGAGGCGACGACGCGGGCCACGTCGTCGGGGTCGGAGGCGCGCTTCTTCAGGTCGTTCTTCCAGAGGTCAGAGACGCGCTTCCACTCCTTGGCGTCGAGCTTGGGGCGGGCGACGACATCGCTGAAGATCTTGAAGGCTGCGCCGAAGTTTTTCTTCAGGACTGACAGATTGGCGAAGCTCCCGTCGGCCATCGCGCCGGTGGCGAGGTTCCCGCCGAGGTCGTCGATCGCCGTCGAGATCTGCACCGCGCTCCGCGTCCCCGCGCCCTCGTCGAGCATGTTGGCGGTGATCCAGGCGAGGCCCTGCGCCTCCTTGGGATCGGCCGCCGCGCCGGTGGGGATCGTCACCGACACGGACACCAGCGGGACGGCGCGGCGCTCGAGGAGCCACACCGTCAGGCCGTTCGCGGCGGTGAACACCTGCGGCGCAGGCGGCGTGAAGGCGGCCGCGGGCGCGAGCGCGGGCTTCGGGCCGAGCGTGTCGGGGGCCGCGGGAGGCGGCGCGGGCGGCGCGGCGGTCGCCGTGAGCGCGGGCGTGGTCGGGAGGGCCGGCGGCGGGAGGTTCTCCTCGCAGCCGGCGACGAGCGAGGTGCCGGCGACGAGCGCGGCGATCAGAGGAAAACGAGCGTCGAGCCTCACGGGGCACCTGCCTTGTCAGCCTTGGGCGCGGCGTCTTTTGCCCTGGGGATCACGCGCAGGATCACCCGCGCGTTGGGGTCGAGGATCCGCTTCATCGCCGCCTGGAGCGACGCCGGCGTCACGTCGCGGTAGCGCTGGAGATCCTTCTCGGCGAAGCCGGGGTCGCCCTTGCCGGCCTCGTAACGGTTGAGCAGGCTGGCGCGCTCGGACACCGACTGCAGGCGGGAGACGAAGGACGTTTCGAACTGGTTCTTCGCCCGCTGGAGCTCCTCGGCGCTCACGGGTTTGTCGAGGAGCTTGGCGACCTCGGCGTCGATGGCGGCCTCGAGCTCGTCGAGCTTCACGCCGGGCTGAGCGATGGCCTCGATGCCGAAGTACGAGCCGAGATCCTGCGAGTGCTGGACGGCGCTGACCTCTTGCGCGATCGGGCGATCGTAGACCAGCGCCTTGTAGAGGCGGCTCGCCTTGCCGTGCTCGAGGATCACGCCCGCGAGGTCCATCTCGGCGTCGCCGGGCGCCCAGCTCGCGGGGCTGTGGTAGGCGATGATCGTCTTGGGGAGCTCGACGTTGTCGGGGATCGTCTCGCGAACGACGCCGGTGAGCTTGGGCTGCGGCGCGGTGGGCGCGGGGGGAGCCGCCGCGCGGGGGAGGCCGCCGAAGAGGGCCACGATCGAGGCGCGCGCGACCTGCGGATCGAAATCGCCGGCGACGACGAGCGAGAGGTTGTTGGGCACGTAGAAGCGATCGAAGAAGGCCTTCACGTCGGGCACGCTCGCCGCCTCGAGGTCCTCGTGCGAGCCGATCACCGGGTGGTGGTAGGGGTGGCCCTCGGGCCAGAGCAGCTCGGGGAGGCGGAGCTCGACCTTGCCGTAAGGGCGGTTCTCGCTGGTCTGGCGGCGCTCGTTGCGCACCACGTCGCGCTGCGCCTTGAGCTTGTCGGCGTTCATCTCTTTGCCGAGCGAGGCGAACCTGTCGGCCTCGAGCCACAGCAAGAGCGGGAGCGAGCGCGCCGGGCCGGCGTCGTAGTACTCGGTGCGGTCCTCGCCGGTGCTGGCGTTGTTGGCGCCGCCTTCGGTCTCCATCCACGCGTCGAACATCTTGGTGGGGACGCGCGCGGTGCCCATGAACATGAGGTGCTCGAAGAGGTGCGCGAAGCCGGTGCGGTGCGCCTCTTCGTGGTGCGAGCCGACCTTCACCAGCGTGTCGACCGTCACGAGCGGGAGCGCGTGATCCTCGTGGAAGATCACGGTGAGGCCGTTGGGGAGGACCTCCTTCGTGAAGCGGATGTCGACCTTGGCGGGCTGGGCCTCGGCCTTCTTCGCGGCCGGCGCGGCCTTGGTGCTGGGGGCCGTCGCGGCGGGGATCGTGACGGCGAGCGCGGCCGAGGCCAGCAGCAGCGCGCCCGCCCGGCGAGCGTTCCTTCCGAATCTCATGGCGCGCAGGCTTGGTCCGGGAGCGCCGCGGCGGCAAGCCCATCTGCTCAGTCTTTGGGGACGATCCTCGCGAGAAAGATGCCCGGAATCGTCGCCACGTAGGCCAGCGCGAAGAAGGCCGGATAACCGACCCGGGCCAGCAAGAAGCCGCTGACGCTGCCGAGGCCGGTCGTCGCGATCGACATCGCCGCCGAGGCGATGGCGAAGTGCGAGGCGCGGTACTCTCCGGCGCAGCGGCGCATGAGGAAGACCACCAGCGCGGCGCTCCCGACGCCCTCGGCGACGCGCTCGGCGATCACCGCCGCGGAGATCCAGAACGAGCTCGGCGCGCGCGCCGCGATCGCCACGTAGAGCAGGATCGCCAGGCCCTGCCCGAGGGCGATCGGCGCGAGCGTGCGCCGCAGGCCCAGCCTCGCGATGACGACGCCGCCCACCATCGAGCCGGCGATCCCCGCCGCGCCGCCGACGGCGTTGAGATCCCCGCGCGCCGCGAGCGAGACGCCGAGGTGGTCGAGGAGCTTGCTCGACATCGCGAACATCATCGCGTCGCCGGCGCGGTAGACGAGGATGAACGCCAGCGAGACCCAGGCGCCCGGCTGCGCGACGAAGGTGCGGAACGCCTCGACGTAGAAGCGCACCGGCGAGGAGGGCGCCGCGGGATCGACGACGCGATCCGGCGCGCGCTCGCGGGGGAGCGCGGCGGCGTGGGCGGCCGCGAGCAGGAGCATCACCGCGCCGCCGGTGAAGAAGCACGCGCGCCACGAGAGGCGCCCGGCGATCATCACCAGGCCGCCCTTGCCGACGAGCATCGCCACGCGGAACGCCCCGGCGCGCAGGCCCGAGAGCGCGGCCTGATCGGTCTTGCCCAGCGCGCGCATGTAGAACCCGTCGACGGCCACGTCCTGCGCCGCGGCGAGCACGGCGACGACGAGGAGCAAGCGCGCCGCCGTCGCGAGATCGAGGCGCTGCGCCGGCCAGGCGATCGCGGCGATGGCCACGGCGAGCGCGGCCTCGAGGACGATCGCCCAGCGGCGCAGCGTCCCGTAGCGATCCATGAGCGGGCCCCAGAGGAACTTCAGGTTCCACGGCAGACCGTAGAGCGCGGTGAGCCCGACGACCTGCGCGCTCGCGCCCATCGAGGTGAAGAGCTCCATCGAGACCTGGTGGACGATGGAGTACGGCAAGCCCTCGGCGAAGTACGTCGACGCGACCCAGGCCACAGCGCGGCCCGAGCGGCGGTCCTCGTCAAGCGCCTGACGATCGGCGACCTCAGGGTCGTCGCCCGGCGGATCGAGATCGAGAGAAGGCGCGGATTTCGTGGGGCTCAAGGCGGTGACTGGGGCGCGGTGTGCCCTCGACCTCCTACACGATCTGCCCCGGGCTGGGCCAATCTCCCCGGGTCCACGCTCGGCCGTAGCAACCCGCGCGCAACTGGTCTAAACGAAGGAAGATGCTCGGGCTCTCCACGCCGCGCCTCGGCGCGACCTGGAAGCTCGGCGGGGGGCTTCATTCCCCGTCATTCAGTGACGCCTGGCCGACTTCCATGCTCGACTTTTTGATGGCGCACCCGAAGCCGTGACACCATGCGCGGCGTGAGTTCCTGTCATGCAGGGGTCGGGAATGGCCCCGAACCCCGCCGACCCTCCTGGGCGGCCTGCCCCGATCCGACGATGGGAGTCCCGTGAACGAGTACACGCGGCGCGAAGAGGTGCGCTGGACGCTGGTCGCCTCGCTTGCCCTGGTCCTGGGCATGGCGCCCGCGGTTTTCCTCCTCGTCACCGCGCAGGGCGCCCTCGTGCCCGACCCGGGGGCGCAGCTCGCGGCCAAGGTCGCGACCGACAAGCTCCAGCAGGCGCACACCTGCGTCGTCACGGCCGACAAGCTGCCGACGGAGATCGACGTCTTCAAGTCGGCCGCCAAGGCGGCTCACCTCGACGCCGACGCCGGCGACACGCCCACGCAGGTCACGGCGCCGAACAAGAAGAAGACGCTGATCGGCCTCGCGCGCGGCAAGCTCCCGCCGAAGGAGAAAGAGCCGGACGCCGCGCTCGCCTGGCCCGCCGCGCAGCCGTCGCAGAAGCTCGCCAAGGCCCTCGCCCCGTGCCGCGAAGCCGTCGACTTCGCCATCCCCCGCCCCGAGACGGCGCCGACCTGGGACGCGATCGCCAAGGCGGGCGCCGTCCTCACGCCCGGCAACGACAAGAACGAGCAGATCGTCGCCGCGCGCACGCTGCTCAAGCTCCTCGGCGAGGCCCCGGTCGACAAGGTCGTGCAGCAGGTGCGCGACGCCGAGGCCGAGCTGAAGAAGGTCTCCGAGAGCGCCACCGCCCGCGCCCAGACAGCGATGATCCGCGAGCCGATCCCCGAGGGCATCATCCCGCGGCGGATCGCCGTCGGCGTCGGCGTCGGCCTCTCCGTCATCACCTTGCTGCTGAGCTACCTCAGCGTGCGCGTGGCCTCGAGCCGCCGCCTCGGCACCCTCGTCCCGCTGCGCGAGGCCGCCAAGACCACCCAGCCCGGGGTCCACGCCGCCGCCGTGCTCCGCCTCGCCGCGCAGCACAACGGCGGCCAGCCGGGCATGGTCGTCGGCGCCGCCTTCGGTGGCCTCCTCGCCGCCGCTGTCCAGCGCTCCGACACCGACGTGTTCATCGTCGGCGTCATGGGCGGCTGCCTCCTCGGCCTCATCCTCCAGTGGGTCTACCGCCTCGCCCTCGGCGCCGGGCGCTGGCGCCTCCGCGCCACCGAGCTCGCCGAGGTCGAGAAGCCCGCCATCCCGATCGTGCTCGTGCTCAGCGGCGTCAACCCGGGGCTCGAGGGCCCGTTCATCACCTTCTTCAACGGCCTCTCCCCGCCCGACGCGGCCCAGACCGTGGAGAAGCTCGCAGCGCAAGCGGAAGAGAAGATCCTCGCGGCCGCAGATGCAGGGGCAGCCGCGCGCCAGCAGCAAGGATTGCCCCCGCAAGGGTACTGATCCGGGGCCAAAACGGGGCGGTGAGGCCTCGATGGGGCGACAATTGCGCATTTAGCGCGGGATCGACGTGTCGATCTCGCGATCGATGCGCGTGGGGCGCGGGATCGACGCCTCGATCTCGCGATCGATGCGCGTGGGGCGCGGGATCGACGCCTCGATCTCTCGACAAATGCGCCCAAGAGACGAGATCGACGCCTCGAGCGAGCCCCCTATCCCCCTCTGCCCCTTTCCCCCAAATTTGGGGGAAAGGGGAGATTGCTCCTTGACCCTTCGACCCTTCGACCCTTCGAGGCTCCGGCTCCCCTCCCTTTCCCCCAAATTTGGGGGAAAGGGCCGGGGTTAGGGGGCCACGCTCTGCTTGTAGAGCTCCTCCACCTTCGCCCGCGCCCACGGCGTCCGCCGCAGGAACGTCAAGCTCGACTTGACGCTCGGATCGAGCTGGAAGCAGCGCACCGGGATCCTTCTCCCGAGCTCCTCCCACCCGAAGCGCTCCACGAGGCGGTTGACGATCATCTCCAGCGTCACGCCGTGGAGCGGATCCTTCGATCCCGAGCTCGCCATCGACCTACGGCCTCGCCGGGCGCGGCCCTCGCACCGGCGGCGTCGGCGGCGCGCCGGCGTCAGCGATCGAAGGGTCGCTCTCGGTCGGGTAGCTGCGCTTTTTCCACTCGAGGATCCCCTCGTCGAGCACCGCGGTGTGCTTGAAGCCACGCTTGCGCAGCTCGTCGACGACGGCCCCCGACGCGTGGTGCGGGCAGGCGCAGTACGCGGTGATCCACGTGTCGTCGTTGGGCAGCGCGTCGAGCCGCGTGAACGCGTAGTAGGGCACCGAGATCGATCCCGGGATGTGCATCACGAGCCAGTCCGACGTCGCCCGCGCGTCGATGATCACGACGCGCTTCCCGGCGTCGATCGCGCGCTTGACGTCGTCGATGGGCACGAAGCGATCGTCGCGCAGCTTGAGCTCGGCGTTCTTGCCCTTGGGGTTGATCACCACCTCGCCCAGCGGCGGCAGCTCCGGCGGCGCGGCGCGCTCGGGCGCGGTCGGCGCGGCCCAGCTCCGCAGCAGCGCGACGACGTTGTCGATGTCGTCCTCGCCCAGCACGCCCTGGAATCCAGGCATCGGCGTCCCCGGCCGCCCGTGGACGACGGCGTAGCGCAGGAACGAGTCGCTCGCGGCCGAGAGCAGCGCCGTGTTCGCCAGGTGCACGGCGTCGCCGCGATCGGTGCGCGTGCCGTGGCAGCGCTGGCAGCTCGCCTTGTAGACGGCCTCGCCGCGCGCCGCGTCGCCGATCACCGTGGTCTTCGCCAGCCGCTCGCGCGCAGGGCCCTTGTCGCGCAGGAAGGCGATGATCGCCGTCACCTCGTCCTCGTCGAGCGGGCCGCCGCGCAGCTTCCCGTAGGGCGCCATCGCCGTGCCGGGCCGCCCCTCGCGGATCCCGCGCGCGATGTACTCGTCCGACGCGCTCGCCAGGAACGTCGTGCTCACCAGCGACGGCGCGTGATCCGCCGCGTAGCCCTTGGCCTCGGCGCCGTGGCAGAGCGCGCAGTACTTGGCGAAGGCCGCGGCGCCCGCCTCGAAGCGATCGTCGACGACCTTGGCCGCGACCGCCGCCGGCGAGAGGTCGGGCGCGATGTCGCCCGCTGGCCGCTCGCACGCGGACGCCGCGAGCCCCACGACCATCACCGCGCCGAGGAGGCTCGCCCTGTTGCCTTGCTTCACCCGCGGCACACTCGGCAAATCCGGCGAGCACGTCAACGAGGATCCTCAGCTCGCAGCCGCGAGGGCGAAGGCCTTCAGGAAAACTTTCCCTCCCGCTCAATCCATGGAAAGACCTACTCATGCCGCTTTTCGCAGCTTCCCCGCGCCGGTCTCCGGCCGCCGCGGGCCGGGCGATGCGCGTTGGCGCCCTGCTCCTCGGCCTCGCCGCGGTGACGCTCCTCGGCGCGATGCCGGCCTCCGCCGACGAGCCGAGCCCCTACGACGGGCCCACCAAGCCCGCGGTCGCCACCGTGGCGCCGCCGACCGACGGCAGCAGCGCCACCCCCGCCGAAGAGTGCAAGCCGGCCGCCCCCCACGCGCCGCCCAAGAAGCGTCGCGGCGGCATCGCCCCGTGCATGACGCCCGATCCCGGCTTTGGCGTCTACGACGCCTGGGCCGGCACCGGCACGACGATGGGCCAGGTCCTGATGCCGCACAAGGGCGGTATCACCAAGAACGGCTCGTTCGACGTCATCTTCCATTTTCACGGCCACGAGCCGATCCGCAAAGAGTTCGTCAAGGCCGCCAAGGGCATTGTCCTCGTCGGCATCGATCTCGGCATTGGCTCGGGCGCGTATTCCAACGGGTTCGCCTCGCCCAGCACCTTCACCAACCTCCTCGCCAGCGTGGAGAACGTCGTCGCCAAGCACGCTGGGCTCAAGAGCGCCAAGGCCCGCAAGATCGCCATCTCTTCCTGGAGCGCGGGCTACGGCGCGACCGAGCAGATCCTCCGCCAGACCGGCGGTAAAGGCATCGACGCCGTGATCCTCCTCGACTCCCTGCATACCGGGTACATCGACGAGCAAGCCCACTCCCTCAAGACGGATCAGATCGCTCCCTTCGTCGCCTTCGCCAAGCGCGCCGCGCGCAAGCAGACGTTCATGTTCCTGAGCCACTCGTCGATCATCCCGCCCGGCTATGCGTCGACGACGGAGGTCGCGAGCTACGTGGTGGGCACCCTGGGCGGCCGCCCGAAGAAGGCCAATCGGCAGGACGTGCTCGGCCTCGACATGATCGACCGCTTCGACAAGGGGAACTTTCACATGCGCGGCTACACCGGGGATGACAAGCCCGATCACTGCGCCCACATCGGTCTCATGGTCGACATCGTGCGCGCTCACCTCGAGCCGCGATGGAAGACGCCGAAGGGCCGGAAGTAGGCATATGGCGGGTATCGGCGTCATCATCAACCCGCGGTCGAAGCAGAACCTCGCCGATCCGCGCGCCGCCCTCCGCCTCGCCCGCACCCTCGGCTCTCACGGCGTCGTCCGCACCGCCACGAACCGCGAAGATCTCGCCCGGATAGCCGAGGATTTCCGCAAGCTCCAGATTGACATCCTCGGCATCTCCGGGGGCGACGGCACCAACTACGTCACCATCACCGGCTTCCTCGCGGTCTATGCGGGCGAGCCGCTCCCGGCGCTGGCGTTCCTCCGCGGCGGCACCTTCAACACGGTAGCCAACGCCGTCGGCGTCCCGCGCGGCCGCCCTGACGGGCTGCTCGCCAGCCTCATCCCTCGTTATGTCGCGCGCACCCTCACCCCTCTTCGCTCGGTCGAGCGCCAGGTGATGCGCATCGGGGATCACTACGGCTTCATCTTCGGCACGGGCGCGATCTACGGCTTCATCTCCGAGTACAACCGCGGGCCGCAGAAGAACGCGCTCTGGGCCGCCGAGGTCCTCGCGCGGGCCAGCCTCAACGTCCTCGCGGGCCGCCCCACGCCGGTCGCCCAGCGCTGGGAGGGCAAGGTCACCCTCGACGATGGCACCGTGTTCCCCGAGCGCGACTATCTGGCCGTCGGCGCCGCCACGGTGGACCAGCTCGGCCTGGGATTCCGGCCCTTCTACCGCTTCGACGCCGATCGAACCCGCTTCCAGATGCTCGGCATTCACACCACGGCGGCGGGCTTCGTCCGTCGCATGGCCGACGTCTGGCGCGCTCGCCCCATGGGCGACGCGCACACCTACGACATCCTGGCTCGACGCGCGGTGATCGAGCAGCGCGGCGGCGTCGTCCGTTATGTGCTCGACGGGGACGTCCACGACCACCCGGGCCCGCTCACCCTCGAAGCCGGCCCTCGGGTGCGGATCATCGTGGAGCACAAGAGCGGGCCAAGGCCGATCCCGGGTTCACCCTCCTGACGCGAGTCGTGTATCGTCGTCGGTCATGAGC
>FSTQ01000570.1_pt1 | contig 10856 bp, 10 predicted proteins | sample 1637281 | NCBI WGS metagenome assembly FSTQ01 (sample SAMEA3914818, study PRJEB12502) | metagenome | biome: forest; material: soil | place: Canada | collected 2010-06-26 | depth 0.1 m
ATCATCTCCCTCGTCTTCGGCTCCCCGGTCATCCAGGGCTTCGCCATGACCTCGGAGCGCTACGGCATCGGGCGGATGTACAACGACATCGGCGATCGAGGCTGGCTCTACTGGCTCATCAGCCTGCCGCTCTACGTCCTCTGCTGGGACGCCGTCTTCTACGTGACGCACCTCGTGCTGCACATCCCCTACGTCTATCGCAAATCCCACTTTCGCCACCACAGCTGCCGCCCGCCGGTGCCGTGGTCGGGGATCGCCATCGATCCCTTCGAGACCATCCTCTCGGGAATCCTGCCCTACACGGTCCCTCTCTTCATCTTCCCTTTCCACCTGACGACGGTGTACGCGCTCAACATCCTTCTCATGGTGTGGGCCACGCTCGTCCACTCGTCCTTCAACTGGTCCGGTAACGCGATCATGCTCTCGCCGCAGGACCACAACCTCCATCACGCCTTCGGGCTCAAGAACTCCAACTTCGCGGCGGTGTTCACCTTCTGGGATCGCCTGGGGAACACCCTCAACCGCCGCCAGGTCCCGCCCTGGTGGGGCAAAGCCTCCTGGACGCCCAAGGGCGTGGTCGACCGCGCCCCGTCGACCGACGAGACCTTCGTGCCTGACCCGGCCCCCAAGGCCTGATCCCGGCCGCCCACCCACACGCTCTGACAGAGAATGTCTGCTCCCCGCTGGACAGCGAGGGGGAACGCAGGGCATGAGGGGGCGCACCGAGGATCCCATCCATGGACACGACCAACGACGAGACGAGCGAGGCGGGCGAGGGCGACGACGCGAGCGGGCGGAGGCGCCCGATCAAGCCCGAGGATCAGGATCCGAAGCTGTGGAAGGCCGACGGGTGGACGGCGCGGATCCTCAAGAACGAGGACGACGAGGGCTGGGCCGTCGAGATGACCTGCGACGGCGAGACCGAGCCCGCGCTGGTGGGCCCGTGGACGATGGGGCGCGACAAGAAGAACCCCAAGCCCCTCGACGTCAGCGCCTTCGCCACGCTGGTGAAGACGGCCAACGAGATCCTGGCGCGCCACGCGCAGCAGCGCCGAGCCCAGCTCCACCGGAGCGTGACCACGGTGACCGCCGGCGGGGCGCGGGTGCGCGTCGACCTCGACGTGATCCCCGACGAGGACGATCCGCACGCGATGATCACCGTGTTCGATCAGGCGGGCGCGACGCTGACGCGCTCGCGGGTCGCCGCCGGCTTCCGGCTCACGAGCGAGAGCGCGCGGACGTGGATCGAAGAGGGCGGCTCCGAGGGGTGAGCCACGGGCAATCTCTCCCGGGGTAAGCTCGCCGGCCATGAGCGCGCCCGCGATCTCTCCGCCCCTCGCCGATCTCCATCGCCACCTCGACGGCTCGCTCCGCCCCGCGACGGTGGCCGAGCTCGCCGCCCGCGCCGGGCTCGCGGTGCCCCCGGATCTCGCCTTCTCTCCGGGCATGGGCCTCGACGCGGCGCTGGCGCGCTTCGGCTTCACCCTCGCGCTGCTCCAGGCACCGGAGGCCGTCGCCCGCGTCGCCGCCGAGATGTGCGAAGACGCCGCCGCCGAGGGCGTGACGACGCTGGAGATCCGCTTCGCCCCCCAGCTCCACCGCGGCGCGCGCCCCGAGGCCATCGTCGACGCCGCGCTCGCGGGGATCGCCGGGCGCGCCGGGCTGATCCTCTGCGGCCTCTACGGCGAGCCCCTCGACGTGCTGCAGAGCCTCGTCACGATCGGCGCGACCCGCCCCGGCGTGGTGGGGATCGATCTCGCCGGAGGCCCCTCCCCCGCCCACGCGATCGAGCTCGCCGACTACGCGCCCGCGTTCCAGCGCGCCGCCGAGCGCGGCCTCGGTCGCACGGTGCACGCCGCCGAGGGCCGCCCCGCCGCGGAGATCCGCGTCGCCGTGGAGGCCCTCTTCGCGCAGCGCATCGGGCACGGGACGACGCTGCTCGACGATCCCGCGATCGTGGAGCTGGTGGTGGAGCGCGGCGTGACGATCGAGGCGTGCCCCACGAGCAACGTCCACACCGGGGTGATCGCCGGCGTCGACGATCACCCGCTGCCGCGCTGGCTCGCGGCCGGCGTGCGCGCCTGCGTCTGCGCCGACAACACCCTGCTCTCGAGCACCGACGCGCGCGAAGAGCTGCGGCGCGCGGCGGCGATCCCGGGGATGGATGCGAGGAAGATCGAGGCGGTGATCGCCGCCGGGCACGCGGCGGCGTTTCGCTGATCGTTCAGCTCGCTCCGCGCCCTCGCCGGCGCGGCGCCGTCTCCTCCAGCAGCTCGTCATCGAGGCCGACGTCGCGCGCCCCGTCCCGCTCGCGCCGCCCGAAGCGCAGCGCCTCGCGCAGGCCGTGCTTGAGGTTGCGCAGCGTGTTCACCCGCCCGAAATCCACGCCGATCTCCACCAGCGTCTCCGCCACCGCCGGCCGGATCCCGGTGAGCACGCAGCGCGCGCCGACGATCTCCACCTTGCGCATCAGCTTGATCAGGTGATCGGCGGTCTTGGTGTCGACGATCTCCACGCCGGTCAGGTCGACGATCACGAAGCTCGCCTGGCTGCGCGCCACCTCGGCGAGCAGGCGCTGCACCATGTCCGCCGTGCGCCGCGAGTCGACCACGCCGATGATCGGCATCACCAGCACGTCGTCCCAGACCTCGAGGATCGGGTTGGAGAGCTCGTCGATCGAGTACTTGAGCCGATCGATGAGCTGCGTCTTCGCCTCCTCGCTGGCGGCGAGCTGCTCGTTGCGCGCGCGGACCTCGCGCTCGAGCGCGCGCTGCTTGGTAATGTTCTGCGTCACCGAGAGCGCGCCGATGATCTTCCCCGCCTCGTCGCGCAGCGGCCGCGCCGAGACCGACAGCAGCATGTCGCCCTGGGTGTAGGAGTTGCGGACCACCGTCTCGTCGTCGAACACCTCCTCGCCGTCGAGCGCCCGCCCGAGGGGGAAGCGGTCGTTGGGGAAGGGCGTCTGCCCATCGGGCAAGAAGAAGCCGTAGACGCCCGACGCGTCGCCGCTGGAGATGTCGCGCATCGGCCCGAACATCTTCTGCTGCGCCGGGTTGTTGATCGCCGTCTCGTGCTTGGAGGTCATCACGAGGACGCCGAGGGGCAGCGCGTCGATCACCGCGCGGTGCAAGGTGTCCGACTTCCGGCGCTCCTGCTCCGACTGCGTGAGCGCCTCCTCGAGGCGCCTGCGCTCGGTCACGTCGAGGGTCTGGCCGTAGAGGACGAACACCTCGTCGGACTCGCGCTCGAACAGCGACTGCGACTCGATCCAGCGGACGCTGCCGTCCGGGAGCCGGAGCCGGCCCAGCCAGAGGACCGGGGTCATCGTCTGGAGGCCGTGGGCGACCACCCGCTGGAGGGTCTCGAGATCTTCGGGGAAGACCCACCGCGCCAGCACGTTGGGATCGGCGCGCAGCTCCTCGTCCGGGACGTGATAGAGGGCGGCCATCCTGGCGTCGATGTAGACCCAGGAGTTGGCCCCGGTCACGACGTTCATGCGGACCGACGTGCTCGCGCCGGGCACCCGGCTCAAGAGCTGCGTCAAGACCTCTACCTTCGCCAGAGCCGCCGCGGTGATCGCATCCGACACGTCATCATCTCCTTCTAATGGAGGGCCGGCTCGGCTTTCGCCAGAGCACCGCCTCGATTATCAAACCCTCGCCCGAGCTCGAGAGGACCCGCACGTCGCTCATCAGCCGACGCACCGCTCCGAGGCCGACGCCCAGCCCGCGCCGCTCGCTCCAGGGCACGTCGCCCGTCAGCCAGCGCCCCTCCGAGAAGCCGTCGCGCAGCGCCTCGTCGACGGCGCTGATGCCAGGACCATGATCCTCGACGCGGACGCGGCACCCGGGCGCGGGGAGGATCACCTCGTGGATCTCGACGCGGCCGCCCCCGCCGTGCTTGACCGCGTTCGAGGCCAGCTCGGCCACGCACACCGCGATCCGCGCCTGATCGTCGGGGCCAAAGCCGAGCTCCGCCGCGAACTTGCGCGCCTCGCCCGAGGCCCACAGGCGCTCGTCCTCCGAGGCGATCGGCAGGATGCACGGCGCGCGCGGAGAGACGGTGAGCGCCTTGGGAAAGCGGCTCGGGCGGCTCACGTGATCCGCACCCCGACCGTCCGCACCACCGCGCAGCACGCGTCGTCGTGGCTCTTGTGGTGCCGGGCGAGGAGGGTCTCGGCGAGCGGCTGCGCCGCGAGGTGCGCGAGCTCGTGGAGGTCGAAGCGGGTCGAGATGCCGTCGCTCATGAGCACGAAGAGATCGCCCTCGACGATCGGGTACTCCCAGATCCGCACCTTGCGCATGCCCTGCCCGACGATGCCCGGCGTGGTCGGCGGCTGGATGGGCTCGCGCGAGACCGCGCGCAGCTCGACGTTGCCGACGCCCACGAACTGGAGGCGGCACGCCGAGAACATGGCGATGGAGACCGCCGCCCCGCGCGTGCCCCGGAGCGTCTGATCGATGCCGCGGATCATCGCCTCGAGCGGCAGCTCGGGGTGCTCCTCGACGTAGAGGCACGCGGCGTCCGAGGCCACGCGCGCGGCCGGCCCGTGCCCGAGGCCGTCCGCCAGGCAGACCAGCGTCCCCAGGTCGCAGGGCACCACCACGAACGCATCCCCGCACACGGTCTCGCCGGCCACCGGACGCTGCGCTGAGCCGACGAGCAATTGCATCACATCACCTTCAAGGAGAAGCTCACGGTCGTCCCCTGCCCTGCGCCGGTCTGGATGTCGAAGCGATCGGCGATCCGCTTTACCCCGCGGAGCCCGAGCCCCATGCCGAGCCGTGATTTGTAGTCCCCCGCCATGATCTGGTCGAGGTTGGGGATCCCGGGCCCATGATCGCGCGCGATGACGGAGAGCCCGTCCGGCGACGAAAGCAGGTGGAGCTCGACCTGCCCCTCCCCGACGTAGAGCACGATGTTGCGCGCCAGCTCGGACACCGCGGTGACCAGCCGCGTCCGACCGACCACCGAGAACCCGAGCTTCGTGGCGATGTCGCGGGCCTCGCTGCGCGCGCGGGTGATGTCGTCCTCGGTGCGGATCGGGATCAGCGCGTACCGCGCCGACGGAGGAGACCGGACCGAGGCCGGCGCGCGGACCGAGATCGGATCGGCGTCGGAGACCGAAGGGAGCGTGACCGGCGAGAAGGTTCGAACCGACGACGGCGCCCCGCCCGGCGACGAGGCCCGCCCCGCGCTCGGCATCGGCGACGGGTAGCGAACCGACGACGGCCCCGCCATCGACGGGGGCGCCGCGCCGGGCGACGAGGCCCGCCCCGGAGACGAGGTCGGAGGCGCAGGCGAGAAGCGCACCGACGAGGGCGGCCCCGGCGAAGAGAAGCGCACCGACGACGGGCTCGGCGACAACGAGGACGACGACGGGGTCGGCGCCGGCATCCCCGGAGCCCCCTCCACGAGCGCGTGGATCGCGGCGCAGCACTCGGCCACCCGGCTCGGCTCGTCGATGAACAGCCGCAGGTTGCGCTCGATCGGCGAGAGCATGTCCCCGAGCCGCGCCCGATCGATCCGCGAGCTTGTGACGTTGGCGCGCTGCCGCGCAAGCTTGACGATCGACTGCGCGGTGGGCGCCGAGACGTAGCGCGACAGCAACCCCAGCAGCGTCTCGGTGAGATCGGAAGCAGAAGGAGCAGGCTGCACTAGGGGTAGCCCGGCCGCGCCGTCACGCCCGCTCCCGACGCCCGCTTCGGAGCGTTCGGAGCGTGCGGAGCGCGACGTCGACGTTGAGCACCGTCTGGACCTCGCCCAGCTCGAGCCCCATCTCGACCAGCGTATCGGCGACGGCGGGCTGCACGCCGCAAACGATGGTCGGCACGCCCATGAGCCGAGCGCAGAGGGCGAGATCGCGGATACAGCGCGTGATGTAGCTGTCCATGATCTCCACGCTGGCGAGGTCGAGGACCAGCCCGCGCAGCGCCTTCGCTTCGAGCGTGCGCCCGACCGCGTCACGGAGCTCGCGCACGGCGCTGTCGGTGAGCTCCGAGTTGAGCTGGACCAGCAGGGTCCGCTCCACGGTCATCAGGGCTCCGGCGGTATCTACATTCATGCTCGGCGGCTCCACATAATCGTCGTCAACGATGGTTGGTGGGAAGAGCTATCGATTCGGCCATGAGCAACATGCCCTCCCATGCAACCAGATTTGCCCCTTTTCGTCCAACCTTGAAAGCGGTTCAAACTTTTTTTTCAAACGCGAACGATTGTGTCTGGTCCTCAGTGGATAGCGGTGCGCTGCGGCACGTGGTCCCTTCGATTCCAGCCAAGCGTGAGCGTCGGATCTTCGTCGGAAAAACCGGGCGGCGTCGCGCCGCGAAGCGGGGCGCGGATCGCGAGCGCTCTGACGCCGGGGTGGGCGCCTGGCCCGCCCGCGCGGTGGCGCGAGAGTCGGACAAGGCTCCGGGCGGGTGGAACCACAATCATGGGCTCACCTCGCAGAAAGGAACGGAGTCGCTTGAACATCAAGGCTCGCCGCCGCGGCCGGGAGCGAGCTCCTCGTGCCGACACGGACCACGTTCTACGGAGCCAAGGAAGCCTTCGTGCGCGAGGCGAGCGGGCAGATCGTCGCCTTCGCCGAGGAAGAGAAGAAGCCGAGCTGAGCAGCGCTTCGGCCCGCCGACGCGAGGTGCGCGGGGGGCCGGCGCGCGCGAGAGGACGCTCCCCTCGCGCGCAGCGAGATCAGGGCGCCGCGGGCGTGTTCGCGTACGACTCGTACTTGCGGCACTGCTGCGCGCGCAGCGAGGGGCACGCCGGCAGCGGCGTCGTCGCGAGCACGCCGGGGAGCACGGGGAGCACGACGCTCGACGGGTACATCGACGATTGCCCGACGTCGTAAACGACCTTGCCCGGGAACGTCTTGAGCGCGAACTGCCAGGCAGCGCGGCTGTCTCCCGGCGTGTCGACGCTGACGCGGATGCGCGATCCCTTGCGGAAGACGTGGCTGAAGCCGGCGATGCCCACGCGCGCCTGCGTCCACGCCCCGGGGACGAGCATGGCCTCGTCCGGCTGCCGGTACGTCTTCTCGGGCCACAGCTCCGTCGCCGTCGCCGCGAGCTTGCGCAGGCTCGCGCGGAGCCACCCGCTCTGGATGTACCGCTCCTGCCCGTCGGGCCGCACCTCGGTCAGGTTCACCTCGAGATCGGCGTCGTCGACCGGCGAGCGGATCCAGAGATCGACGCTGCCCGAGCCGAGCATCACCAGATCCTCGGCGAGCGCCGCGGACTCGACGATGACCGCGCTGCCAGCGGCCGGCGACTTCCAGTCGTAGGCCGGGAGCGGATCCCACACGTTGGCGCCGGGGGCGAGGATACCGCGGTGGCCAGCCTCCGGATCGAGCTGGAAGCTCGCGGCGGCGCTGGCCTCGGAGGGCAGCTTCGCGTCGAGGCTGCCGTCGGCGTGGAAGTAGAAGCGCGTCGGCTTGGTCTCGGGCGGCGGCCAGGCGTCGAAGCGCATCTCGAAGGTGCCTTCGGGCGCGCCGACGTGGGCCCCGCCGCCGTCCTCGAAGATGGCGCGGAGCGGCTTCTCGGCCTCGTAGGCGGCCTTGGCCTCTTCCCACGTCGCGTACTTGGCGAAGCGATCCGGCGGGAAGTTGAGCGTAGACTTGAAGACATCCGTGAAGAGCTGCGGCGCGAGCGTCCGGATGTCTTCGCTGATCACCGGGACACGGTGAGCGACGTAGATGTCGAGGAACGCCTTCCACTCCACCAGGTTCTGCGGCGCGAAGCCGTCGGGGTGAACGCCGTTGAAGACCGTGAAGCGCCGGATCGGCGCCGACTTGAACTGGTCGAGCAGCGTGAAGAAGAAGGGCCCAGTCTGCTCGTCCTCCCAGGAGCCGGAGAGGAACACCGGCACCTTGATCTCGTGCGCGAACGCCGTCGGATCGAGGGGAGCCGCGAGATCGTCGGTGTAATACGGAGTGTCCTTGGCCAGGGTGATGACGTCGACCACCTGGCTGTGGAGGAGCTGATTCTCCTCACAGACGGTGTCGCCTGCGTCGACGAGCTTCTGCTCCCACCCTTGCCCGTAAGGCTGGGCCCTGCTGATCACGTGCGAGATCCACTCGAGGGCGAAGCCATCGTTGAAGATGCCGCCCGGCCGGAGGGTCGACTGCGAGCCTCCGATGACGGAGAGGGGCGTGATCGCCGCCAGGCTCGGCGGCTGGGTGCGCGCCACGAAGAGCTGCGTGATACCCGGGTACGAGAGGCCGGTCATGCCGACGCGGTGCTCGAAGACCCAGTCCTGCGCCGCCACCGTCTCGATGATGTCGTAGCCGTCGAGGAGCTGGAGCTGCTCGAAGTAGTCATATGCGCCGCCCGAGCAGCCGGTGCCGCGCATGTTCACGCTCACCGTCGCATACCCCATCATCGCCGAGATCAGCGCGCTGGCGTCGGTGGGCGCGGCGCAGAGGACGGGGAACGCGCTGCAGAGGGACTCGGCGCCGGCGACAGGCTCTCCCGGCCGCGCCGGGTCGTAGCCCGAGTAATTGACGATGGTGGGATAAGGCCCCTGGCTCGGCGGCCCAGGGAGCGTGACGAACGCGGCGAGCTGGGTGCCGTCGCGCGTCGTCAAATAATTGTACCCAGCCTTGAGCTTCTGGCCCGAGTAGAACTCTTGCTTGGGGAGGCTGCTCGCGGCCGTCGTGACGCGCACCGGCTTCTGCACGGCGGCGGGGCCGAGGTCGGGCGCGCTCACCGCGTAGTCGTCGCCGGGCGGGACGTGGCGAAAGATCAAGCTCCCCTGCTTGTCGGCCTCGCCGCTGGCGACGACCTTGTCGGCCGCGTCGTGCACCTCGAGCTTGGTGCCGGGCGGGGCCTTCCAGACCGCGATCTGCTCGACGCTGCCGCGCACCTTGAAGGCCGAGGTAGCGCCGCCGCCGCCGCTCCCCCCGCCGCCTCCTGATCCGCTGGTGCTGCTCGTGGTGGTGACCGGATCGGCGCCGCATCCGATGGTGAAGAGCAACGCCGCTGTGACCCAAGCAATGTTTCGCCTCATGAGGCGCATGATTGCCTGGGAGGCCAGCAAGAAGCAATGGGCGGGAGGCGGGCCTGCGGTGATTGATTCCGGGGCGCGCGCCGCGCTCGGGCGGCGCTGACGCAGCGCTCCGCGAAGGCGCGTCGCGGCCATCGCTCGACTCGGCTCCAGGGAGGAACGAAGTCGGCGCTCGATACATCGCTTCGAGCGTTGCGCACAATGGGTCTCCAATCGATCGACGACGTCGCCGACTCGCCACGTCGATCACCACGCATGCACCGCGTTACATTCTATTACATGGCTTGTTAATACAAGGCTCATCAGCTCATGAGTGCACGAAAATAACTTGGCCATCGCATGTTTTTCGGCTTGACGTTCAAACAAGCAGTCTGCAGGATACGAGTCATCTCATCACCTCTCCGGAGGCTTCAATGCACCTCTCCCGGTTCCTGGTAACGTACGAGTCCGTGCGCGAGGACGAGCATGTGCTCTATGACGTGCTCGCCGATCGTTACGTGGGCGTGAACGGAGCCACGCTCTCGGCCATCGCCCGCGTCACCGCCGGCGAAGGCGGCGAGAGCGCGGAGGACTGCGAGATCGCGGGCGAGCTCGCAGAGCTTGGCTTCCTCGTCGCCGATCGCGCCCACGACGATCGGCGATTGCGCTCGCACCTCGAGCGCGTCGCCCGCGGCGAGCCCGGGGTCATGTCGATCACGCTGATGCCGACGCTGGCCTGCAACCTCGCCTGCTCCTACTGCTTTCAGAAGGGGTCACCGGCCTACAACACCATGTCGCGCGAGACGGAGGAGCAAGCCCTCGAGTTCATCCTCCGCAAGGTCGACGCGGCCGGCTCTCGCGTCCTCCGCATGGAGTATTTCGGCGGCGAGCCGCTGGCGCGCAAGGACACGGTCCTCCGCACCGCGGAGATCCTGAGCCGATCCATGGCCGCGCGCGGCGGCAGCTTCACCTGGCACATCATCACCAACGGGGTCAGCCTCGACCGCCCCTTCGTGGAGGCCATGAATCGCTTCGGCGAGGGCGGCGTCAAGGTCACCCTCGACGGCGACAAGGAGACCCACGACCGGGCCCGCGTCTACCGCAGCGGCAAAGGCACCTTCGACGTCATCTTCGACAACCTGGTCGCGGTCGCGGGGCACGTCCGCCTCGACGTCGGCGGCAACTTCCTCCCCGGGCAGGAGGCGAGCTATACCCGCCTCGTCCACCGCCTCGAGGACGCGGGGATCCTCTCCAAGCTCCACGCCGTCAAGTTCAAGCCGGTGCAGGCCACGGCGGCCAACGATCTCGGCACCTGCGCCGGCGGATGCGGGACCGCCAAGGAAGAGAGCGAGACGCTGGTCCGGCTCGACCGCCTCATCCGCAAGAAGCGGCCCGAGGTCGAGCGGAGCGAGACGCTCGACGCCTTCGTCACCGGGCCTTGCGAGCTCCACTGGGACACGAGCTACATCATCGATCCCGACGGGCTGGTCTACAAATGCCCGGCCGTCGCCGGCCGGCCCGAGGTCGCGGTCGGCACCGTGCGCGACGACTCGCTCAAGGGCGCTCCGCTCCTCGAGCTCCGGCCCTGGGAGCAGTGCGGCGACTGCGCCTATCTCCCGGTCTGCGTCGGCGGCTGCCTCGGCGGCCAGTACCTCAAGACGGGCCGCCGCGATCAGGTCAACTGCAAGAAAGAGTGGTTCGAGGCCAGCTTCCGCGAAGCCGTCCCGCGCCGCTACCTCGCCGAGCTCGAGGACGCTCCCTGGGACGGCGAGGCCGCCTAGGAGCCTGGTGCTTTTCGCCGATCTGGGCGCGCCGCCGTCGTTGTCGTCGTCACCGTACGTGCGTACGGCTCCTCCTCCGCCTAGGCGGCACACCCA
>FSTQ01000247.1_pt1 | contig 10832 bp, 9 predicted proteins | sample 1637281 | NCBI WGS metagenome assembly FSTQ01 (sample SAMEA3914818, study PRJEB12502) | metagenome | biome: forest; material: soil | place: Canada | collected 2010-06-26 | depth 0.1 m
CTTCCTGGAAGGTCAGTATTTCGTCAAGCCTCCGCGAGCCCCCTGGGACGCGCACTCGGCCTCGTGGGCGGCGCCGCCGGAAAGAACGGTGCTCCGGCGGCACCTGAAGCAGGAGAAGGAAGATGGCCGCACGTGGCTGGTCATGGATCAAGGCTACCTTGAGGAGCTGCGCGTCGAGGGCGGTGAGATCCTCGCTGTGGGCGACGGCGTCGCCGCGCGGCTCGAGCGGCTCGCCGGCGCCGACGAGAGGGCCACGCGCGCCGCGGTGGCCGCGCTGCCGGCGCTGGACGAGGCGTGCGAGCGAGCCTATCGATGCTCGGTTGCGATCAGCGACCAGGCGAACCGGAGACCGTTCAGCGGTCTGCGCGCGTGCATCGAATGGGAGGACGAGGCGCGCGTGTACGTCGAGGAGAAGCTCGGAAAAGAGGCCGCGAAGGAGTCCTGTCCGTGAGCGCCTTCGCCGCCGCTCACTGGTGCTGCATTTCCACATCGTGGATGACGGCCTCACCGTGAGCGCTTAGTGCCCGAGCAGCCTGTGCGTACGAGCGGAGGCGAGCGCCTCCCGGAGCGAACGCATCATGGGTACATCCGAAAGATCCGCGCCGCTTTTCACGAGCTCGGTCGCCAGCGCGGGGCGCACGCCCGTCACGAGGGGCCGCGCGCCGAGCAGCCGCACGGCGCTGATGAGCCGCAGGAGCTCTGCGAGGCCGGCGCCTTCCGCGGCCGTCGCGCCCGTCACGTCGAGCACGACCACCTGCGCGCCCCTCGCGACCACGGCGGGGAGCAGCCGCCGCTCGAGCTCTAGAGAGCGCGCCTCGGTCAATACCGCGACGATCGGCACCGCGATCACGCCCTCGGCCACGTCGAGCAGCGGGGCCGAGAGCTCGAGGATCTGGCGTTGCTGTGCCACGATCAGCTCCTCGCGCTCGCGCTGCTCCGTCACGTCCACCTGGTGCACGACCACCGCGTGGCTGCCGGTCGTCGGATCACTCGTGCGCTGCGCCTCCACGGCGTGCCACCGCGGACCTTGGTTCGTCAGGGCGACGAGCTCTTCGCGCAGCACCTCGTTGGTCTCCGCCACCTGCTGGATCCGCGCCGCCATGCCCGCGTCCTCGAACCAGTCCGAAGGCGCGCTCGACGGGCCGAAGGCGCGCTGGGCGGCCGGGTTCCGCACGAGCACGGCGCCCGCGGCGTCGAGGAGCGCGACCATCGCCGAGACGTGCCGCATCGCCTCGTGGCTCCGCAGTACGCTGGGTTCTTGCGGCCCGGTGCGCACGTGACCCTCGATGAGCAGGGCCAGGCGGCCGTCGTCGAGCTCGATGGCCGACATGACGCAGCGGAGGTGCAGGGGTTCTCCGCGTGGATAGAAGGTGAAGCTCTCCTCGGCGTACGCGCTCCGGTCCTGGCTGAGCCTCTGGAGGTGACCTTCGTTGCGGGTGCGGGTCGCCGGGGACGCGTCCGAGTAGTCACGCGCGAGGAGCTCATCGAGGCTCGGCGCGCGCCAGATCTCGAGCGCGGCGCGATTCGCCCAGGCCATGCGGGCCCGCCCGACGTCGAAGACCCAGACCGGCAGGCAGAGCCGCTCCACGCCATGCAGGCGATCCGCGAGCGGTGTCGAAGTCATACGTTCTCACCGGTATACCTCCAATCGGCGCCGTCGGCGCGCTCGGCGCCGCCTCGGTGGTGCTGCTCGCGACGTCGAGCCGCGCGGCAGGCCCGGTGACACTCCGTATCTCGCCGACCGGTGCTGCCCTGTCCGGCTCGTTCTGAGCGACGCGCGCCCAAATTGATCTGGAGCCGGCCGCCCGCCTGGTGTTTCCTGAAGCTCGAGCGGAGTCGACCCGCACCCCACGAAGGGAACCACCGATGAGCACGGAATCGATCGGAAGCTGCTGCACCCTCGACATCGACACCATGAAGGCCACGAGGGCCCATATCGCCGAGCACCCGAGCGCGGGCCAGGGAGCATTCGAGTCCGTCACCGTATGGCGAGACGGCGCTCAGGCCGTGACGACGGCCCGCTCTTTCACGATCCAGACCGACGAGCCCGCCCCGCTCGGCGGCAAAGACCAGCACATCGACCCCATGGAGCTGCTGCTCGCTGCGCTTGGCTCGTGCTTGACGATCGGGTGGGTGACGCAGGCGCGCTTGCGCGGGATCGACTTTCGCAAGCTCCAGATCACCGTGCGGGCGCCCTTCGATCTGCGCGGGTATCTCGGGCTGGATCCGGCGGTGCGGCCGGGGTTCGGGTCGCTCAGCTACTCGGTCGAGGTGGATACGGACGCCGAGGGGGCGGTGCTCGAGGAGATTCGCGCGGCGACGGAGAAGGGGAGTCCGATGTTCGACAACATTCGCAACCCGACGGCGATTGATGGGCAGATCAAGCGGGTCGGTGTGGCGGAGGCCTGAGCTTGGCGGGGGAGGTCAGGCTCACGGCGACGCTCGAAGCGCGGCCTCCACGATCAGGAACACCTCGGGGGCCGCGCTCTTCAGCCCTGGAAACGTCAGCTCCGAGCGGAGCAGCCGCTCATAGTGAGCCACCGACTCTCCAAACCTCGCCGGATCAATCTGTGACAGCCGCTTCTCCACCGCACGCGCGATGAGCGGCGCGTGGTGGCGCAAGCCGTGGAGGCTCTGCCCGCCGAGCAAGAACTGCTCGTACCAGGCCCGCCTCCGGCGAAGGATGCTCTCACCATCGCGCAGCCCCAGCCGCTCCAGCGTGAACGTGACCCGCTCGCGCTGCTCGGGCGCGATGCGATCGGTGGGCACCATTTGCAGCGAAGGAAGCAGGATATCGAACCAGTCGTCTCCAATCTCGAAGGGATCGAGCACCCGGTCGTTTGCGGTGCCCTTGATGCTGTTCATCCTTGCCGACGCGAATCGATAGTTCGGCCACTCGTACGCGAGCGCTCGGTGCGTCGCGCAGCTCCGGTAGTGATCGACCGTCCCGTCATCCGCGACGTGCATCGCGCTGTAGGCGCAGAGGTGGCGAAAGCCGGTGGCGAGATGAGACAGATAGGGGCTCCAGAGCGGGCGCGGACGAGCCGTCGTGGGGTGCTCGGCGAGCCACACCTGGCCGCGCTGCCGAACCTCGGCGTCGAAGCCCTCGGGCTCGGGGATCGGGTCGACGTGGATCACGACGCGTGCACGGCTCCGCCCCCGATCCAGCGCGCCCAGAAGGGATCGTCGCCGCCCAGCACGCGATGAAGCTCGGCGTCGATCGCGGCGCGCGTCTTGAAGGCGGACGGCTCGCTGCCGCGCATGAGCGCCTCTGCATCCTCGATCGCCCGCTCTGCCTCGATGGACCGCGCCTGTTCGAGCTTGAACGCGGGTGACGTGAGCCAATCCACCGCGTCTCCCTGCTTCGCCCAGGGGGCTTCGTCGAGGGTCACCGTGCCGGTGGCGGCGTCGAGATCGAACAGGAAGAAGCGGTCTTGCTCGGGTTCGAAGAGCGGCTCGAGCGACGCAAGCACGAGGGGCGCATGCGTGGTGAGGAGCGCTTGCACCTGCATCGAAGGCGCGAGCCCGGAGAGCACGGTGAGCAGCGCTGGAACGATGCGCCGCTGCCACGTCGGGTGCAGGTGATTCTCGACCTCGTCCATCATGAAGACGATGTTGTTCACAGGCGAGCGCCGGAGCAGGCGGCTCGCCGCGAGGTGCTCGCGCCACGACCAGACAATCAGGTAGGCGAGGCCGAGGATCCGGCGCATCCCCGCCGACGCGTGAAGCACCGGCACTGCCCCATACCCGGAGTCGATGGTCGGAAAATCACGGGTGTCGTCGACGAAGACACGCACCGGAGGCCCTGGTCGGAGGATCTCGTTCGGCCTGTCCGGGTGTGGAGAGAGCTGGACCAGGATCCGGCGAAGCATCTCGAACTCGCTCTCCTCCGCGCCGTCGGGCAGTGCCTTTTGCTGCCAGCTTACCCAATCACGGATCAGGCCGTTGCAAAGCACCTTGCCGTGGTCTTCGAGGCCATTCCACAGCTCTTTGGCCTCGAATTTGTAGGATGGCGGGCGACGCAGCAGCGTCGGGTTGGCGTCGACCTCCGTCTCGAGGAGACCCCATCGCCCGCCCGGCCGCAGTTTGTAGTGGTTTCGCGCGGGATCCCAGACTGCGAAGCTCCCGTCGGCGCGCGCCAGGATGACCATCGCTGGAAGGGGTGATTCGGTGAAGTGGAGCGGGAGGTTTTTCCACTCCTGCTTGTCGAAGTCGAACCCACTCTGGAAGCGGATCACGTCGTCGGTGATCTTCACGCCTTCACGGCCAGTGAGCGTTGGACTCATCCCGTCCGCCGCGCGCCGATCGAGCTCGACCGCGATCTCCGGTGTCGCTCCTGTCGGCCTCGGCCATGCTGGCAGCTCGGCCCACGTGCCCGTCAGCGCCCACCACAAGACCTCAAGCACGAAGCTCTTTCCGAGGCCGTTGTCACCGGCGAACACGTTGAGCCGCGGACCGAGGTCGACCCTGATCCGTGGCGCCGGTCCCACGTCGGCGAGATCCAGGCTGCGTAGTATCATTCGCCCTTGTTGCTCTACCATGTAACCAGGGTCGAACAAAAAGAACGCCGATCGATTCGCTCGGCTACTGCACGGACGCTAAGCGCGCCTGCTATTGTCTGCGCCTCTTGCAGGGAAGGGAGCGATCCCTACCGCCCGCGCCGCGGCTTCCCCGACCCGCCGAGGTGGAACCCGAAGTTGAGCCCGAAGCTCACCCACTTTGCCGCGTCGCCGCGGTCGGTGATCGTCACCGCGTTATAAGCCACCTGAGCGCCCAGGCTGAAGACGCGCGTGATCTGGAAATCGAGCCCTCCGCCGATGTCCGCGGCGGGCCCGACCCGCGAATCTCCCACAAAACCGAAGCCCAGATGCGCGAACGCGTTGGGCTGCACGATACGGCCGAAGCCCAGGCGTAAACCGCCGTTCACGGTGCCGGCGTGGTCGTAGTAGCCAAGGGCGTTGTCGTTGCCGAAGCTCATGTAGTGACCGCCGAGCTCCGGCTGAAGGAAAAATGAGGTCACCGGGAAATGAAATTTGTATCCGAAGCGGCCGCCGAGACCGTAGGAGAAGTCGACCTGGCGGCGGAAGGCGGTGCCGAGATCGAGGTCGATCGCGATGACTGGCTCGGCATGAGCCTTCTTGCTCGAGGTGGAGACGGCGGCGAACGCGAGGAAGGGCAGGGCGAGGGCGAGGGCTTTGCGGCGCATGGTGGTTGCCGGATCAGCAAGCGTCATGCCTTCAGCGCATGTCCTCTGGATCGCAGGGTGTGAGCAGGAATTCGCCTGTTCGCCCGTGGGGAGGGGTGTCACATGAGGCGAGGCTGTCACGAGCGAAAGCCCTGAGCGACGCGTGAAACGCGCCGTCCAGGGCTTTCGTTTCGAGAGTGGTTTGAAGCTGCTGGGGCAGGAGGAGCTGGGGCGCGAGAGGGCCCCAGCGCGAGCTCAGCCCTTGGCGGCCTGGATTTGCTTCACCAGCTCGGGCACCGCGACGAACAGGTCGGCGACGAGGCCGTAGTCGGCGACCTGGAAGATCGGCGCGTCGCCGTCCTTGTTGATCGCGACGATGACCTTGGAGCCCTTCATCCCGGCGAGGTGCTGGATCGCGCCGGAGATGCCGATGGCGAAGTAGAGCGACGGCGCCACGACCTTGCCGGTCTGGCCGACCTGGAGGTCGCTCGGGGCGTAGCCGGCGTCGCAGGCCGCGCGGCTCGCGCCGAGGGCTGCGCCGAGGACGTCGCAGAGCGGGTCGAGGACGGCGCTGAACTTCTCCTTGAGAGCGCGGCCGCCGGAGACGACGACGCGGGCTTCGGCGAGCTCGGGGCGCTCGCTCTTCACCTGCTCGAGCGAGACGAACTCCACCCGGCTCGCGGCGTTGCCCGTGGGGGCGGTGAAGGCGGCCTTCTCGATCGCCGCGTCGGCGCCGGCGGGCTCGGCCGCGGTGAAGGCGCTCTGGCGGACGCTGACCACCTGGATCGGCGTGGTGATCGAGGCGATGCCGAAGGCGTTGCCCGCGAACATCGGCCGCTTGTAGGTGAGCTTGTCGCCCGCCGCGATCACCTCGGTGATGTCCGACGCGTAGCCCGCAGAGAGGCGGCCGGCGACGCGCGGGAGCAGGTCCTTCCCGAAGGCGCTGGCGGTGCCGACGATGACGGCGAAGCCCTTGCCGATCGCGGCGACGGTGGGGGCGAAGCGCTCGGCGAGGTAGCTCTTGAGCGAGCCGTCCTCGACGAGGATCACCTTGGCGGCGCCGAGCTTGGCGGCCTCCGCGGCGGCTTCGCTCGCGGCGTCGCCCAGCACCAGGATCGAGTAGGTGCCGCCGAGCGCGGCCGAGGCGGTGCGCGCGAACGTCACCGCGGAGTGGGTCGTCTTCTTGAGCTTGCCTTCGGCAACCTCGGCGACAACGAGAACGTCAGCCATGGGTCTTCCTCATCTTCCTTCTGCGGAGACCGCTTACAAAACCTTGGCTTCGGTCTTGAGGCGCGTCACGAGCTCCGTGACGTCCTTGACCTTGATACCGGCCTTGCGAGCCGGGGGCGCCTGGAACGAGGCGTAGCTGACCTTGAGCGCCTGATCGGCCGCGAGGTCCGCGAGCTTGATCTCGGCGAGGGGCTTCTTCTTCGCCGCCATGATCGCCGGGAGCGCCGCGAAGCGCACGCCGTCGTTGTACTTGAACGTGGCCGCCGTCTTCGTCGAGTAGACGCTGGTGGGCGCCACGATGCGGAGATCGACCGTCACGACCGCCGGGAGCTTGACCCGCATCGTCGCGACGCCGCCGTCGACCTCGCGGCTGACGAGGAGCGCGCCGGCCTCTTCCTTGATGGTCGCGGCGAACGTCGCCATCGGCCAGTCGAGCAGCTCGGCGAGGATCTGGCCGACCTGGTTGCTGTCGCCGTCGACGGCCTGCTTGCCCATCACCACGACGTCGGGCTTCTCTTTCTCGATCAGCGCGGCGAGGGCGCGGGCCACGAGATCACCGTCGAGCTTGTCGTCGGCCGCGTCGATGCGGATGGCGCGATCGGCGCCGGTAGCGAGCGCGGCGCGGAGCGTCTGCTCCGTCTCCTTCGGCCCGAAGGTCACGACGACGACCTCGCCGGCGCGCACCTTCGGCGTCTGCCCATTTTCAGTCAACCGCAGAGCCGCCTCGAGGGCGTACTCGTCGAACGGGTTGGGCTTCCACTCGAGCCCAGTCGTCTCGATCTTGTCGCCGGCGGCGGGGATCTTGACCTTGTTGGCGTTGTCCGGGTCGGCGACCCGCTTCAGCGGAACGAGGATCTTCACGGTGCTACGGCTCCTCTACATGACGAATGGAAAAACGCGCGGGCGCTTCTGACAGCGTTGTCGTTGTGCGTCAAGGAGCCTGCTACCCTCCGCCCCCGTGAGCAATAGCAGCGACTTTCTCGTCATCGGCAGCGGCATCGCCGGGCTGACGTTCGCCCTCGACGCGGCGGCTCACGGCACCGTCACGATGATCACGAAGCGCTCGCGCGACGAGTCGAACACCCGCTACGCGCAGGGCGGCATCTCCGCCGTCTTCGCGCCGGACGACTCGCCCGAGGCCCACGCGCGCGACACGATGGTCGCCGGCGCGGGCCTCTGCCACGAGGTCGTCGCTGACATCTGCGCGCGCGAAGGTACAGAGCGCGTCCGCGAGCTCATCGCCCGCGGCGCGCAGTTCGACGAGGAGGGCGGGCACCTCAGCCTCACGCGCGAGGGCGGGCACTCGGCGCGCCGGGTCGTCCACACCGCCGACGCCACCGGGGCCGAGGTCGAGCGCGCGCTCATCGCCGCCGCGTCGGCGCACCCCAACATCCGCATCGTCGAGCACCAGACGGCGATCGATCTCATCCTGCTCTCGCGCTTCGGCGGGCCGGATCTCTGCGCCGGCGCCTACGTGCTCGACGAGACGCCCCGCGAAGGCGGCCTCCTCGATCGCAAGAGCCACCGCGTCGAGACCTACCTCGCGCGCGCGACGATCCTCGCCACCGGCGGGGCGGGCAAGGTCTACCTCTACACGACCAACCCCGACGTCGCGACCGGCGACGGGATCGCCATGGCCTACCGCGCCGGCGCCGAGATCGGGAACATGGAGTTCTACCAGTTCCACCCGACCTGCCTCTATCACCCGGAGGCGCAGCGCTTCTTGATCTCCGAGGCCCTCCGCGGCGAGGGCGCCGTCCTCCGGCTCCTCGACGGGACGGCGTTCATGGCGAACCACGATCCCCGGAAGGATCTCGCGCCGCGCGACATCGTGGCCCGCGCCATCGACTTCGAGATGAAGCGCACCGGCTCCGAGCACGTGCTGCTCGACATCACCCACCGGTCGGCGAGCTTCATCCGCGAGCACTTCCCGACGATCCTCGCCCAGTGCGCGCGGTTCGGGATCGACATCACGACGACGCCGATCCCCGTCGTCCCCGCGGCCCACTTCATGTGCGGCGGCGTCAGCACCGATCTCCACGGCCGCTCGACGCTGCCCGGCCTCTGGGCCATCGGCGAGTGCGCGTTCACCGGCCTCCACGGCGCCAACCGGCTCGCGTCGAACTCGCTCCTCGAGGGCCTGGTCTTCGGGCACCGCGCCGCGCTCCGCCTCGCCGCGCAGATCGAGGAGCTGCGGCAGAGCCCGTTCCCCGACGTACCCCCGTGGCAGGTCGGCAACGCCGTGCCCAGCGACGAAGAGGTCGTCGTCGCCCACAACTGGGACGAGCTCCGCCGCACGATGTGGAACTACGTCGGCATCGTCCGCTCCGACGCGCGCCTCCGCCGCGCCGGCCGCCGCATCGCCCTCTTGCAGGAGGAGATCCGCGAGTACTACTGGAAGCACCTCGTCACGCGCGATCTGCTCGAGCTCCGCAACATCGCCACCGTGGCCGAGCTCATCGTCGGCTGCGCCGCGTCCCGCCAGGAGAGCCGCGGCCTCCACAGCACCATCGACTACCCCGAGACGAGCGAGCGCTTCGTCGCCGACACGCTGGTCAAGCGCGGCGTCCTGCCTCATCTTCGCGGCCGATGAGCGACTCCGCCCCGCCCTCCTCGTCGCCCGAGCCGGGCGCTCCGCGTCCCATGCCGCCGTTCCTCGCGGCCGGCTGGACCCTGGGCGCGACGCTGCTGTTCCTCTTGCTCGCGGCGCTGACGATCAGCGTGCGCCCGGCCGCCGCGGTCGATCTCGTCAGCCAGGTCGCGTGCCAGGCCGGCGCGTACCTGCTGGTGATTTTTCTCATCCTCCGCGTCCACGCGCCCGACGCCTCGGTGCGCGCTTTCCTCGCTCTTCGCGGCACCAGCTTCGCCTTCTACGCGCTGGCGATCCTCCTCGGCGCCGCGCTCGTCGTGCCCGCCGCCGCGCTCTCCGACGCCATCGCGCACCGCTTCCCGCCGCAGCCTTCGGAGGACTCGATCTTCGAGATCTTCCAGTCGGCGTCGCTGCCGCGCAAGCTGATGATGGGCGGCGCCGCGTGCGTCGTCGGCCCGATCCTCGAAGAGCTGCTCTTCCGCGGCGCCCTCTGGAAGCCGCTCCGCAAGAGCTACCAGGGGCTCGCGGCGCCGGTCATCGTCACGACGGCGCTCCTCTTCGCCATGGTCCACATGGAGTGGCAGCGTGCGATCCACGTGGGGATCATCGGCCTTTGCCTCGGCTTTCTTCGCCAGGCCAGCGGCTCGCTCGTGCCGTCGATGCTCGTGCACATCGTCTTCAACACCATCCCGCTCGTCGCCGCCGCCGTGCTCTCCAAGCCGGGCGGCCCCGAGGTCGATCTGCCCGTACCCCTCTGGCTCGCCGCGGCGTGCAGCGCTGGCGCTGTCGCGCTCCTCGGCCTCATCCACCTCGTCGGCCAGCGCAGCGCGAGCGCGCGCCGGGCGCAGGAGCTCGATCAAGCATGACCCGCGGCTCTCCCTCGACGGCGCCTCGCCCGGCGTTCAACTGCGCGCTCTGCCTCCCGGGCGGCGGAATGACGGGCTCGCTCTACCAGATCGGCGCGCTCGCCGCGCTCGAGGACGGCGTCCGCGGCATCGACGGGCAGGGCTTCTCCATGTACGTCGGCGCGGCGAGCGGCGCGACGGTGGCGGCGGCGCTCGCGGGCGGGATCCCCATCGATCGGCTCTACCGCGCCCTCCTCGACCCGGTCGACAACTTCTTCCCCATCGATCGCAGCCACCTCCTTCGCTTCGATTTCGACGAGTGGCGGCGCACGCTGACGACGAGCTGGGTCGCGCTCCGCCACGCGGTGGCGCGCCTCGGCAGCCGCCGCGACACCTCGGGCAACGATCCGCGCCACCTCTTCTGGTGGGAGCAGGTCGATCGCCTCAACGACTCGCTCCCGGCCGGGCTGCTCACGCTCGATCGCTACGAGCGCTTCCTCGCCGAGTTCTTCCTCCGCCGCAGCATCCCCAACTCCTTCCGCGAGATGCCGCGCACCCTCCGCGTCGCCGCCAACGATCTCGACTCGGGCGAGCGCGTCCTCTTCGGCGCCCCGGGCTTCGAAGACGTACCGGTCTCGCTCGCGTGCTCGGCGTCGCTGGCGCTCCCGCTCTTCTTCTCGCCGGTGCGCATCGGCGATCGTCACTACCTCGACGGCGGCCTCGGCGACGTGGCGCACCTCGACGTCGCCGAGAGCTCGGGAGCCTCCATCGCCGTGGTGATCAACCCGCTGGTCCCCGTGTCGACAGAGCACCACGGCGTCCCCACCGGGCACGGCGTCCGCAGCAGCGTCCGCGACAAGGGTCTGCTCTGGGTCTTCAACCAGTCGATGCGCATCGGCGCCCACGCGCGCCTCCAGCAGGACGTCGCGCGCGTCCAGGCCAAGGGGAAGATGCGCGTCCTCGTCCTCGAGCCCGAGCCGAC
>FSTQ01000171.1_pt1 | contig 10828 bp, 8 predicted proteins | sample 1637281 | NCBI WGS metagenome assembly FSTQ01 (sample SAMEA3914818, study PRJEB12502) | metagenome | biome: forest; material: soil | place: Canada | collected 2010-06-26 | depth 0.1 m
CGGGGGCTCGGCGGCCTTCATGTCGAGGACGTCGTCGCGACCGCCGCCGCCGAGGCTGAACCCGCAGAGCTCGGCGATGGCTTCGAGCAGCGTTGACTTGCCCGTGCCGTTCTCACCCACGAAGAACGTCACCGGGCGGTCCAGAGAGAGATCGAGGTCGCGGACAAAGGGGAGGTTATAGGGAAAGTGGTCCTCGGCGGGGATGCGCTCCGGGACGCTGTAGACGCCTTGGAGATACATCTCACCGTCGAAGGGGCTTGGTCGGATAGCGGAACGCTTGGACATGGGCTGTGCGGGATGTCGTTGGCGTAGCGGGCGAGCTCGCTGGTGTCGAGGTGTCGCCAGTGTTGCACAGCCCGCGTGAGGACGTCAGCGTCGGGTCGGAGGGGACGTGGCTACGGCCGAGCTGCGCGACGTCGACGCGGCCGGCCGCGGCGTGCTCGGGCTCGCCCCTGGGCGGGATCAACTGTTCCGAAGTACTCGGAGGCTCGGCGCGCGTTCGTACGGGCAAGCGCCCCGCTCGGATCCGCGCGCCGAGTCTTCGTTTCAATGGCTCCCCCTGCGCTGGTCTGCGGGATTCGCGCGCGTGCAGGATCGGGTCGCGAATTCGAGGCTTAGAGCGCCGACATCAGTTGATGATTTCGTCGCATCCGAGCTCGGCCTTGCGCTCACCGCAATGGGGGATCTCGATCGGTGCCTCAAGGCCGCTGGGCTCTCGGGTGCAGTATACCACGCCCTTCTTGACGTAGGAGCGCACCAGCTTTGCCCACTGCCTTCCCGTCGACGTGGGGCCCGACATCGAGCAGGGGAGGCTGATCTCGATGGCCTCCCCGACCTCCCCGCTCGGCTCGTCGGCAGCATTTGCCGACGAAGAGCCGGTTGCGAAGGCAAATGCGCTCACGAATGCTATCGCGAGCCCGGTGTGAATCTTCCGAAGAGTGTTCATAAAACGCTTCCTTTTCCTGTTCGATCGAGTCCCGATGTGCGCAACTGCGGTGCGCACATCGGGTCTCGTCTCGTGGTATCGCAACGACTGTGCCGGGGACGGCTGTCACCACAGGGAACCTCTCCTCGTTCACAAGGCAACGCCCTGTACTCCCTTGTTTGTATCGGTTCATGGGTCGAGCTGCGGACCCCGGAAGATCTGGACGGTAGCTCCACTAACCATGGAAGGTGCCATGGTCGAGCTGCAGACGTTCACTCGTCGCCCTGGATACCGAATTGATGAAGATGGTGCATCAGAGTTCGCTGCGGTCGTGCTCAAAGCACGACCGTAAGCCGGTCGACTCCTCACGGCCCTCGCGCTCACGGGAGCAGGACACTTCACCGCGGTTTTTGCGGATGATCATCACCAGCGCCGACACCTTCACACCGTGCAGAACGCGCGAAGTTTCGGCAAATCGAGGAGCGGCAACCCAGGCGAAATCCCGGGCGACCCTGCTTGCCACGGGGCGTCCTATCGTAGCTGGGACGGCATCGAGGCCATGTTCGGCACCTGCAACGGCGTGACCGATGCGCGGCCGGACGCGCTGAGAGTCAGGCCGTGAGGCCGCCGCTCGGAGCAGCCGGACCTACCGGCAGCCATGTTGCCAGCGCGCCCCGCTCCGTGATTCAACACGCGCATGACCGAGTTCATCACCATCCGGGGCGCGCGTGAGAACAACCTGAAAGACGTCACGCTCCAGATCCCCAAGCGCAAGCTGACGATCTTCACCGGCGTCTCCGGCTCGGGGAAATCGTCGATCGTGTTCGACACGCTGGCGACGGAGGCGCAGCGCCAGCTCTACGAGAACTTCTCGCTGTTCATCCGCAACTTTCTGCCCAAGTACCCGCAGCCCGACGCCGACGCGATCGAGAACCTCAACATGGCGGTCATCGTCGACCAGAAGCGGCTGGGCGGCGGCTCGCACTCCACCGTCGGCACCGCCACCGACATCTACGGCGTGCTGCGCTTGCTCTTCTCGCGCGTGGGCGAACCGTCGGCGGGGGGAGCGATCGCGTACTCGTTCAACGATCCGCGCGGCGCGTGTCCCGACTGCGGAGGCCTGGGGAAAAAGGTCGGCGTGGTCTCCGACGATTTCCTCGACATGAGCAAATCGCTCAATGAAGGCGCCGTGCAGGTGCCCTTCTTCGGGGAATGGGAGGCGCAGGCGTACACGCTCAGCGGGTTCTTCGACAACGACAAGAAGCTCCGCAAGTTCACCAAGGACGAGATGGAGCTGCTCCTCCACGGCAAGGATCGCAAGTTCAAGGCGAGATTCGGCGGGAAAGACATCAACCTCACCTACGCTGGCATCCTCGAGCGCATCGAGCGCTCCTATATCCGCCGCGACATCAAGACGCTCAGCGAGCGCACCCAGAAAGCGGTGATGCCGTATCTGAAGCCCCGCGAGTGTCCGTCGTGCAAAGGCGCGCGCCTCAGCCAGGCCGCGCTCGCGAGCAGGATCGATGGCCACAACATCGCCGAGATGTCGTCGATGGAGATCGGCGAGCTGCTCCAGGTGGTGCGCGCGATCACGACGCCCAAGGCCGGGCCCATCGTGCAGGCGCTCGTGGAGCGGCTGCAGAACATCGTCGATATCGGCCTCCCATACCTGAGCCTCGACCGCGAGACCGACACGCTGTCCGGGGGCGAATCGCAGCGCGTGCGGATGGTGAAACACCTCGGCAGCAGCCTGGTGGACGTGATGTACATCTTCGACGAGCCGAGCGTCGGTCTGCACCCGCGCGACGTGCATCGCCTCAACGAGCTGCTCGGCCGCCTGCGCGACAAGGGCAACACCGTCATCGTCGTGGAGCACGACCCCGCCGTCATCGAGGCGGCCGATCACATCGTCGACGTCGGCCCCGGCGCGGGCAGCGGCGGCGGCACGATCACGTTCGAAGGCAGCTACGAAAAGCTGCTCGAGTCTGGCACGCTCACCGGCCGCCATCTGAAGCAGGCGCTGCCGATCAAGGAGCGCGTGCGCAAACCGGGCGGCCAGCTTCGCATCAAGAACGCACGCGCGAACAACCTCAAGGACATCACCGTCGATATCCCCAAGGGCGTGCTCACCGCGATCACCGGCGTCGCGGGCTCGGGGAAGAGCACGCTCATCAACGACGTGTTCCTCGCGCAGCACCCGGATTCCATCGTCATCGACCAGTCCGCCGTCGGCACCTCCACGCGCTCCAACCCGGCGACGTACACCGGCGTGATGGATGACCTGCGCAAGGCGTTCGCCTCGGCGAACAAGGTCGACGCGGGCTTGTTCAGCTTCAACTCGAAAGGCGCCTGCGAAGCGTGCAACGGCTCGGGGGTGGTCTACACCGATCTCGCGTTCCTCGACGCGTTCAAATCCCCCTGCGAAGTCTGCCAGGGCCGCCGCTTCAAGGAGGAGGTGCTCGTCTACAAGCTCGACGGCAAATCGATCAGCGATGTGCTCGCGATGACGGTGGCTGAAGCGGTGCAGCTGTTTTCCAAGCGCAAGGAGATCGTGCGCAAGCTGAAGGCGATGCACGACGTCGGGCTCGCGTATCTGACGCTCGGTCAGCCGCTGAGCACGCTGTCGGGTGGTGAATGCCAGCGCCTCAAGCTCGCCAGCGAGCTGCACAAGGACGGTAGCCTCTATGTCATGGACGAGCCGACCACTGGCCTGCACATGTCCGATATCGCGCACCTGCTCGCGATCATCGACCGCCTCGTCGACGGCGGGAACTCGGTGATCGTCATCGAGCACAACCTCGACGTCATCCGCAGCGCGGATTGGATCATCGATCTCGGGCCCGAGGGCGGCAGCAAGGGCGGTGAAGTGGTGTTCGAAGGCACTCCGCTGGAGCTGTCGAAGGCGAAGACCTCCCTGACAGGGCGCTACCTGCGCGCGCAGTGAATAGCGCCTTCGGCACCTGGAGGAGCTCGTGCGCCTCAGCTCACTGGCACACCGTGAGGCAGTCCGAGAACGCCTGCAGCTCCTCGCTCGTGGCCGGTTGATTCGGGTCGTTGACGAGGAGAGAGCAGGCCGCCGCGTCGATGCACGCGGCCTGGCACGTGGTCTGGGCCGCGAGCGCGTCCGTGCATTCCGGCGTGGCGCCGCTCCCGGTGCTGGTGGACGGCACATCGCCTCCGCAGCTCTTTATCCTGGCCAGGATGGAGTCCGTGGCCTGCTCGCAGGCGTCCTTGCCGAGGCCGTCGGGCGTGGGCGAGCACTTCGACATCGCGAGCAGCTCGGCGTCGCAACCCTCGTAGGCCGCCTGGTCTTTCTCGCAGCTCACGTGGGTGGCGGCGCAGGTGAGGAAGTCTTCGAACTGGCTCGAGCAGCCGGCGGCGTCGATCTGGTCCGCGGCCCTGGCGCCCTGCTCTTTGCATGTGTCGAGCTCGTCGCTGGTGCAGCGCTGGCAGGCGCACATGTCCTCGCAAAACGAGGACGTCGAGACGCCGCCGCAGCCGGCCGCCGTCGCGGCGACGCTGGAGAGCGAGAGCGTGATAATCGCCGCGACGAAGCTGAAGCTATGCTTTTTCATCGGAAGGATCCCCTTTGAGAGTGCAGGACAGAAGCACCCTTAACAGGATCGGACCGAGCGGGACAGCGAGCTACTTACAGGTGCGGCTCGTGTCCCGCGTGCACTCGCTCGGCCGGAGCTTCCCGCACTTGTTCAACGCCTGCGCGTTCGGGCACACGTAGAAGGCGCCGTTGAGGCAACAGGTGTAGCTCTGAGACACCGACCCCGACGAGGCGCCGCCCTGGACGTTGACGTTGGGCATCGGCAGAGCGGGAATCACCGCCTGGAAGATCGCGCCGACTGCGGGCGCCGCCGGAGGAGGCGCGGCGGCCGGCGGAGGAGGCGCGGCGGCCGCCTGAGCCGCCTGCGCTTCGGCCTGGGCCTGCGCGGTGTGGTGCTGCTCGATCAGGATCTGGTGCTCGCGCTCGCGACGGGCGCTCTCGGCCGCCTCGCGGGCGGGCGCCTTGAGCTCCTCGTTGATGCGCGCTTTGAGGCCCTTCACCCAGCTCGCCCAGCGGCTGTCGACGAGCACCTCGCCGTCGGGGCCCGGCCTGGTCGCGAGGCCGGCGCTCGACCGGTAGATCACGGCGTAGTTTGCGTCCGAGTACTCGATGGAGACCTGGAGCTGCGCGCCGCTGTGATCGAAGCGAGCGAGGATGCGACCCGGCTCCTCCGACTCGGCGACGAAGCGCCGGTTCTCCATCGCACGGACGATCGCTGCGCGCACCGCGTCGGGCGATTGGGGGTGGGCGAGGAGCACGGGAGCGGCGGTGCGCGTGGAGGTGAAGGTCGTGCCACAGCCCGTGACCAGGAGCGACGCGGAGACCGTGAAGGCGGCGAGCAAGGCAAAGCGCATCAGGCCTACATACGTAAGCTCGCTCCCGGGCTCAAGATTGAAGTTGTCGGCGATCAGGTCGCGGCAGGCTTGCGCGCTGGCCGATCGAGCCGATCCAGCACCTCGCGCGGGGAGATCGTCCGTTTGTAGACGTAGATCTCGCCCGCGTCCTCGTCGCTCAAGACCTCTTCGCTCACCCGGAGCTGCTTGCCGACGACGAGGAGGATGCGCGCGGGAAACCCCTTGCGCAGCAGCTCCACGCGCTTCCACACCGCGGCGCGGCTCCAGAAGCCGAAGGCCTCGAGGAACACCTCTTCTCCGGTCTCACGGCTGGTGAAGACGAGATCGGGGACGCACACCACCTCGCCTGGCAAAGCGAAGATGCGCTCGTTGGCGGCGACCGACCAGGCGCAGTCGAGGCGGCGAAAGGCCTCGCAGAAGAGCTCGAGATCCGGCGCTACCGAGGCGGGCTCGCGCGCGGAAGCGACGGTGAGGCCGTGAGAAGGATCGATGGTGAACGAGAGCTTCTGGCGCTCCTTGCCCCAGAGCACGTCGGCCTGGAGCTGGAACGAGGCGCACGCGAGCACGCTGGGGAGGAAGAGCGCGAGCCGCATTCCATAGCGCTGCACGGCGTCGAAGAGGCTGAAGGGCCCGTCGAGCGAGAGGGTGTAGCCGGTGGTCGGATCGCCGTGGACCGTGTGGAGGAGCTGATGGAAGCGCGCGGCGCGGAAGATGTCGCGGTAGCGCGCCGCCTCCTCGCCTTCGAGGCGGACGGTGACGCGCGTGGCGCGGAGCAAGATCGCTTGCGCGAGGCCGAGGTTGTACCGCTCGATCACCGCCTCGACTGGCAGGGGGCGAAAGCTCCGGAGGATCTCGCTGCCGCGGAGATCGGCGTAGAGGCCCTTCTCGATCGCCTCGACGGTGAGGCCGAGGCGCGCCGCGGCGGCCGCGAGGACGGCGTCGCGATCGAACTCCGCGCGCAGCTCGAGGCCCTTGTGGGCGAGCGCGGCCTCGGCGAAGAGCTCGCGGCGGAGGGCCTCGGGATCGACGCCCTCGGCGGTCTCGAACTCGGTGCGATCCTCGAGCACCTTGCGCAGGCCGAGAGCGGCGACGCGATCCCGCGCGCCGACGGCGGCGGCGTCGAGCGCGGCGTCGAGGTCGTCGCGCGCCTCGCCGATCATCCCGGCGAAGGTCTCACTGTAGTGGCCGACGATCGGGAGCAGCCGCTCCACCGCCGCGCCGTGCAGGTACTGCGGGACGATCTGCCCATCCTTCTTGCGGATGCGGACGAGGTCAGTGGTAAGCAACGTGCTCTCGGCGCTTCTCGCTGGTGCGCTCTTCGCCCGTGCCGGCGGCGACGAGCTCGTAGAGGATGGCCCGCTTGTTCTCCCCCTTGCGGAGGATGCGGCCGAGGCGCTGCACGTGCTCGCGCACCGACCCGCTCCCGGAGAGGACGACGGCGACGTTGGCCTCGGGCACGTTCACGCCCTCGTTCAAGACCTTGGAGGTGACGACCGCGGTGAGCTTGCCCTCGTTGAACTCGGCGAGGATCCGGCTGCGCTCTTTGACCTTGGTCTGGTGGGTGATCACCGGCAAAAGAAAGCGCCGCGAGATGCTGTAGACCGTGGCGTTGTCCTCGGTGAAGACGATGGTGCGATCGGCGCGGTGCGCGTGGAGCAGGCGCGCGAGCACGGCGATCTTCCCCGGCGCGGCGAGGGCGATGGCGCGCTGGCGGCGGTACGCGGTGAAGGCGCGGCGGCCGGCGTCGCTCTGCGAGCCGAGCATGAGAAAGCGGCCCCACCCCTCGGGCATGCGCAGGCCGTGGGCGCGGAGAAAGGCGATGTACGTGGCCCGGTCGCGATCGTAGCTCTCGCGCTCTTCGGTCGAGAGCGGGACCTCGAGTCGGACGGTCTCGTACTCGGCGAGGTACTCGCCCGAGAGCTCGGTGATGTCCTTGCGAAAGACGATCGGGCCGATGGTCTCGTCCGCGGTGCGCCCGTCGGTGCGCTCGGGCGTGGCCGAGAGCCCGAGGCGAAACGGGGCGAGGCACATGCGCGCGCTGGCCGCGTACGAGGGGCTCGGCAGGTGGTGGCACTCGTCGAAGATCACCAGGCCGAAGCGGTGGCCGAAGCGATCCATGTGCAGGTAGGCCGAGTCGTAGGTGGTGACGGTGAGATCGGTGATCTCGTGATACCCGCCGCCGACGATGCCGATCGGCACGGCAAACGCCGCGGAGAGCACGTCGTACCACTGGTTCAAGAGATCGAGCGTGGGGACGACGACGAGCGTGCTCCGCTGCCGCGCGCTGATCGCCAGCGTGGCCACGAACGTCTTCCCCGCCCCTGTGGGGAGGACGACGACGCCGCGGCAGCGAGCGGCCCGCCAGCGGTGGAGGGCCTCTTTCTGGTAGGGAAACGGCTCGTGCTTGATCGTCGGCTCGAGCGCGAGATCGCGGTAGGCGCGGGCCTCGTCGGTGAAGGGGATCTCGGCCGCGCGGAGGGCGAGGACGAGCGCGGCGTAGTCGATGGCGGGGATGCGATGGATGCCCTCGCGCGCGTCGAAGGCGCAGGAGGCCGGCAAATCGGGCGGCATCGCGCCCTCGACGAGGCCCTCGATCCGCACCGTCCCGCCGTGGAAGGTGAGCGTCACCGGCATGTCCGGGGCCCTTCTTGCAGCGGATCGGAGCCGAGGTCCAGCGCCGCGGAGAGGCCGGCGGCCCGGCTCGCGCGGGCGTGATGTCGTGGAAGAGATTGGGGATTCGCGATTCGCGAATCATGAATGCGCGTGGAAAAAGTCCGAGGCGCTCGGCAGGAGGGTGGCCTACCGAGCGCCTCGTCCTAAGTCTTCCGGGGATCCAGGGGTTAGATCCGGGCGCGGCCGCGGCGCTGGCGGGGCGCCATGGCGAGGGTGCGCGAGCTGCCGCTGGGGAGCTTGACCTGCTCGATCATCATGCCCTTGCCGCGGGCGTACACGCCGCCGCGGCCGGTCAGCGTCACCTGATCGCCGACCTTGAGCCCGAGCGCTCCGAGGTCGGACTTGTGACCGGCGGTCGCCGTGGTGCCGTCGTCGAGGATCACGCCGGCGACGCGGCCCTTGTGGCCGGTGACGATCGCCACGATCTTCCCTGTCGACGAGAGGGGCGCGAGCGCGGCCTTGCCGTTGTCGCCCTTCTTGTGATCGCCCTTCTTGTGCTCACCCTTCTTGCCCGGCCCGTGATCCTTCATCGCGGTGGCGTCGGCGATGGTGTCGGACCCGCGCTTCACCAGGGCGTGGCTGATGTTCTGACCCGTCGCGGTCTTCATCGCGCGGCCCTCGACGCTCACGGCGTCGCCGGCCTTGAGCTCGGGCGCGCCCTTGGTCATGGCGCCGGGGTGCATGCGCACCACCGTCCCGCCGTCGAGGAGCAGGCCCATCGTGTCGCCGCGGGGCGAGACGAGGTAGCGCTGGAAGCGGCCCTGCGTGACCGTGGGCGCCACGGCCGCCGCCTTCGCCTGCGCCGCCGGAGGCGCGTCGGCGCTCGCGAGAGTCGACACCGTCGCGATCGCGGCGCCGAGCGGGAGGGAGAGGGAGAGAGCGAGCCAAAGTGCTTTGCGGTTCATCGAGGTCTCCTGTCGAGCTCCGTTTCGTCGGGCTCGGGGAGAGGCATTAGCAGGAGCCGGGCCAACTCGATTTGCGCTGATTTCAGGCTGGATTTCTCGCAGCGCGCAGGAGACGACGTATCCATCGGCGACAGAGCGTCAAAGCGGAATACACCTCTCCGTGTCTAACGCACCCCGGCGGCGAGGATGTCGCCGAGGCCCGGCGCGAGCGGGCGCGTCGGGTCCGCGTAGCTCGCCTGCGGCATCGCCGCCGAGGCCTCGGCCTTGAGCACGTGGTTCATCGTCGGGAGGATCGTCAGCGTCGCGTCGGGGCGAGCCTCGGCGAGGAGGCGCGCGTCGACGGGCGTCACCTGCGCGTCGAAGGCGCCCTGCACGACGGCGATGCGGGCCGTGACGGCGCGGAGGAGCGGGAGCGGATCGAGGTCGAGCGCGCTGCGCAGGAAGGCGCGCACCGTGGGCGCGAAGAGCGGCGCGAGCGGCGCGGGGATCGGATCGGGCGGGGCGCCGCGGCGCACGGCGTCGAGCAAGCGATCGACGTCGACGAGCGCGCGCGGATCGAGGCGGCGGGCGAGCTGCTCGCGCAGGAGGACCCCGAGAGGGCGGCCCGGGGTGGCGAGGAGGAGGAGCACGTCGGGCGCGGCGCGGGCGGCGATCATCAGCGCGAGGATCCCGCCCTCGGAGTGGCCGAGGATCGTGAGCGTGGAGAAGCGCGGATCGGCGCGGAGGCGCAGCGCTACGGCGAGGGCGTCGGCGGCGAAGTCGTCGAGCACCGTCGTCGCGGGATCGAACTCGCGCCCGCTCGAGCCGACGCCGCGCTTGTCGTAGCGGAGCGAGGCGATCCCGCGCGCGGCGAGGGCCTCGGCGACGAGGCGGTAGGCGTCGGTGCGGAGCCCGAGGGAGCTGTTGCCGTCGCGATCGGTCGGGCCGGAGCCGGCGAGGAGGAGGACGACGGGGACCTTGCTGCCCTCGCTCGCCGCGATCGTCGGGAGCCAGAGAGAGCCGCGGAGCGTGACGCCAAAGCGCGCCTCTTCGAAGGCCTCTTCGGTCACGCCCGGCGGCGGGGATCGCGGCGGCGCGGGCACGGGCGCGGGCGCTCCCTCGGGCCGCGCCTCGACCTCCTGCGCGGGCACGCGCGCGACGAGGACGTTGCTCGCGGCGTCGAGCTCGACCTCGATCTGGAGGCCGTGGATCACCACGTCGACGCGGCGGCCTCCGCCGTCGATCGGGCGCACGGCGATCGTGCCGCCGGCCGTGGTGCCGAGGGACGGGATCAGCACGTCGACGGCCACCGGCGAGGCCGCGTCGGCGAAGCGCGCGGCGGCGAGAGAGAACGCTTGCCAGGAGCCGTTCTCGAGGACGATGGCGCGGTCGGGGACCTCGCGCTCCACGCTCTTGTCGCCGGCGTCGAAGCGCAGGCGGCGAGGCTCGCGGGTGAGGGTCACGGTGATCGTGCTCTGGCCGAGGAGGATCTCGCTCACGAGGGAGGCGCCGTCGTCGCGAAAGCGCTCGCGGCCCACGGCGACGCCGGACTTGTAGGTGATCAACGTGCCTTCGCGCATGGCGGACTCCCTCATCCTTTCGCGGCCGAGAGTAGCGCCTCGGCGAACTCGCGCCGCGTGTCTTCCCATCGGGGCAGGGTCTGCGCTCGGGCGATCGCTGCGGCCTGCATCGCGGCGAGCAAGGCCGGATCGCGTACGGCCCGGACGAGCGCCGCGGCGAGGGCGCGCTCGTCGCCGGGAGGGACGAGGATCGCCTCGTGACCGTCGCGCACCACCTCGGGGATGGCGCCGGCCGTGGTCGAGACGACGCCGAGCCCGTGCGCCAGGGCCTCGGCGATGGCGATCCCGAAGCCCTCGTAGAGGCTCGGCAGGACGAAGAGATCGTGCGACGCGAGGGCCGCGGCGACGGCGTCGTC
>FSTQ01000001.1_pt1 | contig 10826 bp, 3 predicted proteins | sample 1637281 | NCBI WGS metagenome assembly FSTQ01 (sample SAMEA3914818, study PRJEB12502) | metagenome | biome: forest; material: soil | place: Canada | collected 2010-06-26 | depth 0.1 m
GATCTGGATGGGATCGCGATCCCCCCCGGCGATACGCCCGCGCAGGCCGAGGCGCAGATCGCCGACGGCGGCCGACGAGGGCGGGTGAAAATCAACCCCGGGGATCTGGGGATCTTGCCCGCTCTGCACGATCGCAAAGGGCATGTCGACGGAGACCTGGAGTCGGTCCCAGAGGGCGAGCGAGGCGTCGACGCGGAGGAAGCCTTGCGAGGCGACGATCGGCGTCTCCCCCGCGCTGCTGCTGTAGCGCAGGGGGCGATGCGCGTAGTCGAACATCACCATGGCGCGCGGGACGAGGTGCCCGCCCACGCCGGCCGAGGGGACCCCGAAGAACGCGTCGCCCGCGGGGGCCGGCTCGAGCTGGTTGAGGGCGAACCCCTCGACCTTCGCTTGCGCCTTCGCGTCACGGGCCGGACAGGCCACGAGCGCCGCTGACGCCGCGACGGCCACGAGAGTGGGGAGCCTCCTCATCGCGCGACCATAGCGGCGCCGTAGCGTCCGGTGCAACATCTCAGGCCGCCTCAGGCCGCGCGGCGCCGGCGAGCCACCGTGACGAGGCCCAGCGCGAGCAGGAGCAGCGCCGGGCCGCTGTCCGCGTCGCTGTCGCCTTCGATCCGGCAGCCGCAGCCGCCCTCCAGGGTGCCGTCGGGGCCGGTCGGCGCAGTGCCGCCCGCGCCGCCCGCGCCGCCCGTGCCCATGGCCTCACAGGCGTCGCCCACGCCGTCGGCGTCGCCGTCGGCCTGATCCTGGTTGGTCTTATCAGGGCAGTTGTCGCAGACATCGCCCTTCCCGTCGGTGTCCCGGTCCGATTGATCGGCGTTGTCCTGCGAGGCGCAGTTGTCGCAGACATCGCCCTTCCCGTCCGCGTCCATGTCGGCCTGATTGGCGTTGGCGTCACCAGGGCAGTTGTCGCAGGCGTCGCCCTTCCCGTCCGCGTCCACGTCGGCCTGGTCGGCGTTCGCCGTCGTGGGGCAGTTGTCCTTGGAGTCGAAGACACCGTCGGAGTCCGAGTCGACGCAGGCGTCGCCCTTCCCGTCGCCGTCGGTGTCCTTCTGATCCGGATTCGGGGCCAGCGTACAGTTGTCCTTCGCCACGCAGAGGGCGCCCGCCGCCGTGGGATCACAGGTGGCGATATCGCAGTCCTGGCCGGGCGCGCACTCCACGTCGTTTACGCCGTCATCGTCGTCGTCCTCGTCGCAGGCGTCGCCCTTGCCGTCCTTGTCGGTGTCGAACTGATCGCCGTTGGCCACGAAGTGGCAATTGTCCTTCGCCGCGCAGAGGGCGTCGGCCTGCGTGGGATCACAGGTCTTCACGTCACATGTCTGGCCGGGCAAGCACGCCACGTCGTCGACGCCGTCGGCGTCGTCGTCGTTGTCGCAGACGTCGCCGAAAGCATCGCCCAGGGGCTTGATGTCCTTGTCGCTGTTCTTCTGGTCGGGGTTGACGACGAAGACGCAGTTGTCGACCGAGTTCACCAGCCCGTCACCGTCGGTGTCGGTGACCGGGTCGCAGGCGTCGCCGGTCCCGTTCATGTCAGCGTCCTCCTGGCGCGGGTTCGGCGTGACGCGGCAGTTGTCGACCTTGTCGAGGATGGTGTCGCCGTCCGAGTCCACCGAGCGGAAGTCGGGCTTCCCATCCCCGTTGCTGTCGACGGGGATCACGCTCGAAGCCGGGCTGGTCTTCTCCACCGCGTCGTCGATACCATCGTTGTCGCTGTCGAGATCGAGGGCGTCGATCAGATCCGTACCGTCGGTGTTCACCGCGACGGTGATCATCGTGAGATCGCAGACCGCCGGCGGATCCGGGCAAACCTCGACGACGTCGGGGATCCCGTCGTTGTCGCTGTCGGCGCTGAGCGGGTTGGTGGTGAGCGTCGACTCGACGACATCCGAGAGGCCGTCCTCGTCGTCGTCATCGTCGCAGACGTCGCCCTGAACGATCGTCTCGATGGCCTTGTCGGTGTTCTTCTGATCGGTGTTGACGTCGAACTGGCAGTTGTCGACCGGGTTCGCCGCGTCGGCCTGCACCAGCGGGCCGCCGAACGTCAGGATGATCGTGTCGAGCACGCTGTCGTTGTCGTCGTCGGGATCGCACACGTCGCCGAGCGCGTCGTCAGGGCCGTTCTTGGCGTTGTTCGCTTGATCGGCGTTGGCGATGAACTGGCAATTGTCGACCGGCTTCGACGAGTCCGCGGGCACCAGCGCGCCGCCGAACGCCAGGATAAGGGTGTCCTTCACTCCATCGTTGTCGTCGTCGGGATCGCAGAGGTCGCCCAGCATGTCACCGTCGTTGTTCGCCTGGTTGGTGTTGGCGATGACCTGGCAGTTGTCGACCGGCTGGAGCATCCCGCCCAGGGTGCATGTATACCCGTTGATACCGAGGGTGAGCACGCCAGCCGAGCACTTCTGATCCACGACACCGTCGTTGTCGTCGTCCGGATCGCAGAGGTCGCCGATCTTGTCCCCGTCGTTGTCGGCCTGGTTGCCGTTGGCGGTGCCGTTGAGGGTGAACTGGCAGTTGTCCAGCACGCTCGCGTTGACGGGCTGGAGCGCTCCGCCAAAGGTCGTGATCCACGTGTCAGTGACGCCGTCGTTGTCGTCGTCGGGATCGCAGAGGTCGCCGATCTTGTCTCCGTCGTTGTCCGCCTGGTTGCCAGCGGCAGCCCCGTTGGCGATGACCTGGCAGTTGTCGACCGGCTGGAGCATCCCGCCCAGCGTGCATGTATAGCCGTTGATGCCAAGCGTGAGCACGCCAGCCGAGCACTTCTGATCCACGATACCGTCGTTGTCGTCGTCCGGATCGCAGAGGTCGCCAATCTTGTCCCCGTCGTTGTCCGCCTGGTTGCCGTTGGCGGCGCCGTTGAGGGTGAACTGGCAGTTGTCCAGCACGCCCGCGTTGACGGGCTGGAGCGCTCCGCCAAAGGTCGTGATCCACGTGTCGGTGACGCCGTCGTTGTCGTCATCGGGATCGCAGAGGTCGCCGATCTTGTCTCCGTCGGTGTCCGCCTGGTTGCCAGCGGCAGCCCCGTTGGCGATGAGCTGGCAGTTATCCATCACCCCGGCGGTCGCGGGCTGCAACGCGCCGCCGTACGTGAGAACGAGAGTATCGGTGATGCCGTCGTTGTCGTCGTCGGGATCGCAGATGTCGCCCAGCATGTCACCGTCGTTGTTCTGCTGCTGGGTATTCGGGATGTTCGGGCAGTTATCCAGGGTATCGAGGACGCCGTCGTTGTCGTCGTCGAGATCGCAGGCGTCACCCTGGGTGTCCCCATCGTTGTTGGTCTGAGTGGCGTTGGCGACGAGCGGGCAGTTGTCGGTGGTGTCCGGCTGACCGTCGTTGTCGTCGTCGGCGTCGCAGGCGTCGCCGAGCGCGTCGCCGTCGGTGTTGATCTGGGCAGCAGCGCAGGCCGCCGCTGGCGAGCAGGCCGACATGGGGTTGCACCCGACCGGCGGATTGGCGAGGAGTTTGCAGTTGTCGATCGTGTCGAGGACGCAGTCATTGTCCGCGTCGGTATCACAGGCGTCGCCGAGGCCGTCGCCGTCGAGGTCCGTCTGCGCCGGGTTGGAGATAGCGGCGCAGTTGTCGCAAACGTCGCCCTTGCCGTCGCCGTCGCCGTCGACCTGCGTCGCGTTGGCGATGGTGACGCAGTTGTCGCAGGAGTCACCCTTGCCGTCGCCGTCCGTGTCGAGCTGCGTGGGATTGAAGATGAACTGGCACTTGTCGAGGACCTGGAGCTGGCCGCCGGAAGTACAGAAGAAGCCGCCGATCCCGAGCGTCAGCGTGCCTGTCAAGCACTTCGCGTCGTTGACGCCGTCGTTATCATCGTCGGGATCGCAAGCGTCACCGAGGCCGTCGACGTCGTTGTCCTGCTGGACCGGGTTGGCGGCGGTCGGGCAGTTATCGTCCACGTCGACGATCCCATCATTGTCCTGATCGTTGTCGCAGACGTCGCCGAAGCCATCACCGTCGATGTCTTTCTGATTGATGTTGGCGAGCATCGGGCAGTTGTCGCAAACATCGCCGAAGCCGTCGCTGTCGATGTCGATGTTGGTGGCGCTGGAGACCGACGGGCATTTGTCGCAGGCGTCACCGAAGGCATCCCCATCGCTGTTGGCCTGTGTCGTGTTCGACACCGCTGCGCAGTTGTCACAGACATCGCCGACGCCGTCGCCATCGCTGTCGCTGTTGTTGGGGTTGGCGACCAACGGGCAAGTGTCGCAGGCGTCACCGAACGAATCACCGTCACCGTTCGCCTGGGTGGCGTTCGCCGCCATCACGCAATTGTCGCAGGCGTCGCCGACTCCATCGTTATCGCTGTCCGTGTTGGTGGCGCTGGCAGTCGAGGGACACTTGTCACACAAGTCACCGAACGCATCGCCGTCAGCATTGGATTGGCTCGCGTTGGAGACAGCGACGCAGTTGTCACAAGCGTCGCCCTTGCCGTCATTGTCACCATCGAGCTGATTCTGATTCGTGGTCATCGGGCAGTTGTCACAGACGTCGCCGAACGTGTCTGCATCCGAGTTGACCTGGTTCTGGTTGCTGACACTGATGCAGTTATCGCAGACGTCACCGCGACTGTCTCCGTCACCGTCGAGCTGGTTCTGGTTGGTGACGGTCGGGCAATTGTCGCAGACGTCACCGAACGTATCTGCGTCCGAGTTGAGCTGTGTCGAGTTGGAAGCAAACTGGCAGTTATCGAGCGGAGTGAGCACCCCGCCGCTGGTGCAGCTGAACCCGCTCAGACCTAGCGATATCGAGCCGGCCGAGCAGGCAAAGTCATCGACTCCGTCGTTGTCGTCATCCGGATCACAGGCGTCGCCCAGCAAATCACCATCGGCGTTGAGTTGATTGTTGTTGACGGTGAGCGGGCAATTATCCGCGCTGTCGAGGATGAGATCATTGTCGTCGTCTGGATCGCAGGCGTCGCCAAGCGCATCGCCATCGGTGTTGAGCTGATTGGTATTGGAGATCGAAGGACAGTTATCACAAACGTCGCCTCGCCCGTCCATATCCCCATCGACCTGGCTTGGACTGGCGAAGTTTGGGCAGACGTCGCAGACATCACCGAACCCGTCATTGTCGGTATCGGTGTTGTTGGGGCTAGCGAAGGTTTTGCACTTGTCGCACGCGTCGCCGATCAAATCGTTGTCAGCGTCCTCCTGCAACGGGTTGGCGGTCGCGGGACAGTTGTCCGCGCCGTCGGGGATCCCGTCGTTGTCCTGATCGCCCGGCGCAGCGCGGACGATCCCACCGATGATCATCAGCGCCAGGACCGTGAAGACGCGGAGCCAGGAGGAGCGACGGCGCGAGGCGGGCGCGGAAGGAGGCGACGTGTGCTTCATGGTCGTCAGTTCCCGAGAAAGAAGAAGAGGAGGCAGCTCAGAGCGCGCACTTGTTGAAGCCAGCCTTGGTGCAGTCTGCGTCCTTCTGGCAGACACACACCTTGTCCACGCACTTGCCGAACCCAGCGCATGCAGCGTCGTTGGCGCAGCCGCCGCCGGACGAAAGGCAGTACTTCTTGCCGTTGTCGTCCATCCCGGAGCACGTGGCCGGCGCGGTGCACTCACCGTCGCTCGCGCAGGTGTTGCTACAGGACTTGAAGCCCGAGAGCGTCAGGCAATCCTGCTTTGGATCCTGCGCTGTGCAGTCGGCCGTCGTCGCGCATTGCGGCGACTTGCACGCGCTCTTGTCGCACGTGTAGTTGTTCGGGTACATGTTGCTCGGGCAATCCATCGCGCCCGCAGGGCAGCAGTCGATGACGGTGCCGCAGGGCTTGGTGCAGTATCCCGCTGCCGGCATGCCAGTGCCGGTCGAGCTCGCCGTCGCGGTGCTGGTGCTACTGCTGCTGGTGACGCTCGCGCCGCCCGCGCCGCCGGCCCCGGTCGTCGTCCCGACGCTCGTCGTCTCCGCGGCGCTCGTCGTGCTGCCTCCGCCGGTGGCGCCCGACGTGCTCGTCGTGCTCCCTCCACCGCAGGCAACGAAGCCCGTCGCGAGTGTTACCAGGCCCAGGAACAACGGCGAATAAGTGATTTTCATGGCGACCACCACGATATCAGGGAGCGGAGAGGCGGTGGGAGTTTTCCTGCCGGCGCGCGAATCGCCACGACCGTACGCGAGCGTTGAGGCCCAGCCGCGTTGTCGTTTCTGTTATCGTCGCCCTCCCCAGGTCATCTCGTCGCCACGCAAGGACAGGCAAATCGTGCGTACTCTCTCCTCCGATCGAGCCTCCTCCCACCGCCGCAGCGCGTGGCTCCTCGCGGGCGCCGCCGCGCTCTCGGCAGCCCCTGCGGCCTGCTCGCATGACAGCGAGCCATCCTCCGGAGAGAGAGAGCCGAGCATCGCTGCGGGCGCGCCCACGAGCGCCGTCACCGCGAAGATCGCCGCCCTCCGCGCGCGCTTCCCCGCCGCGCTCGCCGCCGCGAGCGACGTTCGTCTCCTCGACGATCCCGCCGCAGAGACGATCCGCGCAGCGCTCTCGACCCCGGCCAATCGCCTCGCGACGATCGATCTCCCTCGCCGCGCCGACGGCGCCGTCCACCTGACCGACGACACCTCGGGCCTGCACATCGCCTTCTCGCTCGAGGGCGCCGCGCCCGCGAAGATCGCGATCGACGGCGGCCTCGCCCTCTACCCGAGCGCCGCGCCCGGCGGCGGCGACGTGATCCACCTCCCTCGCGCCTCGGGCACGGAGGACTTCGTTCACTTCGAGCGCGCCCCCGCGAAAGAAGAGCTTCGCTACCGCGTCGACGTGAGCCGCGCGGCCGGGCTCCGCCTCGTCGCCGACACCCTCGAACTCCTCGACGCCGCCGGGACTCCGCTGCTCCGCGTCGCGGCGCCCTTCGTGATCGACGCTCTGGGCCGCCGCAGCGAAGCCTCGCTAGCGATCGAAGGGTGCTCGGCCGACACCAGCGCGCTCGCCCCCTTCGGGCGCCCCGTCACCAGCCCGGGCGCCGCGTTCTGCACGGTCAGCGTCGACTGGCGAAGCGCCCACGTCACCTATCCGGTGCTCGTCGATCCGGTCTGGGGGACGACGTTGAACACGCTGGGCGCCAAGCGCCTGCGCCACACGATGACGACGCTCAACCCCTCGGACGTGAAGAGCCTGGCCCTGGTCGCAGGCGGCTTCGCGTCCGTCAATGGAGCCCCGCTGAAGAGCGCGGAGATCTACGATCCTCTGAGCCGGCGCTTCACCGCGACGGGGAGCATGAGCACCGCGCGCGGCTCGCACACCGCCACGCTCCTCACCAAGATCGCCAAGCCCATTCAGCTCGGGCCGGCCGACCCCGTCCTCATCGCCGGCGGCGCCGACGGCGCCCCCACGCCGATCGCCAGCGTCGAGGTCTACGATCCCGCGACAGGCCTCTTCCAGACCGATCCGACGCCGATGGCGTCCCCGCGCTTCGGCCACACAGCCACGCTCTTCGCCGACAGGACGGTGCTGCTCGCCGGCGGGACGACGCTGCCGCTCAACCAGCCCACGCCCACCGCCTCGGTCTACACGTTGACCAGCCTCGTCGGCGGCGTGCTCACGAGCACGCTCACCTCGACGAGCGGGACGATGGCCTTCTCGCGCACCGGGCTCGCCTCGGCGCGCCTCAGCAACGGCCAGGTGCTGATCACGGGCGGGTTCGTCCTCGCGGGCGGATCGCTCCAGGCGTTGCAGTCGGCCGAGCTCTACGATCCGACCACCAACGCCTTCATCCCCATCCCGGTGGCCGGCGGCGGCATCCTTCAGATGTCGGTCCAGCGCGGGTTTCACACCGCGACGCCGATCGGCGGTGGGCTGGTGCTGGTCGCCGGCGGCCTCACCAACACCGCCGGCGGGACGAACCCGACCGCGGTCGATCTCTACGCCGACGGCTCGGTCGGCACCGTGACGGGCTTCGTCAACCAGGCGAGCCCGGTCAGCCTCGCGACGGGGCGCGCGTCTCACACCGCCACGCTGCTGGCCACGGGCGATGTCCTCATCGTCGGCGGCTTCAGCGCGGGCAGCGCGGTCTCCGCCGAGGAGATCTTCTTCACGAAGACTCTTGGGTTCAAGCCGCTCGGCGCCCTCGTCCCCGTCACCGCTCGGGGCGATCACGCGGCCCTCCTCGTCAACGCGGGCGACTCGATCAACGCCGGCCACACCGTGCTCGTGACCGGCGGCACCACCTCCTCCGGGAACGGCGCCACGGCCGTCGACACCGCGCAGATCCTCTTCAACATCAACGGCAACGCGTGCACCATCGGCGACGAGTGCCTCTCCGGCTTCTGCTCCGACGGCGTCTGCTGCAACACGGCCTGCGACCAGGAGTGCTACGCGTGCAGCGCCGCGACCAAGCAGAGCGGCGCGGACGGCACCTGTGACTTCGCCGCGAAGGGCTCCGATCCGCGGGTGCAGTGCATCAACGAGGTCGAGGTCCACACCCAGTGCGACGGCAAAGGCTCGACGGAGCAGGCCGACACGACCAAGGACTGCAAGCCTGGCACCTGCGGCGCGGACGACCTCTGCTCCACGTTCTGCATAACGACCGGCGACTGCTCGAAGACCGGCTTCTGCGACCTCACCGCGCCCGGCGACGCGGGCCCGGGCACGGGCACGTGCTCGCCCAAGCGCATCAACAGCACCATCTGCAACGCGGATGAGCAGTGCGTGAGCAACTTCTGCGTCGACGGCCTCTGCTGCGATCTCGGCTGCAGCGGCCAGTGCCAGGCCTGCAACAACCCTGGCTTCCCCGGCAAATGCACCACGTTCGGCAGCGAAGCGGCCCCCGAGCAGCCGCACAAGGACGCTCTCCACCCGCGCGAAGCCTGCGGCGGCGTGACCGGCGACACCGTGACGAGCTGCGCGGGCCGCTGCACCGGCGCGGCGGATCCCCTTCTCTGCCAGTACCCGGGAGTCGACAAGACGCTCCAGGGCACGACCTGCACCGACATCCCCGGGGCGCCGTCGAAGCTCACCGCGTATCCGTGTGACGGCGCAGGCACCAACACCGAGACCAACAGCGACTGCGGCGGCTTCCTCTGCGCGGACGCCTCGACCTGCAAGACGTCCTGCGAAGTCGATACCGAGTGCCTCACCGACTGGGTCTGCACCGACAAGGTCTGTCAGCAGCTCACCGGCCCGCTCTGCGACGGCACCAACATCCTCCGCAAGCCGGGCGGCAACGTCACCTGCGCCGATCACTACACCTGCCCTGCCGGCGCCACCGCCTGCCGGACCGACTGCGACGCGGTGACCGACTGCACCGACGGGCTCGTCTGCAACAACGACCGCACGTGCGTCGAGCGCCTCGACGGGGCCGTGATCACCGCGTGCAGCGCGAGCTCGCCGGGCAGCTCCACCGGCGACTCCCTCCCGTGGATCCTCGCCCTCGCGGCGCTCGCCGTCTCTCGCCGCCGCGCGCGCTAGCCCTCGAGCCCCGGTAGGACATCTGGCAGACAACGCCACCACGACCGCGGCTCTCGAAGGGCGTCGAGCTCGAGAGGCCATTCACAAACGTCCTTCACATCCTGGTTCGCGGAGACAGCGCGTTCGCTCGTGGGCGGCCCGACCTTCACGCCCCGCAGGTGAACGCGGGGCGGTTGACAGCACGGAGGTTCTGGCGTCTCCTCTACGCTCACCCTGGTGCATCCGATGACTTCCTTGTCTGACGCCATGACTGCTCTGCCCGGCGCTGCGGTCACCGCTGTCAGCTGGCGCGCTCGCCGTCAGCTCCAGGTGACGGTCATCGCCAAAGCCACATTCGCCTTCGCGCCCGACGGCGACATGCCCTGTGTCGATCCTCAGCCGATCCTCCGCGAGGAAGCGCACCACAACAAGAACCCAACCCGCAGCATCCGCCTCACCACGGATCTCGCTCCCTACCTGGCCCGCGCCGACGTCGTCTTCACCGGCCACGCCCACGCCCCGCCGGGCGCGCCGACTCGAGAGCTGGCGGTGCGCGTGGCGGTGTTCGACCGCGAGCGGGCGCGCATGGACAAGACCCTCGTGGTGCGGGATCCCGCCGGCTTCCAGCGCCTCCCGATGATGTACGAGCGGACGTTCGGGGGGATCGGCTTTGCCGACAACCCGTTCGGCGTCGGCTTCAACATCGACTCGGAGGCGCCGAACATCTTCGATCCCGCGCAGCCGCAGCGCCCGGCCTGCTTCGCGCCGCTCGGGCGCGCCTTTCCTCCGCGCAAGCGGCTGCTGGGCACCACGGCGCGGGCGCTCCTCGACGGCAAGATCGCCGAGATCCCCGACGATTTCGACTGGTCTTATTACCAGGCAGCGCCGCCCGATCAGCGCGCCGAGCACCTCAAGGGCGGCGAGTGGGTGGTGCTCGAAGGCCTGCACCCGACGCATCCGGGGCTGCGCACGCGGCTGCCCGACGCCCGCGGCTTCGCGCGCGTTCATGGGCTGGCGCGCTTCGGGGTCGCCGACGGTCAGATTCTGGAGCTCATCGCCGACACGCTGCGCATCGACGGGGACGAGCAGCGCTGCACGGTGGTGTGGCGGCGGAGCTTCCCCGTCTATGCGGAGGAGGCCCTCGCGGCCCTGCGGATCGTGGCGGGGGTCGAGGTGGCGGGGGCCGCGTTGCGCTGGCCCGAGGTGAGCGCGCCGGAAGCGGAGCGGCGTTCACCTCACGTGCTCTCGCCCCCGCTCCCGGACAAGGGCGCACACGACTCCACGATGATCTGGACCGACGAGCTGGAGGAGGTCGAGCCGGAGAGCAGCCATCCGCTCGCAGGCACGATGGTGGTCGACTCCGATCCTCCGGTCACCGCAACGCCGACAACCGTGCTGCCATTCATCAAAGGAGAGGCCTCGGCGCTCGCGCAGCCGAGCCCTCGGCGCA
>FSTQ01000336.1_pt1 | contig 10775 bp, 9 predicted proteins | sample 1637281 | NCBI WGS metagenome assembly FSTQ01 (sample SAMEA3914818, study PRJEB12502) | metagenome | biome: forest; material: soil | place: Canada | collected 2010-06-26 | depth 0.1 m
ACCGCCGCCGAGGCGCTGATGAGCTCGGGCCGCTCCTTGGCGTCGCGCCGGAGCTCGTAGCGGTAGCCGCGCGCGTCGCGCACGGAGAGGCCTTGTTGCCCGCTCTCCGCGGGCCCCATCGGCGTGAGCGGCAGCTGCGGCGGGCCGTCGGGGCGAGCGTCGGGCGGATCGAACCAGCTCGAGCGCGGGACCTCGTCGAGCGCGTTGACGTCGCCGGAGTCGGGGGGAGTCTCCGGATCCATCGCCAGGACGATGGGCCGCCGCACGTAAGCGTCGGTGTAATAGACCTCCTTCAGCGGGTCGAGCTTGCGCGGCAGCGGGATGGGCTCGGTGTCGCCGACCTCCATCACCGGGGGATCCACGGCGAAGCGCGGCGGCCGGTACGAGCAGGCGAAGGGCGACGCCGCGAGGGCGAGCAGCAGGGCAGTCCGGGTCAAAGGGCGCATCTGCAAAGGCCTCTCCTCAATACCGATGCTGCCGGTCTCCGAACCCCGCGGGGAGGCCGAAGGAGACCAGGAAGGTGACGCCGTCGGCGCTGAAGGCCATGGCGAGCTGCCCGAGGAGCGCCGAGTCGCTGAAGAGATCGAACCCGAAGCCGGCGGCGAAGCGCGGCGGCGCCTCGAAGATCCGCTCCAGGCTCGGCGCCACCGTGGCCGCGTCGGCGAAGACGCGGGCGGCGAGGTAGCGCATCAGGCTCCAGCGATAATCGATGGAGAGCACGGCGCTGACGAAATCGCGGCGGGTGTCGAAGCCGCGAAAATCAGGCTGGCTGACCAGCGCGCTGAAGGGGACGCGCGCGTCGAGCGCCGGAGCGAGCCCGTCGATGACGAGCTGGGGCGAGAGGATGTTGACCTTGCGCAGGATGGGTATGTACGCCGCCGCTCGCCCGCCGACGCGGATATAGCCCGAGGGATCATCGCCTGTCCCGCGCGCGAGCCCGCCATAGCCCTCCACCAGCGCTCCGGCGGAGGGCCGGCCCGAGGTGAGGCGCGAGTCGTAGCGGAGCGCGAACTCGGTGTAGAACTGGTGAATCGATCCGGACGAGCTGGGCACGGTGTTGGGCAGGAACACCTTGCTCAGGCCCGCGCTCCCGGCGTCGGGGCTGTCCTCGACCGAGCTGTAAAGGAAGCTCGACGAGGCGAAGATCTCGAAGTTGGCGCCGGGGCGCACGCCGAGGCTGACGATGGCCCGCGCCCGCCGCTCCATGTAGAGCGCCGTGGGCTCGATCGAGGACGAGCGAAAGCGGCTCTTGCCGTCGCACTCGATGTCGGCGCCGAGGCCGACGAAATGGTTCCGGCAGTCGCGCGTTGGCATCTGGCCGAGGCCGAAATACTTCAGCGCCGAGCGGTTGTCGTAGAGCCCCTCGACGTCGAGGAGGAACGGGAGCGGCCTCTTGATCCCGTAGCGAAACCGCGCCTCCCCGTTGAGGTCGTGCGGCCCGCCGATGCCAAAGGCCAGCGACGTCGCCACCGGATCGAGGCGCGCGAGGACGCGGACACCCGCGCTCGTGTGCTGGCGCGAGGCGGCGAAGATGGTGGGAAAGATGGTGATCTCCCCCGACCGCGGCGAGAGCACCTCCTCGACGCGCGGGACCACCTGCTCGTCGCGGATCAGGCCGGCGGTGGTGCCGCTGGCGAGAAAGATCAGCTCCACCGTCTTGCGCGGGATGAAGAGCAGCGCCGCCGCGATCGTCCCCCAGGCGCGCCCGGGCCGCACCGCGGGGCGGAACAGCCCGCGCACGCGAGCCGGCTCGACCACCTTGGGCGGCTTGGGCTCGTTCGCCGCCTCGGGCGCCTTGGTCGCTGGAGGTGGCTTGACCGGCTGAGGTGGCTTGACCGGCTGAGGTGGCTTGACCGGCTCGGGCAGCTTCACCGGCTCCGGTGGCTTCACCGGCTCCGCGCTCTTGACCGGCTCGGGCGCTTTCGTCGGCTCCGCACTCTTGACCGGCTCGGGCGCTTTACCCGGCTCCGCGCTCTTCGCCGGCTCCGCGCTCTTGACCGGCTCCGCGCTCTTCGCCGGCTCGGGCGGCTTGGGGTCGTCGGCGCGCGCGCTCCCCGGCGCGCCGACGAGGAGCAGGAGGGCGCTCCCAACCGTGACGAACCAGCGCGGCATGATCGGCACGACACTAGCCGTACGCGAGCGCGGCCGCACCGGGCATGCACGGATCCGACAGCGAAGAGCCGCGCTCACCACGTGCCGGAGAGCGCGAACAGCGGTGTGGAGCGGAGCGACGAGGCGGCCTCGCGCGTCGTCGGCGACGACGACGCCGCGTCGCTCGCCGGGTGCGGGCCATGAAAGAGATAAGGCACGAAGAAGCCCACCGCCGAGCCGATCATCGTGCCGGTGACGACGTCGCTGAGATAGTGCTTGTCCGCGGCGAGGCGCAGGTACCCCGTGCTCAGCGTGAGGACGACGCCGGTCGTCCACACCAGAGGAGCGAGGCGGTAGCCCCGCATCGAGGCCACCATGCCGCTCGCCACCGCGAGCGACGAGGTGAAGGTGGCGTGGCCCGAGAACGAAGAGAGGTTGTTGTCGGATCCATCGGAGAAACAAGGCCGCTCGAGATCGAGGCCGAAATGGGCGCAGGGGCGCTGGCGCCCGGCGAAGAACTTGGTGAGCTGGTTCATCGCCATCGCCGCCGACATCGACTCGAGGACGATGGTCGCGTTCTCGGCGAGGTGGGCCCGCGTGTCGTTGGCCGCGGCCCCGACGCCGGCGCCCATGCCGAACGCCGAGAGGAACGAGAGGGCGAGCCCGGCGTCGCTGATCCTGCCGGCGAGCCGCGGGCGCTCCCAGCGCAGGCGCGTGGCCAGGCGATCGAGGGGCGCGAGGATGTCCGCGCCGTTGGTGTCGCGATCGTCCCAGTAGGGCGCGCGCGGCGCGAGGCGCGCCTTCACCGCGAGCTCGCTGAAGCCGTACAGCGAGGTGAGGCCCACGGCGATGGGCACGTCGACGAAGCCGTTGAACTGGAGCGTCCGCGGCGCCTCGGCCTGCGCCGCCGCCGGGCCGGCGAGCCCGAGCATCGTTGCCAGCGCAACGACGCCGCCTTTGGCCCTCATTCGATCGGCCCCTCGGCGCGCCCGGTGATGAACTGCTGGACGATGGCGTCGGGGCAGCGCTTGAAATCCTCGCGGGAGCCGATCAAGCGCACGAAGCCTTTGTAGAGCATCACGATCCGGTCGGCGATGGTGAAGATGCTCGGCAGATCGTGGCTGACGACGATGCTGGTGACGCCGAGCGTGTCGCTGAGCTCGCGGATGAGCTTGTCGACGCGGCGCGCGCTCACCGGATCGAGGCTGGTCGTGGGTTCGTCGAAGAGCACGTAGCGCGGGTCGAGGGTGAGGGCGCGGGCGATGGCGACGCGCTTGCGCATGCCGTCGCCGAGCTCGGGCGGGTAGCGATCGGCGAAGTCCTGCATGTGGACCTGGACGAGCCGCCTGCGCGCCTCGGCGATGGCCTCCCGCGGCTTCAAGCCTTTGTGCTTGCGGAGAGGGAGCGCCACGTTCTCCGCGCAGGTCATGGAATCGAAGAGCGTGGAGTGCTGGAAGACCATCGCGCACTTCATCCGCACCGGGTACATCTGCTCTTCGTCGAAGCGGCTGACGTCCTGCCCGTCGAGCAAGATCTCGCCGCCGTCCGGGTAGAGCAGCCCGACGAGGTGTTTGATGAGGACGCTCTTCCCCACCCCGCTCTGACCGATGATGAAGAAGACCTCGCCGTCGTGCACATCGAAGGACACATCCTCGAGGACGCTCTTGTCCCCGAAGGACTTCTTCACGTGCCGGAAGGAGATCACGGTTTCGCTTCCGTCAACAAATCGACGAAGATAGCGCCCATGGCGAGCCCGCGTTCCATCGAAGTCAAAGTCGGCATGCTGATCCTCACGGCGGCGGGCCTGCTGGCGGCGTTCATCCTCGTCATGGGGGGCGTCAACTTCCAGCCGACGTACTCCATCTTCGTCGATTTTGACAATCCCGGCGGCCTGCAAACGGGGGCTCCCGTGAAGATCGCCGGGGTCAAGGTCGGCAAGATCAAGGAGATCGCCTTCCGCGGCGGCGAGATGAAAGAGGGCAAGCGCGAGCCCCTGGTGCGCCTGCGCGTCGAGATGGAGAAGCGCTACCAGCCGAGCGTCCACACCAACTCGCTCTTCTACGTGACGACGCAGGGCGTGCTCGGCGAGCAGTTCCTGGCGATCGAGCCGGGCTCGAGCGATCAGCCGGTGCTGGCGGAGAACGCCACGGTCCGCGCCCTCGATCCGCCGCGCCTCGACATGCTCTTGTCCGAAATGTACGAGCTGCTCCACTCCACCGTCTCGTCGGTCCGCGAGAACAAGGAGGACATCGGCAAGGCCTTCAACGGCCTGACGCGCACGCTGAAGGGCACCGGCGATTTCTTCGAGAAGAACGGCGACAAGCTCGACAAGATCGCCTCCAACGCCGAGAAGATCAGCGAGCACGCCGACGAGTTCGTGGTGGGCGCCAAGAGTAAATTCGTCGAGAACCCGCAGATTGACCGCATCCTCGACAACGTCGACAAGACCACCGGCACCCTCGCCAAGGACGGGCCCCCGCTCCTCGCCGACGCCAAGGAGACCATCGCCAACACCAAGCGACTCTCGGCCACGCTCGGCGATCCGGCGGCGCAGGCCAAGATCAAGCAAGCGGTGGACGACGTCGCGGAGATCACCGGCCGCGCCAAATCAATCACCGTCGACGCGCAGGCCGTCGTCGCCCACATGCGCCGCGGCAAAGGCACTGTCGGAGCGCTGGTGATGGATGAGCAGCTCTTCGATGATCTCCAGGAGCTCGCGCGGGACCTGAAGCACAACCCGTGGAAGTTCCTCTGGCGCGAGTGAGGAGCCGGCGGCGCCGGCGTCGGTGATTGTCACTGCATGGAGAGGGCGGTGAAGCGCCTCAATCGATCTTGAGGATGGCCAGGAAGGCCTCCTGCGGGATCTCCACGCTGCCGACCATCTTCATGCGCTTCTTGCCCTCTTTCTGCTTCTCGAGGAGCTTGCGCTTGCGGGAGATGTCGCCGCCGTAGCACTTCGCCGTCACGTCTTTGCGCATGGCGCGCACCGTGGTTCGGGCGATGATCTTGGAGCCGATCGCCGCCTGGATCGCCACCTCGTACTGCTGGCGAGGGACGATGTCCTTGAGCTTGACCGCGAGGTCGCGGCCGCGGGCGAAGGCCTTGTCGCGGTGGACGATGACGCTGAGGGCGTCGAGCGCCTCGCCGTTCACCAGCATGTCGAGGCGGATGAGGTCGTCGGCGCGGTAGCCGATGAGCTCGTAGTCCATCGAGGCGTAGCCGCGCGACACGCTCTTCAGCTTGTCGTGGAAATCGAACAGCACCTCGCTGAGGGGCATGTCGTAGGTGATGATCACGCGCTCGGCCGAGGCGTACTGGATCGACTTCTGCTCGCCGCGCCGCTCCTGGCAGAGGGAGAGCACCGCGCCGACGTAGGCTGACGGGACGTGGACCGTCATCCGGAAGATCGGCTCTTCGATCCGGTTCATCAGGTTGAGCTGGGGCAGGCGCGCCGGGTTCTCGATGGTCTTCATCGAGCCGTCGTTCATGTAGCAGTGGTAAACCACGCTCGGCGCCGTGGTGATGAGGTCGAGGTTGTACTCGCGCTCCAGCCGCTCCTGGATGATCTCCATGTGGAGCAGGCCGAGGAAGCCGCAGCGAAAGCCGAAGCCCAGGGCCTCCGAGGTGTCGGGCTCGAACACGAACGCGGCGTCGTTCATGTGGAGCTTGGAGAGCGCGTCGCGGAGGTCCTCGTACTGGGCCGAGTCCGTGGGGAAGATGCCCGCGAAGACCATCGGCTTCACTTCTTTGTAGCCGGGCAGCGGGTCGGTGGAGGGGTGGACGGAGTCCGTCACCGTGTCGCCGATCTTGGTGTCGACGACGCTCTTGATGTTGGCCGCGAGGAAGCCGACCTCGCCGGGCCCGATCTCTTGAAGCGCGGTGGCGTGCGGGGAAAAGACGCCGATCTCCACGAGCTCGTAGTCGCGGCCGGTGGCCATGAAGCGGATCTTCTGGCCCTTGCGGATCGTGCCGTCGACGACGCGGACCATGACCACCGCGCCGCGGTAGCTGTCGTACCAGCTGTCGAAGATGAGGGCGCGCATCGGCGCGGTGGGATCGCCCTTGGGCGCCGGGACGCGGGCCACCACGGCCTCGAGGATCTCTTCGATGCCGATGCCCGATTTGGCGCTCGCGGCGATGGCGCCGGAGCAGTCGAGCCCGATCACGTCCTCGATCTCTTGCTTGGTGCGGTCGGCGTCGGCCGAGGGGAGATCGATCTTGTTGAGGACGGGGATGATCTCGAGGTTGTTGTCGAGCGCGAGGAAGACGTTGGCCAGCGTCTGCGCCTCGACGCCCTGCGAGGCGTCGACCACGAGCAGCGCGCCCTCGCAGGCCGAGAGGCTGCGCGAGACTTCGTAGTTGAAGTCCACGTGGCCGGGGGTGTCGATGAGGTGGAGCTTGTAGACCTGCCCGTCCTTGGCCTTGTACTCGAGGCGGACGGTCTGGGCCTTGATGGTGATCCCGCGCTCGCGCTCGATGTCCATCTTGTCGAGGAACTGAGCTTGCTTCTCGCGGTCGCTGAGCGCGCCGGTGAACTCGAGGATGCGGTCCGCCAGCGTCGACTTTCCGTGGTCGATGTGGGCGATGATCGAGAAGTTGCGGATGAGCTTCGGGTCGGCGGGCATGTCTGCACGTGGAGGCGAGCCCCGGGGTAGGGCTCGGCGCGGTGCTCCTAGCGCGAGCGTTCGGCGATGGCTACCAGCGCCTCGCTTTTCTCGCGACGCGAGCGGAGCGGCTATTTTTTCGGGGTGGTCGGGACCGAGGCGTCGAGCGACATCTGGCCGGGCAGGACGTGGTCGTAGTGCTTGAGCACCATGTCGATGCCCTCGCGGATGTAGACCGCGATCGGCACCTTGGTGCGGTCGTGCAAGAGCTTGAGATGCTCCGCCTGCTCCGGCGTGATGTAGATGGTCGTCGAGACTTTCTTTCGCGACATATCACGCCGGTTCGGCCGAAGGAGCCGGGACCCAACCGCTGGGACCGGCCGCTGCGACCCTGAAGGGGCCACGAGGACCCGGTAGGGTAGATGGGCCTTGCGGCCCTGGCAGGGCGAGTGGACGCAGACGACCCGCGACGCCTGGCTGCTGCGCGAGGGGCGCGGCCCAAATGGCACGCACTGACAAGGCGTTACCCTAGATGCCTGTACGTGTGATGTCAATCGGATCTGCCACCTTCCACGGCGCCTTCGTTCAGGGTGAACGTTCTTACGTCCGTTTGCACCGGTTCCTCTTGACCCATGCCGACGCCTTCCTCGCGCCCGCTGCGGAGGTGCTGCCGCCTCGCCCTCCCTTGCTCCGGCCTGCGCGCGCGTTCTAGACTCCGCGCCGTCTCTGGTTTTCGTCCCCCGGCAGCGGGCGGCTCGCGCCGCTTGCCTCGAGCCCGCGTCCCCTTGATCCGAGCGGCTTCTCCCGCGCGGGTCCCCGTTCGATCCGCCCCGGTGGGCGGCCGTCCTTCTTTCCTGCGCCCCGTCGGATTGTCCGCCGAGGCGGCGAGGCTCCTTCGATGACCCTGTCTCTCCCGTCCGCCGCGCGCCTTCTCTCCGCGGCGGCCCTGTCTCTCGTGGCCGCGTGCACGAGCGCCGATCCCGAACAGACGAAGCCGACCACGCCCACCGGCATGGAGAAGCGCGACACCGAGGTCAAGCACGAGAGCTGCGACGGCAACTCGGCCGCGGCCGTGAAGGTCGACGTCAACGGCGACGGCAAGAACGACATCGTCCACGTGATGAAGGGGGACAAGGAGGTCTGCCGGATCGTCGATCTCAACCTCGACGGCTACCCCGACTCCTTCATTTACTACGAGGCCGACGGCAAGACCGAGCGCCGCCGCGAGTCCGACTTCGATCGTGACGGGCGCGTCGACGAGATCACCGTCTCCGAGCGCGGGCAGATCACGCTCAAGCTGCGCGAGACCAACTTCGACAACAAGCTCGACACCTGGGACTACTACGAGGGCGGCCGCATCACGAAGCGCGAGCGCGACACCGACGGCGACGGCATCATCGACCAGTGGTGGACGTACAACAACCCCACCAACCCCAAGTGCGCGGTGGTCGCGTCGGACCGCAACGCCGACGGGAAGCCCGATCCGGACAGCGTGGTCGACCTCTGCGGCGAGGCCTACACCGCGCCGAAGGATCCTTCGATCCCGACGCCCGCCGCCAGCGGCAAGCCCGCGCCCAGCGCCGGCGTCCCCGTGGCGCCCGCGCCGACGGCCATCGCGACGGGGTCCGCCGCGCCCGCGCCCAGCGCCGTCGCGCCCGCCGCCTCCGCCTCGGCCACGGCGCCCGCGGGCAGCTCGCCTCCCGCCGCGGCGCCCGCGGCTTCGTCCCCTGCCCCCAAGAAGTGAGCCTGCGATGAACCGATCTCTCCTGCCGCTGGTGCTCTCGCTCTTCGCCGCGCTGCCGGCGTGCGGCGGTACGAAGTTCGAGGCCAAGGGGCCCGGCGTGAAGGCCGAGCGCCGCGCCGACGGCAGCATCGACGACCGCACCCTCTGCGACTGGAAGGGCAAGACCGATCGCGAGGCGAGCGAGACGGCCGGCCCCGGCTCGCTGACGCCCAACGTGCGCCGCGTCTACCAGATCGTCGGCACCGGCGATGATCGCCACAAAGTGCTCATTTGCCGCGAGATCGACAGCAACCTGGACCAGGTGAAGGACGTCGTCCGCCGCTACAACGACAAGGGCGAGAGCGTCTCCGAGGAGGCCGACTCCAACTACGACGGCCGCATCGACACCTGGATCACCTTCGTGAAGGGCCGCCTCGCCGAGGTCCGCGTCGACACCAACTACGACGGCAACCCCGACGAGTGGAAGTACTATAGCGGCGGCAAGCTCTCGCGGGTCACGCGCGACACCAACCGCGACAGCAAGCCCGACGTCTGGGAGATCTACCGCGACGGCAAGCTGGAGCGCATGGGCGTGGACGTGGACGGCGACGAGCACGTCGACCGCTGGGACCACGACAACGAGCTGCGACGCCGCTTCGAGGACGCCGAGCGAAAGAAGGAAGAAGAGGCCGCCGCGGCCGCCGCGAAGAAGGCCGCCGACGCCGGCAAGGACGACGCCGACAAGGACGACGGCACCGACGCCGCCGGCAGCACCGACGCGGCGCCCTCCGAGGCCTCGAAGCGGAAGCAGAACGCCGCGAAGAAAAAGTAGCCTGGGGAGCGAGCGGCGGGGCGCTCGTCCCCGCCGCGGGCAGGCGGCCTGTTACGGAGCGTTGGTGCCCTCGCGACCGTAGACATCTTCCAAGCGCACCACGTCGTCGAGCTCCGGGGTGGAGACCTCGACGACGTCGACGTCAACGACGCCGACCATGCGGTGGATGGTCCCGGGGAGCACGTGGAAGACGTCGCCCACCCGCATGCGCCGGGTCTCCATGGCGTCGAGGGGGCCGATCTCCAGGTCCATCTCGCCTCGCTGGACCATGAAGGTCTCCTCTTTCACGCGGTGGTACTGGCGCGAGAGGCACTGGCCCGCCTTGATGTGGAGGACCTTTCCGACGTAACGGGCCGTTTCGGCCCAGACCAGCTCGTACCCCCAAGGTTTGTCGACGCGGCGCATCCGCCGTGCTTAACACGGCCCGCGCGCGCCCTCCAAGCCGTTCGATGAGGTCGTACCGCCGCCGTCCCCACCCTCCGAGAGACTCAGCCATGCAGGAACGACTTCAGAAAATCATCGCGCGCGCAGGCGTCGCCTCGCGCCGCGCCGGCGAAGAGATGATCCTCGCGGGGCGGGTGCGGGTGAACGGGGCGATCGTGAAAGAGCTCGGCGCCAAGGCCGATCTGTTCGAGGACAAGATCGAGGTCGACGGCGCGCGCCTCGTCGCCGAAGCGCCGCGCTACATCCTGCTCCACAAGCCGCGCAACGTCGTCTCCACGCTCGCGGATCCCGAGGGGCGGCCCACCGTGGCCGATCTGCTCCACGACGTCGGCGGGCGCGTGTACCCCGTGGGCCGGCTCGACTTCGCCACCAGCGGCGTGCTCCTCGTCACCAACGACGGCGAGTTCGCCAACGCGCTCCTCCACCCGCGCGGCGGCGTCCCCAAGACGTACGTGCTCAAGGTCCACGGCAACATGGGCGACGAGGACGTCATCCGCTGGGCGACGGGCGTGCAGCTCGACGACGGCGTCACCCTCCCCGCCGACGTGCGCATCATCCGCCACGAGGACGACAAGACCTGGCTCGAGGTCACCCTGCGCGAGGGCCGCAACCAGCAGATCCGCCGCATGGGCGAGGCCACCGGCTTCCCCGTCATGCGCCTCGCCCGCATGAGCTTCGCCGGCGTGACCAGCGACGGCATACGCCCCGGCGAGTGGCGCCCCCTCAGCGTCGACGAGCTGCTCGACATCCGTAAGCACTTCGGTGTGCCCAAGAAGGTGCGCCTCGCCTCGATGGCCGGCCCGATCGAGAAGCCCGGCCGCCACGGCCACGACCGCACCTCGCGCGGCGAGCGCACAGCGCGAGGCCCGTCTCCGCTCGAGCGCGGCGGCGGCTCGCCCACGCAGCGCGGCGCGCCCCGCCCCCCGCGCGCGAACCAGGAAGGCTCACGCGAAGGCCAGCCCGACACGCGCGCCGGTCGCCCGCACGCCCGCGGAACCCGCCCCGACTCGAGAACAAGTCGCCCCGACTCGAGAACAAGTCGCCCCGACTCGAGAACAAGTCGCCCCGACTCGAGAACAAG
>FSTQ01000350.1_pt1 | contig 10699 bp, 8 predicted proteins | sample 1637281 | NCBI WGS metagenome assembly FSTQ01 (sample SAMEA3914818, study PRJEB12502) | metagenome | biome: forest; material: soil | place: Canada | collected 2010-06-26 | depth 0.1 m
CGGCTCCCCGTCGCCGGCTACCGGCTCGCGCTCGATCGCCTCGCCGAGATCGGGATCACCCGCCGCTTCGGCGAGACCCGCGAGGCCTTCGCGCGCCGCGCCGCGCCCGTCGCGCCCTCGTTCGCCGCCCTCACCGATCTCCACCTCGCCGCCGCGCTCGGCGATCCCGCCCGCGACCCGGCCTCGCGCGAGGAGCTCTCGCGCCCGCGCTGGCGCGAGGGGCTCGCCCTCGTGAAGCGCGAGATCCGCGCTGGATCCAGCCGCCTTCGCCGCCTCGCCGGGGCCCTCGATCCCGCCTCGTTCCTCCGCGCCCGCTGAGCCCCCGATGAAGACGCCGCGAAAGGCCCGCCGCTAGATGGATACCGAGATCGAGATCGCGATCGAGACCGAGCAGAGCGCTGCCACCTCCCGGATCACGTCGCCGCGGGTCGCCGACGCTCCCTTCGCCTTCGGGGTGATGAACCGCCTGCGCATGCGCCTCCAGGCCGCGGTGCGCGGGCGCGAGCAGGCCGTCGAGCTCATCGTCATCGCCCTCCTCGCCGACGGGCACGTCCTGCTCGAGGACTACCCGGGCTCGGGCAAGACGACGCTGGCGAAGGCCCTCGGCGGATCGATCGAGGATGACGTTCCCGACGACGCGATCGTCACCTTCCGCCGCATCCAGTTCACCCCGGATCTGCTCCCGTCCGACGTCACCGGCACGACGATCTTCGACCCCACCACCAACCACTTCTTCTTCCGCGCCGGCCCCGTCTTCGCCCACATCCTCCTCGCCGACGAGATCAACCGTACCTCGCCCAAGGTCCAGTCGGCGCTCCTCGAGGCGATGGCCGAGAAGCAGGTCACCGTCGACAACAAGACCCGCGCGCTCGACGATCTCTTCTTCGTCATCGCCACGCAGAACCCGCTCGATCTCGCGGGCACGTTCCCGCTCCCCGCCGCGCAGCTCGACCGCTTCCTCTTCAAGATCCGGATGACGCACATCGATCGCAAGAGCGAGCTCGAGGTCCTCGCCGGCTACAAGACCCACCGCGACAAGCGGCTCCCCGGCGCCGATCTCCCGCATGTGACCCGCAGCGAGATCCTCGAGGCCCGCGCGGTGATCACCTCGGTCCACGTCGCCCCCGAGGTGCAGGAGTGCCTCGTCGACATCGCCGGCGAGACCCGCAAGAGCCCGCAGATCCTCCAGGGCGCCTCGACGCGCTCGCTCGTGCTGATGATCCCGGCGCTCCAGGCCCGCGCCCTCTCGCGCATGCGCAGCTACGTCTCCGCCGACGACGTCGAGGCGCTCGCGCCCTTCATCTTTGGCCATCGTCTCGAGCTGGCTCCCGGCGTTGACGACGTGGACACCCTGATCCGCGCCGCGATGGTCAAGCCCCTGGAGCGCCTCGCCCGCGCCACGATGGCCCGATGAAGCGCTCGCTCCTCCCCGTGATCGCCGGCGTGCTGCTCGGCCTCTTCGCCCTCGGCGACGCGCCCGCCCGCAGCGCCGAGGGCGAGATCGCCGGCACCGCGCTCGAGCGCGAGGCCTACGATCTCTTCGGGCAAGAGAAGTACCTCACCGCCCGCACCCGCGCCGAGGAGGCGCTGCGTATCAACCCCGACTCCATCGTCGGGCACTTCGTCCTCGGCTCGGTGCTGCGCGAGGCCGAGGGGTCGCTCCCGCGCTCCATGAGCCACCTGCGCGAGGCCCACCGCCTCTACCTGCGCGCGTACGCGAACGGCGGCGGCGGCGTCGCCGAGAAGGGCCCGCTCTACCGCGACCTCTTGCTCAGCCTCCAGGAGAGCGCGGGGCTGATGGAGCTCTACGACGAGCAGCTCGCGCTCCTCGACCTCTTCGATCGGCTCTACGAGCCCGGCCTCGTCGGCCAGCACGCCTGGCCGCTGATGAAGCTCCACCGCTACGGCGAGGCCCGCGCCGCCGCCGAGCGCGCCATCGCCACCGATTTCGCATGGCAGAAGAGCGTCGGCTACAACGCCCTCTGCGCCATCGAGGCCGAGGCCCACGAGCGCAAGGCCTCGTACGAGCAGTGCCTCGCCGCGCTCCGCCACGCGCAGAAGCGCGCCGCCGCGGCAGCCGCGCGCGGCTCCGGCGTCGTCCCCAACCTCGCCACGCACGCCTACAACGCCGGCCTCGGCGCGCTCGCCAACCTCCGCCACGACGAGGCCGAGCGCCTCACGCTCGAGGGCACGCTGCGCACCGAGCGCACCGCCTCGAACCCCTGGCGCTTCCTCGTGCAGCTCTACCTCGACGAGGGGCGATCGGGCGACGCGGTCGCGGCCATCCGCAAGATGCTGGCGTGGTGCGCGCATCAGCCGCCGGGCTCGCGCGATCAGAAGGCCGCCGAGACCGACGCCGTCACCGCGTCGCTGCTCCTCGTCACCGGCGACACCCAGGCCGGGCTCCGCTTCATCTCGCGCGCGATCGAGCGCCCCGATCGCCACGGGATCAGCTCCGCCGAGCCCGAGCAGGCCCTCGGCGGCCACGCCGTGATCCGCCGCGCCCTCTACCGCCTCGACGCCGAGCGCCGCGCCGAGAGGGCGAGCGCGCTCGATCTGTTCGGCCGCCCCGGCCGCATCGCCGACAGCCTCGTGGCCCTCGGCGCCCGCGCGTCGGCGCTGCCCGACGACGAGCGCGTCGTCAACGTCCTCTCCGACGGCGATCGCCTCACCTCGACGCTGCGCCCGTACCTCGACGGCGGCCTCGACGATCTGCCCGTCTGGCTCACCGGGGATCTCGTCGGCATCCTCGGCGCGGGCGTCGTCTCCGTCGCCCTCGAGCAGGCCCGCCGCGACGAGGCGTTCGAGGGCACCGCGCCCTACTTCGACGGCCTCGGCGCCGAGGTCGCGCTCGCGCAGGGCCACCCCGGCCTCGCCCGCGAGCTCGCGCGGTCCGCGCTCGACAAGCTCCCGCTCGCCGAGGCGCTGCTCCGCGCCCGCGTCGCCGCCGTCGGCGCCGAGGGGGCCCGCCGCGCCGGCGATCTGCCCACGGCCATGGCCTTCTTCCAGCGGGCGATGGGGCTCGATCCCGGCACGATCCGCCGCCTCGGCCTCGCCCTGCCGGCGGTGGTGATCCAGGACGCGAGCGGCCCCGCCGCCGCGCGCGCCGCCGTCCTGCTCGGCCGCTCGCCGCGCCTCGTCCACACGCCGGGCGCCTTCGAGGTCCGCGTCCAGGCCACGAGCTCCGGCCTGCGGGCCTGCCTCTTCGCCCCGCTCGGCGCCTCGTTCGGCTGCGGCGAGATTGATCTCGCCGCGGGCGATCCCCCGGACCACGCCGCCAGCTACCTCGTCGACGAGTTCCACCGCCTCGTCTTCGCGCTCAGCATGCCGATCACCGACACCGACGTGCGCGGCCTCGACGGCACCACCACCATCTCCCGCGACGCCGGGCGCGAGCACCTCCGCGGGATCCTCGACGGCACCGGCGAAGACGATCCGGAGTGACTCCAGCGCTCGAGCGAACTCCGATCGCGCTCCGGCGATCACTGCGATACCGTCTCCGACTGCTGTGACAAGGCCGGCGGCGCGGTCTGCATCAACCACGTCTGCGCCGAGCCGCCCCCTCCCCAGTGACACGGTGAAGCATGGATATCGACGCTGATCTCGACGGGGGCGCGATTGTCGTCCTCGACGCCGCCAACCCCACCGACGTCACCCTGGCCCTGCGCCGGGACAGCGCCGCCGAGTTCATGCAGTGGTTCCACTTCCGCGTCACCGGCGCGGAAGAGGCGGAGTCCACCTTTCGCATCGTCAACGCCGGAGAGGCCACCTACGCCGGCGCCTTCGGCGACTACCGCGCCGCCGCCTCCTACGACGGCGAGCGCTGGTTCCGCGTCGACACCAGCTGGGACGACGGCACGCTGACGATCCGCCACACCCCCTCTCAGCCGACGTGCTTTTACGCCTATTTCGCCGCTTACCCGTGGTCGCGCCACCTCGAGCTGGTGGAGCGCGCCGAGCGCGACCCGCGCGCCCACGTCGACGTCCTCGGCCACAGCGTCGAAGGGCGCCCGATCCACCGGATCCGCGTCGGCGAAGAGCAGGAAGACCGGCGCCGGATCTGGATCCTCGCCCGCCAGCACCCCGGCGAGACCATGGGCGAGTGGTTCATGGAAGGCGTCCTCGAGCGCCTCCTCGACCCCGACGACGCCGTCGCGCAAGCGCTCCTCGAAGACGCGGTGATCCACCTCGTGCCCTTGATGAACCCCGACGGCGCCGCCCACGGCAATCAACGCACCAACGCCCGCGGCCGCAACCTCAACCGCGAGTGGCTGGCCCCGAGCCCCACCGAGAGCCCCGAGGTCCTCGTCGTGCGCGAGGCCATGCTGGCCTCGGGCGTGGATCTCTTCCTCGACGTCCACGGCGACGAAGACACTCCCTACGTCTTCGCCGCCGGCTGCGAGGGAAACCCCGGCTACAGCCCTCGAATCGACGCCCTCGAGGACCTCTTCATGCGCACCCTGATGGACCTCGACGAGGACTTCCAGCGCCGCTACGGCTACGACCTCGACGAGCCCGGGCAGGCCGATCTCAGCCTCGCCGCCAACTACGCGGGAGAGCGCTTCGACTGCCTGGCCCTCACCCTGGAGATGCCCTTCAAGGACGCCGCCAACAACCCTGACCCCGAGCAGGGCTGGACGCCCGAGCGAGCAGCAGGCTTTGGAGCCCACGTGGTGGGCAGCATGCTCGCTTGCCTGCCGGCGCTCCGCTGAGCGTTCGAGGGTGATAGTCGGTGTCTAGAATCTGCCGCTCGCCGTGACGAAGCCCCCGCCGGTCGAGGGCACGAGGCTCACCGTGGTCGTGCGCGCCGTCGGCCACAACCAGAGCACGGCACCCCCGGCGAGCGCTGCCGCTCCGGCTCCGACGAAGAGAGCGGCCAGCGTGTTCTCGCGTGAGATGCGCTCGTTCGCGACCTGAGCGTCGAGCTGCGACGCAGAAGCGGGGAGGCTCGAGGCGCGCTTCGCCGAGAGCGCGAACGCGATGCCCGCGCCCGCGGAGACGAGACCCGCTCCGCCGAGCCCGAGCCCGACGAGGCGCCGTGGGCCTGGCCCCGACGCGCTCGGCGGAGGCTCGTCGGCGTCGGGCGGAGGGGGCGTCGGCGGCTGGTAGTCGCGCACGACCGAGGCGTCGAACGGCAGCGCAAACAGGCTCGAGAAGGCCTCGTGGGCGGCGCCGCGCGAAGCGATGCGCGGAGGTTCGTCAGAGAGCTCGGCGACGGACACGACGTCACCCAGAGCCGGCAGGCGAAGCTCGCGATCGTCGGTCGTCCGGCGCAGGAACATGTCACCGGTCGGCGGCGGACGCAGAAGGTAAACGGAAGATCCTGTTGCGTTGTGCACGTCGGCCAGGCGAACGCCGCGCGCGTCCTCCACGTAGTAGTGACCGCTGTGAGCGCCGTCGATCTCCACACGCCGCGCGCGCGCTCGTCGCACGTCGACGAGCGCCTCGGCTCCCGTGGGAGGCCGGGTGTGCATCTCGGGGCGGTACTTCTCGTTGGGGATGCTGGCGTTCGCGCGGGAGACGAAGGCGGCGAGCTCGCGGTACGTGACCACGCCGTCGGCGTCGGCGTCGGCGGCTCCGTAGAGCCCCGAGCGCACCTCGTGGCTGAAGACGCCGGCCTGGAAGGCGTCCCACTCGTGGCTCTCCCGCGCCGATGACGTGGAGAGCACGAGGCCGATGCGTGGATCGGCGGACAGGCTCGCGTCGTTCGCGAACGACTCGACCGCGCGGCGCTTGCCGCCTGCGCCGCGCGAGTAGGCGAGAAAGTACGAGGAGCACGCGTCCACGATGACGTGAATGCGCTTCGCCGGGACGCGCGCGAGGGCGCGCGCGAGGTCCGGGCCCGTGAGCCGCGCGTCCTCCAACGTGACGTAGCCGCGCCCGCCTTCGACGTTGCCGTGCCCGGCGTACACCAGGTAGACCGTCGTCTCGACGCCGCGGCTCCCGGCGCGGCTCACGTCTTCAGCGAGCTGCGTGATCGCCGCGTCGAAGTCGGTCTTCCTGGGCTCGCGCGCCTCGGCCGCGGCCTGCGGGTGGAGCCGGCGGGTGTTCTCGTCGAGCCGGGCGAGCACGGTGGTGCGCGCGCCGAGCAGGCGAAAGAGATCGAAGTAGCGCGCGGCGTCGTCGTCGGCGTACTTGAGGGGCGGGAGTTCCTTGTCGACGGACACGTTCGCGCCGACGATGAGGGCGAAGCTCGCGCTCGACGGCTCTTCGGCCGAGACCCGGGGCGCCGCGAGCACGACCGCCGCGAGGGAGCCCAGCGCGCAGAGCGCACGACGACCGTGCTTCGCGTGGCTCACGGCGCGATCTCCACCGGGACGACGACGTCGATCGTCTCGGGGAGCTCGAGGGGCCCCAGGGGCGCCTTCTTCCCGGCGAGGACCCTCTCGACGCCGCGGACCGTGCGCGCTCCCAGGGTCTTCGAGGAGAAGAGCGCGTGGACTTCCAGCGTTCGCCCGTCGAGATCGTGAGAGATCGCCTCGCGCAGCGGGTGAAGCTCAGGGCTCGTGACGGCGGGCACGGCCTCGGGATCCGCGCTCTGGTCCGTCCACGCCGGGTGAAACCAGTAGACGTGACCGTGCTCGTCGAGCCCGAGCACCATCAGCCGCTCCTTGCCCGCGACGCTCTCGTACGCGAAGGCGAGCTCGTCGTTGCAATGCATGGGCCCCACGAGCGGCTCGGGGACTCCGCCCTTCGTCGCGCGATACACGCGCACGTACGGCGCCTTTCCAGGGAGCCCTCCGCGCGCGGCGAACTCGTCGCCGTGAGGCTTTCTGGAGGCAACCCAGAGGAGGAGCACGGCCGCCGCCGCGACGAGCCCGAGCAGCCCGAGCTTGCGCGCCGCCGCGCGCCGCCCGCTCGCGCCGAGGTCCTCGTCCCGCTCCTTCGGGGCTCCGGCGCCGCGGGCGGGCAGGCCGAGGCCGCGCGCGAGGCGCTCTTCAACGGACAGCGCGCCTGGGTCGAGCCGCGCGAGGAGGACGCGGCGCTCGTAGTACGCCGCGCAGGATGCGCACGTCGGGAGGTGGGCGCGGAGCCGGGCCTCGCCCGCGGGCGAGATGGTGCCCTCGAAGTGCGCGTCCACGAGTGGCTTCTCGATGCAGGTGGTCATACGTCACCGCGCGCGCTCGTGTCGAGCAAGAAGGCTTTGAGTAGCTCTCGGACGCGCTCGTCCTGGTAGGCGAGCGTGGAGCGGCTGATGCCGAGCTTCTCCGCCGCTTCGCGCTGGGCGAGCTGCTCCAGGAACCGGACCTCGAAGAGGCGCCGGTACTTTTCGGGGAGAACCTCGGCGCGAAAGCGCTCGATGAGCCGCTTGGCGTCGCGCTCCTCGTCATCGCGCGTCGGGTCGGGCGGGACGCCGGCCAGCGCCTCATCGTCGACGGGAGGCTCTTCATGCCTTCGCTTGCGGAGCAGATCGATAGCCGCCCTCCGCGCGACGACGCGCAGCCACGCGCCCAGGTTGCTGCCGTCGAAGGACGCGCGCATGCGAGCCTCGGTGAGCAGTCGGTAGAAGACCTCGTGGGCGACAGTCTCCGCGTCGGCCGAGCGGAGGAGCTTGGCGGCCTCGTCGACGACGGCGCTCACGTGACGCCGGTAGCTCGACTCGAGCACGTCGCGATCCCCACGATGGAACGCCTCGAGCCACCCCGCAGCCGACTCGGCGCTCGCGGGATGGGTCACGGGGCGCAAGAGCGCCATGAGGAACGCGAGGATCACGACGAAGGCGGATGGGGCGCTGTCGCCTTCACTTTGGCCCGCTCCAGACGGAGACCTCGTCCGCCCAGTAGAGCCTGGTCTCGTCGGCGGCGAGGTCGACGATCTCGTCCTTGGACGTGTACAGATCGACGCCCTCCGCCTCGGTCGACAGCGCCGCCTTGGCGACGACTCGAGGCGTGTTGTCGCCGACAGCGATTCGCGGATAATAGATGGCGTCCCCGCTCACGACGAAGGTCCGCCCACCAAAGCGCACGTCACCGAGGATCGGCTTGGCCACGAGAGGTGAGCTCTCCAGAGGCAGCGCATAGACGCGCGAATCCGGGGGGCCAGAGCTCCCGGAGGGTCTTCCGGCTGCGAAGTACAGGGTGCCGTCCACGATCTGGAGACCGCGGGGAGCTACGATGTTGCCCACGAGCGTCTCGACCTCGGCGGGCGCAGGCGCGTCGAGCGACACTCGCCTGATGCTGCCGTCCGGCACGGGCTCGCCCTGGCCATACTCCACGAAGTAGGCGAAGCGACCGTGTACACGCACCTCGCCGGGTCGATTCATCCCGGTGGCCAGCACGACGGTCTTCACGACCTTGCGTCCGAGGAGCGTGACGCGACCGGTCTCGAACTCCGTGTACAGGACGGCATCCGGAGTAACGGCAACAGAGGACGGGGTCGTCAGGTCATTGCGCCACGTCGTCGAGGGGGCGTTCTGGAGAGACCAGCTCCCATAGGCGTAGAGGTCGAGCTGGTTGAGCACTCCGAAGTAGGTCGGCGCGGGGGCATGTACATAAAGCGTGTAGAAGAGGAGCCCATCGTCGACGGCGAGACCGCAGTAGTCGAGCTGCCCGATCATGCGGGAGTTGGGAACCTCCGGGCCTTTGTCCCCGGACGCAAGGAGGCCCGTGACCAGACCGTCGGTCTGCTGCCAGTACACGTAGCCGCCAGAAGCGGTGAGGCACCTTGCCCAAAGGGTCTCGGCCAGTCGCCGAGGTGCCGTATCGTCCGACGCGTCAGGAGCATCGCCCGCGTCCGGAACGACCGTGTCGGGCCCCGAGCCCGCGACTTCGCACGTCTCGCCAGGAGCAATGCACACCTTCTTCCCGGCGCAGCACGTCCACCCGTCGACACAGGGGCACGGGCGGTCCGCGACCGAGACCGGGTCCGCGCACCCCTGGGCGACGACCGCAGAAGTGACCGCCAAGAAAGAGGAAACGAGAAGGAGCCGGAGATTCATGCCGGTGGAACGGACGGCCGGCCGAGGATGGACGAACCGAGCCTACGATTTTTTCGGTGCTGGGTCCGCGGCAGGCAGTCGGCTGTAGCTACGAGATCATCTCGAGAGCTGGCCATGGCGGGTCGGAGCACGCAGCGAGGCAGTCTGGCCCGCGACACAACGTCGTTGTTCGAGGATCATGGCCAGCGCTTCAGCGCTGCGCGTCCGCGAAGAAGGCACACAGCTCCTCGTGCCGCGCCCGCGCGTCGGCGCGACCGACCTCGATGAGCTGGCCGGCGAAGGTGCCGTCGAAGAGCAGGTACGAGAGCAGATCGGCCTCGTTGCGCGAGTCCGGCTCGGCGAGGCGGCGCATCAGGCCGCCGCTGACGCCTCCGATCCGCGCGAACGCGGGGGAGCGCACGAAATCTGCGGCCATGCGCCCGATGTCCTCCGAGGCGCGCACCAGGAGCGCCCGCATCGGGTGGAGGCCGTGGCCCTCGGGGTAGCCCATCTCGGTGTTGAGGGCCGCCACGAAGCCCGGGCCGGCCACGCGCTCGCCCGCGAGGAGGATGCGGTTGATGGTCTCGAGCCGCGAGAGATCGGTGTCGATGCGATCGAGCAAGAGCGCGTTGAGCGTCTTGCCGAGCAGGAAGAGCGGGCCCGGGAAGAGGTCCTCTGCGCCCTTGTCGTCGAGGGGCTGCGTGTCGATGTAGCGCGGGTTGATCACCAGCACCCGCGCCGCGCCGAGGCGCCGCGCCGGTGAGAGCGGCACGTTCTGCCGGAGGCCGCCGTCGCAGTGGTACTCGCCGTCGAGCTTCACCGCGCGGAACAGGATGGGGATCGCCGCCGACGCCAGCGCGTGGGGCGCTGTGATCTTCGCGCTCCGGGCGATGGTGGTGGGATCGTGGCTCCACCGCGGCAGATCGAGCTCGGCCCGCTGCACGTAGACCACGGTGCGGCCGCTGGAGACGTGCGTGGTCGAGACCGTGAGCGCGTGGAGGTGGCCGGCCTTGATGTTGCGCTCGATGCGGCTGAACGGCACGTTGCGCGAGATGAGGCGCTCCAGCCCCTCCGGCGCGATCAGGCCGCCTTCGCGCGCGGGGACGGCGTCGGAAGCCCCGCGGCCGAGCAGGCGCGCGCCCATCTGGAGCACGCCGCGCACGTCGGGGCGCACCAGCTCGGTCACGTCGAGCTTGGTCCAGATGTCGACGATCCGGCTGGCGCGCGTGCGCCCGAGATCGGCGAACGCCGCGAGCCCGCACGCGTTGAGCGCGCCCACCGACGTGCCCGAGAGGATGTCGAGATCGACGTCGCGCCCGAGCGACTTGGCGACCTCGGTGAGCACGTACTCCACGACGCCCACCTCGTAGGCGCCGCGCGCCGCGCCGCCGGCGAGCACCAGCGCCGTGCGGTTCTGATCGAGATCGCGCGGCATCGTCAGCGCGCCTGGCGCGCGCCGGGGAGGGCGCGGCAGTGAGGACAGATCGAGAGGCTCATCGTCGCAGCGTAGCGAGCGGAGGACCGCGCTGTCAGCCGAGATATCGCCGCGCGAGCGATCCTCCGGCCCCGGTCGGGCGTGATCGCGGCGCGCCGGGAGGGCAAAGCGAGCACGGTCACCGCGCCCCATCCCCGCTTGCCCCACGCGGCGACGCGGAGTAGCCAGGCGCGATGAAGCGCGAAAGCAAAGAAGGCACGCACACCCTCCTTGGCGCCGTCGGCTGCGGCTCTGCGATCGTCGAAGCGATGTTCGATCTCTCCGGGATTCCCTGTCACCTCGAGCTC
>FSTQ01000102.1_pt1 | contig 10691 bp, 5 predicted proteins | sample 1637281 | NCBI WGS metagenome assembly FSTQ01 (sample SAMEA3914818, study PRJEB12502) | metagenome | biome: forest; material: soil | place: Canada | collected 2010-06-26 | depth 0.1 m
ATCAGCGCCACCTCGTCCCCCCACGTCACCGGATCCCCCCACGCCGCATACGTCCCGTTCACCGCCACGCGGATCGACCGCCGGTACGGCTCGAGCCCCGGCCACCTCGCGCAGACGGCCGCGAGCAGCTCCTCCGCCGTGCAAGGGGACGCGAGGGGGAACGCGATCTCGCCTGCGCCGAGCACGTCGCGCGCTCCGGCGAAGGCCAGCATCTTCACGGTGTGCGGCGGGAGATCCGTATCCATGGGCGCGCGAGACTAGCACCGCGAGGCGCGGGCAGGCGGGCGAGGCAGAGGCGGCGTGCGCGAGGGGAGGGAGGGCGTGCTAAGGTCGCCGTTCGTTCCAGACGAGGAAAACCATGCCCGCGACGCCGAAGCCGCCCAGAGGATACGTCGAGTTCCTGCAGCGCTACCCGACCCTCGGCAAGGCGTGGGATCTCGTCAACACGGCCGGGGAGGAAGGGCCGCTCGACGCGAAGTCGATCCGGCTGATCAAGATCGGGATCGCCATGGGGGCGCTGCGCGAGGGGGCGATTCGATCCGGGGTGCGCAAAGGCCTGGCGATGGGGATAAGCAAGGAGGAGATCGGGCAGATCATCGCGCTGGCCGCGGGGACGCTGGGGTTTCCTTCGACGGTCGCCATTCACTCGTGGGTCAGCGAGCTCCTGAGCCCGCCGCCCGAGCAGCCCTGAGCACGGCGTGATGAAGAAGGGTCGCTCGTGAAGCTCGTCGATCGCCTCGGGCGGCCCCTCGCGAGCCTGCGGATCTCGGTGACGGATCGCTGCAATCTCCGCTGCACGTACTGCATGCCGGAGAAGGAGTACGTGTGGCTCCCGCGGGCTGATCTGCTCTCGTTCGAGGAGATCACCGGCCTGGCGCAGGTGTTCGCCGGGCTCGGGGTGGAGAAGATCCGGCTCACCGGTGGCGAGCCGCTCCAGCGCAGCGGGCTGCCGGGCCTGGTGAAGATGCTCAGCCGGGTCGAGGGCATCCGCGAGCTCGCGCTCACGACCAACGGGGTGATCCTGGCGGATCGGGCCAAGGACTTGTTCGAGGCCGGCCTCGGGCGGCTCACCGTCAGCCTCGATACGCTGAAGCACGAGCGGTTCAAGGCGCTCGCCGGGCGCGACGCGCTGGTGCAGGTGCTCGCGGGGATCGAGGCGGCTCGCAGCGCCGGCTTTGTCGGCATGAAGATCGATACGGTGGTGCTGCGCGGCGAGAACGAGGACGAGATCGCGGATCTCGTGGCGTACGGCCGGGAGGTCGGGGCCGAGGTGCGCTTCATCGAGTACATGGACGTCGGCGGAGCGACGCGCTGGGCCGAGGAGAAGGTCACGCCGCGCGCGGCGATCCTGGAGGCAGTGCAGGCGCGGTTCGGGGAGGCCGTGCCGGTGGGCGAGCGAGGTTCGGCGCCGGCCGAGCGCTGGAGGCTCGCGGACGGGACGACGTTCGGCATCATCGCCTCGACCACGGCGCCCTTCTGTGGAGCGTGCGATCGCGGGCGGATCACCGCGGACGGCATGTGGCTCCAGTGCCTGTACGCGCGCGGGGGGCTCGACTTGCGGGGGCCACTCCGCGAAGGGAAGAGCCCGGCCGAGATGGCGGCGCTGCTGACGACGGCGTGGACGAGGCGCACCGATCGGGGCGCCGAGGAGCGGCTGTTTGCGGCGGATCGGGGGCCAATCATCCCGGTGTCGGCGTTGAAGCGAGACCCGCATCTGGAGATGCACACCCGCGGAGGCTGAGGTGGGAACGAACCGTGAAGGGCCGCTGTCCGCCTCGCACCGCATGCGCCCGACGCCCCTCCGCTTCCTCCCTCTCGCCCTGCCCTTCGCGCTCCTCGTCGGCGCCGCAGCCTGGCTCTGGAGGGGCATCGCGCCGGAGTACCGGCTCGGCGCGGGCGCGCTCGAGGGGATGCTCTGCGCGATGCTGCTCCTCCCCATCGCCCTGCGCGTCGTCGCCGCGCAGGCCCGCGCCGAGGAGGCGCGCCCGGGATCGATCGTGGCGCGGACCGAGCGGCGCGCCGTCGTGTCGCTGCTGGCCGCCGTGCTCGCCGGCCTGACGATCCCGGCGATGCCCGCCGCCATCGCCGCCGTCGAAGATCACGGCCAGCCGCCCCGCGACGCCTTGCTGATCACCGCCGTCGCCGCCGCGCTCGGGCTCGGCGTGCTGCTCTGGGACTTCGCGGCCTCGCGGCGGGTGAAGCGGCTCGACGCGCGCATCGCGCAGGGCGAGGACCCCGGGGCGGCGGTGGACTTCGGCGTCGGCGACGACGTGGCCTCGCGCGTCGAGGGCGCCGTGTACCGCGGCGGCCGCACCGTGACGCTCGCCGTCGGCGACCCCTTCCAGGCCAAGGGCGCGCTGAGACGATCGATCACGCGGGGCGCCATCGTCCTCGCCTTCATCGAGCTCGTGGCGCTGGGTCACGGCCTCGCCCGCGACCCCGAGGCCGCCGCCATGTACGAGGCCAAGCTCTGCGAGAGAGGCCAGGCCAGCACGTGCCGCCAGGCCGCGCTGCTGTGGGAGCGAGCGGGTCTGCCTGACGAGGAGGCGACGCAGCTCCACCAGCTCGCGTGCGAGGCTGGCGTGGAGAAGAGCTGCATGGCGGTCTATCTGCTCGGTCGCCGCGCGCTGGCGACGCCCTGAGCCGAGCGCTCGGCGCGCAGCGTCGCGTCGCCGGGGAAGCAGGCGAGGATCTCCTCGCCGCCGAGGGTGTCGCGCTCGAGGAGGGCGTCGACGAGCCTGGCGATCTCGGCGCGGCGCTCGGCGACGATGCGCTGGGCGCGGGCGAGCTGGTCTTCGAGCAGGCGCTGCGTGACTTGCTCGACGCGATCGAGGAGGGCCTGGCTGCGCGAGGAGACGTCCTTGAGGCAGATCGGGCCGAGCTCGCTCATGCCGAGCTCGGCGACCATGCGGCGGCCGAGGGAGGCGGCGCGCTCGAGATCGTCGGCGGCGCCCGCGGTCATGGTGCCGAGGATCTCCACCTCCGCGGCGCGGCCGCCGAGCATCATGCAGATCTGATCGAGGAGGTACTCGCGCCGGTAGAGGTGGCGATCGCGCTCCGGGAGCGAGTGGGTGACGCCGAGGGCGCGGCCGCGCGGCGCGATCGAGACCTTGTGCACGGGATCGGTGTGCTCGGCGGAGACGCCCACCGCGACGTGGCCGGCCTCGTGGACCGCGGTCGCGTAGCGCTCCGAGGCGTCGATGACGAGGCCCTTGCGCTCGGCGCCCATCATCGCGCGATCGCGGGCTCGCTCCACGTGCGTGACCTGCACCGAGGAGGCGCCCTCGCGCGCGGCGAGGATCGCGGCCTCGTTGAGGAGGTTGGCGAGCTCCGCGCCCGAGAAGCCCGGCGTGCCGCGCGCGACGTGGGCGAGATCGACGCCGTCCATCTCGATCGGCCGCGCGTGCACGGCGAGGATCTCGAGGCGCCCGCGGAGATCCGGGAGCGGGACGACGACGTGGCGATCGAAGCGGCCGGGGCGCACGATCGCCGGATCGAGGACGTCGGGCCGGTTGGTCGAGGCCATGACCACGATGCCGGTGGTGTGATCGAACCCGTCCATCTCTACGAGGAGCTGGTTCAACGTCTGATCGTGATCGCCGCTGGCCGAGTCGCCGCCGCGGCCACGGGCGCGGCCGACGGCGTCGATCTCGTCGATGAAGACGATGCAGGGCGCGGCGCGCCGCGCGTCGGCGAAGAGGGTGCGGACGCGCGCGGCGCCGACGCCGACGTACATCTCCTGGAAGCTCGATCCCGAGGCCGAGAGGAAGGGCACGCCGGCCTCGGCCGCCGCGGCGCGCGCGAGGAGCGTCTTGCCGGTGCCGGGCTCGCCCGTGAGGAGGACGCCGCGCGGAGGCCGCCCGCCGAGGCGGCCGAACGTCGCCGGGTTCTTGAGGAACTCGACGGTCTCGATCAGCGACTCCTTCGCTTCATCCATGCCGGCGACGTCGGCGAAGCGCACGCGCCCCGCGCCGCCCGCGGTGACGAAGGCGCCGGCGCTCGCGGCCTTGCGGCGGCGCAGGAGCAGCGCGGCGCCGACTCCGGCGAGGAGGCCGAGGGGAAGGAGCACGCGCGCGGCGACGAGGGCGGGCCCGGCCTCCCGCGGCGTGAACGTCACCGGGACGCCCGCCGCGGCGAAGCGCTGCACGAGCTCGTGCCGCGCTTCGGCGTCGGCCACGACGGCCGCGAGCCGCTCGCCCGAGGCTTGCTCCACCGCGACGCGCTCGCCTTCGATGCTCACCTCCGACGCCGCGCCCGCTCCCGCTGCGGCGATGCGGGAGAGCTCGGTGTAGCCGATCGCGCGCTCGCCCCCGCTCCAGCGCTGCGCGACGATCGCCCCGAAGATCGTTGCTGCCGCAAGGATCGCCCCTGCCACGATCTTCCACCACCCCGGCACGCCGCCGCGCCGCCCGCTCGAGCCCGATCTCGGTCGCCAGAAATTCATGTCCGGTCCACATCCTCCCGCCCCGGCGACGCTGCGCCGGGGAGACGGAAGGGATAGCTCGGACGCGCTCCCCGGAAAGGGCCGTAGGGAGAAACCCGGTGCGGTTTACTCCCTGTTTTCTCGGGGATTCTCTCTTCCCGAGGTCCCGAGCCACCGCCCCGTTCAGTACCGCGACCATCAGGGAGCGGTGCAGGTCACGCGAGCCAACTGCACCGCTCCCTGACGGTCGCGGTACTGGGCGTCACGCGCTCAACTCGTTACGTACTTTAGAACTGAAACTCGGCATGAACGCGCAAGCCGCCGGTCGAGCCGCTGTTCTCTGCGCCGATCTTCTGCCCGCCGCCGAGCGCGCCGCCGATGGGGATCACGTAGCCGAGGCCGCCGCGGATCGCGAGCGAGCCCGCGGCGTTGAGCGGGAAGCGGCCCTGGACGTCGGGCTCGAGGACGAACTGGGCGCCCGAGTAGTCGCGCGTGCCGGCGAAGACGGGGAGCGTCGTCACGGCGAGCCAGGCGCGCAGGCCCGGGGTGAGCTTGCCGTTGAAGAAATCATAGAAGAACGAGCCGCCGGTGAGCCAGGTGGTGTTGGGCGTGTGCAGCTCGGCCGCGCCCGCGGGCGGCAGCTCGCCGCCGGTCTTGCCCATGAGGTCGAGGCGCGTGTGGCCCTCGACGTGGATCTCGTTCTTGTCGTAGGCGATGCCGGCGCCGATGCGGATGCCGAGGCGCTTCGAGGCGAAGAGCGGGTTCTCCTCGAAGCCGCGCGAGTAGGAGGCGGCCTGGTTCACCAGGGCCTGCGCGCGCGAGCCCTGATCGTTGGCGGCGGCGAAGAGATCGCCCGAGGCCGAGGGGAGGTAGAAGGCGACCTCGACGGGGAGGTGGAGGCGGCGGCTGAGCTCGAAGGCGTACTGGCCGCGGAGCTCGATGTTGCCGACGGCGAAGGTGTTGTAGTCGTCGGCGGCGCCCCCGGGGCCCTTGATGCTGCCGGTGGAGTACGGGAAGCGCGCGCCGATCGTCAGCGCGTCGCCGAAGCGGTACTGAAAGCCGAACACGAACGAGAGCACCGTGAGGTCGGTGGCGCCGCTGTCGTTGGTGACGTCGCGCATGGCGCCGAAGCCGACGAGCATGTCGACGGAGGCCGCGCCGGCCGGGCCGAGCTCGCGCGGCTTCTTGTCGTCCTCGTCCTCGACGACCTTCTTCTTGGCCCCGCCCGGCGCGTAGTTGCCCTCCTCGTCCTTGCCGCCGACGCCCCAGGCGTTGGGCTCGGCGGGCGGGAGCGGCGGCTCTTCTTTCTTCTCGGGCTCGGGGGGCTTGGCGTCGAGATCGAGCTCGAGATCGGTGCCCTTGGTCGGCGGGGCGCCGCTGGGCGGAGGTTTGGCGGGACGGGGGGCGCCCTGGGCGAGCGCGGCGCCGGCGGGCGCGAGGACCGCGGCGAACGACGCGGCGGTCACGAGGAGGCGAAGGAGGCCCCCTTCACGGGCCGGGCGCGAGGGTCTCGAGTGCATGCTGTTCTCCCGAAAGTCGAGGCGGGACGCTAACATGGAAGGGACCAGTCTCGTCCGCCGTCCTCGTCGGCCTCGCGCACGCCGGATGACGCGCTCGCTCCTCCATGGCCAATTCCCCGTCGCAGCTCGCTGAATTCGAGATCCTTCACCGCCTCGGCGCCGGCGGTATGGCCGAGGTCTTCCTCGCCAAGAAGCGCGGCGCCGAGGGCACCTACAAGCTGCTCGTCGTCAAGCGCATCCTCCCGGCGCACGTGGCGTCGCGCCGCTTCCGCTCGATGTTCGTGGAGGAAGCGCAGCTGGCGACGCGCCTCAATCACCCCAACATCGTCCAGGTCTACGAGTTCTCGGACCACGGCGACGAGGGCCTGCTGCTCTCGATGGAGTACGTCGAGGGCTTCGATCTCGGCAAGCTGATGAACGCGGCCAAGCAGAAGGGCGCGAAGATCCCGCCGCTGATCGCCGCCTTCATCGTCTCCGAGGCCGCGCGCGGGCTGCACTACGCGCACGAGCGCAAGGACGAGGGCGGGATGCCGCTGGCGATCGTCCACCGCGACGTGTCGCCGCAGAACATCCTCCTCTCGCTGGAGGGCGTGGTGAAAATCGCCGACTTCGGCATCGCCACCGCCAACCTGTTCCGCGAGGAGCCGGGCGTGCTCAAGGGCAAATTCCGGTACATGTCGCCCGAGCAGGCGCGGGGCGAGCGCGTCGATCGGCGCAGCGACATCTACGCGCTCGGCGTGGTGCTCTACGAGATGCTCACGCTGCGATCGCCCTACGACAAGCAGGACGACGACGCGCTGCTCCGCTCGGTGCAGACCAGCAACTTCGAGCCGCCCTCGGCGCACGTGCCCGACCTGCCGCCCGAGGTCGAGGCCCTGGTGCTGCGGGCGATGGCGCGGGCGCCGGCCGATCGCTACCAGACCGCGCGCGATCTCGCCGGGGCCATCGCGCGCGTGCTCCTCGCCAAGCAAGAGCTCGTCGACAACGCCTCGGTGGAGACGACGCTGACGCACCTGCTCGGCCGCGATCAGCGCCCGACGAACCCCGACGCCCTGCGCGACGCCCAGCAGCAGACGATGGCGGCCGTCCCGCTGGCGCGGATGGTGGAGCCCGTGAACGAGGCGGGGACGGCGGCGCAGCGGGCGGCGCCGCGGGCGGTGCGCGAGGTGCGGCACGTCGCGGTCGTGACGCTGCGGCTCCGGGGCGTGGAGGATCTCGAGGAGGCGAAGGGCCCGCTGATGGGCCCGCTCCGCGGGGCGGCGATCCGCGCCATCCTCGACGAGATCGCCTACAAGCGCCACGCGGTGTGGTCCTGGGACGCGGGGCCGGTGAGCGTGCACCCGGGGCGGCCGCACGTGGGCGTCTCGGCGCGGGCCATCGTCGGGCTCCTCGACAACCCCTCGCGCGCGGCGGCCGACGCGGCCTGGCTCGCGGTCGACGCGCACGAGGCGCTGGCGGGCGCGTCGGAGGATTTCCCGGTCAAGCTCCACGCCTCGATCGGCATCGTGCGCGGCATCGCCACCGGCGAGCGCGACGCGCAGGGGCACCTCGTCCACCACACGCTGCAAGAGCCCGCCAACATCCTCGCCGATCGGGTGAGCCAGGGGACGCCGTTCGGCAAGACGTGGGTCGCGGGCGGCGTGTTCCGCCTGGTGCGGCGGGACTTTCGCTGGGGCGACGCGCCGCCGATCAGCATCGTCGGCCCCACCGACAAGGACGCGCCCCGGCAGATGCGCCTCTACGCGCTCGAGCGGCCGCTGACGCGCGAGGAGCAGCAGGACGAGCTCACGCTCGCGCCCAACGATCTGGTGGGGCGCGACGCCGAGAAGGCCGATCTCTCGGCGGCGTTCCACCGCGCGGCCAACCCGGGCTACGACGGCGAGGCGCGCCCGCAGGGCTTCGACGCGGCCGAGGAGGCGCGGCCCTCGCCGTCGTTCCTCGAGAGCGACGGCGCGCCGAGCACGCGGATCTCGATCGCGCCGCCCTCGATCAGCGCGGGCCGGATCACGCCCACGCCGCGGCCGCCGGCGGTGGTCGTCGCGCAGGCGTCGCCCGAGCCGATCGCGCGCGGCGAGCTCATCGCCCGCGCCGTCGTCGGCGAGATGGGGATCGGCAAGACGGCGCTCGTGAAGGCCTTCCTCGCCGAGCTCCCGGCCGAGGCGCGCGTGGTCGCGGTGGAGTGCTCGCCGGTGCAGAGCGAGCTGCCGCTGGCGACGGTGTCGGATCTGCTCCGCAACATCAGCGGCGCGGGCCTCGAGCACTCGATCGAGCAGGCGTCGGGGATGCTCCACGACATGCTCGGCGGCTGGGCGCGATCGAAGCACACGCCCCGGATCACCGCGCGCCTCGCCGAGCTCGTCACCGGCAAGCAGCTCGAGCACGGCGACGAGGACGCGGTGAACTACCGGCGCGATCTCGTGCTCCTCGGTGTGCGCGCGCTCCTCGGCAACCTCGCCCGGAGCGCGCCGGTGGTGGTGGTCATCGACGGCCTCCAGTGGGCGGACCGCCCCAGCCTCGAGCTCTTGCAGAGCCTCCTCTCGCGCAAGGAGAGCCGCCCGATCCTGGTGCTGCTGGTGACGCGCCCCGACGATCGCGTGGCGCCGTTCCTCGAGGGCATGGTGCGGATCGAGCTCCGCGGCCTCAGCGCCGACGAGCAGATCCGCCTGGTCGAGGCGCGCCTCGGCGTGCGCCAGGGCGTGGCCGCGATCTGCCGCGAGCTCGTGCCGCGCGTCGCCGGCAACCCGTTCTTCCTGCTCGAGATGATCGACGCGCTCCTCGAGCGCGGGGCGCTGGAGATCGTCGACCACGCCGCCGCGGTCGAGGGCGGCGAGGGCGACGCCGGCCCGGTCTCGCGCGGGCGCATGGCCCTGGTGCGCCACGAGCGCGCGGCCGGCGGGAGCGAGCCGCTGCCCTCGACGCTGGAGCAGATCATCGGCGACCGCCTGCGCGAGCTGCCGCCGGCCGAGCACGACATCGTCGACTGGCTCGCGGTCGCCGGCGGCCCGCTCCTCGAGAACGATCTCATCGCGCTGGCGCGCCTCGCCGACGACGAGTCGGTGACGCGGCTCTGCGCCCGCGGCGTGTGCGATCGCAAGACCGGCTCGGTCGACTTCCGCCACCCGCTCGCGCGCGACGTCGCCTACCTCGCCCTCGACGCGCCGAGCCGCGTGCGCATGCACCGGCGCCTGGGCGAGCACCTGGCGCAGACGCCGCTGGCGCACGGCCTCTCGGCGGCGATCGTCGCGCGCCACCTCGCCCGCGGCGAGGATCCCTCGGCGGCGGCCGAGCTCTACATCGAGGCCGGCAACGCGGCGCGGAGCGGGCACCAGGCGCCCCTCGCGCAGCGCTACTACCAGCGCGCGCTGACGCTGCTCCCGGCCTCCGACTCGCGGCGGATGCTCGCGCACGAGGCGCTCGAGGCCATCTACCGGAACCTCGGCCGGCGGCGCGAGCGCCGGAGCCACCTCACCGCGCTGCGGAAGCTGGCGCGCGAGAGCGGGCAGGCGCGCTGGGCGGCGCTGGCGCTGGTGCGGACGGCGCGGCTCGATCTCGACGAGGGCTACCTGGTGCGCGGCCTCCCGGTGGCGCAGCGCGCGACCGAGGTCACCCGCATCGCCAAGAAGCCCGCGCTCGAGGTCGAGGCCCTGACGATCCTGAGCGAGATCCTCCGCGAGCTCGGCGACATCCCCGGCGCCATCGACGCGGTGGAGCGCGCGCTCCAGGTGGCGAGCACCGGCGGCCTCGCGGCGCGGGCGCGGGCCGAGGTGCTCCGCGCCAAGGGCGTGCTCCTCCGCTACGGCGGCCGCGTCAACGAGGCGGTCGAGGCCTACGCCGAGGCCATCGCCGTCTTCCGCATCGTCGGCGCGCGCCGGGCCGAGGCCCGCGCCAAGAACTCGCTCGCGTACGCGATGTTCGTGCTCGAGCGCTTCGAGGACGCCATCGCCGTCGGCCTCTCCTCGGTCTCGATCGATCTCGCCATCGGCGGCCGCTTCCAGATCGCCAAGACGCTGAGCAACGTCGGCCAGGCCTACGCGCGCCTCGGCGACATCGAGCGCGGCCTGGCCTACCTCAAGCGCGCCCGCGACGCGCACGAGCGCTACGGCGATCAGGACTCGCGCGCCGACACCTTGCTCTGCACCGCGGGCATCCTGATCGAGGCCGGCGACATCGACGCGGCGCACACGCTGGCGGGCGACGCGGGCGCGCTCATCGCCGTGACCGGCAGCGTCTACGATCTCGCCCACGAGCGCATCGTGCGGGCGCTGCTCGCGCACGGCGGCGGGGACGCGCGGCTCGCGGTGACGCACGCGGCCGAGGCGCGGCGGCTGACCGAGTCGCAGGGGCTCGTGAGCTACCACGCCTACGCCACGGCGATCGAGGCGGTGGCGCGCGCGTCCTCGGGCGAGGTCCACTCCGGCGTCCTCCTCGCGCGCACCGCCCTCGGCACGGTGGAGTCGGTGGCCTCCGAGTACGGCCTCGAGGTCCGCGCCCTGGCCTGCGAGGCGCTGCGGCGAGGAGCGCCGAGCAGCGCCCGCGAGGCCAGCCTCCGCGCGGTGGCTCACGTCCGCAAGGTGCGCGGCTACGTGCGCGACCCGCGCCTCGCCGCCTTGTTCTTGCGGCGTCCCATCGTCGAGCGCATCCTCGGCGAGGCCCAGGCGAGCGGCGCAGAGACCCACGTCTTCGACCTGCGCGAGCCCGCGGGGCGCGGGCCGACGAGCGGGACCACCAGCGCCCTCTCTCCTCGATCC
>FSTQ01000072.1_pt1 | contig 10656 bp, 10 predicted proteins | sample 1637281 | NCBI WGS metagenome assembly FSTQ01 (sample SAMEA3914818, study PRJEB12502) | metagenome | biome: forest; material: soil | place: Canada | collected 2010-06-26 | depth 0.1 m
CGCCGACCGACCTCGCGACGCTGCGCGAGCTCGGCGCGGCCTACGTGATCGCCGGCGCCTTGCCCGCGGCGCTCGCGGCGATGCGGCGCGCGGTGGCGATCGCCGAGGCGTCCGGCGAGGCGCAGATCGCCGGCGAGGCGCGGGTGAGCGCGCGGGCGCTCTCGCTGCTCCTCGGCGCGGTGGATCCGGTGGCCGCCGGCAGCGTCGGGCGAGGCCCGGTGCGGAGCGCGCTCGCCGCGGCGGCGCGGAGGCGGTGAGCGAGCTCAGCGCGGGAGGGTTGCGTGATCCATGCACCCGGTCCGCGTGTAGAGTGCGGCGATGGCAAGCTCGAAGAAGGACACGAAGCCCAAGGCCGCGCCGCAGAAGGCTCAGGCTCGCGCGAGCGACACCGACGCGAAGCAGGCGAGCGCCCCCGCGAAGCAGGCCGCGGCGCCGCCGGCGAGCTTCCGGCTCTTCGAGTGGAAGCCCGGCAACTACTCGCTGACGCTGCGCGGGCCCGGCTACGCGTGGGAGCGGGTCGCGCGGAGGCTGGCGCGCGCCGAGGGGCTGATCGATCGGGTGCGCTTCGATCCGGAGGCCTCGGTGTTCTCGGCGTTCTCGACCGATCGCGAGGCGCTGCAGGCGCTGCAGGCGCTGCTCGATCCGCTGCTCGAGGACGAGGAGAAGCTGCGGGCGCTGGAGCGGGCGGCGCGGGTGGAGGGGGAGGACTGAGCCGATTGCGCTGGAGGAGGCGCGGTCGCGCTGAAGCCGGGCCCTCCGCGCCCGCTTTCGCCCTGGCCCCATGCTCTCTCGGCTCGCCTCTTCCGATCCTGTCCGCTGACTCATCTCAGCGTATTCCCTGCGGTTGATCGCCCGCTTCCCTCGCAAGCCGCTCGCTCTTTGGTGCTAGTCTGCGCGCCCCTCGATGACGGTAACCAGCCTGGATCCCGAAGACCTCACCCCTGCCACCTCCGCGCTCACGGGCCTCGCGTCCCTCGGGGACGACTTCTCCTCGCTGCTCGCGCATGTTCGCCCGGCGATTGAAGGGCGGCTCGCCGCGCTCTGGGCGGCCAAGATCGCCGCGCTTCACCGGCATGGGCCGGCGGTCGTCGCCATGGGGGACGCCTCGCGCGAGCTCACGTTGCGCGGGGGCAAGCGCTTCCGGGCGGCGCTGCTCGCGGCGGTGCACGCCGGGGTCGCGCCCGAGGCCTCGCTCGAGCCGGCGTATCAGGTCGGGATGGCGCTCGAGCTTCTCCAGACCTACCTGCTGATCCAGGACGACTGGATCGATGGAGACGTCACCCGGCGCGGGGGGCCGAGCGTGCACGTGATCCTCGGGGCGCAGCTCGGGGCGCACCTCGGCGCGGCGTCGGCGATCCTCGCCAGCGATCTCACCTGGGGCATGGCGCTGGCGACGATCGCGGCGATCGAGGTGCCCGCGGCGCGCGTGGTCGAGGTCATGCAGCTCTACCTGCGCATCCACGAGGACGTGGTCATCGGCCAGCAGATCGACGTGCTCGGGCGCGCCGAGGACGTGGAGGCGATGCACGATCTCAAGACCGGGAGCTACACCGTGCGCGGGCCGATCGCCCTCGGCGCGGCGCTCGCGGGGGCCTCGCCCTCGGCGCGGGCGGCGCTGGATCGCTACGCGGCGCCGGTGGGCGTGGCCTTCCAGCTCCGCGACGATCTGCTCGGCACCTTCGGCAGCCCCGCCGAGACGGGGAAGCCCGTCGGGAACGATCTCCGCACCGGCAAGCGCACGGCGATCCTCGCCGAGGCCGAGCATCGCCTCGACGCCAAGGCGCGCGCGGTGCTCGATCGCGCCTTCAACCGCGCCGACGCGAGCGACGCCGAGGTGGCGGCGGCGACGGAGGTGCTGCAGACGTCGGGCGCGCGCGCCGAGGTGGAGCGCCGGCTCGCCAGCCTCTGCGACGACGCCGAGGCGCTCGCCGACGATCTTCCGCTCGCGCCGGCGGCGAAGCGGATGCTCGCGGGGGCGGCGCGCTCGCTGCGCAAAGGGCCGGCGTGAAGGCCGCGGGCGCTGCGCACGGCAAGGTGATCCTCCTCGGCGAGCACGCCGTCGTCTACGGCGCGCCCGCGCTCGCGGCGGGGATCGAGCGCGGCGCTCGCGCCGAGGCGACCACGCTCGCGCCCGGCGAGGCGAGCCGGCTCGACCTCGGCGGCGAGATCATCGCGGCCGACGCGGAGTCGAGCGACGATCGCGCGCGCGCCTTCGCGGCGCTGCTCGCGGAGGGCCGCGCGGCTCCTGCTGTCCTCGTCGAGGCCACGAGCGAGCTGCCCGCGGGCGGCGGCCTCGGCAGCTCGGCGGCGATCGGCGTGGCCATCGGCCGCGCGGTGGCGGGGCTCTTCGAGGAGGCGATCGACGGCGAGGCCGCGGCGCGCGCGGCGGCGTGGGAGCGCATCTTCCACGGGAACCCCTCGGGGATCGACACCGCCGCGGCGGCGATCGGCGGCTGCTTCCGCTTCACGCGCGAGCACGGCGCGCACCCGATCCAGGTCGTCGCGCCGCTCGTGCTCTGCGTCGGCTGGAGCGGGAGCACCTCGTCGACGCGGGTCATGGTCGAGGGCATCGCCCGCCTCCGCGCGCGCAAGCCGGAGATGGTCGACAAGTCCATCGCCGGCATCACCGCGCTGGTGGCCAACGCCGCGCTGGCGGTCGAGGCCGGCGATCTCGGCGGGCTCGGGAAGCTGCTCGATCTCAACCAGATGATCCTCGCCGGCCTGCTGCTCTCCACCGGGCCGATCGAGGATCTCTGCGCCACGGCCCGCGCCGCGGGCGCGCTCGGCGCCAAGCTCACCGGCGCGGGCGGCGGCGGATCGGTGATCGCGCTCGTCGGCGACGACGCCGCCGCGGAGAAGGTCCTCGGCGCGTGGCGCGGCGCGGGCTTCAGCGGGTTCGTCACCCGCGTCGGCGTCTCGGAAGGAGCCATATGACCACCTCTAGTTCCGTTCGCCAAAAGTCTTGTCAGACTTTTGGGCCGCTACGCGGCCGCTGCGCGCGACCGCAACTAGCCTGTCACGGTGGGGCTACGCCCCACGCCCCGGCGTCCGCTTCGCGGCCGCTCCAGTGCCGCCCGAAGATCGTTCAGCCATGACAAGATTTTTGACGGGCGACACAGGGCGGGCCACCGCCGTCGCTCATCCCAACATCGCCCTCTCGAAATACTGGGGCAAGCGCGAGTTCGGGCACAACCTGCCCGCGGTGCCCAGCCTCTCGGTCACGCTCGCCGGGATGGCGACGACGACGACCGTGGCCTTCGATGCGGAGCTCGCGGCCGACGCCTTCACGCTCGGCGGGCACGCGGCGAAAGAGGGCGACGCGCGGCGAGTGACGGCGCTCCTCGATCGGGTGCGCGCGCAGGCCGGCATCACCGCCCGCGCCAATGTTTTGAGCTCCAACGATTTCCCCACCGCGGCGGGCCTGGCGTCGAGCGCGTCGGCGTTCGCGGCGCTGGCGCTGGCGGCGACCGCGGCGGCGGGGCTCCCGTGGTCGGGCGCGGGCGTCAGCGATCTGGCGCGCAAGAGCTCGGTCTCGGCGGCGCGATCGGTGTTCGGCGGCTTCGTCGAGCTGCGCGACGGCCGCCCGGGCGACGAGGATCTCGCCGCGGCCGCGGTCGCTCCGGCCGATCATTTCCCGCTGCGCGTCCTCGTCGCGGTGACGCGCGAGGGGCCGAAATCCACGCTCTCCACCGAGGGGATGCTCCACACGCAGCGCACGAGCCCCTTCTACCCGCCCTGGGTCGAGACGGCGCCGGCGCTCTTCGCGCGCGTCCGCGAGGCGGTGCTGGCGGGCGATCTCCCCGCGCTCGGCGTCGCCGCCGAGGAGAGCGCGCTGCGGATGCACGCCGCGGCGATCGCTGCGTGCCCGGGCTTGATCTACTGGGCCGGCGCCACCGTGGAGGTGATCGAGGAGGTCAAGCGCCTCCGCGCCGCGGGGCTGCCGGCGTGGTTCACCATCGACGCCGGCCCGCACGTCAAGGTGCTGACCACGCCCGAGCGCGAGGACGACGTGGAGCGCGCGCTCGCCGCGGTCCCCGGCGTGAAGCGGACGATCCGCGCGCGCCCCGGCGGCCCGGCGACGCTGATCGCCGACGCGAAGACGCCGTGAGGGCCCGCGCTCCGGGGAAGATCGTCCTCTCGGGCGCCTACGCCGTGCTCGAAGGCGCGCCGTCGATCGTCGCCGCCGTCGATCGCGCCGTCGTCGCCGACGCGTCGCGAGAGGCCTCCTTCGTGACCGACGAGGTGCGCGCGGCGATCGAGGCGGGCGTGATCGAGCGCGCGCCCTGGTTCGACGCCTCGGCGCTGCGCGCCTCGCTGCCCGACGGCACGAGCCGCAAGCTCGGCCTCGGATCGAGCGCGGCGATCCTCGTCGCCTCCATCGCCGCGGCCTCCGGCGAGCGCTTGCAGCGCGCAGGAGCGGCCTCGCTCGCGGACGCGGTCTTCCCTGCGGCCTACGCGGCCCACCGCAAGGCGCAGCCGAGCGGGAGCGGGATCGACGTCGCCGCGAGCACCTTCGGCGGCGTGATCACCGCGACGATCCGCGACGGCGGCCTCGACGTCGCGCCGCACCCGCTCCCGCCGGGCACGGTGGTCGAGGTCTTCGCCAGCCCTGTCTCGGCGTCGACCGGCGATCTCATCCGCAAGGTGCGGGCCTTCGCGGCCGTGGATCCGCCCCGCTACCGCCGCCTCCTCGACGACGCCGCGCGCGGCTCGCGCGCGGCCAAAGCCGCCGCCACCACGCCGGATCTCGTCGCCGCGATCAGCGCCCAGCTCGACGCGCTCGCCGAGCTCGGTGACCTCGCGGGCGCCGGCATCGTCACCCCCGAGGCCGCCGCCGTGCGCCCGCGAGCCGCCGCCGAGGGCGCGCTCTTCGGGCCGAGCGGAGCCGGCGGCGGCGACATCGCCGTGTACATCGGCGGCGCCCCCTCGAGCGCTCCCCTCCGCGCCCTCGCGCAGAGCCACGGCTACACCTTGCTCGATCTCACCATCGCCGCCCCCGGCGTCACCTGGCTCCCGAGCGACCTCTGATCCCCCGGACCTTCCTCCGACCTTCCCCCCTCCCCGCCTTCCCTTAGCTCCCCTTCCGGAAATTCTCCCCGAGATCTCCCCACGACCTTTCCCGCGCGCCGACTAAGCCTGGGACCCGTATGCCTTCGAAGACCTCCGTCATCCCCAGGTTCCGCTCCTTGAGCATGGCCGATCGCCGCCGCGTGCTCGCCGCCGTCGCCGCCATCGACGAGGCCGCCATCACCGACGCCGTGAGCCAGGGCGGGCTCGACCTCGAGACGGCCGACCGGATGATCGAGAACGCCGTCGGCACCCTGGCGCTGCCGTTCGGGATCGCGCTCAACGTGCAGGTCAACGGCACGGATTACCTCGTCCCCATGGCGATCGAAGAGCCCAGCGTCGTCGCGGCGGCCTCGCACGCCGCCAAGCGAGTGCGGGCCGCGGGCGGCTTCCAGGCGACCATGGACGAGTCGCTGATGGCGGCGCAGATCGAGATCCACGACGTGCCCTCGGCCGACGCGGCGCTCACGCGGGTGCGCGGGGCGCGGGCCGAGCTGCTCGCGCTCGCCAACCGCGCGGTGCCGGGGCTGGTGGAGCGCGGGGGCGGGGCGCGCGACATCACCGTGCGCGATCTCGGCGAGGGCTTCCTCGTGGCCCACGTGCTCGTGGACTGCTGCGACGCCATGGGCGCCAACCTGCTCAACACCGTCGCCGAGGCGCTCGGCGATCGCGTGGCCGAGCTCTCGGGCGGCGAGCTCGGCCTGCGCATCCTCTCCAACTTCTGCGATCGACGCGTGGCGCGGGTGACAGCGCGCATCCCGGTCGCCGACTTCGGCTGCAGCCACACCTCGGGGTTCGAAGCAGCGCGCGGCGTCGTCAACGCGTCGCGCTTCGCCGAGCTCGATCCCTACCGCGCCGTCACCCACAACAAGGGGATCATGAACGGCGTCGACGCCGTCGTGCTCGCCACCGGGAACGACTGGCGCGCCGTCGAGGCGGCGGCGCACGCCTACGCTGCGCGGAGCGGGCGCTACGCTCCCCTCGCCACGTGGCGCTTGATCGACGGCGGCCGCGTCCTCGAGGGTCGCCTGGAGATCCCGCTCTCGCTCGGCATCGTCGGCGGCGCGCTCCGAGCGCACCGCGGCGCTCGCCTGGCGCTCCAGCTCCTCGGCGCCAAGAGCTCCGCCGATCTCGCCATGGTCACGGCGGCGGCCGGGCTCGCCACCAACCTCTCCGCCCTCCGCGCCCTGGCGACCGAGGGCATCCAGCGCGGCCACATGGCGCTGCACCACCGCGCCAGCGCCCCTTCGATCTCGCGCTGAGCGGAGGCATTCATGAGCAACCTCAAGCGCGTCCTCAGCGGCGGCTCGACGCTGTCGCCGGCGAAGAAGGCGGCCCCGGCGGCGCGCGGCTTCGTGAAGATCTCGCGGCTCGAGGCGGCGATCTCGCTCGGGCGCGTCGTGCTCATCAACGTCCTCGCGCTGGTCGCGACGGCCGCGGCCACGGTGCACGTCTTCCAGCGCGAGCACCGGCCGAAGCCCGCGGTCGTGGTGGACGAGCAAAAGAGCGGCGCCGGCTCGGCGACACCGACGAGCGCGCCGGCCGCGCCGCCGATCGAGGTGGACTTCGAGCAGGCGGCTCCGGCTGTGACCGGCCGTGTCCCGACGGCGCCAACCGTCAACGAGATGACTGGTCGCTGAACGAAGTCGGACGGACCACCGCCGCGAGTTGCGTCGGTTCGATTGCTGTTCTGGTGGTGCTGCGCTCGCAAGTGCCGGTTACTATGGCGCGTACCCCATGACAGTGCGCTTCTTCGATCGCCTCCTCCGCGCCGAGCTGTTCGAGCTGCGCGCCTACGAGCCGCAAGCGGGCTCCTTCGAGGTGCGGCTCGACGCCAACGAGTCGCCGCCGCTGCTCTCCGCCGAGGCCGGCGCGGCGCTGGCGCGGGCGATGATCCCCGCCCAGTACAACCGCTACCCCGATCCGCGCGCGACCGAGCTCCGCGCGGCCATCGCGGCGACGTGCGGGGCGAGCCCCGACGAGATCCTCGTCGGCGTCGGGACGGACGAGATCATCGCCCTGCTGCTGACGGCGCTGGATCGACCGCGCGACGGCGCTCCGGCGGCGACGATCGTCACGCCCTCGCCCACCTTCGTCATGTACCGGCTCAGCGCCCGCGCGCGCGGCTTCAAGGTGGTCGAGGTCCCGCTCGACGCGGCGTGGGATCTCGACGCCAGCGGGATGCGGCGCGCCGTCGAGTTCGCGCGGCCCAACCTGATCTTCCTCGCCTCGCCCAACAACCCCACGGGCACGCGCATGAGCGTCGATCGGCTGCGCGCGGTGATCGAGGCCGCGCCCGACGCGCTGGTGATCATCGACGAGGCCTACGTCGACTTCGCCGGCGAGGGGATCGAGGAGCAGATCGCTCTTCGCCGCGCCTACCCCAACGTCGCGGTGATGCGCACCCTCTCCAAGATCGGCTTCGCGGCGCTGCGCGTGGGCTGGCTCGTGGCTCCGGCCGACCTGGTGCGCGAGATCGACAAGACCCGGCAGCCGTACAACCTGCCCGCTCCCTCGCAGCAAGGCGCGACGTTCGTGCTGCGCGAGCTCGGCGCCGAGATGGCGCGGACGCGCGCGGTGGTGGTGTCCGAGCGGGCGCGCCTCGCGGAGAGGCTCGCCAGGCTCGGCTTCGACGTCACGCCGAGCGAGGCGAACTTTCTCTGGATCGCCGCGGAGTGCCCCGCGAACGAGGTGGTGACCGCGCTCGCGGCGCGGGGCGTGCTCGTGAAGAGCTTCCACGCCTCGGGCGGGCGCTTGCTCAAGCGGATGCGCATCACCGTGGGCCTGCCCGCCGAGAACGATCGACTCCTCCAAGAGATCGCTGCGTGCCGCTGAGCGCGCGGGCTCCGGGCGCGCTCGCCGCGATCCTGATCACCGCGACGGCCCTCGCCGGCTGCGCTGGGCCCACCGTGGAGCGCGTGGTCGACGGGCGCGTGATCGAGGGGCGCTTCGTCTCGGCTTACGCGTACGCGCTCTACGGGCGCGCCGCCTACGAGGAGGCGCAGCGCGGGCAGCGCTCCGACGCGGGCGGGCGCCGCGCGCTGGCCGCGCTGGAGGCCGCCGCCAGCGAGGACACCGAGAGCGCGCACCTGTGGATGGAGATCGGCGCGCTGCGGTGCCGGCCTCCCGGGGCGGACTACGAGGGCGCGCACGCGGCGCTCGAGCGCGCGCGCGCCCTCGAGCCCGAGGAGGCGACGATCCGCCGCGCGCTGGCGATCTGTCACGCGGCCGAGGCGGCCGAGGCCAGGGCGTCGGGCGACGGCGAGCGCGCGCGGATCCAGGGCGATCGCGCGCGCGAGGAGGCCCTGCAGGCAGTGCAGCTCGATCCCGACGACGTCGACGCGGCGAGCCTCTACGCCTCGCTCCTGGCCGACGCGGGGCGCGCGCCCGAGGGGCTGCGCCTCCTGCGCGCGCTGACGATCCGCAGGCCGGGATCGATCGAGGCGTGGCGCGCGCTCACCCTGTTCGCCCAGGCCACGCACAACGAGGTGATCGCCGAGCGCGCCGCCCGCCGCGCGCGCGAGCTCGCGCCCCGGCTCGCCGCGGCGATCGAGGCGGAGCTCCCGCCGCTCGCGCCCCTCGCCGAGCTCGACGACGCGCTCCGCCGCGGGGATCTCGACGCGGCTCACCGCCGGGCCAAGCGCGCGCACCTGCCGCTCGCCGAGGTCGCCGTCCGCGCCGCGGCGCTGGGCCGCGCCGCCACGGCCCGCGCCGACGCCGCGCTGGTGCTCGCCGCCGATCCCGCCGACGTGACGGCGCGGATCGCGCTCGCCGTCGCCGCGGATCTCGCGGGCGACGCCGGCGCGCTCGCGGAGGCGCTGGGATCGATCCCGCCCTCGCCCGCCGCGCTGACCGGGCCCTCGCCGCTCGCCGCGCTCCTCTTCGCCGAGCTGCTCGGCCGCCGCGTCGACAGCGGCGCCGCGCGGGCCTGGCTCTCGGCGCTGCCCGCCCTCGGCGCGGCGCCTCCGCCGGGCGACGCCCTGCTCGCCGAGGTGAGCGCCCGCGTCCGCGCCCGCTTCGCTTCGCCGCCCGTCGCGCGGTGATCTCCACCGCCCAGGACCGGTGCTAGGCTCGCGCGCGATGAAGAACCGGCTCGGATTAGGCGCCCTCGCCCTGACGCTCGCGGCGTGCGGCAACAACGCGGCCCCCACCGACACCGCGCCCGCGGCCTCCGCCGCGGCCGCTGTCGCCTCGGCGATCACGGCGCCGGGCTCGGCGCAGCCCCTCCCCTCCGCGGTGCCCGCGCCGGCCGAGAGCGTGGACACCCACGGCATCCCCATCGGCGTCCCCTTCCCCGCCGGGGCGATCGTCAAGACGCTCAACCCCAAGGGCCAGGCGCCGTACAACGGCCCCACCGGCACGCTGAAGGGCACCATCCACATCGCCGGGGACGCGCCCCCCACCATGCCCGCGTTCAAGACCAAGCCCCAGTGCGGCGAGGCGGCGGCCACCTACGGCAAGCTCTTCCGCATCGGCCTCGAGAAGACGCTGGCCGACGTGCTCGTCGCCGTCACCGGCTACGAGGGCATCGTCCCCGCCGCGAGCGACACGGTGAAGATGACGATCCACGGCTGCGCGATGGCCAAGCGCACCATCGCGACCACCTACGGCCAGCGCATAGAGCTCTCCAACCTCGACGCCAGGGAGTCATTCATGCCGTACCTCGACGGCGCGCCGACCGAGTCCATCCTCGTCGCCGTCCCCGGCGGGCCGCCGGTGAAGCTCTATCCGCACCAGCCGGGTCACTACATGATCCGCGACCAGCTCCCCAACCCGTTCCTCATCGCCGACGTCTTCGTCCTCGCCTACAGCACCCACGACGTGACGGGGCTCGACGGGCAATACGAGATCAAGAACATCCCGGTCGGGAAGGTCAAGGTCAACGCCTTCCTCCCCATGCTCTCGCACAAGCCGGCCGAAGAGAAGCCCTTCGATCTCAAGGCCGGCGAGAACAAGCTCGATTTCACGATCAAGTTCGACCTCAAGGCCGATCTCACCGGCGCCGCGCCCCCGCCGCCGCCGAAGAAGTGATCATCGCCTCACCGCACTCCCCAGCCTGAACGACAGAGGGACCATGAACGCCGATCAGCACGCCGTCGCTTCGCCTTTCACCTCGCGCTCCACCGCGACAGAGGTCCTCGCGGGGGTCGACCTCTCTGGACAAACGGCGCTGATCACCGGGGCCTCGTCGGGGATCGGCGTCGACACGGCGCAGGCCCTCGCCGCCGCGGGCGCGGCGCTGATCCTGCCAGTCCGCAGCGTCGAGAAGGGCGAGGCCGTCGCCGCCGGGATCCGCGCCGCCGTCCCCGGCGCCTCGGTGCGCGTGGCCGCGATGGATCTCGGCGACTACGCCGGCATCCACCGCTTCGCTTCGAGCCTCGCCGCCGAGGGGAGGCCCTTGAACCTGTTGATCAACAACGCCGGGATCATGGCCTGTCCCCTCAGCCGCAACGCCCAGGGTCACGAGAGCCAGATCGCCACCAACCACTTAGGCCACTTCCTGCTCACGGCCCTCCTCACGCCGCTCCTGCGCGCGGCGGGCGCGGCGCGGGTCGTCGAGCTCACCTCGATCGCCCACCGCATCTCGCC
>FSTQ01000157.1_pt1 | contig 10548 bp, 8 predicted proteins | sample 1637281 | NCBI WGS metagenome assembly FSTQ01 (sample SAMEA3914818, study PRJEB12502) | metagenome | biome: forest; material: soil | place: Canada | collected 2010-06-26 | depth 0.1 m
GAAGCCAATCGGCGCGAACTTGTCGGCGAAGGCCTGGAGGTTCTCGGCGCGGATCGGCTCGGCGCCGCAGCCGGCGACGCGCCAGCTCGAGAGATCGAGCCCCTCCACCTCGCTCTCCTTGATGCGCTTGACGCAGAGGGCATAAGCGAAGTTCGGCCCGAAGGAGATCGACCCGCGGTAGCGCGAGACGGCCTCGAGCCAGCGCGCCGGGCGCTTCAGGAAGAGCAGCGGCGGGAGGAAGGTTATGGTGTTGAGATGATAGAGCGGGGCTATCACGAAGCCAATGAGCCCCATGTCGTGATAGAGCGGCAGCCACGAGACGCCGGAGTCGACCCCGTCGCGAATGCCAATCCCAAGCTCCATGATCGCGCGCACGTTGGCGGCGAGGTTCCGGTGCGTGAGCACGACGCCCTTGGGCCGCGAGGTGGATCCGCTCGTGAACTGGAGGAACGCGGTGTCGTCGAGCGTCACCTTGACGGGCTGCAGCTCCTCGCGCGAGGAGCGGATGCTCTCGACGGCGACGACCTTTTGCAGCTCGGGCGCCTGCGCCTGGATGGTGCCGAGCATCCGCTTCACCTCGGCGTTGGTGAGGAGGATCTTGGCGCCGCTCTTGGCCACGATATGCAGCGTGTTCTCGAGGTAGCCGGCGAGCTTGCCGAGCCCCGTCGGCGGGTAAATCGGCACCGGGATGATCCCGGCGCGGATGGCGCCGAGGAAGGCAAAGACGAAGTCGGCGTTGTCGGGGAGGATCAGCGCGACCCGGTCACCCTTCCCGGCGCCGAGGGCCTGGAGCGCGCCCCCGTAGCGGGCGCTGGCGCGCTCGACGCCGCCGTGAGTGAAGAACGGCTCGGCCTGACTGCCCTCTTCGATGAAGCGATAGCCAGTCTTGGTGCTGGCCGCCGCGTCTTCGATGGCCTCGACGAGGGTGCGTGCGCGAGTGGAGCTCATCCCAGAAGTCTCCCTTGATCTGCGAGCTTGGACTCGATCGCCTTGGCCACGTCCGCGATGGTATCGACCTCGCGGAGCGCTTCGTCAGGGATGGAGATCTTGAATTTGTCCTCGATGTCGGCGATGACTTCCATCACGCCGAGCGAGTCGATGCCGAGATCGGCGACGAGGTGGCTCTGCACCGTCACCGCCGCCTCTGCCTGAGCGTGGTGGCCGAACAGCGCGACCAGGTCGGCCCTCAGCGTCTCCCTCGTCCACTTCATGGGCCGCTTCCTAGCCGATTTTGGCGCCCGTGAGGAGATCCTGACGAGGGCAGCTTACGTGCTCCGTGCCGCGTAGACCAGGTCGCGCCGCCGACCGTGGTCCGCGGCGCGCGGCGCGCCTTGCGACCGCATCCGCTCTTTCCAGCGCAAACCAAGGCATTCCCGAGCTTCGCGACGAGGAGCGGGCCGACGCGCCGACATCATCGTCACGGTCGAAAGATCCCGCAGCGCGCTCAGCTCGCGGCGGGATCAGCGAGCCACGCGGCGAGGGCCTCGCCGTCGTGCGTGAGGAAGAGGTCGACGATGCGATCCTCCCCGAGGCGGTCGAGCCGCTCGGCCAGGACGGCGTGCTCCGCGTCCGAGAGCGGGCGGCCGAGGCGCTTGGTGAAGATCCGCGCGTGCGTGGCGACCCGCCCCTCGTGCTCGCCCTCTTGTCGGATGCCTTGTTTGTGTTCCTCGTACCACTTCTGGATTTCCACGATCAGCTCCTCTTCTTCATCCGAGCGCGCCGAGGCTTCCGTCGGGACCTCGAAGCGCAAGCGTACCAGTTGTGGTTGCGCAACTGCCATGTTGGGCAATGGCACTCACATCGAGGCTCACTCACCCCGCGCCGCGTCGACCAGAGCCCGGAGCCGCCCCAGCCCCTCGGTGCTCCGCGCGCCATACCACATCAGGTCTTTGCCGTCGCAGAACACAACGTTGCCGCTCTTCGCCGCTGGAATATCGAGCCCGCGGAACACCTGCGCATCCGCCTCGGTGAAGGGGTGCGGCTCGTCGGGCAGGAGCACCAGCTCGGGTTGCTGGGCGACGATCTCGTCGAGCGTGATTCTCGGGTAACGAACGTCGCGGTTGGCGACGCGCTCCGCGGGCAGCGGGGCTGCGCCGCCCATGTCGGCGGCGAGCGGGTAGCGGCGCTCGCGCTGGGCGAAGACGTTGTCGGCGCCGACGAGGGCGAGCACGTCGGAGATGAAGGTGGCGCCGTGGATGGTCATCAACGGGTCCATCCAGATCGGGCAAAAGACGCGGACGGGGCGGGCGGCGCCGGTGAGAGCGACGGCTTCGCGGTGCGCGTGGTACGCGGCGGCGATCGCCCCGCGGGCGGGCTCGGCGCCGCGGTCTTCGCCGAGCGCGCGGGCGAGGCGGGCGAGGTGCGCGAGGCCCGAGGAGACCGTCTGCGGGAACGAGACGAGGACGCGGAGGCCGAGCGCGTCGAGCTTGAGGATGTCGGTGCGGCTGTTCTCCTCCTGATTGGCGATGATCAGATCGGGCTTCAGCTCGGCGATCTTCTCGATATCGGCGTCCTTGGTGCCGCCGACCTCGGGGATGTCGGCGAGCGCCTCGGCCGGTGCGACGCAGTAGCGCGTGCGGCCGACGATCCGATCCGCGGCGCCGAGGCGGACGAGCGAGTAGGTGTCGCTGGGGACGAGCGAGACGATGCGGCGGGGCGGCGTGCGCAGCTCGTGGTCGTGGCCGCGGTCGTCGGTGATGCGGATGAACCGGGGAGGCGTCATGAGCGCCTTGTAGCATTGCGCTCCGATCGCGACGCCATCACCTCGCCCGTTTGTTGGCCACGATCGCTCGGTTCCGGCACTGAGGGTAGGTGCAACCCGACGCTCTTCCCGTGCCGCTGCCGACGTCGCTGCTCGAAGGCGCGTCGCGGCGAAGATCAGGAGTTCGCGCGCTGCGATCGCCCTCCGGGGCCGAGGGCGAGACGCCCGCGCCGCGCTCGGAAGAGAAGCGGCGCTTGCCCGCGGATCTGCGGATGCTCCCGCGCAAGCTCGGGCGCTACACGCTCTTCGATCACATCGGCCGCGGAGGGATGGCGGACATCTACCTCGCGCAGGCCAGCACCGAGCTCGGCGCGTCGCGGCTCGTGGTGATCAAGGAGGTGCTCCCGTCGCTCTCGTGGAGCTCGGAGTTCGCCGAGATGCTGGTGGGCGAGGCCAAGCTCGCCGCGCACCTCTCGCACGCCAACGTCGTCAAGGTGGAGGACCTCGGGCGCGAGGACGAGTCGCTCTACATCGCCATGGAGTACGTCGAGGGGATCGATCTCCGCGAGCTCCTCCGCGGCTGCGCTCGCCGCAAGCTCGCGCTCCCGGTGGAGTTCTCGCTGCGGATCGTGATCGAGGCGCTCAAGGGGCTCGACTACGCGCACCGCGCCCGCGGCGACAACGGCGCGCGCCTCGGCCTCGTGCACCGCGACGTCTCGCCCTCCAACGTGCTCCTGAGCTTCGAGGGCGAGGTGAAGGTCTGCGACTTCGGGATCGCCCGCGCCAACCCGCTCGTCGAGGATCTGCGCGAGGAGGCCATCGTCGGCAAGGCCGGGTACATGAGCCCCGAGCACGCGCGCGGCGAGGGGCTCGACGCGCGCGCCGACGTGTTCGCGGCCGGCATCATCCTCTGGGAGCTGCTCGCGGGGCGTCGCCTCTACAAGGCGCCGGACGGCGGGCGCTTGATCGATGTCGCGCGCCGCGCCGAGGTGCCGGCGCTCGAGGAGCGCGGCCTCTCCGACGAGGCGGCGCTCCACGCCATCATCACGCGCGCGCTCCAACCCCAGCGCGCCGATCGCTACGCGACCGCGGCGGCGATGCTCGCCGACCTCGAGGAGTACGCGGCGCGCGCGCGGATGATGGCCAGCCCGATCCGCTTCGGCGAGTGGCTGATGGAGAACTTCGGGCGCGAGCTGGTGCGGCAGCGCCGCGCGCGGACGCTGGTGCTGGCGGCGCTGTCGCGCGGTCCTGCCGCGGTGATCGAGCCGATCCGCGAGGGCCGCGACGTCGAGGACGACGTGACGCCGACCTCGTTCCCCGTGGTGCTGCGCGCGGACGCGATCGACGAGCGCGGCGCGATCGAGCCGAGCCCGCCGCCGTCGTCGTACATGCCTTCGAAATGGACGAAGGCGCCGCTGTCGGCGCCCTCGATGGAAGCGCAGCCGGCGGGTGCCGGCGCGCGGCTCTTCGTTTACGCGATCGCGATCGCGGCGGCGGCGTTCGCGGTGCTCTGGTTCATGTCGGCGTCGTAGCGCCGGATGACCGGACGCGGGCATCCCGTCCGCCACGTCGGACGCGGACGGCGGTAGCGGGGCGAAAGTCGGATCCGGGGATGCGAGCGGCTCCGAACCCAATTTGGCGAATGTTTTCGCATGCCTTGATTGTAACGTTCAGGCGTCGTTCGAGGTGGACAAGGGGCGATCCGAGCGGTCATACCCTGTCCGAGCTCGCAACCCCTGTCTTTCGCGCAGGTTCCGCCCCGTGAGACAAAAGGAATGCTGGCAGCGCTTGCTCTCCGGGATCGAGCCAGCGCCCTTCCGACCCCTGTACTAACCTCCGCGGCGCATGCCTCTCCTGGCCGACGTCGCCGTCCCGGTGCCGCTCTCGCGGGCGTTCACCTACGAGGTCCCGGCCGCGCTCGCGGATCAAGTGCGGCCGGGCGCGCGCGTGGTCTGCGGCTTTGGATCGCGGCGCCTCGTCGGCGTCGTGCTCAGCGTCGCGGAGCGCCCGCTGCCGGGCGGCGCGGTGAAGATCAAGCCGATCGCTGCGGTGATCGATCCCGAGCCCGTGCTGCCCGCGGAGCTCTTGAGCTTCCTCGTCCAGCTCGCGCTCTACTACTTCGCCCCGATCGGCGAGGTGCTCCGCCTGGCGCTGCCGGCGATGGAGCGCGATCAGGTGCGGGCTCTCGCGACGACGCAGGGCGAGCTCGGCGGCGACGTGAAGCAGGTCGGCGGCCGCAAGGTCGCGTTCGCGCGGCCGACCGACGCGCTCGAGGCCGCGGGCAGCCTGCGCGGCCAGGCCGCGGCGATCCTCGCGCTCCTGCGCGCGAGCGGAGAGCAGCCCGTAGCGCGGCTCGAAGAGCGCTTCGGCAACGCGCGCGCCGCGGTGAAGAAGCTGGCGAAGCTGGGCCTGACCACGATCGAGATGCGCGAGCCGCCGCGCGATCCGTTCTTCGCCGTGACCGAGAAGCGCGACGCGCCGCCCGAGCTCAACGAGGCGCAGGCGCGCGCGGCCGATCGCATCGAGGCGGCGCTCGCCTCGGGATCGCACCGCGCCTTCCTGCTCTTCGGCGTCACCGGCTCGGGCAAGACCGAGGTCTACCTCCGCGCCATCGCCGCCTGCCTCGCGCGCGGCCGAGGCGCCCTGGTGATGGTGCCCGAGATCGCGCTGACGCCGCAGGTGGTGGCCCGCTTCCGCGCGCGCTTCGGCGACGATCTCGCCGTCGTCCACAGCGGCCTCGCCGACGCCGATCGCCACGCGATGTGGACGCGCCTCCGCCGCGGCGAGGTGCGCGTGGCCATCGGCGCGCGCTCGGCGCTCTTCGCCCCGGTGCCCAACATCGGCTTGCTCCTCGTCGACGAGGAGCACGACGGCTCGTTCAAGCAAGAAGAGGGCGTGCGCTACCACGCGCGCGACATGGCGCTCCTGCGCGCGCACCGCGCCGGCGCGGTGGTGGTGCTCGGATCGGCGACGCCCTCGATGGAGTCGGTGGGCCTGGCGCAGAAGGGCAAGATCGAGGAGCTCGATCTCCCCGATCGCGCGGTGCGCGCGGCGACGCTGCCGACGGTGACGATCATCGACATCAAGCGCATCGGCGCCGGGCCGACGGGCGACAAACTGATCTCCCTCCCGCTCCACCGCGCCATCGATCAGACGCTCGCGGCGGGCGAGCAGACGATCCTCTTCCTCAACCGCCGCGGCTTCGCGCCGAGCGTGGTCTGCGACGGGTGCGGCGCGGTGGAGACCTGCCGCGACTGCTCGGTGGCGCTGACGTTCCACCGCGCCCGCGGAGGCCGCCTGCGTTGCCACTACTGCGACTTCGAGGGCCCGCTGCCCCCGACCTGCTCGGCCTGCCACGCCCCGTCGCTGACGCTGGAGGGCCTCGGCACGGAGAAGCTCGAGGCCACCATCGCCGAGGCGTTCCCCCGGGCGCGCGTGGCCCGGCTCGATCGCGACGTGGCCGGCGGCGAGAAGTCGGAGGCCATCCTCGAGCGGATGCGAGGCGGCGAGATCGACATCCTCGTCGGGACGCAGATGGTGACCAAAGGCCATGATTTGCCGCTGGTGACGCTGGTCGGCGTCGTCAACGCCGACGCCTCGCTCAGCCTCCCGGACTTCCGCGCGGCCGAGCGCGGCTTCCAGCTCCTCGTGCAGGTGGCGGGGCGCGCGGGCCGCCACGACAAGCCCGGGCGGGTGCTGATCCAGACGCGCGCGCCCGAGCACCCCGCCATCGAGTTCGCGACGCGGCACGACGTCCGCGGCTTCCTCGCGCGCGAGCTCCTCGATCGGCAAGAGGTGGGCTACCCGCCGTTCTCGCGCCTGGCTCTCGTTCGCATCGACGCGCCCGACGAAGAGACGGCGCGCGCCGCCGCCGCCAAGCTCGCCGCCGTGGGCCGCGCGACGCCCGACGCGCTCGGCCGCCGCGTGGAGGTCCTCGGCCCCGCGCCGGCGCCGATCGCCCGCCTGCGCGGCCGCTTTCGCTTCCGCGTGCTGCTGCGCGCCAAGGAGCGCGGCCCGCTGCGCGCCGTCGTCGAGCGCGTGGCCGCGGCGCGCGAGGCGCTCGATCGGCAGGTGCGCGCGGCGATCGACATCGATCCTGTCTCGATGCTGTGATGACGAGCGCCGGCTGAATCGGCTAGTCTCCGCGGATCGGAGGTTGTCTTGATGTCATCTCGAATCTTTCTTGCCGTCCCGCTCACCGCGCTCGCGCTCGTCGCCGCCGCGCCCCGCGCCCACGCCTGCTCCCCGGTGCCTCCGGGCGTCTCCTCCACTCTCCCGGTCGACGGGGGGAGTTACCCCGCCAACGCCGCGGTGATGCTCCAGGGCTACGGCATCTCCCCCACCGAGGCCACGGTCACCGTCGACGGTCAGCCGGCCACGCTGAAGGACGTGTCCAAGGACCGCTTCAGCGATCTCGGCTTTTTCGGCGTGACGGTGGAGCCCACGCCCAAGGAGGGTCAGAGCGTCGTCATCACAGGCACCTTCTGCCCGGCCATGATGGGGTGCAACCCGGTGACGCTCCATTACCAGGTCGCCGCGCCGGACACCGTGGCTCCGCCGCCGATCGATCTCCTCAGCTACAGTATCTACGATTATCCCGACTTCAAATCGAGCGGGGGAGATTGCCAGTCCAACAGCGACTTTGGCTGGTGGCTGAAGCTGAAGGCGACCGTGCCCGCGGCGCTGAACGAGAGCCCGATCATCTATGCGATCGAGCGCTTCAACGACGCCACGACGACCGGTGGGAAGGTGATCGCTGCCAGCGGCTACGTGTCGGCCTCGTGGAACTCCACCGTCTCGGTCCGCAACACCGTGGAAGGCCTCGGGGGCAAGCCGCTGGCGGAGGCGTTCTGCTTCCGAGTCAAGGCCTATGATACGGCGGGCAACACGCCCTCTGTCTCCCCGATCCTCTGCAAGCCTTGCAATTATCGCGTCGACAGCGCGCCTGTCGGTGATTTCCCGCCCGCGGAGCCGGTGTGGACCGCGGAGGACGTCTTCCCGGGCGGGCCGTGCGAGTCGACGACGACGGCGACGACGAGCACCGGCGCGGGCGGCGCGGGCGCCGGCGGCGGGGGCGGCAGCGGCTCCGACGGCGGCGAGGCGGTCGGCGGGTGCGGCTGCCGCGTGGCTGGAGAGGGCGATACGACGTCCGGGCTCTTCGGAGCGCTCGCCCTGGCGCTGGGCGCGGCGGTGCGGCTCGCCCGCCGCAAGCGCTGATCGCGGGCGAGGAGAGGGCGTTACTTCGGGGGTGGCGCCATCTTCGCAGGATCGACCGCGGCGTCGCGCACGGCCTTGCCGAAGGTGATCACGCTGCGGTCGCCGTTCTTCTCTTCGATGGTGATCCGCCGCAGGCCCGAGAGATCGGGTGTCGTCACCAGCTCCAGGGATTTGACGTGCTTCTTCACGTCCTCTGCCCGGGGTGAGGCGACGAGGACGATACCGTCGCTCTTGCTCGGGACCGAGAGGTCGTAGCGCTTGCGGAGGGACTCGAGGTCTCCGCCGATCAACGCTGTCAGGTCGCCGAGGACGGCGGCGAAGCGCGCCGCGGCGGCCTTGCCCACCGAGGCGCCGCCCGAGGCGGTGGCGTAAGAGAAGCCTTCGGGGGTGATCCAGTACGTGACGGCGTCCGGCGGCTTGAGCTCCCAGCGGAGCTTGTCGGGGCGGACCATGGTGAGCTCACCCTCGCTCTTCACCGTGCTGGCGAGGAGGCCAATCGTGCGCTCCTGCGTGAAGGGGACAGCCAGCGTCTTGATGGAGCCGCGGGCCCTGGCGATGGCGGTGAGCGCCTCGGAGACCTCGTCGGCGCGGGCGGGGATACCGAAGGAGAAGGCGGCGCCGGCGGCGCCGAAGGTGGCCAATGAGACGAGGAAATGGCGCCGATCCATCACTGCTCTCCTTTGTGCGAGGAGCCTTGTCGGACCCAGGCGTCGTAGCGGCCGTCGTTCATGATGTCGTCTCGAGGGAGGGTGCCAATCGGATCGTCAGGCTTCGGGGTGAAGGCCGGATCGAGCAGCGTGGCGAGGTCGAAGCGGAGGTAGCGGCCGGCGAGGTGCGGGCCTTCGCTGACCCAGAGGACTTTGGCCGTCGTGTCCATGACGACCGAGTGGGTGGCGATGAGCGCGTCGAGCGTCTTGCGGTCGCCGAGGGGGGCGTCGCCGCCGCCGATGGCCTTCTTGTCGCGGAGGACGCCCACCACGCGTTCGACGGAGGCGCCCCGGGGAAGATTCGCCAGGAGCTCATCGAGGCGGATCCGGCGCGGCCTGGTCGAGGTGACGGTCTCGATGCGGACGTTGGCTGGATCGGTGGCGAACGGGCCCTCGAAGTGGTTGGTGAGCGGCACTTTGCCCTGGCCGCGGCGCACGAAGAGCGGCTCGCCCGGCGCGCGCTCGGCGATGGCCACGTCGCCCGATGGGTCGGCGAGCATCACCATGTGCGAGACCATCGGCTCCTTGGTCGCGAGGAGCGCGAGGGCCTCCTTGGTGGTGCGAGCGCGGCCGAGCAGCTCGCGCATCGTGTGGACGACGGGCTCGCCCTCGGGGCGCGGCTCGCGGGCGCGGCCGCCGTGCACGACGAGCGCGAGGCCCTCGGCGTTCATCCCCGTCACCGTGCCGACGAGGCCCGGCCAGGCCACCGAGGCATAAGGGATCTTGCCGTCCTCGCGGATCAAGAAGACAGCCTTCTTCTCGTCGAAGATCGGCCCGGCTTCGAAGTCGAAGTTGCGCGCGAGGAGCACGTGCCCGTCCTCGGCGGCGTCGCCGGTGAGGGCGAAGCTCGTGCAGCCGAGCAGCGGCGAGTGCTCGAACGAGAGCGCGATGTCGTAGAGCGACTGGAGGAAGACGAGGCGCTGGTAGGTGGGCAGGACGCCGTCGTAGGGATCGGGCGAGAAGGCCTGTGCCTGCGCGGCGATCTCGCGGCGGCGGTCCTCGGGCATGCGCTGATCGACGCCGCGGAACTGGAGCCGCGAGATATCCATGAGCAGCCAGCGCGCCGGGGGGATGGGCACGTAGTGGTTGAACTGGGCGTAGAGCGTGCCTTCGTTCTCGACCATCTCCGGGTAGAGCAGGCGGCCGTGATCGTGGCCGATCCGCTCGGGATCGCCCGTCAAGCGCACCTCGAGGATCTTGCCGCGGTGGCGCGCGTAGGAGGCGCCGAGGACGCGCAGATCGGGATCCGCAGGCGATTTCACGGCCTCGCCGGAGATGGCCGCGAGGCGAGGCGGCGTCATGCGCGTCGAGAGCGCGATGCCCACGTGGGCGAGGAGAGGGGCGACGAGGAGCGTCGCCAGGGCGGCGAGCTTCTTTGGACGGCGGGCGATCCAGCGGGGCAGAGGCATGGCCGCCTCGCGATCAGGAGGGGCTCGCGCCGGGCGGCGACGCCGAGGGCCTCTCGCGATCCGAGCGTGATTTGAAGGGTATTTCGGTGGAGATCGGCGCGGGCACCGGGGCGGCCTTGGGGGCGCGGCGCATGCCCTGCGTCGCCACGAGCGTCTGCACGATGCGGGCGATGATCCGCGCCGGATCACGCACGCTGTGGAAGTGGGTGACGCGCTCGTGCTCGGGTGGATAGATGACGCGCGTGGGGACCTCGACCACGGGGACGCCCGCGGCGACAGCGCGGAGGATGATCTCGGCCTCGAACGCGTAGCCTTCGCCCAGGCCGCCCAGCGCGAGCGTGCTCGCGAGCGGGTAGCGACGGAGGCCGCACTGCGTGTCGAGGAGCGCGCGCCCGGCGAAGAGCGAGAGGAAGAAGTTGGAGATGCGGTTGGCGCGCGGGGCGCCCGCGCCGTCGAGATCGCGAATGCCGAGGACCAGCGCCGCCGCGTCGTCGCATGCGTCGAGGAGGTGGAC
>FSTQ01000298.1_pt1 | contig 10436 bp, 10 predicted proteins | sample 1637281 | NCBI WGS metagenome assembly FSTQ01 (sample SAMEA3914818, study PRJEB12502) | metagenome | biome: forest; material: soil | place: Canada | collected 2010-06-26 | depth 0.1 m
ACTGGGGGGAAAGGGGCCGGGGGATAGGGGGCTCGCACTGCACGACACGAAAGGAGACACCGCCCATGAAGATGAAGATTACGCAGTACGGTTACAGCAACGATCCCTACATGGACTCGGAGACCGCCAAAGGGAGTGGCAAGTACCACGCCCTCGAGCGGGGCGTCTCGTGCGCGCTGACGGACTCCGCCAAGGCGGCGCTCGGGGCCCACGGGCGCTGCTGGGTCAAGATCCATTTCCCCGCGGGCGGGACGCAGGTGCGCAGGTTCGATGATCGCGCGCCCGAGGGGGACGCCCGCTGCGATCTCTACAATGTCGACGGCTACGAGTCGGCCCTCGGGGACTACGCCGAGGTCACGCTGACGACCGCGCCGATCGACGCCAAGCACTGACGCTCTTTTCGCGCTGCCCGCGCCGCGATCGGCAGGGGCGGGGGTATGCGCTCGACCCGCGGCGGGCCTCTGTGTCATCCTCCGCGCGTGCAAGTACGCCGCGCTAAAATTGTCTGCACCATTGGCCCGTCGTGTGACGACCAATCCACCCTCGAGCAGCTCATCCGGGCCGGGATGGACGTCGCTCGGCTCAACTTCTCCCACGGCACCCACGAGACGCACGCGAAGAATTTCGCGACGATCCGCGCCGCGGCCGAGGTGTGTGACAAGCCGGTCGCCATCCTTCAAGACCTGTGCGGGCCGAAGATCCGCTGCGGTCGCTTCCCGGGGGGCACGCTCGATCTGGTGACGGACACCATCGTCGCGCTGGTCGAGGCGACGCGCGACAGCCCCGAGGCGGTGCCGGGGGAGATCCCGATCCTCTACGAAGGACTCGCGCAGGACCTTCAGACCGGGGACGTGATCCTCCTCGACGATGGCCGGGTCACCCTCACCGTCACCAAGGTCGACGGGGACCGCGTCAGCGCGGCGGTGACGCACTCGGGGCAGATCCGCGATCGCGTCGGGGTGAGCCTGCCGGCGCGGCGGGTGCGTATCGCGACGCTGACCGAGAAAGACAAGGCCGATCTCTCCTTCGGGCTCTCGCTCGGCGTGGACTACGTCGCGCTCTCCTTCGTGCGCAACGCCGACGACGTGCGGCTGGCGCGGGAGATCACCGAGGCCTGGGGGCGGCCGACGCCGATCGTCTCCAAGATCGAGACGCCGAGCGCGATCGATAACCTCGAGGCGATCATCCTCGCCTCCGACGCGGTGATGGTGGCGCGCGGGGATCTCGGCGTGGAGTTCAACCCCGAGCGCGTGCCGATCATCCAGCGCGAGATCCTCGGGCTGGCGCGCATCCACCAGCGGCCGGTGATCGTGGCGACGGAGATGCTCCAGTCGATGGTGACGGCGACGCGGCCGACGCGCGCCGAGGCCAGCGACGTGGCCACGGCGGTCTTCGACGGCACCGACGCGGTGATGCTCTCGCAGGAGACCGCGACCGGGAACCACCCCGCGCTGGTGGCCCGCATGATGGCCCGCATCGTCACCGAGGCCGAGCAGAGCGCCTTCTACCGGCCCCTCTCCAGCGAGCAGCCGGGGCAGCGCGCCAACATCGCCGAGGCCGTGGCGCGCAACGCGTGCGACATCGCCCGCGACATCGGGGCGCGCGTGATCGTGGCCTTCACCGAGAGCGGGCTCTCGGCGCGCTACGCCTCCAAGGCGCGGCCGGTGGTGCCGATCGTGGCCTTCTCGCCCAACGAGGTGACGCGGCGCCGCCTCTCGCTGATCTGGGGCATCGTCCCGCAGCCGATCGACGCGCTCCGCAGCGCCGACGAGATGGTCGATCACGCCAGCGCCCACCTCGTGGCGCACGGGTTCGTCTCGCCCGGCGACAAGTTCGTCGCCATCTACGGCGCGCCCGTCGGCGTGACGGGCACGACCAACGCCATCCGGGTGCGGGTCGTCGAGTGAGACTCGCCGCTGTGGCGTCCGGCTTCCCGCAGCTCGCGAAGTACGAGCTCCTGGAAGAGATCGGCCACGGCGGCATGGCGACGGTGTACCGGGCGCGCGATCTGCGGCTCGGGCGCGAGGTCGCCGTCAAGATCATCCACAAGCACCTCCGCGAGAACGCCGAGGTCGGCGCGCGCTTCATCGCCGAGGCGCGCGCCGCCGCCAAGCTCCACCACCGGGGCATCGTCGAGGTCTTCGACGTCTCGAGCGAGGACGACGCCGAGCGCTACCTGGTGGTCGAGCTGCTCCGCGGCGCCACGCTGCGCAAGGTGCTCGTCGATCACCGCGACATGCCCGCCGAGGTGGGCGCGGCCATCGTGCTCGAGCTCTGCGAGGCGGTGGAGCACGCCCACGAGGCGGCGATCATCCACCGGGACATCAAGCCCGAGAACGTGCTCGTCGAGCTCCCGGAGGACCGCGCCGGTGCCCAGCGCTCCACGCCCGCGCCCTCCAACGACAGCGATCCCGGCCCCTCGCTCGCCGACGCGCCGAGCTCCTCGCGGCCCCGCGCCCTCGCGCTGGCCACGGCCGAGACCGCGCACGCCGTCGAGAGCGGGCGCGAGGGCGAGGGCGACGACACCGGCACGCGCCGGCTCCGCGCCTCCGCCGAGAAGTCCGAGCGGGGCAAGGCGCGCGAGCGCGAGCGCGAGGTCGTGAAGAAGGCGCGCGCGGCGGACCTCGGCGTGATCATCAAGCTCACCGATTTCGGGATCGCCAAGATCCTCGACGCGCAGGGCGTGACGTCGACGGGGCAGGTGCTGGGCTCGCCCGCGCACATGGCGCCCGAGCAGATCGAGGGCGGCGACGTCGACGTGCGCACCGACGTCTTCGGCCTCGGCGTGCTGCTCTACGAGTGCCTCGCCGGCCACCTGCCCTTCGAGGGGAAGAACCCAGCGCAGGTGCTGCGCAAGGTGCTCGAGGGCCTCTACAGCGCGGTCGATCGCGAGCGCCCGACCACCGGCGGGCGCTGGGGCCGCATCGTGGCGCGGGCCCTCGCGCGCGACGTCGAGGGCCGCACCGCGTCGCCCGGGGCGCTCGCCAAGGAGATCCGGGCCGAGCTCGCCGCGCTGGGGATCACCGAGCCTCGGGCGGAGATCCTCGCCTATTTCCACGACACGCGCGGCTACCCCGACGCCCTCGCGGCGCGGCTCGTGCCGCGGCTCGTCGCCCGGGGCGAGGCGGCGCGCAAGGTGGGGGACGTGCCCGGCGCCGCGGCGGATTTCAACCGCGCCCTCGCGCTGGCGCCCAGCGATCTCGCCATCCTCAAGCGCATCGGGAGCCTGACCTCGAGCGCGGGGCGCCGGGTGATGCTCCGCCGCGCCGCGCTGATCCTCGGCGTCTCCGCGGGGCTCGGCCTCCTGGCGTTCGGCGTCGCCCGCGGCCTCCGCGCTCGCAAGGCGCGCCTCGACGCCGAGGCGCTGGCGAGCGCCGCGGAGGCGTCGTCGAGCGCCTCGTCGGCCGCGCCGCCGATCTCGGCTCGACCGATCGACTCCGGCCCGATCATGCCGAGGCTCTCGCCCAGCGCCAGCCGCACCAGCCGACCCGTGCAGCGCTTGCTCCCGCCGCTGCCGTCCGCCGCGCCGGTGCCGCCGGGCGATCGCAGCGTCCGCTTCGTGGTCAACCCGCCCGGCGCCAAGCTCACCGTCGACGGGCGCGACGTCAACTGGTTCTCGACCACGGTCGCGCTCCTGCCCGGCCCGCACGTCGTCTCGGCCTTCATGGCCAGCTCCAAGTGCTGTAAACCGATCACCGCGATGACGGTGACGGTGGTGCCGGCGCTCGCGGACAACCCTGGCTCGCCCCAGATCATCGCCCTCTCACTCGAGGTCTTCCCGGCCTCGGTGACGCTCGGGGGAGCGCCGGCCAACGGGCAGTATCTCTGCCCGGGGATCAACGTCACCGGCTTTGCGGGGAGCACGCAGAAGGTCACCATCCCCGAGCCGATGTGGTCGGGAAAGTGCCAGTTCACCGCCTCGGCCGACCGACCGCCGCGCCCCGCGAATGTCACCCTCAAAGCGGGTGAGCTCAACGTGATCCCCTGGCCGGCGGAGTAGCGCTCGTCGTTCAGGGCGAGCCGGCCGCGCGTGACGAGCGGGGCGCTACCCCATGCGCGGCCGTTGCATGCCGCTCAGGAGCTGACCTTCGGCCTCGGGCGAAGCGCCCTGCTGCTCGCGCTCGCGCCCGCCTTCGGCCTTCGCGTCGGCGGCCTCGTTCTGCCGTTTGTGGGCCTGCAAGATCATGTTGGCTCCGTCGAGCGCGTCGGCGAACGAAGCTCCCTGGGCGAGCAACGCATCGACGGCATGACACCACAGCTCCATGGCGAGCCGACTGTTCGTGTGCCGCATGAAAAAGGTTTTCAGCAAAGAGCGAGCCAGCGCGTGGGCCTCGCCGGCTCCGGCGCTCGGCTCCGGCGCGAGCGGCCACATCGCGCGACGAGCGACCACATCGGGCCACAGAGCTCAACGGTAAACTGTCACAGTGGGGCAGATGGCCGCACGCTGGCCGGCACAAAGCGTCGCGGTCGCGGGAGGGACGCCGGCGCGCGCTCGTCGCGGCCTGGAGCCCGCGGGATGTAAGGACCTCGGCGAAATTAGGCGCGCTCCCGCCGCCGATCTCCGCTACATCAGGAGTCCGACTGCCGCATGGGTGCGACTTTTCCGCTGAAGCTCGCCCCGGCGCTCGCCGGGCTCGCCGTCCTCCTCGGGGCGCGCGTGTGCTGCGCCGACGACGCGCAGGAGCTCGAGCTCGCCAAGAACCGCTTCAACGCCGGCCAGTATGACGAGGCGCACCAGCAGTTCGCCCGCCTGCTCGAGCCGAGCCTCCCGAGCTGCGACAAGGGCCCGAGCGGAGCGTGCCGCCTCGGCGACGCCGACCTGATCGAGCGGACGCGGGTCCTCGACGCGGCCTCGCTGATCGCGCTCAAGCGCCCCGAGCTCGCTGACGCTCAGATCGAGAAGGTGCTCCGGCAGAACCCCGCCTACGCGCCGAGCCCCGCGCTCTTCCCGCAGGAGGTCGTCGATCGCTTCACCGAGGTGCGCGGCCGCCTGCGCGGGGAGCTGGAGAAGCTGGCCGAGCAGCAGGCCCACGAGGCGCTGAAGCGGCGCCTCGGCGAGCAGCAGGCGCGCGAGGCGCAGGAGAAATGGATCGGCGATCTGCAGCGCCTGGCCGGGCAGGAGAAGCGGATCGAGATCAACTCGCGCTGGCTGGCGATGCTCCCGCTCGGCGCGGGCCAGTACCAGAACGGCGACATGCGCCTCGGCGCCCTCTTCACGACGAGCGAGATCCTGCTCGGAGCGACGTCGCTGGTGAGCGGGGTGATCGTGCAGGGCTACTCGCGCTTCGACTCGACGCGGCCGTGCGACAAGACCTGCTACGAGGAGCTCAGCCGCAACATCGCCACCGCGGCGACGGTGAACCGGATCTCGTTCAGCGCGCTCGTCGGCGTGGCGCTGATCGGGATCGTGCAGGCGCAGCTCGCCTTCGTGCCCGAGAAGGTGACGCCGCGCGTGCGCGCCGTGCCGCCGCGGCCGAAGGCGGCGCCGACGGTGTCGCTGGAGCCGGGGCACGTCGGGATAGGGATCGTCGGCAGCTTCTAGAGCCGTCTCAGCGCTCGAGCAGCGCCGCGATCGCCACGCGCTCGCCGCGGGGGCGGCCTGTCTCGGCGGCGTGGGCGGTGTCGAGGGCGCCGAGGATCGTCGAGAGGGTCGTCTGGTCCATCACGCTCGCGGGGCTCACCGTGGAGAGATCCTGGCCGACGAAGTTCTTCGGGCAGGCGTCGACCATCGGGAGGGAGCGCTCGGTAGTGAAGCGGATGGGGAGGCCGTGGGTCCTGCAAATCACGGGGCGGTGGGCGTAGATCGCGCAGCGGCCGTCGGCGTCGAGGGCGGCGCACACCTCGCTGTCGCCGGCGCGGGCGCGGTGGGCGAGCTCTTCGCGGCGCGCGGCGGGGAGGGCTTCGAGGCCCTCGCGGATCACCTCGGCTTCGAGGCCGGTCACGGTGAAGCGGCGCCGGCAGCAGTCGGCGCAGCCGGCGCGGCAGGTGATGGCCTCGCCTTCGCGCGCGTGGGCGGCGGCGAAGAAGGCGTCGATCTTGGCGAAGAGGGCGTCGAGGCGGGCGCGGATCGAGGGGGAGGGAGCGGGGGCGCTCATCCGTCCTTCTTGAGCACGGCGATCCAGAAGCCGCCGAAGTGGCGCAGCGGCGAGTCGCAGAGCGCGCGCTCGGCGAAGCGCAGCGCCGAGCCGAGCACCGGGACGCGCATGGCCACGGCGGCGGGCGTCACGATGCGGATCCCGCGCGAGCCGACGAGGCGCGTCCCGCGGGGCGCCATCGACGCCACCTTCCACGGCGGATCGAAGCGCGTGAAGACGGCGCGCTCGTCGTTCTTGTCGCTGATCTTGCCCGCGGGCCCGAGGCGCTTGGCGAGGCCGCGGAAGCTCATCGGGTTGTAGAGCTCGGCGAGCGCGTAGCCTCCGGGCCGGATCACGCGGGCCATCTCGGCGAGGGCGCGGTCGATGTCTTGCACGTGGGCGAGGACCTTGAACGAGCAGGCCACGTCGAAGCTCGCGTCGGGGAAGGGGAGCTCGGTGGCGCTCCCTTCGAGCACGTCGAGCCCGCGCTCGCGCGCGTGGGCGAGCATGCCCGGCGAGAGGTCCACCCCGCGCGCCGAGCGGGCGAAGCGCGCGATCTTCCGCAGGAGCAGGCCCGTCCCGCAGCCGACCTCGAGCACGTCCTTCCCGCGCCCGTAGCGCTCGACGAAGGCGACCTCGAGCTCGTCGAGGAGATCGTGGTAGCCGCCGGGATCGTGCCCGTCGCGCTGCGCCTCGTAGCGCGTGGAGAACTCGTCGTAATAGGCCCGCGTCGCGTCGAGGTGCTCTTCGCCGTTTCGTTCGCTCATGTCGCCCGGGTCATAGCAGACGGCGCCCGCCGCATCCGCCGCATTTGTTGGCCGGCCTCACCCGCTTTGATAACGGGAGAGCAGGTTCGCGCGGTGCGGTGCTGCCCGCGCAGCAAAGGAGATCGCGTATGTCGATCGAGGCTCCGGCGGGCTCCGCCGGGCGGATGACGTGGTGCGCGCGCCGCGCGGCGGCGCTGCTGGGTTTGGCGTTGATGGGCCTCGCGCCCCGACCGGCGGCGGCGGAGGATCCGCGCCCGCCCAAGGAGATCGCCGGCGCGCGCCCGGTGACGCTCGGTGAGGTGGCGACCTCGGTGGCCGCGCAGTCGACGCAGCTCGCCAACGTCAGCGATCTGCTGCGCCACGACGCCGAGATCGAGCTCGCGGCGATCGACTGGACCAAGACCAAGTCGAAGCATCGCTACACGCTGTCCGCCTTGATCGTGCGCCTGGAGTCGTCCCCGCTCGGCGCGCGCTCGCTCTCGGCGTCGTGCACGGTCTCCGCCGCGGTCCGCGACGAGCGCGGCGCGCTCCTGGCGATCGTCGAGGGGCGCGCGCGCGCCGAGGACGCCGCCACGGCGGGGATCGCCGCCGAGCGCGACGCGCTCGCGGGCGCGGTTCGAAGCGCGATCATCGCGGTGCCGGAGGCCATCCGTCGCTTGCAGTGAAGGCCGGCGGGCGCGCTCGACGGTAGAGGCAGCGGCCGAGGCCGCCTCGAGCTTCGTGATGCGCAGTCAGCCAAGATGGATCGCGGCGCTGTTCTGCCCCAGGTTCGCTGGGCAGATCATGAAAGAGCTGAACTCCCTGAACCTCGGGGCAAGGGTGCGCTCGCTGTAGACCGCGTCACGCCACGGCGGCGGACCGCTCGACAGGCCAAGCGCCCCTCATTAGCGTCCCGCCCATGAGCACCACCCGCCGTCGAAGCGCGCGCGCTGCGGGCGCGGATGCAGGACCCGTCGAGGGCTCTGCCGAGGTGGACGGCGCCCTCGACTCCCACGAAGAGACCGCCGGGCTCGCGGCGTGGGAGGACGCGAACCGCGCGATGCTCGCTGCCTGGGAAGAAGAGCGCCGCACGGTCGCCGCCTGGATCGAGCAGAACCGCGCCACCCTCCCGACCGACTACGACGAGCTCGCCCGACTCCCCTCGGCGTACCGCCGCGCCGCGCTCCTCGTCCTCGCTCCCGAGCACGCCAGCGCGCTCGTACAGGAGCATCTGCGGCGCTCCGTCGCCGCGCGGCCCGAGATGACCGCCGCGCAGCGCGAGGTGATCGCGCAAGCTCAGCAGATCTTCACCGCGGCCTGGTGCGCCGGTCCCGACGAGATGCGCGCCGCGACGTGGCAAGGGCCGTTCAGTCAGAGAATGGGCGACGCGTTCAGCGTGGCGGAGCGGATCCGTATTTTCGGCTCGATTGGCCCAGAGGATGAGGGGATCCGTCAGCGGATCGCTGAAGCGATGGCGCCTCCGCTGCGGGAGCCCGCCGCCGCCGACGACGTAGTCGAGGGGCGCTCCGACGGGGAGTAGCTAGGGACTGTCGTGCCCGCTCTCCGCCGCGGTCCGCGAAGAGCGCGGCGCGCGCTTGGCGATCGTCGAGGGTCGCGCGCGCCGAGGACGCCGCTACCGCGGGGATCGCCGCGCGTGACGCCGCGCAGGCGCCGTTCGGAGCGCGATCATCGCCGTGCCCGAGGCCATCCGTCGCTTGCAGTGAGAGCGACGGGCGCGCCCACGCTGTCGTCGAGCAGGTCGCGGTCGAGCGTCGTGATGAAGACGCCGAGCTGGCACCACAGCCTCGGCGTCTTCACACCCGCGCACGCCGCGGAGATGAGCGTGGCGCCGGCCAGGGCACGCCTGGCCTCGCTTCTTCGGCCATCCTACCCACTTGGCCGAGCGTCGTAGTGATAGGGGATCAAGGTTTTGTACCAAGCCGTAAGCGTGATCGCACGTCGTCTGGCGCTGTCCTCCCCCAGGTCGAGCACGTTCGCCTTGATGAAGTCGAGCGCTGTATCGGGAGGTACGTCGAGGAGGGTGCGCCCCTTCGACCATTCGATCCATGCCTTGCCGCATACGCTCGACTCGAAATGCACCACCGTCGCGCGGAGCTGCTCTTCGGCCCCTGCCCGCGCGAGGGCCCGACCCGCTGACGTCACCTCTCCGGACTCGGCGAGCAGCCCGAGGATCTGAGCCGCTCTCAGGTGGTAGGCGAGGTGGCGCCGTGTAATGCCGAGATCCAGAGCGTTGAGCTCCTTCTGCTCCGAGAGCTGCTTCACGATATGAAAGACGCGAGAGAGGTCATCCGCCTGAGGGATGGCGCTCGAATCGATGGTCGCGGTGGCGCTCTTGCGGTTCAGGCGTCGCGTGAACACCTCGAAGCTCTCTGCCATCGACCCCGCGATCCCGGCCTTCTCCTCCTCGGTCGCGATGCGTTCGCCGTAAGCATAATAGCCGTGATGGTGGACCCGAGCCTGAGCGAAATAAGCCTCGAGATCGCACTCTTTCACGCCATAAACCGCACGGAACAGCGATTCGAAGCTCGCTCTCGCTCGCTGCACCCACTCTCTCTTGAATCCCTCCTCGCTGTCTTCCAATCGAGAAATCAGGGGAAACAGCGGGAGGGGGGACCGCTGACCGGATATGCTACTGTCCCTGACGGCTTGTTCCCCGACGTCCAGCACGCCGGCGAGGGATTGCTCGTTTGGTGCGAAGACGAGCACGAGCTTGTCTGGCAGCACCATGGTGCAAATGCTTCCAACATCGGTGAAGCCGGTGCGTGAGTCGATCAGAACATAATCGTATTCACGCGCGAGCTCGTCGGCCAGGACGGGAAGGACCTCAGCATAGTCGGCATAGAAGCGCTTCCAGTTGAATGCCCGGACCCGTTCGACATAGCCCTGCCCGAAATGGCCTGCGGAGATGAAGTCAATCGTCGCCGTTCGCCTGTTATTCGGGTTCCTCAGGTTCACCTGGTACTTGTATGCCCCGGATCGAACCAGCTTCGACACGATCACCCGAAGCGTCTGCTTGAGGACGGGATCCTCTGGATCATACTGTTCGGCAGGGAGTAGAGCGCGCAGCTGCTTGCGCAGCTCCCTGAACAGATCAATGACGCCCCTCTGCTGTCGCGCCGGCGTGAACCGTGGCTTCTCCAGGTGTGGCTCAATGTCAGGCTCGCTCAAGAAATATCGGTGCAGGCCTGGAGCCTCGAAGTCGAAGTCAAGGGCCAGAACCTTGTTCCCGCGCTGCGCCAGCACAGCCGCCACATTGGCGAGAGCCATAGTGCGCCCTACTCCGCCCTTGAAGGAGTAGAAAGTGATGATCTCGCCTCGATCGTGGTCCATGCTCACTGCCAGACGGGCATGTTGAGGCGGCTCCCCGTCCCCATCGCGGGGAGCCGCCGGGTGGGCCGCCGCAGCGGCGACGGTGCCTGCGCAGGCCGAGCTTGCCAGATCTGGTTCAGGAGCCCGCGCAGTTTGGCGGCGGAGTGAGCTTCGAGCCACGGCTCCGCCAGGAGCTGATGTGCGAGACGCTCGACGTCCTCCAGATCGCCCGCCCGGTAAAGCAACGTCGCGACGCTGAGCCCATAGATGGACTTGGTGCGCACTC
>FSTQ01000266.1_pt1 | contig 10396 bp, 8 predicted proteins | sample 1637281 | NCBI WGS metagenome assembly FSTQ01 (sample SAMEA3914818, study PRJEB12502) | metagenome | biome: forest; material: soil | place: Canada | collected 2010-06-26 | depth 0.1 m
CGAAGCGTGCGACAGGCGCGTCAGGGGGGCGGCGGTGGTGCTCCTTGCCCACCTCGAAAGGGTCTCGGAACATGCTCGTCGCTCGTCTCGCCCGCGTGGTCACGGTGGCTTTGCTCCTCGCCTTCGCGAGCTCCTCTCCGGCGCGCGCCGCGGGGAGCGCGCCCTCGGCGTCTGCTGTCTCCAGCGCCGCCCCGCCCTCGTATGCGCTGGAGCCCCCGCCCGAGAAGCGGATCCCCTGGCAAGAGGGGCCCACCAAGGTCGATCTCGGCCACGATCTCGATCTCGATCTCCCCGGGGCCTACGTCTTCCTCGGCATGCCCGACGCCGGCCGCCTCCTCGAGAAGCTCGGCAGCTTCCACAACGAAACCCTCCTCGGCGTCGTGGCCAGCAAGAGCGAAGACGCCGACTGGTTCGTCACCATTCGCTACGAGAGCGAGGGCTTCATCAAGGACGACGAGGAGATCAAGAGCGACGAGATCCTCGAGGCCATCCGTGAAGGCACCGAAGAAGGCAACAAAGAGCGCGTCGAGCGCGGCTTCAAGGAGCTCCACGTCGAGGGGTGGGCCGAGCCCCCGCGCTACGAGAAGGGCTTGCACCACCTGGTCTGGGCGCTCAACGCGCGCACCGTGGACGGCGTCTCCGTCAACTTCAACACCCGCGTCCTCGGGCGCCGCGGCTACGTGGCCGTGAACCTCGTGACCGATCCCGAGAAGCTCGCAGGCAACAAGCCAGTCGCCGCCGCGCTCCTCGCCGCTACCACCTTTCGCTCGGGCGCGCGCTACGAAGACTTCAACGAGAAGACGGACAAGGTCGCCGAGTTCGGCCTGATTGGCCTCGTCCTGGGCGGAGCGGGCCTCGGCGCCGCAAAGCTGGTGAAGGTCGGGCTGCTCGCCAAATTCGGCAAAGTGATCCTCGCCGCCCTCATCGCCGGCAAGAAGGCTTTGGTCGCCCTGGTCCTCGCCGTGGGCGCCTTCTTCAAGCGCATCTTCTCGGGCAAGGCCGCCAAGAAGACCACGGAAGAATGAGCGACGCGCCGGGCATCACCCGGGCGCGCCATCCGCAAGCGCGCCCACGTTCAGTTTCAGAAAGGTGAAACGATTCGAACGAGCGCGATGAAGATTTTCTTCTGTGCCGGGCAAGAGGCCACGGACCCCGAGACTGTCAGATGGCCCCCGCGAGAAAAACCCCCTGGATCACCCTGCATGTCTGGGCTTACGAGGCGAACAGCGCGCGCACGCTCAACGCCCGCCGCAGCCTGGCCGCCCTCAGCGCCTGGAGGCGAGGCATGCGGCCCCCGGGCACGAGCTTCGTCGCCGGCGCGAAGGTGATCGACGACCCCGCGCGCGTGGACTGGCAAGATTTCCCCGAGCGCGAGGCCCGCGCCGCCGAGAACGAGCTCCTGGGCGACCTGCAACAAAAAGAGGTGAAGACCCGCGTCCCGCGCTTCGCCTCGACGATCCAGATCGAGACCCTCCGGGAGATCGGGCGCGACCCCGAAGGCGTCCTGCGAAGCCGCCTCCACGGCGCCCGCGCCAAAGCCCTGCTCCAGCGCGGCCTGATCGAGCTCGCGCACGTCTCCGGGAAAACCGTGCGGCGAATCTCCGCCGCGGGTCGCGAGCTGCTCCACCACCTCGACACCGGAGGCGCCGTGGGGCGGAGGCGGCGGAGCGTGAAGAGCGATTGAGAGCTACAAGCCCGCTCGCCAATCCGTACCGCGACCGTCAGGGAGCGGTGCAGTCGGCTCTCGCAACCTGCACCGCTCCCTGACGGTCGCGGTACGGTGCCTTTGCGTGCTCTCACCCCGAGAGAGTGACCTTCTCCAGCGCCGCCGAGAGCGCGCTCAGCTCGAAAGGCTTCTCGAGCTGCCGGTCAGGCACGCGCTCGAGCAGGTCGCGCGCCCGGGACGTGAAGGCGCCGCCGGTCATGAACACCACCTTTTGCGCCAGCGCGGGTGCGTCGGTCTGGATCCAGGCATAAACGTCCACGCCGGAGACGTCAGGCATCATCAGATCGCAGAGCACGGCGTCGAACGCGGAGTCCTTCTTCAACACGCCAATCGCCGCGGCGCCGGAGTCGGCGGTGACCACGTCGTAGCGGTCCGAGAGCAGCGCGGCCAGCGTGGTTCGCATGGGGCGCTCGTCGTCGACGACGAGGATCCGAGCGCGGCGCGCGGGCTCGATGGACGAAGGAGGCGGGATGGAGTCGGGGGTAGAGGCGACGTCCGTCGCGGCAGACGCAGGGAGGCACACGGTGAAGCGGCTCCCGCGGCCAGGCTCGCTCGTGACCTCGATCCGGCCGCCGTGAGCGCGGACGATGTTGGCGCAGATCGAGAGGCCGAGGCCGGAGCCCAGGCCCGCGGCCTTGGTGGTGAAGAAAGGATCGAACAAGCGATCGAGGTGCTCTCGAGGGATACCGCAGCCGCTGTCGGTGATCTCGATCCACACCTCGCCGTCGTGGCGCCGGGTGGTGATCTGGACGGTGTTCTCCTTCGGCGCGCCCTCCTCGATCGCGTGCGCGGCGTTGACGAGGAGGTTCAAGAACACCTGGGTGAGGCGGCCGGCGTTGGCCATCACGAAGGGCACCTCCCCGTAGCTGCGCTGGATCGACGCGCGAAAGCGGAGCTCGTTGGCGGCGATGTCGATGGCCTGGCTCATCAGCGCGTTGACGCTGACCGCGACGCGCTCGTCGCTGTCGGCGCGCGCGAAGACTTTGAGATCGCCGGCGATCTTGGCGACGCGGCGCGCGCCGCTGGCCGCCTCGCGCGCGCGCTCCGCGAGGCCCTGCACCTGCTCTATCGCCGCCGGGGCGCCCGCGCGCGCGAGGAGCGCCGCCGCGGCCGGCCCGCCCAGCGACGCGGCGAGCTCGCCCTGGAGGCGGTCGAGCACGCCGTAGACCTCGGGCAGCTCGCGCACGATGCGCTCCAGGTTGAGGAGCATGTACGTGAGGGGATTGTTGATCTCGTGCGCCACGCCCGCCGCGAGGAGCCCCATGCTCGCCAGCCGATCCGCCTGCGCGAGCTGCGCTTGCAGGTGCCGCTGCTCCGTCACGTCCCGCGAGAGGGCGACCACCGCCGGCGCGCCGTCGAACATCATCTGGAGGGAGACGACCTCGGCGGTCATGAGCGAGCCGTCGCGCTTCAAGAGGCGATACTCGTGGAGCTCGAGCGGCTCGCCGGTGGCGGCGATGCGCGCGAGCCGGCCCGCGAGATCGGCGCGCTCATCGGGATGGATGATCTCCGCCACCGGGCGCCCCACCAGCTCCTCCGCGCGCGTGTAGGCGAGGCGGCGAACGCCCTCCGGGTTGATGTAGAGAATGCGCCCGCCGCGGTGCACGACGACGCCCTCCGGCAGGAGCTCGATCATCGAGCGAAAGCTCGCCTCGGATCGCCGCACCGCCTCCTCGGTGAGGATCGCGCCCGCCGCCTGGTCGAGGAAGCTCACGCCGCCGAAGCGCGACGGTTCGCTCCCCTGGGGTTTCTCTTCGGCGAGACCTGATTCCACGTGTTCCGGCAGCATGGGATGTTTCCCCCAGGCTCGGCTTACCAGCTTCGAGGCGTCCGCGAAAGGGGCGCAGCTCCAGATTGCGTGGCGCCAAACCAGCATTCCCGCCCACATGCATGTCGACGAGAGTCCCCGGGCCCCCGGAGCGCGCGCGAGCGCCGAGCGGCCGCCCCGTCGCCCGCGGCCCGACGCTCAATAAAAGAAGGTTGCTGACTGCCTACCGCTCCCCTCGCGGCGCTTGCGGTTGTGGCCCACCCTCGGCAGCATGACGCGATGAACCAATCTCGCTTTATCGGATATGCGCTTGTCGCCGGCGTGACCGCCTTGTCGCTCTCTGCCGGGTGCAGCGGGAGCGACTCATCCTCCTTTGGCAGCGAGGCCACGGGGACCAGCACGACAGCGACCACAGGCACGGGCGCCGGCGGGGCCGGCGGCACAGGCGCGACAGGGACGACCGGCACCGAGGCGACGAGCACCGGCACCGGCACCGGCGGGAGCCAGGGCACCGGCGGCGCGAGCGGCGGCCTCACGGCCGGGGATCTCGTCTTCACCGAGATCATGAACAACCCCGGCACCGTCAACGACGACGCGGGGGAGTGGGTCGAGGTTCACAACGCCACAGGACAACCCATCGATCTCGCCGGGCTCGAGCTGGTCAGTGGCTCGGTGGTTCACACCATCGCTTCGCCGTTGAAGATCGCGGCCAACGGCTATGCCGTCCTCGGGGCAAACGCCATGAAGGCGACCAACGGCGGAGTGCCCGTCGATTATCAGTACACCCTGATCAAGCTCCAGAACACCACAGGCACCCTGACGCTCCGGACAGCCGCCATGCTGGTCATCGACACCACCACCTACGATGAGGCCTCGGGCCTCGATCCCGACGGGCGGAGCCGCTCGCTCGACCCCAAGTTCCTCTCGGCCTCGATGAACGACACCGACACGCACTGGTGCGCTGCCTCGTCGTACATCACCGGGAACACCGGAGATCAGGGGACTCCCGGCAAAGCCAACGACGCTTGTCCGTGAGGCGCTCTTACCTGGTGCGACGCGGGCGAGAGCAGCTGACGCGCCCATCAGAATCGAGCGAGTGAAATGAGGGCCTGGCCTGCTCAGGGTTCATCACGGCTGACGCCGCGCGCCCTCCGTGGCATGACGTGCCGTGGCGGACCTCCTGGTAGACATGGCCAAGCCCAGCACGGCGGTGCGGGTGAAGCACCGCTCTCGCGCGTGGTTCGTCGCCGCCGGGATCATCCCCGGCGTCAGCTATGCCGTGATCGGCGGCGCCGCTGCCTCGGTGAGCTGCGCGGTCATGCTGGGCTGCGCGCTCACCGGCCTCGCCGCCGGCGCCTGGCTGCTCCGCGATCGCTGCTCGGCGTGCGGCGCGAGCCTGCCCCTTCGCGTCTTCGACGAGTCCTGCGCGAGCTGCGGCGCGGTCATCGTCGGCGTCGAGGACGACGGTCGGCAGACCGATCTCCCCACGGCCGCGCGGCGCGGCGCGCCCGCGGACAGGCCCGAGAGCGCCACGCCCTACCGCGCCGGGAGCGTCGCCGCGCGCGACGCGGCGGAGGCCGCGCTGGACGCCGCGTCACGCACCGACGTCGACGCTCGCAAGAAGCGCCTCCGCGAGGATCCGAAGATCGCGCGCGCGCTCCGCGATCACGACGAGCACGCGCTGGTCACGCTCATCCTCGAGCGGCGCAAGAAGGCGCGGAGCATCGCCGAAGAGGCAGCCCTCGACGCGCTGCTCGCCGATCCCCGCCGTCACCTCGAGCCGAAGAAGCGCCCCTGGCTCGGCGCCCGCGCGAGCTCGGGCCTGGTGCTCTCCGCCCCGCGGGACCACGACGCGGACGATGGCAGCTTCGTCGCCGAGCAGCTCCTCGTGCTCGGCGGCTACTCCATCGTGCCGCTCGCCTCGTACGTCGTCCGCCGCCGGGAGAAGGGCGTGGAGATCCTCGGCCGCGTGCCGCTCCCGTTCTGGAAGCGCCTTTGGCGCGCGGCGGTCGCGCTCCCAGTCGCCGCCGGGCTCGCGCTCGGAGCGCAAGTGTTCGCCGCGAGCCGCGTGAGCAACGTGCACCTGATCAACGCGCTCGACATCGCGGTCACCGTGTCAGCAGACGGGGAGACAATGCGGCTCGCCCCGGGCGCGCGCGACGTCCACATGCTCGCGAAGGGCCGCCACCACCTCGTCGCAAAGGACGAGCGCGGGGCGACGATTGAAGAACAGGACATCGACGTCCCCGGCGGTAGCGCGCTCGTCGTCTACAACATGCTTGGCGCGAGCCCCATCGTAGCTCGTGAGGTCTTCTATTCGCAGGCGCCGACCGGCCCCAACGATCTCCAGCAGGAGCTCTTCGTCGGGCAGCGCGTCCTCGTGAAAGAGAACGTCGAGTACCCGTTCGTCGACGCGCTCCGCGAGATCCCGGGGCGCGCCGATCTACGAACCTGGCAAGTCACGCAGCTCCCCGGCGGCTGGCAAAGAGCGCTCGCCGCGCTGCGCGAGAACGGGCACCACCTCGAGGCGATCACGCTGGCCGAGGCGGTATCCATGGCCGAGCCGGAGAACGAGGACGCGGTGACAGCGGCCGTCGACGCGATCACGGAGCGCTACGGCGCAGGCGCGGCAAGAGCCCACCTGGAGAAGCTCGCAGCGCGCTCACCCGGCTCGGCGGCCGTGCGCTCCGCGCAGGAGAAGCTCCGCCGCGGAGCCGCACCGTAGCGGTCCGCCTCGATTGACCAGGCACCTCGAATGTACGACGAGTCATGTCCCAAGGCCCTGGAGGCACCCTCGATATCAAAGCGCCCTTCCCTCCGCCGAGCTGAGCCGCCTCGGGTCAGAGCGATCGTCGAGGACGTCACACGCACCATGGCATCGCTCACGGTTGATGTGGTGATGCCATGGCGCGAGGCTTGGCAGGCGCGCGAGGACGTGCCCGCTGTGCACCATGACGGTCGGGGTGGAACTCGGCGCGGGCTACAATGGAATATAGCCGCGACCTGTTGCCAGGAATCATAGGATATGGCCGCACGCGATCCTGAACGCGATGTTCGGCGGACGGGAGGAGACTGCATGGCTACTTTCTTCTGGCGCTACGTTGAAAACGTCCGGAATTATCCAGGTTGGAACATTGCTGCCGATGACTCCGGGACCACTGGACTGCGCGAAGCTTTGAAGCATCTTGCGAGCAGTTCAGCAGCCGCGTTCGAGATCGCGTGCATACCCCCCACTTCGACGGTGCTAAAAATTCCCAACAATGGCGCGTCGCCGGTGGTTTCCGCGAAATTGCTTCGGCTTGAAACGAGCAGCGATACAGTCGACCCTTTGATTTTCGAGCGCAATGGCGTTGCTACGCTTTCGATAGATCCGGAGCTTGCGGCACGTCTGGCGACCATCCTTGAGGATCCCCAAGGAGCATTCGACACTTCCCTCATAGACGATCCGATTCTCTGGTACTGGGGAATTGTTCCCAGCGCCGAGTGCCTTTGATTCCCTGTGACGGAACGGACGGAGGTTATCGAACCCTGTGGCGACCTTGACCTACAGCACCGCCGGCGCGGCAATGGAGCTCTGTGCACGTTGCGGGAACCGGCGCCGAACAAGCGGTTGCTGACCGACGGTGCCGCGCGCTTCGCACGCGTCCCCGCGGCAGAACCGCAGGGCGTTCGGCTGGCAGGCGTGGTGCCGGCTCAGCGCTGCCGGCCCCCGGGCCAGCGCGCCCTTCATGTGGTTCGTCCACTACGACGGGCGCTGTCCGCCGCGACGCCGTCTAGCGATCTGCACCTTGCGTAGGGACGCTGCGCGTTGGCAGATCGACGCGGTGGAAGGGGGAAGGCGGGGTGAGCCATGCGAGGGGATGCACACTGCTCGCCGGGGGCGTGCCGACCAGCGTGACCTCCATCATGAGCAGGCTTCCCTTTCGCCGGAGCGCGCAGCGCGCGAAGCACCACCCGCTCTGGAAGGAACGGCCGTCGAAGCGCAGGAAGCCGTCGTGCTCGACCTCTCCCTCGGCCTTGACGATCCCGAGATCGCAGTTGCCCTGCCCTTCCGATCGGAGCTCAACTTGCGTGCGCGTGGTCAGCCCACGCGGCGCATTGACGCTGAGCCGGCGCCCTTCGGCATCTTGCCATTCGCCCAGGAACGGCGCGTCCGTGGCGAGCGCGCCGGGCGGCGGGGTAACGAGGCCACGCTCGATCGCCCACTCGTGTGCAGCGCGGCGAGCCGCTTCGCTCAGCGACGCGTCGCTCATCGCCGCGAGCAGCGCTGCGTCGGCCAGAGCGCCGCAAGCGTCGAGCGCGCGCCGCTTCAAGAACGAAGCGGCGTCCCTCGGCGATGTGCGGCCGCGCGCGACGGCGACCGCCACGCGATCGATGGGGAGCGCGGCGGCGATCCTGTAGGCCGCGTCGATACGAACATAAGTAAACGCCTCGACTTCACGTTCGACTTCACGTTCGACGTAGTCCGCGAGCTGCGCCATCCTCGCGGCGTCGGTCTCCTGCCCGGTAAGCCGCGCGATCGCCCAGCGCGCATGGGAATCACCCTCGGCCACGCGCGAGAGCACGGCTTCGAGCGCGGCATCGGATCGCACGCTGCTCCAGAGTCGTGCGATCCCGTCGATGGCCGGGGCAATCACCAGGCGATCGACCACCGCGGCGCGGAGCGCATCGAGCGCCTCGGCGCAGGGCGTCGCGGCTAGAGCCTCACAGGCTGCGGTGCGGACCGTGTCGACGGCGTCCGCCGTCGCGGCGCGGAGAACCGGGACAGCGGCGGCGATCCCCGCGAGCTGCCTGGCTGCGGAGGTGCGTGCCTCGCGATGCGGGTGCCGGCGCAGCACTGTACAGAGCAGGGTGGCGCACGAGGGCAAGCCTGGCGGGGCGTCGTCGTTGGAAGACTCGGGCAACCCCGAGATCCACGCAAGCGCCGTCTGAATTGCATTGCGCGCGTACGTGTCCTCGTCGTGTTGCAGGGTGCGGAGGTCAGCCTCCGCCTCGCGGGCGAAGAGGTGCCCCAGCGCTTCCGCCGCGACGGCGCGCGCTCCGGGGTCGGCGTCGCGAAGCGCCGAGATGAGCGGGGCGCGGTCGTCCCTCGCGGCGGTGACGACGGTCGCGAGCGTTTGGGCACGCTCCTCGTACATCCGTGTCGTGGGACCGAACTCCGCGTCGCACTCCCAGACGTAGCGAGCTCTGCGAGCAGCCTCTCGGAGGAGCCCCAGCACGTGTCCCTTCTGCGCGTCGATCACGGGTTGTAGAACCGCCGGAACTTTCGCCCGTGTCAAGCCCGCGTGCGCCCGGCGGGCTGGCGTCGAAGCACCCTTGTCCCACCGCTGGGTCGGTGTTAAGGGGGCGAATACAGAAATGCGCTTGCTCACGGTGGGTGTGACGAGCATCTCGGCACCCACTCGGGAGTGACTCGCCGCAAGGGAACGGCGATCTTTTCTCGAAACCGAGTTATGTCGGCTAGTTATAATCTACGAATCAGATCCAATCTCGGCGAGAATTGTGCCTCCAGAGTGGAAGGCGGTACGCCTTCGCTCAGCCTACCGGCCGCGTGCATGAAGCCCAATGTTCCCTCGTATCCTGGTGCCTGTGCGCCAACCATAAATTACGCGCGCGAGATCCGCGCGACGACTTCGCAGCCATCTGCGAACCCTATTCGAAGGCGACTCGCGGATGCGACTCCCGTCTACGAAGGCGCGGTGAGCGTAGCGCCCATACGCCTTGTCGTCTTGGCGATCCTCGGGGCCGCTGCGTGCAGCGGAGGGCCTGGACCGGGACGAGTCGAGCCCCCCGGGCCGGCGACCTCTGCGAGCGGGCAGGCGAGCATGCAGTCGTCGAGCGCAGAGGTCGCCGGCCTGCGCTGCCTCCCAGTGGCGAGCTGCGATATGTTCAGAAATGGCGACGCTGGTCTCTGCGCGCTAGTCCACGAGGATGGTCACGTCGATCTGCCAGCAAGCATCGCGGCCAGGCCGGGCAGCTTCGGCATAGTCGAGCGCGTGTGCGAGGGCGCACCGGGCGACCAAGAAGGGCTCAAGGGCTGCCTCGACTTCGTCGAGACGCAGCTGCATTGCACCTACCGCGTGCCGAACCTGCCGAACTATCGGTGTGGTTTCGTCGACGGCATGTGCAACAACCTCCGCGCCCACCCGTGATGTCCGTGCGCGCGTCCCCGACGTTCGTTGCTTACCACGCGTAGACGGGCGCAATCGGGTCTGAGACGTAGCCGTGTTTTCGTGACCGGAACACTGGGAGTATGTCGCAAATCTTGACCATGCCGCCCAACAAATCGTTGCAGCAGACGAAGGCCGGTCGTTCCTTTCCGAAAGAACCTCTCCGCCGTCGTTCTCCGCTCGGCTACCATCGGCCTTCGCAGCTGAACGCTGAGGCGTTCGGCAGAAGGATCGGCGACGTACCGTCCGCCGTCCCTCGGAGTGACTTGGTGAATGACACCATGGCTGCTGGAGCGTACGCCGATGCGTCCTCTCGCGGCAACTTCGCCGCGGCGACTTTATCGAGGCTGACCGTGCTCGCATCCAGGTGGTTGATGTACACGACCTGCAGGCGACCGATACACGATCTAATTGGGAAGCTCACAGAACTGAATCCGCATCCACCGGCGATGGAACGAAGCGCCGCCCAACAAGCGGCAGTAGCTGACACCGCTTCACGGCGCGGCTGAACCGCGAGGCGTTGGGCCGAAGTTCCATGCGATGGTGGTCGCCTAGCCGTCATGGCGCCGCCACCTCGGATATGGATCTCTCCTCGTGTTCTCCCGTCGTTTCGTGTCGGTATGGGATGTGCCAACGGCCGAGCGTCATGCCGACGCTCGAGCACAACGTCCTCGTCGAGATGTTCCGCGAGAACCCGGAGCTCGCGCCCCGCTTCCTCGTGACCCTCTTCCA
>FSTQ01000185.1_pt1 | contig 10386 bp, 7 predicted proteins | sample 1637281 | NCBI WGS metagenome assembly FSTQ01 (sample SAMEA3914818, study PRJEB12502) | metagenome | biome: forest; material: soil | place: Canada | collected 2010-06-26 | depth 0.1 m
CCCTCGGCAAGCGCTTCGGGTTCCCGGCCTTCATCACCGTCGACTCGATCTACCCGGGCACCGTCCACGGCGACGTCCTGGCGCGCATGGCCTCCACGTACCCGTTCTTCACGATCATGATCGTGGCGTTCAACCTGGTCGTCGTCGCGCAGGAGTTCGCCCGCGGCATCAAGGCCCGGCAGAAGAGCGCGGACGAGTCGGTCGTCTCCTCGTTCTTCCACCTCGTCGCCAAGTCGCGCCGCCGCTACGGCGGGTACATCGTCCACGTCGGCATCGCGCTGATGTTCGTCGGCTTCACCGGCCGCGCCTGGAGCGTCGACAAAGAGGCGACCCTCGCGGCGGGCCAGTCGACGACGCTGGAGGAATACGTGATCACCTACGTCGGCCCGCGCATGGAGGTCGACAGCGAGAAGCGGATGATCTTCGCCGACGTCGACCTGACGCGGTACGGGCAGCCGGTGGGGCGGATCAGCCCGGCGAAGTACATCTACAAGACGATGCCCGAGGCGCCGGCGACGATCGTCGGCCGCCACATCACCTTGAAGAACGACCTCTACATGATCATCGGCATGGTCAACCCGCAGACCAAGCTCGCCGCCTTCCAGATCCACGTAAACCAGCTGATCTCGTTCATCTGGTTCGGCGCGATCGTCCTCTGCCTCGGCGCGTGCGTGGCCATGTGGCCCGACGTCTCGATGGAGGAGGCGGGCGCCTTCGGCTATGTCCGCGCCGCCGCGTCGGTGACGACGGCGGTGATCTTCGGATTCCTTCTGGCAGGCGGGACATCCCAGGCCTACGGTGCGCAGGCTCCGCCGGGGCGTGAGCTCGCTGCACCCGCAGCCGTGGTGGCCGGCCCTCTCTCCGCGGGTGAAGCGGCCCCGGCAGTCGCCGCCCCGTGACGAACCCGATGATCCAACGCCGCCTCCTCCGCCGCTCGATCCTCCTGGCCGTCGCCGTGTGCGCGACGCTGGTGTCGCTCCGTTTTTCCAACGTCGCCCTCGGTCAAGACATGGGCGACATGGGAAAGGGGATGGATCGATCGGGCGTGCTCGACATCCGCAGCGACGAGGAGAGGCGCGTCTTCAGCGCCCTCCAGTGCACCTGCGGCTGCCCGCGCGAGTCGATCGTTACGTGCCCGTGCGGCTTCGCCCACGACTTCCGCATCGAGGTGCGGGAGATGATGGCCAAGGGCATGTCGCTCGAGGACATCAAGGCCGAGTGGGTCCGCCAGCACGGCCCCGGCGCGATGATGGTCCCCCCGAACGTGGGCGGGAACCGCCTCCTCTACATCCTGCCGCTGCTGATGATCGCCGGCATGGCGGCCTTCGCGGTGACGGTCCTGCGGCGCTTCCGGCGCGGCGGAGTCAAGGCCGAGGCCAGGGCGGCTGCGGCGCCGGCGCCGAGGGGCGGCACTGACGCGTACGACGAGAAGCTCGACGACGAGCTCAAGAAGCTCGACGAACAGAACGACGAATGAGCACTCCCACCCGCGAAACCTCGGAGCGCGAAGAGCCGCGCGACGAGCCCAACGACATCGAGAAGAAGCTCGCCGAGTACGCGCGCGTCGGCCTGCCCGTGCTCACGGTGGTCGTCGCGCTCATCGCCGGGTTCGTCCAGGGCCCGGCCTCGGCGATCCTGGTGCTCGCGGGCGGCGCGCTCATCGGCGTCATCGCCATCTTCTGGGCCAGCGTGCGCACGCTGCTCGGCGAGACGCCGCTCTCCGGCGCCGACGCCTACGCGCTCGCCGCGCCTCGATCGGAAGAAGAGCAGAAGCGCGCCGTCCTCCGCGCGCTCAAGGATCTCGAGTTCGAGCGCAGCGTCGGCAAGATCAGCGAAGAAGACTACGTGGAGCTCGTCGCCCGTTACCGCGGCGAGGCCAAGCGCCTGCTGCGCCGGCTCGACGAAGAAGCGCAGCCGCGGCGCGAGCGCGTCGAAGCCCTCGTCGCCAAGCGCCTGCGCCGCGAAGGCCTGTCGGCCTCCGCCGCCGCGCCGATCGCGACCGAGGCGCCCGCGAGCGAGGCCGAGGCCGAGGCCGAGGCGAGCAAGCCCGTCGAGAGCGACGCGGCCGATGGCAAGAGCGCGGACACCGCCGCGCGAGCCGGCAAGGCGAAGAAGCGCAAGAAGGGCCGCGAGCCCGCGGCGAGCGAAGCAGCGGAGGCGTCGCAAGCAGCGGAAGCGAGCGCCGCGCCCGCGCCCGCAGCGACGACGCGCACCTGCGCCGCGTGCGGCACGAAGAACGATCCCGACGCGGTGTTCTGCAAGAAGTGCGGAGCGCGCCAGGAAGCGATCGCCGAGGCGACGGCGACCGACACCACCGCAGGCGAGATCGCCGAGGCGACGACGGCGGCCGACACCACCGCAGGCGACAAAGAGGCTACCTCGTGAGGCGTGGATCCAGAGCTCTCCTGTCGCTGGCCACAGCGGCGCTCATCGGCGCGGCGCTGCCCGGCGCGGCGCTCGGGCAAGCGGGCGCGCCCGCCGCAAGCGCCAAGGCTTCACCCAAGGGCGAGCAGCCCGGCGACAAGGCCAAGGACGGCAAAGGCGCCGCCGCCAAGCCCGGCGATGCCAAGGGCGCCGCGAGCGCGCTGCCGCCGGGCCATCCGCCGACCGACACGCTGCCCAGCGGCCACCCGCCCGTGCCCGCAGAAGCAGGCGACGACGACGACGGCGAGGAGGCGCCCAACCCGCATGGCGGCGGCGGCAACCCGCACGGCGGCGATCCCCGCTTTTACCAGGCCCCGCCCGACGGCACGGTGGACGACGCCGCGCTCCCCGTCGGCACCCTCGTCGTCAGCCTGCGCGACTCGCAAGACCGCCCAATCCCGCACGCCAAGTTCGCGCTGAGCGAGCTCTTCAACACCGTCGCCAAGGGCGAGAAGCCCGAGCGCATCACCGAGCGCGAGGTCGGCGACGACGGCACGGCCCGCTTCGACAACCTGACCATCGGCACGAGCACCACGTACGGCGTGAGCAGCGGGCGCGCCGGCGGTCGCTATGGCCTGCCGCGCTTCCCGCTCAACGACAAGGCCGGCAAGCGCGCCGTGCTCCACGTCTTCGACACGTCCCCCAACATCGAGGAGCTCTCCGCGGGGATGCAGGGCGTCGTCTACGTCTCCTTGAAAGAGGAGGTGATCCAGGTCGAGCAGCTCCTCAGCGTCTTCAACCTCGGCGAGGTCGCCTGGGTGCCCGACGTGGCCTTCAAGCTCCCGGCCGGCTTCAAGGCCTTCAACAAGCAAGAGGCGATGAACGAGGCCCGCATCGAGGAGGTCAAGGATCACGGCGCGGCCCTGCGCGGCACCTTCGGCCCCGGCCGCAACGACATGGACTTTCGCTACCAGGTCCCGCTCGACGGCAGCGAGAAGCAGACGATCACCATCGAGCTCCCGCCGCGCGTCGCCCAGATGCGGGTGATGGCCGAGTCCTCGCGCTCGATGGTCCTCAAGGTCCAGGGCTTCCCCGACGCGCAGAAGATCAAGCGCGAGGGCAAGAATCTCCTCATCACGGAGCGCCAGGTCTCGCGCGCCGAGAGCGGGCAGCAGCTGATCGAGATCACCCTGAGCGGCCTCCCCGTGCCCGGCCCCGGCCGCTGGATCGCGGCGGTCCTCGCTGTCGTCGCCGTCGCCTCGGGCATCGCCTACGTCGTGCGGCGCCGCGACGACAGCGAGATCGACGACGACACCCGCAACGACTTGATCGAGGCCCGCGAGGCGCTGCTCCTCGAGATCGTGGCCCTCGAGCGCGCCCACAAGAGCGGCGAGATCGGCCCGAAGACCTACGCCCGCCTGCGCCCCTCGCTCCTCGACGCGCTGGCGCGGATCGTCACCCAGCTCGACGAGGCGCGCGACGCGCGGAGCGCGGGCAGCCAGAAGCGCCGCCGCGAGGCGAGCGCCGCCGGAGAAGCCTCGTGAGCGCCTCGCAGCGACGCTTCGCTCGCCTGGCGCTGGCCGACGGCCGCCGCGTCTACGCCGCGCTCGACGCCGGCCGCGCCCAGCTCCTCGACGCCGCGCCCTGGCTCGGCGGCGCCCCCACCGGCGAGGTCCTCGAGGGCGTCGACGCCGAGGGTAACCCCACCGCCGCGAGCGGAGCGCGACGCCTCGCGCCGACGACGCCCGCGAAGATCCTCTGCGTCGGCCGCAACTACAAGGCCCACGCCAGCGAGCTCGGCAACGAGGTCCCGCCCGAGCCGCTTCTCTTCCTCAAGCCCTCGTCCTCGATCCTCGACCCCGAGGGCGCGATCGAGCTCCCGCCGCGCTCCATCTCCGAGCGCGTCGACCACGAGGCCGAGGTCGGGGTGATCATCGGCAAGCGCGCCCGCCGCGTCAGCCGCGAGGACGCCGCGGCGCACATCTTCGGCTTCACCCTCGTCGGGGACATGACCGCGCGCGACCTCCAGAAAAAAGACGGCCAGTGGACCCGCGCCAAGGGCATGGACACCTTCTGCCCCGTCGGCCCCGTCGTCGTCACCGGGCTCGAGCCGCAGGCGCTGACGATCACCTGCCACGTCAACGGTGAACAGCGTCAACACGGTACAACAGCGGACATGATCTTCCCCATCGCCGACCTCATCGCCTACGCCAGCCAGGTGATGACGCTCGAGGTGGGCGATCTCCTCGTCACCGGCACGCCCTCGGGCGTGGGCCCGCTCGCGGCAGGGGACTCGCTGGAGATCGCCGTGGCCGAGATCGGGACGCTCCGCGTGTCGGTCATCGCCGCTCCGTGAGCGCCACGCCGGCCGCGGGTCACCCGGTTCCCGCGCCGCCGTCGCCCTCGTCACGTTCCGCGCGCCTCCGCCTCGTCGCCGCCGTCGTCGCGCTCGCCGCGGGCGCCCTCGTCACTGCCGTCGTCCTCGTCGCCTCCTCGCGCTCCGAGCCGCCCGCGCGCTGCTCCACCGGGATGGTCGCCCTCGGCCCGCGCTGCTGTGGCCAGGGCCAGCACCTCGAAGGCGATCGCTGCGCCGGCCTCCCGCGCGCCTGCGCCACGGGCATGCGCGTCACGCCCGCGGGCTGCGTTCGCGTCACGTTCCCCGTGCCCATCGCGGGCGGCTTGCTCCGCGTCGGCACCGGCGACTGGGAGGCGCAAGGCGTGGTCACACCTTACGAGACCGCGGTCGCGCCCTTCTCGCTCGACGCCGTCGAGGTCACCGAGCAGCGCTGGAGCTCGTGCGTGATCAGCGGCCTCTGCGCGACGCTCCCGCTCTCGGGCGAGCCGGGGCGCCCCGTCACGAGCGTCACGCTCGCCGAAGCGGGCGCGTTCTGCCGCTGGGCTCAGGGCGCGCTCCCGACGCGCGACCAGCTCGCCTACGCCGCCGCCGGCCGGGCCGGTCGCCGCTATGCGTGGGGCGACACCGGCGCGGTCTGCCGGCGCGCGGCCTGGGGTCTCGTCGACGGCCCCTGCGGGCAAGGCGCCCGCGGCCCCGAGCTCGCCGGCTCTCACCCCGACGGCGCCTCGCCGGAAGGCGCCCTCGATCTCGCAGGAAACGTCGCCGAATGGACGCTCCCGGCCACCCCCGACGCCCGCGAGACCGAGGTGCGCGGCGGCTCCTTTGCCGACAGCGCCGCGGGCGCGCTCCGCACCTGGCAGCGCCGCGTCGTCCCCGTCACCACCCGCTCGCCGGAGATCGGCTTCCGCTGCGCCTACCAAGTGCTGCCTTGACCGCGTCATCCGGCTGTCACCGGCCGGGGAAAGATCGAGCGAATCCCGCAGGATCACGCTCGTATCGCCGCGAGGATCCAGTAAAGTCCGCCGTCCCATGACCGTCGCGCTTCTGTCGATCGGGACCGAGCTCACCCGTGGCGAGATCGTCAACACGAACGCCCCGTGGCTCGCCTCCGAGCTCTCCGCCTCCGGCTTCAACGTCGCCGCCGCCGAGGCGCTGCCCGACGACCTCGAAGCGATCGTCCTCGCGCTCAAGCGCCTGGCGCAGGCCTACCGGCTCGTCATCGTCACCGGCGGCCTCGGCCCCACGACGGACGACCTCACAGCAGCAGCAGCCGCGCGCGCCGCGGGCGTCGATCTCGTCCGCGATCAGAGCGCGCTCCTCGCCGTGCGCCGCCGCGTCGAGTCCTTCGGCAAGACCATGAACGCCGGCCTCGAAAAGCAGGCCGACGTGCCCGCCAACGCCGAGACGCTCCCCAACTCCAACGGCACCGCGCCGGGCTTCTCCATCCAGCTCGGCGACACGCCCGTCTTCTTCCTCCCCGGCGTCCCGCGCGAAATGAAGCGCATGTTCACCGAGCAGGTGCTCCCGCGCGTGCGCCCCTCGGCGCCCAACAACACCTTCCAGGTCCGCCTCCGCACCTACGGCCTCGGCGAATCCTCCATCGGCCAGGCCCTCGAAGGGATCGAGGCCGCGCACCCCGGCGTCACCCTCGGCTACCGCATCCAGTTCCCCGAGGTCGACGTGAAGGTCCACGCCCGCGCCGCCACGCAGGCCGCCGCGCGCGAGGCCGCCCTCGTCGCCACGGAGGACGTCAAGGCCCGCCTCGGCGACGTCGTCTACGGCACCGGGGACGAGTCGTTCCCGGAGATCGTCGGCCGCGCCGTCCGCAGCCGCGGCTGGCGCCTCGCCGTCGCCGAGTCGTGCACCGGCGGCCTGATCATGCACCTGCTCACCTCGTACCCGGCGAGCGACTACCTCGTCGGCGGCGCCGTCACCTACGCCAACAGCGCCAAGAGCCGCCTCCTCGGCGTCTTCGAGGACACCCTCCGCGGCCACGGCGCCGTCTCCACCGAGGTCGCCGCCGAGATGGCCGAGGGCTCGCGCCGCCTCTGCGAGTGCGACGTCGCCCTCGCCATCACCGGCATCGCCGGCCCCACGGGCGGCACCACGACCAAGCCCGTCGGCCTGGTCTACTGGTGCGTCGCCCACCCGGGCGGCACCGTCGTTCGCGACCGCGTCTTCGTCGGCAACCGCGACGAGGTCCAGCTCGCCGCCGCCTACGCCGGCCTCGATCTCCTGCGCAGGATCGCGGCGGGGCTACCCGAGCGCTAGCCCGTCACCCCGCCGCACTCCCACTCTCCTTCAGTTGAGCTGCGCCTTCCCGAACGTCAGCGCATCTCCACTCTTCCCGATCGCCACCACATCCCCCTGCTGGAGCTCTCCGCCGAGGATCTTCTTCGCCAGCTCGTCCTCCACATAGCGCTGGATGGCCCTCTTGAGCGGCCGCGCTCCATACTGCGGATCCCACCCCTGCTCGACGAGGAAATCCTTCGCCTGAGCGCTGATGGTGAGCCCGAGCCCGCGCCGCGCCAATCGCTTCTCGAAGAGCTTGAGCTGGATATCGACGATGGTCGTCATCTGCTCGCGCGAGAGGCGGCGGAAGACGGTGAGATCGTCGAGCCGGTTCAAGAACTCCGGCCGGAACTGCTTGCGCACCTCCTCCAGCACCGCGCGCCGCACCAGCTCGGCCTTGTCCTCCGGAGGCAGCTTGGTGCTCTCCTCGATCGCCGCCGCGGCCGGCGTCCCCAGGTTCGATGTCAGGATGATGATCGTGTTCTTGAAGTCGACCGTGTGCCCTTGCCCGTCGGTCAACCGCCCATCATCGAGCACCTGGAGCAGCGTATTCCAGATATCGGGGTGCGCCTTCTCGATCTCGTCGAAGAGCACCACGCTGTAGGGCCTCCGGCGCACAGGCTCGGTCAGCTGCCCGCCCTCCTCGTAACCCACGTAGCCGGGCGGAGCACCGATGAGCCGCGCCACCGCGTGCCGCTCGCCATACTCGCTCATGTCGAGCCGCACGATGGCCCGCTCATCATCGAAGAGGAACTCGGCCAGCGCCCGCGCCAGCTCCGTCTTTCCCACGCCGGTCGGCCCGAGGAACATGAACGAGCCAATCGGCCGCCGCTCGTCGCCGAGCCCCGCGCGCGATCGGCGGATGGCGTTGGCTACCGCGCGGATCGCGTCCTCCTGACCGACGACACGCATGCTCAGCGCCTGCTCCAGCTGCAGGAGCTTCTGCATCTCGCTCTGCAGCATCTTGGAGACGGGGATGCCGGTCCACTTGGAGACGATCGCGGCGATGTCTTCCTCCGTCACCTCCTCCTTCAGGTAGCTCTGCCGCGACTGCACCTGCCCGAGCGTGGCGCGCACCTCCTCGAGCTTCTTCTGCACCTCGGGGATCTTGCCGTAGTGAATCTCGGCCGCCTTGCCGAGGTCGCCCGAGCGCTGCGCCTGCGTCTCTTCCTGCCGCAGCTCTTCGACCTTCTGCTGCAGGTCGCGCAGCTCCTTGATCAGCTCCTTCTCGCGCATCCACTGCGCCCGCATCGCGTCGCGCTTCTCGAGGAGCTCGGCGACCTCGCGCTTCAGCTCCTCCAGCCGCGCCTTGCTCTGCTTGTCGCTCTCGCGCTTCAGCGCCTGCTCCTCGATCTGGAGCTTCATCAAGTTGCGCTCGACCTCGTCGATCGGCGTCGGCAAGCTCTCGATCTCCATCCGGATCTTCGACGCCGCCTCGTCGACGAGATCGATGGCCTTGTCCGGCAAGAAGCGCTCGGTGATGTACCGATTGGAGAGCATCGCCGCCGCGACCAGGGCCGAGTCCTGGATGCGGATACCGTGGTGAATCTCGTACTTCTCCTTGAGCCCGCGGAGGATCGATATCGTGTCCTCCACGCTCGGCTCGCTGACCAGCACCTGCTGGAAGCGCCGCTCGAGCGCGGCGTCCTTCTCGATCCGCTTCCGGTACTCGTCGAGCGTCGTCGCGCCGATGCAGCGCAGCTCGCCCCGCGCCAGCGCAGGCTTGAGCATGTTGGCCGCATCCATCGAGCCCTCGGCCGAGCCGGCGCCGACCAGCGTGTGGAGCTCGTCGATGAAGAGGATGATCTTCCCCTGCGCGGCCTCGATCTCCTTGATCACCGCCTTGAGCCGGTCCTCGAACTCGCCGCGGAACTTCGAGCCTGCCACCATCGCCGCCAGATCGAGCGCGACGAGCCGCTTGTCCTTGAGCGACTCGGGCACATCGCCGCGCACGATGCGGTGAGCGATGCCCTCGACGATCGCCGTCTTGCCGACGCCGGGCTCGCCGATGAGCACGGGGTTGTTCTTGGTGCGCCGCGAGAGCACCTGGATGGTGCGACGGATCTCCTCGTCGCGACCGATCACCGGATCGATCTTCCCGTTCCGCGCCATCTCCGTCAGATCGCGCGTGTACTTCTCGAGGGCCTGAAATTTCCCTTCAGGATCGCGATCCGTGACCCGCTGGCTCCCGCGCACGGTCGCGAGCGCCGCCAGCACCTTGTCGTAGGTGAGGCCGACCTTCTCCAGGACTCCCTGAACGTCTTTATCCACCTTGGCGCCCGCGAGGAGCAGGTGCTCGGTGGAGATGAAGTCATCCTTGAGCGCCCGCACTTCGTCGTCGGCCTTCTGCAGGAGGGTGAGCGTCCGCCGCGCCAGGTTGGGCTCGGCCCCTCCGCTCACGCGAGGGAACGTGTCGATCTTTGCGTCGAGGAGGCGCACCAACGTCGCCGGATCAGCGCCGGCTTTCTGCACCAGCGGTCCGCCGATCCCACCATCCTGGTCGATGATCGCGCGGATCAAATGCTCCGGGTAGAGCTCGGGGTTCCCTCGCCGGCTGGCAAGGTCGGCTGCCGCTCGCACGGCCTCCTGGGCCTTCGTCGTCATTTTGTCAGGTCGCATGGCTCCTCGGAGATAAGACCGAGATCCAAGCAAGCAAGGGGCTTGCCACGACGAGCACGAAGCTCCCCCTTGGCAAGCCCTCGAAGCCCCCCAGCACAAAGGAGCGAAGGCCCGTCCCCACAACGCGTGTGAGAACAGGCCTCCTCGCCCGCCGAGCTACCTCGAGGATCGTGCTCCGTGTCCTGGAGCGGCCGCGAAGCGGGCGCGGGGGGTTTGGGGCGAAGCCCCATCGAGACTAGATATCGAGGTTCTTCACGTTCAGAGCGTTTTGCTCGATGAAGTTCCGTCGCGGCTCGACCTGATCGCCCATCAGGATGGTGAAGAGCTCATCGGTCTTCACGGCGTCGTCGACGCGCACCTGGAGGAGCGTGCGCGCATCGGGGTTCATCGTCGTCTCCCAGAGCTCGTCGGCGTTCATCTCGCCAAGGCCCTTGTAGCGGCTGATGCTGATACCCTTCTTGCCGCGCTCGTCGATGTGGTCGATCAAGGCTTCGCTGTTCTCGATCGCCGTCTCCGCGCCCTTGGAGATGGCGATGTAGGGCGCAGCGCCGGCGAGGTCCGTCAGGCTCTCTTCGATCGAGAGCGCCTCCTGGTACTCGGGGGAGGTAACGAGGTTCCAGTCGATCAGGCTGCGACGCGCGTTGGCGCCCGGGCGCGGGCTGACGTCGATCGTGAAGGCGTCGTGCTCGCCGTCCTTCGCGGCGGTGATCTGGAGCGGGAAGAGATCCGGGTAGCGCGCCAGGAGGTAGACGCGG
>FSTQ01000058.1_pt1 | contig 10385 bp, 5 predicted proteins | sample 1637281 | NCBI WGS metagenome assembly FSTQ01 (sample SAMEA3914818, study PRJEB12502) | metagenome | biome: forest; material: soil | place: Canada | collected 2010-06-26 | depth 0.1 m
ACCGGGGTCGGCAAGGAGGTGCTGGCCGAGGTCGTGCACCGGCGCTCGCTCCGCCACGCCGCGCCTTTCCTTCGCCTCAACTGCACCGCGCTCTCGGAGTCGCTGCTCGAGAGCGAGCTCTTCGGCCACGAGAAGGGCGCGTTCACGGGCGCGGCGCAGGCCAAGCCGGGCCTGCTCGAGACCGCCGACGGGGGCACGGTCTTCCTCGACGAGATCGGGGAGATCTCCCCCGCGATCCAGGTGAAGCTGCTGCGCGTGCTCGAGGAGCGACAGGTGACGCGCGTCGGGGGCCTCGCGGCGCGGACCATCGACGTGCGCTTCGTGGCGGCGACGAACCGCGACCTCGAGGCCGAGGTGCGGCGCGGCGCTTTCCGGCAGGATCTCTACTTCCGGCTCGGCGGGATCGCGCTCACCATCCCGCCGCTCCGGGCGCGGCGCGCGGAGATCGCGCCCCTCGCGCGCGTCTTCGCGGCGCGGGCGGCGGCTCAGCTCGGCCGCGCCGCGCCCGTGATCACGCGCGCGACGGAGGAGGCGCTGGAGCGGCACCCGTGGCCGGGGAACGTGCGCGAGCTGCGCAACGTGATGGAGCGCGCGGTGGTGCTGGCGGAGACCGACGAGCTCGCGCCCGAGCACCTCCTGCTCGCGGAGCCGGGCCCCGCGCTGGACGCGGCCCCGGCGAAGGTCGAGCCGGCCGTCGCTGTGCCCGCGGCGCCGGCCCCTGCGCGAGGTGGAGTCGCGCCGGGGCTGCGGGCCGAGCTCGACGCGCTGGAGCGGCAGCGGATCCTCGACGCGCTCTCGGCGTCGGCGGGGAACCAGACGCAGGCCGCCGCGGCGCTGGGGATGTCGCGGCGAACCTTCGTCGCGCGGATCGACGAGTACGGGATCCCGAGGCCGCGCAAGCGGTGACGACCGCCCGGCGCGCGCCGCGAGCTCTCCCGCCGGCTCCGCGCGCGCCGCCCGCGACCTTCAGCGCCGCCGCCGCGCGCCGTCCCTGGCCTGCGGCCGCTCGCTCTCCTCGCCGCTGTCGCCGTCGCTGCGCCGCCCGTCGTGGAGCGCCTCGCGGAGGCCGTGCTTGAGGTTGCGGAGGGTGGTGATCCGCCCGAAGTCCACCCCGATCTCCACCAGCGCCTCCGACACCGCGGGGCGGATGCCGGTGAGCACGCAGCGCGCCCCGACGATCTCGACCTTGCGGATGAGCTTGATCAGGTGATCGGCGGTCTTGGTGTCGACGATCTCCACGCCGGTCAGATCGACGATGACGAAGCTGGCCTGGGAGCGGGCGACCTCGACGAGGAGGCGCTGCACGACGTCGGCGATGCGGTGGGAGTCGAGGAGGCCGATGAGCGGCATCGCCAGCACGTCGTCCCAGACCTCGAGGATCGGGGTCGAGAGCTCGTCGATCGAGCGGCGCAGCCGGTCGATCAAGGCGCTCTTGGCCTCCTCGCTCGCGGCGAGCTGCGCGTTGCGCGTCCGCAGCTCGCGCTCGAGCGCGCGCATCTCGGTGAGGTCCTGGGAGACGATCAGGCCGGCGATGATCTTGCCCGAGTCGTCGCGGACCGGCGTCCCCCGGATCTGGAGCCAGGTGTCGCCCTCGCGCGAGCCGCCGCGGATGATCACCTCCGCTTCGGGCGCCTCTTCGCCGCGGAGGGCGCGCGCGATGGGGGACTCCGCGGGCGCGAGCGGCGTGACGCCGTCGGGCTTGAACATCCCGTACTCGCGCTTGAGGTCGCCGTCTTCGAGCGCCGGTTCGCTCCCCAGGCGCTGCTGCGCGGCGCGGTTGTAGATGGGGAACGTCCCCTCGGGCGTGAGCGCGAAGACGACGGCAGGCAGCGCGTCGAGGGCCTCGCGGTAGAGGTACTCCGCCCGCCTCTGCTCGCTCACGTCGAAGGACTGGCCGAACACCAGGAGCCTCCCGCCGTCCTCGGGCTGGAAGCGCACGCGCGTCTCGACCCAGCGGACCTCGCCCGAGGCGTGGGCGATGCGCTCGAGCCACCCCATCGGCGTCAGCGTCCTCATCGAGGCCATGAGCCGCTGCTGGAGCGCGGCGGCCTCGTCCGGCGGCAGCCGGCGGATCAGCGCGAGGGGCTCGCCCGCGAGCTCGGCCTCCGTGAGCGCGTAGGTCTCGGCGAGCTGCGGGCTCCGGTAGATCCACGCCGAGGTCATGGCCGCAGGATCGAGCCGGAACGCCCAGGGAGCCCCGGGCACCTGGTCGAGGATCCGCAACAGCATCTCAGCATCGATGTTCTCCGACATGGCTCTATTTCCCTCGTTCAGGGGACTGACTCGCTCACTGCAAGCCCGGTGTCTCCGCGACACCCGAGCACGAACTCTCCCCCCTGTATCGAGGCCTCCAGCGCGCTGTTCGCCGGGAGCTGGGCGCTAACCCGCGCCCGCGAGCCGCACCCCAACCTCCCTGGGCAGCCGCACCGTGAACGTCGTCCCCGCCTCCGCCGTCGACACCACACCCACCGTCCCGCCGTGCGCCTTCACGATGGCATCCACGATATAAAGCCCGAGCCCCACGCTCCGCGTCTTCCTGTCAATCTGGTCCGAGGCCCTTTGAAGGGGCTCGAAGAGCCGCCCCAGCCGCTCCTTCGGGATCGGCGGACACTCGTTGTGGACCGCGAGCTCCACCGCGCCTTCGAGCCCCACCGCCCGCACCGCCACCGGCGTATCCGGCGGGCTGTACTTGAGCGCGTTGGTCACCAGGTTGGTCACCACCTGCACGATCCGATCGGCGTCCCAGGTGCCGCGCGTGTCGCCGTCGCGGGTCAAGTCGAGGGTGCGCTCGGGGTAGGCCACCTCCACCTCGTCGAGCGTCGAGCTCACCAGCGTGTAGAGGTCGGAAGGGTGCCTCTCGAGCTGGATCCCGCCGCCGAGCCGCGCCTGGGTGAAGTCGAGCAGGTCGCTGATCATCCGCGCCGAGCGCTCCGCCGAGGAGTGGATACGGCGCGCCACCTTCGTCACGCGCGGGCTCTGCTCCTTCATCTGCAAGAGGCTCATCGCGCTGAGGACGATGGCCGCGAGCGGGTTGCGGAGATCGTGGCTGACGATGCCGAGGAGGTGCTGCTCGAACTCGGTGCGCTTCTCCAGGTCTTCGCGGCCCTTCTTGGCCTCGTCGATATCGGTGTTGGTGCCAAACCACTTGATGACCTCCCCGCGGGCGTTGCGGGAGGCGAGGGCGCGGCCCAGGTGCCATCGATAGGCACCGTCGGAGCGGCGGAGCCGGAACTCCACCTCGTACTCCTCGCCTGTGGCGAGAGCGCGCGACCAGCGCTCGAGGCTGCCGGTCAGATCGTCGGGGTGGAGGACGGCTTGCCAGCCCGCCCCGAGGACCTGCTCCTCGGTGGCCTCGAAGTAGTCGAGGACGCGCTGGTTGACGAAGTCGAGCGCGCCGCTGGGGGCGGCGGTCCACACCTGTTGAGGGATGGCCTCGGCGAGGGTGCGGAAGCTCTCCTCGCTGTGGTGGAGCGCCTCGAAGGCGCGGTGCTGCTCGGTGATGTCGGTGTTGAGGATGACCGCGCCGGTGATGACGCCGCCGACGCGCACCGGGCTCGCGACCGTGCGCAGGCGGATGTCCCCGCCGGTGATCAGGTTCCGGAGGATGTACTCCTCGCGCACGAGCTCGCCCGCCAGCGCGCGCGCCAGCGACGATCGCCCCGGCGTCACCACCTCCCCGACGGCCGCCTTGCGCACCTCGTAGCGGCGCTCCAGCTCCTTCGGGGCGGCGCGGAGCTGCTCGACGCGATCGACGCTGAGCAAGGCCAGCCCCGCCGGGTTCGCGCGCCGGATGCCCGTCGCGTCGCCGAAGTACGCCCCGTCGGGCATGCTGTTGAACATGGCCTCGAACTCGGCGCTGACGGCCTCGGCGCCGCGGCGCGCCTTCACCTCCACCGTCACGTCGGTCGCCACCACGAGGATGTCGTCGATCGATCCGTCGGCCTCGCGGAGCGGCTGGTAGACGAAGTTGACGAAGAGGTCCTCGGTGCCCTCGCCGAAGCGGGGCAGCGTGATGCGCGCCTCGCGCCCGACGAAGGGCGTGCCCGTGCGCCGGACCTCGGCGAGCAGCGCCGGGAAGCCCTGCTCCCGGGCGTCGACGAGCAGCTCGAAGATCCCCCGGTTGATCACCGCCTCGTGGGTGAGGCCCCAGATGCGGCAGATGGCGTCGTTGGCGAGCACGACGACGTTGTCCGCGCCGCGGAGGATGCCCACCGCCACCGGCGCCTGGGTGAACGCGTTGGCGAGGTGCTCGCGCTGGAGATCGGCCTCGCGCCGCGCCGCCTGCGCGTCGGCGAGGAGCCGCTCGCGCTCGGCCTCGGCCCGCTGCTGATCGCGTCGATCGCGGATGACGGCCGCCAGCAAGACGGGCCGGCCGCCGGCGTCGCTCACGGCGAACGCGGCCTGCGAGACGGGGATGGCCTCGCCGGTCTCGAAGTGACGCATCACCGTCTCCCCGTGGAACGAGCCCCCCGCGCGGACCACGGGCAGGAGCTTGGCGATGGTCGCCGCGCGCGTCTCCTCCGTGTAGTAGTCGGCGACGTCGAGCGCCGTGGCCGCCTCCAGGCTGGGGAGGCCGACCAGCCGCAGCCCCGCCGGGTTCACGTACTCCGGCCGCCCGCCCGGCCTGCCGAACGAGATGAAGTCGGTGCTGGCGTCGATGACCGCGCGGAAGATCCGCAGCTCGGCGTCCTTGCGGCGCGCCTCGGTGTCGTCGCGGAACACCAGCACCGCGCCCACGATCGCGCCCTCGTCGTCGCGCACCGCGGCGAGGCTGTCGGCGAAGGCCAGCGTCGTGCCGTCGCGCCGCGCGAGGAGGACTTGATCCCCGAGGTGCGCGGCCGGCTCGCCGCGCAGCACCGCCGTGAAAGGGCTCGCGATGGCGGCCCTGGTCCTGGCGTCGATGAGGGCGAGCACCGCCCCCGCCGGCTGCCCGAAGGCCTCGCTCGCGCGCCACCCGGTGAGCGCTTCGGCCGCCGGGTTCAGGAGCGTGACCCGACCCTCGGCGTCGGTCGCGAGGACGCCGTCGCCCATGCTGAGCAGCGTCGTCTCGAGCTGCGCGCGGAGCTGCTCGGTCTTGCGGAACGTCGACGTCGACGAGGTCGCGGCGAGCCGCCGCGCGTACTCCGCGGTGGCCTCGGCCACGGCGCTGGTGACGACGTCGTTGAGCCGCCGCACCTCGCCGATCGCCACCGCCGCCCCGGCCGCCTCGACCAGATCGAGCACGAGGTGCAGGAGCAGGCCGTACTCGCGCACCACCGCCTCGAGCTCGAACCCCAGGCGAAAGCGCTGCGCCCCGTGCTCCCGCCCCGCGCTGCTCTGCCCGTGGACACGCGAGGCCTCGCTGTCGCGCGCCGGCTCGCGCAGCGTGGAGACGACCTGCCGGAGGAACGCCGGCATGTGATCGACGAGCTCGGCGCGGGTGTGGCTGCCCGGCGCGAGCGAGGCGCCCACCCGGGCGATCCACTGCGTCAGCAGCGCATCCGTGTGCGCTTCGAGGAGGTCGGCGAGGTGGTGCATGGCGAGCGTGGCACTCTAGTGTCTTTTCGACCGAGTTTCCCGCTTTCGTCGCCTCGAAAGCGGCCAAGACTGTGGTGAAGCGCCCCGGAGCACGATAGTCGCGGAGCCCCGCTCCACCCCTCGCGACAGCGAGCGCCCCCGCGCGCTACCTTCCTTGTCCATGGGCATGTATGCCGGCCACTTCGACTTCTCGCAGCGCCTGCTCTGGACCGTCCCCGCCCTTTACTCGCCGGCCGAATGCGCCGCCCTCGCCTCCGCCGATCGCGAGTGGCTGCAAGCCACGGTGAACAGCGCCGCGGGCCGCGTCGTCGAGCAGGGCGTGCGCGACAGCAGCACCGCCGTCCTCCGCGATCCCGCGCTGGCCGCGGAGCTGCATCGCCGCGTCCTCCCCCACGTGCCCGCGCGCATGACGGTCGAGCTCGAGGGCCGCCGCTCGGTCCTCGACGTCGCCGGCGTCCACGTGCCTGTCCGCATCTACCGTTACGAGCCGGGCCAGCACTTCGGCCTGCACCAGGACCAGTCCTACTTCGGCGAAGACGGCACGAAGAGCCTGCTCACCTTGATGGTCTATCTCAACGACGACTTCGAGGGCGGAGAGACCGAGTTCCCGGAGCAACGAGAGACCATCGTGCCCAGGGCCGGGACAGCGCTGCTCTTCCAGCACATGCTCTTGCACGCCGGCACGAGGGTGCGCTCCGGAGTGAAGATGGTGCTGCGATCGGACGTGCTCTATCGGCCGGAGCGTTGAGCCCCCTATCCCCCAACCTCTTTCCCCCAAACTTGGGGAAGGGGAGATTGCTTCTTCACCTCTCAGCGCTCCGATTCTGGTAGTGCCCTAGTTTGAGCGATCGTGCCCTAATTAGGGCACGCGGGGCTCGTCGAGGATCTAAGGTTCGGGCCGAAAAAGTGCCGCCCGCGGTGTTGGTCGCACCCGGGCAGCGTGGCCGACACCTTCCGTTGAAAGGTCCCGACAATGCTCACCGTACAAGTCGCCCCGCCCCCGGGGCAAGAGCGCCCTGCTCCATCCAGGCCTCGCTGCCGACGACGCACCTGCCGGTCTCTCACCGCTCTCGAGCGGCGCGCCCTTCGGGGCGCCCTCCGCAATCTCCGCCACGCCTTCGGGTCCTGGGAAGGTCTCGCCGTGGCGATGGACGTCGCCGTCGTGAGCCTCCAAGGCATCGCGAGCGGGCGGGACCGCGGCTCTCCTGGGATGGCGTTGCGCGCTGCGCGTGCCGCCGGGATGCCGTTCGAGCGCCTCATCTCCCGCGCCATGCGCATCGCCGGCCATTGCTCGGCGTGTGGCACTCACCTCGGGGGTGACCCGGCGCAGATCGCTGGAGGTGCAACGTGATCGGCCGCGCTTGTAGCCGCTGCGTCACGCATCAGGCCGTGCTTCCGAGCCTGCCTGCGCGAAGGAGGGCGAAGCGCTCGCGCGCGACGACGCCCGCGATGAGCTCCACGAAGGCGTCGGAGGCTCCGAGTGAGCACCCGCCGCGCCGCGACTACCATCGGCTCGCCAGTCTGAGGATTGCGACCGCGCCGCTCACGTTTGTCACGGAGCACGAGGTTCCCGAAGCCGGCGATCTTCACCTTCTCGCCGCGTCCGAGAATTTCCTTCATCGTCTCGAAGACGAGCTCGACCAAGTCGGCGGCCTCCTTCAACGATAGGTGCTCGACGCGGTCATGCACTACGCGCGCGATTTCGATCTTCGTCATGGGTCCGTTCCGTAGCTCGCCGAGAGCGTGGGCCCGACGGCAGGCCGCGATCCAGCGGGACAGCACCGCCACGCCGATCCTCGCGCCATGTGACGGCAAAACTGCGCAACAGCGATCTTGAGGTGCCGCAGCATCGTCGAGCTTTTGGGCCTGCAAAGAGCTCGCTCTTGCGACGGAGGTTGCTCCGCGCGTGGCTTGCTCGATGGGGTGGAGAGGGGTGCGCCGCGACATCATCAACGCGGTGAAGCGATCGGCGACCGCGTCGAGGAAGGAAGCGGAGTGCGCGGAGCGTGCTCGCTGCAACGCGATGCGCTCCGCTCCGCCGCTGCCTCACTATTCTGTGGTGCCACATCAGGTAGCACCACAGGGCTACACGCCGCCGTCGGGCCAGGCCTACGGGTCGCCTCCACAGGGCTATTTGCGACGTCGCGCTCCGGCTGCTCGTCCCCACGGTCGCAAGGCGCTACCAGGGTGAGTGAGGGGCATGGCCCTCGCGCCGACACCCATCGTGGCCCGGCCTCGTCGGCGCCGTCGATCGCGGCCGTGACGTGATCGTCCACGAGCTCCGGCAGCCTGTCGCGAAGTGATCGCGCGGCCTCCAGGTCGGCGCGAGGCCCGCCGGAGCCGCTCCTCGGCGCCGTGTGCGCGAGAATTGTCATGTTGGCGCTTCAGGTGCGCCGCGCGTGCCGGTCTGCCAATTGCGCGATCGTCGGCACGCGTGAACCTGCGCCGAAAGCGCGGATCTTCGCGAGGCGCGAGCACGGCACGATGCTCGCTAGACCCGACGCGAACCGCCTGTTGACCCCTTCAGAGAGGTGCGAATGAAACTCCCCTGGATGGCGGCTATCGCCGCTGCGTCGATCCTCGTCCCGCTCGAGAGCGCCTTCGCGCAGGAGCCGCCCGGCGTGCGTCGCGCATGGACGCCCGAGGCGGAGCAGAGCCGCGCCGGCGTCGAGGTCGACTTTCTCCATGACACCATCCATGGCGGCGACCACGACCTGTCGGTCAACCTCGTGACCGCCGATCTGACCGCGCAGATCGGCGTGACGAAGCACGTCTTCATCGACGCCGACATCCCGACGGCCGTGCTAGCGACGACGGATATCACCGAGAGCATGTTCGGCAATCCCTTCCTCGGGGCGCACTACGCCGGTCGCTTCGATCGCCGCACGAGCGGGTACGTCGGCGCGAGCTTCGGCCTCCCTCTCGCCCGCGCGTCGACGTCCGGCGACACCTATCAGCTCGGCGCGGAAGCCAGCGTGACGCGCGCGTTTCACGATCCTGGCCACTTCATCCCATACGCCCTCCCCGTGGCCGTTCGCGGCGGCCTGGAGCTCGATCTCGCCCCGGTGATCTTCCAGATGGAAGTCTCGCCCGGCATGGTCTTCGGTCAGCCTGTAGGGCGCGCCGTCGGGTACGTCGACACCTCCGCTTCCGCCGCGATCCGCGCGCGCTTCGGCCTGGAGGGTGGTTTGCGCGTACAGACCACGTTCCTCATCGACGACGGCGACGATCACGCGCAGACGGCGCTCGAGCCGTTCGTCGGCTACGCGACGCCGGAGCGCGTGGGGCTCTACGCGCGCTACGGCCTGCTCGTGCCCATCGACGAGCCGCTCGGATTCGGCGGGAGCAACTACGTGACTCACCGTTTTTCGCTCGGCGCGAAGTTCTGACGGGTTCGCTCCAACAGCACCTTGCCGTTGACCAGCATTTTGACCGGCACACTGGTCCAGGCGAGCCACGCGCCCCGCGGTTCACCTGCAAATACGACCGATTTGTCGCGAGCACGTCAATCTTCCACTCCAGCGAGCTGACCACTTTCCACCCCAGCGAATTCCCCGACGTGGATCCGTTGGCGATCGACGGCAATCGGCCCGAAGCCCAGGGACTGGCCCGCAGAGAAAGCGTGTTGCATCCCTGGGAGCAGCGCGGCAGTCGTCTGCTCCAGGATGGCGGCCCCGAGGGACAGCCTCGTCAACCTCCTCGAAGGCGGCTTCTCCGAGACCACGACCTCTCGGCCGATGCTCTTCAGGGAGGCCGACGAGCATCGGCCGCGAGAACCACACCGGCTCTTCGAAGACGCGACGATGAACCTCACGAGCGAAGGCGAGGTGCGCGCCACACTCCATGTATCTACCCGCGAGCCCGATCTCGTCCTCACCCACCGCGCCAATGACAGACGGTCGTCGATACCACTGGCCAGCGTGCCCAGGCTCACGCCCGGACGTTATGCCATCGACGTCGTCGAGCGCGTGGTCTCGCTGCGTGAGCCCGGCGGGTGGCGGGTTGTCAGCGGCAGTGTCGTGGCCGTGAGGATTCGACTTCGAGATGCGACGGCCGTGAACCATCAGCCCATGGCGCACGTCGAGCGGTTTAAATCGGCGTTCGTGACCATCGGCCTTCAGCTCGCCGTCGGCGGCACGAAGCCGGGGAACATCGCGAATGAGGCCTGCATGCAGGTTCGTGTGCACGGGATCGCCGTCGTCGCGTGGCAGGGCCCCCGCTTCGAACTCGCCTCTCCCGGCGAGATGGCCGTGATCAACCCGTATATCGCCGGGCACGCCTGGCTCGGGCGCGATGGGGCGGGTCGCGTCGTCGAGGTATCGCTCCACGGCGAGGAGGGCACAGAGGTGCTCAGGAGGCTGGCCCAGGAAGGCCCTGCCTGATGGCCGGATTGCGTACCTACTCCGTAAGCCGAGGCGCAATGGCGCGACGCATCTCGTGATGACCCCGGTGCAGTGTTTGGCGAGGATCGCGGCGTTGATTCCGCCGCCTCGCTTTCCATGGCAGCGCTTGTCGGGTGTGTTCGGGCCGCGCTCCCCGTTTCGCGCGGCGGTTGTGCCGCGCGGACCGGTGGCGAGAGCCTTTGCGACGCCGACGTTGCCGCGCGCCAAGAAGAAGAAGCGGACGGCGACGACGCCCGACGACGCGTCGCCGTAGCGCCGCCAGCACGCGCATCCTCGAATCCCAGCACCGCCTCCACCAGCTCATCGACGGCCACTCGCCGCGGCAGCGTCTGACCCCCGACAACCGCGCCACGCTCCGCTGCGAGCCCGGCCGTTCACCTGTACCATCCCACCATGCCGCGCTCCGCATCCCCGCCCTTCGCCTGCATTGCGCTGCTCCTCACCTCGACTTGCACCCCCGTCCCC
>FSTQ01000620.1_pt1 | contig 10360 bp, 7 predicted proteins | sample 1637281 | NCBI WGS metagenome assembly FSTQ01 (sample SAMEA3914818, study PRJEB12502) | metagenome | biome: forest; material: soil | place: Canada | collected 2010-06-26 | depth 0.1 m
CTCATCCCCAGCTTGGCTTCGGCGAGGGCGAGGAGGCCTTCGCGATTGAGCAGCTCCTCCGGCGCGCCATAGAGCGCGTCCACCATCTGCTCGCGCTTCTCCTCCGGCGCGCACTCGTACGCGAGCGCCGCGGGCAGCGCGCCCGGGTGGCTGGAGAGAGGCATCATCTTGCGGACGAGGGCGATCTGCCCCGCGTGCTGGTGCATCACCTCTTCGAGCGTGGGATGGAGCGCGCGGCAGTAGGGACATTCGAAGTCGGTGAAGGACACGATGGTGACCATGCCCCCCGGCGCCTGGAGCGCGGCGATCTCCGGCGCGAGCGGGGGAATCACCGGGTACTGCGCCCAGAGGAACGGAGCGCTCACGGCGACGGCGGCGGCGAGGAGCCAGGCGATCGTGACCTGCGGGAGAGCGAGGAGCGCGGCGAGGCTCGGCTCGCTCGACGCAGCCTCTTGCGTCTTGGGGTTCCTGGCGGCGGCCTCGTCCTTGGTGACGGACAGGTAGAGCAGGCCGGCGGAGATCGCGGCGACGAGGGCGCTGCTATCGGCCAGGACGCACCACTTGCAGAAGGCATGGATCTCGTAGGCTTGCAGGTAGACAAGGTAGCCGGCCACGATCGCGCCGAGCGCCGTGAGCACGGCGACGACGGCGTGCCAGGCGCGATCCCGCGCCGTCATCGCGATGCCGAAGAGGGTGCCGAACGCGAGCAGCCCCCACGTGGGCAGGGGGATGTTGAAGAGCCGGCTGTACGGCGACAGCCGCACGGCCATGCAGCCCGAGCCGACGCCGCAGAAGGCGGGATCGCCCGCGCGCTGGTACTCGATGTAGAGCGCCGCGCTCGCGAAGAGCGCCGCGAGGAGAGAGAGCCGGAGCAGAGTGACGAGCACGGCTTTGCGCATGACCGATCCCCCATCGCACGACCGGCCCCGCGACGCACCGAGGTTGCTGCTCGCGGGCGGCCGCGAGCAGCGATACGGCGAAAGCGCCGCGGATCCCGCGATCACGTCGGGCCCGGCCCAGAGTGTAGCAACGCGCGCGGGCGACGAAGTAGGATGCGGCTTCATGGTCGCTCCTCGCTTTTCGATCGCACGAGCCGCGGTGGCCGCGGGGTTTCTCGCGTCCGCGGGGTGCAGCGTCATCGTGAAGACCGACGCCGAGCAGTGCGAAGCGGACGCCGACTGCGCGGCCCGCGGCGCCGACTTCGCGGGCACCGTGTGCCTAGAGCACGTCTGCCAGGACAAGCCCGATCCGAAGTGGGGCTGCATCGGCCACGTCGAGCCGCCGAAGGGCAGCGCGATGATCACCGTCGCGGTCCAGCTCGTCGACCTCGTCTCGGGGCTCCCCGCGAAGGGCGTCACCGTCAAGCTCTGCAGCAAATACGATCCGCCCTGCAACAGCCCGCTCGGCATGCCCGAGGTCGGGGCCGACGGCTACGTCTCGGCGACGGTCACCAGGGATTTTCAAGGCTATTTCGACGTCCAGAGCTCCAGCTACCTGCCGTCGCTGGTGTTCCTCGACGCCGACGTCACCGCCTCGAACCCGGTGGTCCAGCTCGTGACTCCGGGCGTCGTCGACACCCTCGCCATGGGGGTCAGCGTCACCCGCGATCCCGCGGCGGGCATCGTGCTCAGCCGCACCGTCGACTGCCAGCTCACGGCCTCGTCCGGCGTGAGCATCAGCATCTTCCCGTCCGCGAAAGAGACGGCCTTCTACCTCATCGCCTCGGGCGTCTCTCCCGGCGCGACCGCCACCGACAGGTCCGGCGACTCGGGCTTCATCAACGTGGCGCCGGGCACGCCGACCATCACCGCGACGCGAGGCCAGGGCGGCGAGGTCATCGGCAAAGTGACGACGCTGGTGCGCGCGGGCGCGGTCACCTACCAGCTCTTGCCCCCCACGCCGCTGCCATGACGACGCCCGAAGCCTCGCCCGAGTCGCGGAGAGAGCCGCCGGCCGCGTCGTCGCGCTACCAGGTCATCACGACGCTGGGCCAGGGCGGCATGGCCCGCGTGCTGCTGACGCTCTCGCGCGGCCCCGCCGGGGTGAGCAAGCTGCTCGTCGTCAAGGAGCTCCGCGCCGAGCTCAAGGACGATCCCGAGTTCCTGGTGATGTTCCTCGACGAGGCGAGGATCGCCGCGCGGCTCAACCACCCGAACGTGATCCAGACGTACGAGGTGAGCAGCGACGGCGAGCACCCGGTGATCGTCATGGAGTACCTGGAGGGCCAGTCGCTCGGGGCGCTCCTCGGCCGCGTCGGTCGCAAGGCGATGCCGGTCGATCTCCACCTCCACGTGCTCGCGCAGGCGCTGGCGGGGCTGCACTACGCGCACGAGCTCCGCGATTTCGACGGGACGCCGCTCAACGTCGTGCACCGCGACGTGAGCCCGCACAACGTCTTCGTGACCTACGACGGCCAGGTCAAGCTCGTCGACTTCGGCATCGCCAAGGCCGCGGGATCGACGGGGCTGACGCGCGCCGGCGTCTTCAAGGGCAAGATCGCCTATGCGGCGCCGGAGCAGATCGCGAGCCTGCCGGTCGATCGGCGCGCCGACGTGTTCTCGCTCGGCGTCATGGTCTGGGAGGCGATCGCGGGACGACGCCTCACCCTCGGCGAGATGGAGGGCGCGGTGATGCGCCGCCGCGTCGACGGTGAGGAGCCGAAGATCAAGGACGTCGCCCCGGAGACGCCGGACGAGCTCGCGCGCATCTGCGACAAGGCGACGGCCCGCGATCCCGCCGATCGCTACGCCACCGCGGCCGAGCTCCGCGCCGCGATCGAGGGCTACCTGGAGACGTCGAAGCGCCTCGGCGCGCATGACGTCGGGGCGCTGGTCGAGACGGCGTTCGCCGCGGATCGCGCCAAGATCCGCCTCCGCATCGAGGTCCGCATGAAGGAGCTCAGCGCGGCGGGCCCGGCGTCCTCGAGCCTCGTCGACGCGCCGGCCTCGACGCGGGGCGAGCAGCCGACGACGGTCACCCCGGCGCCGCGATCCGCGTCGACCGGCGACCGGGTGATCTCGACGGTGAAATCCGGCGAGGCGATGCCGGCGACGGCGAACGGATCCGATCCGAAGCGCGGCCGCGGCCTCGCGGCGCTGGGCGTGGTGGCCGTGGCGGCGATCCTCGGCGTGCTGATCGCGCGGCGATCCGGCGGAGATGCGAGCCCATCGCCGAGCGCGAGCGCGACGGCGGCGGCCGTCGAGGCGACGGTCAACCTCTCGATCGCCGCCGAGCCGCCGGAGGCGCGGCTCTTCCTCGACGACGTCGCGCTGGCGACGAACCCGTTCCACGGCGCGATGGTCCGCAGCCTCCTCGCTCGCCGCCTGCGCGTCGCCGCGCCCGGGTTCGCGACCGAGGAGCGGTTCATCACCTTCGATCGCGATTTGACCCTCGAAATGGCGCTCAAGCCCGCTCCGATCGGGGCCGCTGCTCCCGCGGCGACGGCGACAGCGGCAGCGCGGCCGTCGCCGCAAGCGGCAGGCGCGAGCGCTCCCCGCGCGGCGACCCCGACCGCGACGACCGCGCCGACAGCCGCGCCCGGCGACGTCGTCGGCGGCCCTCCCCGCAAGAAGCCGCGCCCCATCGACGACACGTTCTGACGCCCGCCCGGATCACCATGAAGCTCGCACCGCTCCTCGCCGGCCTCGTCTCCGCCTCGATCGTGATCACGCCGCTCACGGCCGGCGCGCTGCCGGCGCCCCCGACCGGCGCCAAGGCCGACGCGCCCGACGAGGGGCGCGACCACTTCAACCGCGGCGTCGCGCTCTCCCGCGAAGGCGACTACCGCGCCGCGCTCGTCGAGTTCCGCCGCGCCTACGAGATCAGCCACAAGTACCGCGTGCTCTACAACATCGGGCAGACCGAGTTCGAGGTGCAGAACTACGCCGGCGCGCGGACCGCCTTCCAGAAATACCTGAGCGAGGGCGGCGCCGAGATCGAAGCCGGGCGCCGCGCCGAGGTCGAGGCCGACATCAAGAAGCTGAGCGGGCGGGTCGCGCTGATCGAGATCAAGACCAACACCGACGGCGCTGACATCCTCCTCGACGACGCCGTGATCGGGCAGGCGCCGCTGAAGGAGCCGCTGCAAGTGAGCGCGGGGCGGCGCAAGATCACCGTACAGAAGGGCGCCCTCCCGCCGGTGACGCGCTTCATCGAGCTCGCGGGCGGCGACACCTCCTCGGTGACGATCAACCTCGCCGCAGCGGAGCCGCCCGCGCCCGTCGTCGCGCCGCTCGCGCCCGCGCCCGCGCCCGCGCCGCCGCCCGCGCCCTCGCGCACCGCCCTCTGGATCTCGCTCGCCGGGACGGGCGCGCTGGCGACGGGCGCCGTGGTGACGGGCATCCTCGCGCTCGGCGCCCACAGCGACGCCGAGAAGAAGCTCGGCACGCGCGGCGTCACCGCCGCCGACGTCGAGGCGGCTCACGCGAAGACAGCCAGGCTCGGCCTGGTCACGGACGTGCTTGGCGGCGCCGCGATCGTGATGGGCGGGGTCTCGATCGTCCTCGCCGCGACCTCGGGGAAGAGCCGAGCCGACGAGGCGAAGCCCGCCGCAGCGCTGCTCCTGAGCCCGCGAGGAGCGCTCCTGACTGGCCGATTCTGAGAGCGCATCGAGCGCCGCGCCCCGCGGATGCGCACCGAGCACGGCGAAAGACGTGCTACCTCGAAGAGAAATGCTCGCCTCTTCGCCTTCCCGATCCCCGCTCCGCCGCGAGGTCATCATGAGCCTGCTCGCCGACGAGCACCGGCCCATGCACGTCAACGAGATCGCCACCCGCCTCGAGCTCGAGGCCGGCGCGTACATCGCGCTCCAGCGCCTGCTCGACGATCTCTCGTTCGACGGCAGCGTCGTCCCCCTCAGCGGGCAGCGCTTTCGCCTCGCCGACCAGCTCCGCGAAGAGCACGGCAAGACGGCCGAGGGCCTGCTCAACGTCAACCCGCGCGGCTTCGGCTTCGTCGTGGCGACAGGGCTCGACGCCGACGTCTACGTGCCGCCGGAGGCCATGGGCGGAGCGCTGCACGGCGACACCGTGGAGGTGCGCGTCGTCTCGCGATCCCGCCGCGGCGTCGAGGGCGTGGTGGTGCGCGTCCGCAAGCGCCGCGCCGCGCGCGTCGCCGGCACCCTGCGCGTCCGCGGCAAGAGCGCCTGGCTCGAGCCCGACGACGTGCGCATCCGCGGCCCGATCGTGCTCGACCGCGCCAGCGCCGAGAAGGGCGAGGACGGCGCCGCGGCGGTAGCGAAGATCCTCCGCTTCCCCGAGCTCCCCGACGAGAACCCGGAGGGCGAGATCGAAGCCGTCCTGGGCGAGCCGGGCGACCCCAAGGTCGAGGTCCTCAAGATCCTCCTGCGCGAGGGCATCGACGAGCCGCACCCGGCCGACGCGGTGGCCGAGGCCGAGTCGTACGGCACCGAGGTCGCGCCCGAGGCCCTCGTCGGCCGCGAAGATCTCACCGGCATCCCGCTCCCCACCATCGATCCGGAGGACGCGCGCGATCACGACGACGCCGTCTGGGTCGTCCGCAACCCCGAGGACGGCTCCTACCGCGCCTGGATCGCCATCGCCGACGTCTCCACCTACGTGCGCCCGGGGACAGCGCTGGATCGATCGGCGCTCGCGCGCGGCAACTCCATCTATCTGCCCGACCGGGCGATACCGATGCTCCCGCGGGCGCTCTCCTCCAACCTCTGCTCGCTCTTGCCCGGCGTCATCCGGCTCTGCCTCTGCGTGATCGTCGACCTCGACGCCGCGGGCGTCGTCAAGGACGCGCGCGTGGTCGAGGGCTACATGCGCTCCGCCGCCAAGCTCACCTACCCCGGCGTCGCCCGCGCCCTCGGCTTCACCGAGCTCCCCGAGCCGAGCCCCGAGGCCGAGGCGATGAAGGCCGACCTCGCGGTGATGTGGGATCTGGCGCGCATCCTCCGCACCCACCGCATGCGCCGCGGCGCCCTCGACTTCGACCTGCCCGAGGCCAAGGTGGTCCTCGATCCCGCGACGGGCATCCCCGTCGACGTGAAGAAGCGGACGCACGATCCCGGCGTCTCCAAGGCCTACCAGCTCATCGAAGAGATGATGCTCCTCGCCAACGAGACCTGCGCTCGCTACCTCGTCGAGCGCGACGTGCCGGCGATCTTCCGCTTCCACGGCCAGCCCGACGAGGCCAAGCTCGACCGCTTCTCCACGCTCTGCAACGAGCTCGGCGTGAAGTTCGAGACCGAGGACGCCCTCGATCCCAAGAAGCTCTCGACCTTCCTGAAGAAGATCCACGCCCACCCGCAGAAGCAGGTCCTGCACATGCTCTTGCTCCGGGCGATGCGCCAGGCGGTGTACTCCGTCGACAACGCCGCTCACTTCGGGCTGGCGTCGAACGCTTATCTGCACTTCACCTCGCCGATCCGCCGCTACCCGGACATCATCGTCCACCGCGGCCTGCGCGCCGTCCTCCACAACGAGCCCGTCGATCGCAGCGACGCGGCGATCGAGACCCTCCGCACCGCCGCCGCCACCGCCTCGGAGTGCGAGCGTAAAGGCATGGACGTCGAGCGCGAGGTGATGGACCTCCACCGCGCCTTGCTCATGCGCGACCGCGTCGGCGCCATCTACGAAGGCCACGTGACCGGCCTCGTCGGCTCGGGCGTCTTCGTCAACGTCGACGACCCCTTCATCGACGTCCTCGTCCGCATGGAGTCCCTCGGCCCCGACAGCTACGCCCTCGACGACGAGGCTCTCCGCGTCATCGGCCAGCGCTCGGGCGACCGCATCGCCCTCGGCGACGCGATGATGGTGATCATCGAGGACGTCTCCATCCTCCGCCGCACCGTCTACGGCCGCCGCATGATCTCCCCCGAAGAGCGCCTGGAGAAGAAGCGCGAGCGCAAGGTGAAGCGCTCCGGAGAGACGATGTCAGCGCCCGGCGAGGGCAAGGGCAAGGGCCTCAAAGGCCCCAAGGGCTTCAAGGTCCCCAAGGGGGTCAAGCTCAAGGGCGCCAAGGTCTCCAAGGCCTCCAAGGTCAAGGCCCCCAAGGGCCCGAAGGTCAAGAACGCTCAGAAGACCAAGAAGGTGAAGAAAACCAAGAAGGGCAAGCGCGGCTGATCCGCGACAGCGAGTGATGACACGAACATCACTCGCCGACGCCGTCGCCGCCGCGCGCTGGAGCGCTCGCTACGGCGTATCGAGCAGCTTTGGGCCTCACTCGATCTCTGCGCCTCACTCGCTGTCGACTGCGGCCGGGCGCGTCTTCCCCACTTGCTCGTCGGTGCAACCGCGGGTGTCGAACGAGTCGGCCGCGCCATAGTGGCTCTGGCGCGCATCGAGCCGTGAAGCGGGGCTGGAGGCCGAGCAGCCGAGGCGCTGGATCGACGAGGCGCCGAGCCTGCGCCGGAGCTCCGCGGTCTGGTGCTCGCGGAGGAGCTGCTCTTTCTCGGCGGGCGTCAGCGGCCGCGTATCCGCCGTGGGCGCGCAGGCCGAGGAGCACGCGGCCAGGGCGGCGAGGGCAGCGATCTTCCAGGGCGTCATCGCGGCCACTCTAGCTCACGACGGGGGCTGTTCACGCAAAACGATGCTCCGACGATCGGCTACGCCGATCTCCGCGGCGACCTCGAGTCCATCAGCGTTGGCAATCCACACCTTCAACCTGGTGGTCCGGGACATAGGATGGATTCACGCTCTTTCGCGCGGCCCGCGGTCCGTTAGGGTTGGACCATGACGACGAACCAAGCTCCCATTCCTTCCGGCTACAACGCGCAGACGACGGCGCGCGAGGCGATCGGCGACCGCAGGCTCGACGGGCTCATCACCATCGTGACGGGCGGCTACGTCGGCATCGGCCTGGAGACTACGCGCGCGCTCGCGGAGGCCGGCGCGACGGTGATCGTCCCCGCGCGATCGCTCGACAAGGCGCGCGGCGCGCTGGCCGGCATGGCGCGCGTCGAGATCGAGGCGCTCGACTTGAGCGATCCGGGCTCGATCGACGCGTTCGCCGCGCGCTTCTCGGCGACTGGTAGACCCGTCCACATCCTCGTGAACAACGCCGGGATCATGGCCACGCCGCTGGAGCGGGATGCCCGCGGCTTCGAGTCGCAGCTCGCGACCAACCACCTCGGCCACTTCCAGCTCACCGCGCGGCTCTGGCCCGCGCTGCGAAAGGCGAACGGCGCGCGGGTGGTCTCCCTGTCGTCGCGAGGTCACGCCCGCTCCGCCGTCGACTTCGACGACCCGAATTTCGAGCGCCGCCCTTACGACAAGATGGTCGCGTACGGTCAGTCGAAGACGGCGAACGTGCTCTTCGCCGTGGCGCTCGACGCGCGCGGCGAGGCGCACGGCGTCCGCGCGTTCTCGGTCCACCCGGGGGCCGTGATGACCGAGCTCGTGCGGTCGCTGTCGGACGAGGAGCTCAGCTCCATCCGCAGCACCATCGCACCGACGACCTTCAAGACCACCGAGCAGGGCGCGGCGACGAGCGTCTGGTGCGCCGCGAGCGCGCAGCTCGACGGCAAGGGCGGCGTCTACTGCGAGGACGTGGACATCGCCGTGGCCGTGCCCGCCGATTTCGCGGAGCCGCGCGGCGTGAGGCCGTGGGCGATCGACCCGAGCCTGGCCGAGCGCCTCTGGACCAAGAGCGAAGAGTGGACGGGCGTGCCGTTCACCGTGTGACGCTGCGAAACAGCTGCCGCGCGCGCGCCGTGCTCTCTCCAGGTCGCGGCGAGTAGAGCGTGACGCGGAGCCCGTGCCCGTCGGGCTCCGAGTGCGCGAGCGTGACGTGCTCGAACTCGATCAAGCCCGCGTCCGGGTGGTTGATGGCCTTCACCCCTTCAGCCCGCTCGACCACGTCGTGCTCGCCCCAGAAGCGCGCGAACTCCGGGCTGATGCTCGCCAGCGCCGCCACGAGCGCGTCGAACTCCGTCCGATCGGCGGCGCGCGCGGCCTCGAGGCGAAAGCGAGCGACGGCTCCCCGCGCGTCGCTCTCCCAGCCCGGCATGCGAGCGCGCCTCTCGGGGTCCGTGAACATCAACCGCAGCCCGTTGCGCTCCTCGGCGGGGATCAGCCCGAAGTCACCGTAGAGGATCGACGACGCCGTGTTCCAGGCGAGCACGTCCCACCGCATCGTCGAGACGAGCGCGGGAAAAGGGTGCGCGTCGATCACGCGCTGGAGGGCGCCGCTCACCACCGCGGGAGCGATCACCGGCTGCGCCGGCGGCCGCCCGTGCGCCAGCGCGAAGAGGTGCGCTCGCTCCGTCGGCGTCAGGCGCAGCGCCCGCGCGAGGCGCTCGAGCAGCGGCTCCGACACATGGATGTCCCGCCCCTGCTCGAGCCAGGTGTACCAGCTGACGCCGACGTCCGCGAGGCGAGCGACCTCTTCGCGACGCAGCCCCGGCGTGCGACGGCGGCCGCCGGCCGGGAGGCCCAGATCCGCCGGAAGCACGCGCGCGCGGCGGCTGCGGAGGAACTGCGCGAGCTCGGCGCGCGGCGCCGTGCGGGTCGTATCGATCACGAAGAGCAGTTTACTCGGTCGAGCTGCACTCGGGCGCATCGTTGAGCGCGCCCGAGAAGCGAGGCCCCTGGAAGCGCACGAGATCGAGGTCGACGAGATCGAGCCGGCCCAGCGACAGATCGAGCGGGCCCACCGAGACGCCGGCCTCCGCCTGGGCGTAGGCACGCACGCCGCCGTCGATCCGCGCGTCGTAGCTGCAATAAGGCGCGGCCGCCTCCGCCTGCGCGCGCGCGTACGCCTCGACACCGAGGTTGGGCCCGAGGACACCATAGAGGCGCGCGCGAAGCTCCGCTCCGGCGCTCACCTCGCACGACGCGGTGATCGCGCCGGGCGCCTGCACCGAGGCTGTCCCCGCCGCCTGGCACGAGGGCTCCCAGATCGTGCTCCACACCTCGTCTTTGTAGTCGACCCCCACCTCGAGCGCGGTGGTCGTGCGCGCCGTGGCCGTGAGCTCGGCCGCCGTGAAGGCCACATCCAGCGTGGCTTTGGCGCGCGGCAGCACCTCGGTGGTGACCACCACGGGCACCGGCCCCACCCAGAACGTCAGCGAGGGTAGCGGCACGCTCAACGCCCCTCCGCCGAGGGCGAGGAGGTCAATCGAGCACCGCCCCAGGGCCGTTCCCGCGCCGTGAAGACTGGCACTCACGTCGAGCCGCCCCGAGGCGACGACCCGGAGCCGCTGGAGCTCCGGTATCGGGTTCAAGCCCCCTCGAGAGCCAATCTTCACGTCGATATCGAGGACGGGCGTGAGCACCGCCGTGGCGTCGAGATCGAGCGCGCCGTCCGCGCCGACTCCGCACGAGGCGGGGAGCCCAGCGTGGACGAGATCGAGCAGCCGGATCGGGCCGCCGGCCGCGATCTTCAAGGCCTCGGC
>FSTQ01000028.1_pt1 | contig 10343 bp, 7 predicted proteins | sample 1637281 | NCBI WGS metagenome assembly FSTQ01 (sample SAMEA3914818, study PRJEB12502) | metagenome | biome: forest; material: soil | place: Canada | collected 2010-06-26 | depth 0.1 m
GCCTCCGAGGTCGGCCGCGTCGAGGCCATCCACCTCATCGTCGACGGCAGCGTCCGGACCAGCCGGGGCGGCGCTCCGATCGGCCTCTTCGGGCCGCGCGACACGGTCGGCGTGCTCGGCCTCCTCTCCCGCGCCGACTCGGGGGTCGAGGCCATCACCGTCACCGCGACGCGGAGCCTGGAGATCGGCGCCGACGCGCTGCTCGATCTCTTCGAGGATCACTTCACCATCCTCCAGCACGTGCTCCGCGGCGTGGCGTCGCTGGTGCTCGACAAGCGCCGGCAGATCCTGCTCGCGGGCGCCCCGGAGCCCGGCGAGGACGCGTCGCCCATCCCGGCGCGACCGCTCGATTTCGTCGAGCGCATCTTCTTCCTGCGGCGCGCGATGCCGCCCGGCTTCACCAGCGTCGCCGCGCTCGCGGGGATCGCCCGCCGCGCGACCGAGATCCGCCTCGATCCGGGCACGCTCCTCTGGAGTCAAGGCGATCCCGCCGACGCCGTCGTCATCCCGGTGCGCGGCTCGATCGACTGCGTCGTCGACGGCGGAGCCCACCGCTTCCGCTTCGGTCCAGGCGTGTTCGTCGCCTCGAGCGAGGCATTGGCCGGCGCGCCCCACTGGTACGAGGCGCGCACCGACTCCCCGCTGCTCGCCCTCCGCGTCTCCATCGAAGATCTCATCGACGTCTTCGATGACCACTTCGAGCTGGCGATGGAGATGCTGGCCTTGATGGCGCGCGACCTGCTCGAGGTCGAGGCCAAGCCGGCTGACGAGCCGGGGTGATGCGCTAGGCGCTCGCCGCTTCGTCGGCCGCCGGCTCTGCCGCCACGCCGGCCTTGGCCAGCGCCTCTTTGTCGGCGGCGTCGGCGTCACGCGTCTTGTTCTGGAACTTGCGGCCGATCGACCACACCAGCGCGATCCACACGACGATGAGCACCATGTTCACCATCGCGAAGTTCTTGGTGCCGAAGGAGAGCCTCGTCCCCACCGCGACCACGACCGCGGACATCACGTCACCGCTGCGCACGAACACCGTGTCGATCGCCGCTTTGGCGTTGTACTTCGACTCGCGCGAGAGCGGCAGATACAGCATCTGCTGCGAGGTGTTCTGGAGCGAGTAGTCGACGCTGTTCTCGGCGATCTTCGCGGCCTTCACCAGGGCGAGCAGGGGGAAGAACGCCATCGTGGTGTAGCCGCCGAAGGCGATCACCGGCATCGCCATCAGCGCCACGCGCAGGCCGACGAGCTTGATGATGCGCGACACGAAGAAGAGCTGGAGCACCGCGCCGATGACGTTGACCCAGAGGAAGTAGTTGGCCTTGAAGACGCCGATGATCTGCTCGACGTCGAGCCCGTGGGCCGTCCCCTCCGCGACTTGCCGCGTGGCGCCCTCGATCAGCGTCCGATCGAGGACGTACTCCCCGGTCGAGTTGACCCAGTTGAGGATCAACGCGAGGAAGGCGATGAGGAGCAGGTAGCGGTCGCGCAGGATGAGCGTGAACCCGCCCGTCCCGCCGACGGGCTTCCCCGGCGCCTTCTCTTTCACCTCGCGCGTCGCCCGCGCCGACTCGCGCGCGTCGATGATCCGGATCAGCCCCACGCTGAGGAGGATCACCCCGCCGGCCGCCAGCATCATCGCGTACGGGCCGAGCGGGACGTAGAGCGCCCCCGCGATCTTGGCGCCGAACATCGCCCCGAACGAGCTGCCCACGCCGACGATGGCGAAGAGCCGCTTGCCTTGCTCCGGCGTGTAGATGTCGTTGGCGAAGGACCAGAACTGCGCGATGACGGTGAGGCTGAAGCACCCGACCCAAAGGTAGAACGGCACACCGAGCGGCACGCCGATCCGGCCCAGAAAGAAGAAGAGGACCAGGTTCGAGACGAAGAACAGCGAGGTGATCGTCAGCAAGAGGAGCCGGCCATAGCGCTTGGCCAGCCACGCGTAGGCGCGCACCACGCCGACGAGGAGCACCGCTTGCCCGGCGGCCGCGTAGCTCTTGATCTCCGCGCCGTGCGCCACCTTGAGGATGAGCGGCTCGCGCACCGTCTTCAGCAGGTAGTAGGCCGTGAGCAGGAGGAACACGTCGAGCGTGAGGAGCAGGACCGTCGTCGCCTCGCCCGCGTGAACCTCGGTGAAGATGCGGAGCAGCCGCTCGACCACGCCGAGCTTCTCGGGGGTGGTGTTCGTGCTTTGGTTGTTGGCCGTCATGTGGTTGGGGCTTGTTTCACAGAGGCGCGACGCCCCGGGGGCCTTTCCTGGCGCGGAACACTCTGTCGGAGATCGGAGCTTTCGACTACTGTCAAATCCCTGCTCCGCGCTGCGACGACGACCGCTGTCAGGTCGGCATCTGCCTGCGGAGAAGCCACAGCACAAGTGAAGCTCTCTGCCCGTCGCGCCCTCCTCGCCTCAGCGCTCGTCGCGCTCTTCCCCTCCTCCGCCCTCGCGGATCCGCCGACGCCTCCCGCGCTCACGCCGCCTCCTGCCGCCGCGCCGGGTGCAGCGACGCCTGCTGCTCCTCCTCCTCCCGCGCCGTTCGTCGCTCCTCTCGGCGGCCCGCAGTCGCCGCCGCGCAGCTTGCCCGACTACGACGGCAGGCCGCCCGCGGCGTCGACCGTGGGCGACGCGCTCCTCTGGGTTCCGCGGGTGATCCTCTTCCCGGCGCACGTCGTCGCCGAGTACGTTCTCCGCCGGCCGCTCGGCTTCCTCGTCGTCTCCGCCGAGCAAGGCAAATGGGCCGAGGTCCTCAAGGACGTCTTCACGTTCGGCCCGCACAACAACATCGGCATCGTGCCGACTGCGCTGCTCGACTTCGGCTTCCGGCCCAGCGTCGGCGTCTACGCCTTCTACGACGACTTCCTCGCCAAGGACAACGCGCTCCGCGTCCACGCGGCCTTCGGCGGGACCGACTGGCTCCGCCTCACCGTCGCGGACCTGATCCCGGTGGGAAAGAACGGCTACATCAAGCTCCGCGGGGAGGCCGCGCGCAAGCCGGACTTCGTCTTCTACGGCATCGGCCCGCTCTCGCTCCGCTCGCTCCGCTCACGCTATGGAGCCGACTGGTTCGACGGCAGCGTCACCTTCCACGCGGCGCTCTCCTCCGGCCTCACCGCCGACGCGTACATGGGCGTGAAGACGATCTCGTTCTACGACAAGCGCGACGACGGCGATCGCAGCGTCGGCGCCAACGCGGCGATCGGCGCCTTCCCGGTGCCGACAGCGTACGAGGACGGCTACACGGGCCTCCGCAGCGGCGGGCGGCTCACCTTCGACACGCGCCGCCCGCGCCCCGAGCCGGGCAGCGGCGTCCGCATCGAGGGCGTCGGCGAGTTCGGCACCGACCTGCGCGCGCCCCAGGTCTCGAGCTGGGTCAAGTACGGCGGCACCCTCGGCGGGTTCCTCGACGTGACCGGGCACAACCACGTGCTCAGCCTCTCGGCCACCGCGCTCTTCGTCGATCCGGTGCAGGGCCAGGACATCCCCTTCACCGAGCTCGTCTCGCTCGGCGGCACCAACCAGATGAGCGGCTACTACCCGGGCCGCCTCCTCGGCCGGAGCGCCGCGGTCGCGACGCTGGAGTACCGCTACCCGATCTGGGCCTTCCTCGACGGCGCGGCCCAGATCGCCGTCGGCAACGCCTTCGACGAGCACCTCTCGGGCTTCAAACCCGAGAACCTGCGCTTCTCGTTCGACTTCGGCATCCGCGCCGCGGGCGATCGCGATCACGCCTTCAGCGTCCTGGTCGGCTCGGGCACAGAGACGTTTGGCCAGGGAGGCCGCCTCAACGAGGCCAGGCTCCTGCTGGGAGCGTCGCGCACCTTCTGAGCGCGCGCCAATCGAGATGAAGACCATGAAGCACCACCTCTGGACGCACCCGGCAGCGCGCTTTGCCGCGGCCCTCGCGCTCGCCCTCGGCGCCTCCGCCTGCGCCGCGCAGCCCCGGCGCTTTCCGCTGCGCGAGCCCCTCTGGAAAGACACCGACCTCGCCTCGGTCCATCTCCCCTGCCGCGCCGATCCGACGCCCAAGGACCCTCACCACATCACCTGCACACCGAAAGAATACGTGTCCTCGTTCGCGTGGGACGCCGCGGACAACACCCTCTTTCGCCCGCTCTCCCGCGCGCTCGCCGTCGACCTGGGGGGCGAGGCCGCCAACGCCAACAGCCTCGACGAGGTCCCGGACTCGGCCTGGTTCACGAACCGCATTGGCATGCACCCGATGACGGTGGAGGAGTTCGCGCGCGGCGCCTGCGCGCCGGCGGTCATCCTCGAGCCCGACACCGCCGCCGAGGGCTCCTGGCTCATCGATCAAGGCAAGCCCAACGGGGCCTCGCCCGGCTTCCGCGTCCGCGTGCCCGGCAAGGGCAAGTTCATGTTCAAGACCGACTCGAAGGCGCAGCCCGAGCGGCCGAGCGCGGCCAGCGTCATCGGCGCCGCGACCTACCACGCCGCCGGCTTCTACACGTCCTGCGAGCAGATCATCTATGTGCACCCGTCGCTCCTCAAGCTCAAGCCGGGCCTCAAGTCCGCCGACAACTCCGGTATCGAGCGGCCCTTCGACGAAGCGGCGTTGAAGCACGTCCTCGATCAGACCAGCAAGCGCGGCGACCTCGTCCGCCTCCAGGCCTCGGCGTGGCTCCCCGGCCAGCTCCTCGGGCCGTTTCGCTACGCCGGCACCCGCAGCGACGACCCCAACGATATCCTCCCGCACCAGGATCGCCGGGATCTCCGCGGCGGTCGCCTCATCGCCGCGTGGCTCGACCACTTCGACGCCCGCGAGCAGAACAGCATGGATTCGTGGATCGCCGACGACCACGATCACGAGGAGTCCTCGCCGGGCTACGTGCGCCATTACTACCTCGACACCAGCGACACGCTCGGCAGCGAGTGGGACTGGGACGGCATCTCGCGCCGGCTCGGCCACTCGTACTTGCTCGATTTCCAGGACGTCGCCGTCGACCTGGTCACCCTGGGCGTCCTCCCGCGCCCGTGGTTCCGCCTCGAGCGCCAGAAGGGCGCCGAGCTCTTTGGCTACTTCGAAACTCGCGTCTTCGATCCGGCCCTCTGGAAGAACGAGTATCCCAACCCGACCTTCAGCCGCATGACCGAGCTCGACGGCGCCTGGGCGGCCCGCATCCTCGCCCGCATCACGCCGGAGATGGTGGCGACCCTGGCCAGGATGGGGAAGTTCTCCGACCCCTTCCACACCTCGTACCTCACCGAGGTTCTCCAGGGCCGGCTCGACAAGATCCTCGCCCGTTACCTCACGCGCCTGTCCCCCGTCACCGACCTTCGCCTCGACGGCGGGAGCCGCCTTTGCGGCGTCGATCTCGCGCGCCTCCGCGGCGTCGCCCCCGACGACAGGTTTCACTACCACGCCTCCCTCTCGATCGAGGGAGCTGCCCTGGGGCGGAGCGTGCCAGTCGCCCCGGGCAAAGGCTCCGAGGTCTGCGTCGATCTCCCCCACGTCGCCGCCGACGGCGGCTCGCTGGACGACGCCCCCGGTCGCTACGTGATCGTGCAGCTCACCAACGGAGTCGCGCCGGGCCCGCTCGCCGCGCACCTCTACGATCTCGGCCCGGCCCGCGGCTTCAAGCTCGCTGGCATAGAGCGCCTCTCGCCCTGACGCGCCTCTTCGCTCAGGGCCGTCTGGCCACCACGCCAAGCATCAAGGGCAGGTTCGGCACTCCATCGGGCGTGGTGAAGCGCCGCCCTTCGCGCTCCACCAGCGCTCGATTGAGCCGACACCCGTTGGCGTACGGGTACTCGCGCACCGTCACGATCGACAGCCCCGCTTCGATCATGGCCGTGAGCTGCTCGCCCACCGGGTGCTGATACGAGTGCGCCTGGTGCGGGTTGACGTACGCCGCGCCCGCGTCGGCTTCGCTCGTCGCGTGACCTGAAGGAGAGAGCGCTCCAGCCGAGGCGCCAACGTAGTCGCTCACCGGCTCGCTGAACACGTGGCCTTCGGCGAAATAGGGATCCTTGAGGTGCAGGGCGTCGTCGAAGCTCCAGGCGAGCGGGTGGAAATCCATCACCACGAGGCGCCCGCCCGGCGCGAGGACCGCAGCGATACCGCGAAAGAGCCGGGCGATGTCAGCGATCCAGATCAGCGCGCCGTAGCTCATGAAGACCACGTCGAAGCTGCCGGGCTCGGCGCGCTCGAGGAAGGACTGCGCGTCGCTCTGGACGAAGGTCGCGGGCACGCTCGCCTCGGTGGAGAGGCGCGCGGCGAAGGTGATGGCCTCGTCGCTGAGATCGACGCCGGTGACGATCGCGCCGAGGCCCGCGAGCGAGAGCGAGTCCTGCCCCGCGTTGCAGAGCAGGTGGAGGAGGCGCTGGCCGCGCACGTCGCCGGCGAGCGCGATCTCCTCGGGGAACAGCGTCGATCCGCCGCCGCGGAGGAACGCGGCCTGATCGCGCTTGTGGCGGTTGTGAGCCTGCGTCGCCAGGTTCCAGCTTCGTCGCGTCTCGTCGAGGAGGTCATCGCTCATGGGCCGCCGAGGGTGCCGGGAACAGGCCACCGAGGCAAGCGCGACGGAGCTATCGCCGGGCCTTCGAAAGAAAACGGGAACCATTGCCTCGCGCTGGACACTCAACTCCACGCGCTGATTGATGTTTTCGTCATCAACGCTCTTTTCCACCGAGGCAGAAACGAGGAGGTCAGTATGGCAGGCGTGGACGTAGGACCGTCGGGCGGGAACAAGCGGGCGACGAACAGCGACATCAACATGGTCCCGTTCATCGATCTCCTCTTCGTCACCGTGGCATTTCTTCTCATCACCGCAGTCTGGGTGACCAACTCGCGGATCTCGGCCGACGCCCAGGTCCCCGGCAAAGACAGCTGCGGCGTGGACTGCACCACCGTCACCGAGAAGGTGCTCCACCTCAGCATTGGAGAGAACGACTTCGCCCTGGCCTGGAAGCAGGCAGGTACGGTGCTGAGCGAGGTCCGCGTCCCCAAGAGCCAGATCACGGACGGGGACGGCGAGGGCCAGACGGTGCGTTACCCCGAGCTCGCCAAGATGATCCAGACCGAGTGGGGGCAGCGCGGCGGCCACATGGATCCCTCGGACCGCAAGGTGGATCAGGTCATCCTCCACACCGACAACAAGACTCCTTTCAAGGAGCTCGTCGCGGTGCTCGACGCCGTCAACTCCGCCAAGCGCGATCTGCGCACCTCCGACGGCAAGACGTCGAAGATGCCCGCCTTCAACGCGACGTTTGCTGTGCGGTAGACGGGGTGATCGCGGCGACGCGCTCCCAGCCGAGGAAGCCTCGGCGCGTCGTCACCGTGACCGTCTGGCCTTGCGACAGCTCGTCATAGAGGCTGTCACCAATCTTGATCTCGATCGTCTGCTCGCCCTCGTGCCAGGAGTCGAGCTTGACGTGATTCGTTGAGTTCTTCCCGGTCGTGCGGCGCAGGCTCCTCACCTGCGTCACGTGAGCGCTGGGCGCGGATCGGTCGAGGAGGCCATTCAAGGTCACCAGGAGATCCGCGCCGCCGAGCGGGAGGCCGAGCGCGAGGAAGATGGTGCTGAGCAGAAAATCGCGCAGCGACACGGCTCGGCCGCGCAGGGTGATGAAGAGGATCGGGAGCAGGACGACCCAGAGCGCGAGCCCGCCGAGCATGGCTGTCGCGTAAAGGTCGGATCCGAGAGGCTCCCAGAGCCAGTCGACCAGATAGAAGAGCGGCCAGCTCAGGAAGGTGCCAAGGACAGCGAGCGTCGGAATCCAGCCGACCCTGGAGCGATGATGCCCTCGGCCCTGGAGCGGGGGAATCCCCTCCGCCGTGGCCGCGAGCGTGTCGAGCACCGTGGAGATGCTCTCCGGCGCGACGGTGGCCTCGTTCGTCAGCGCGATCTCGGCGCCGAGGAAGCCCGCGTCGTCGAGCGTGAGCGACGTGCAGCCGAGCGTGAGGCACGCGACGACACCCGCGCGCGTGCCGCGATCGACCAAGGCGGCGAGCACGAGGGCGTCGGGCGCCTCGGACTCGAGGTAGACGCGATCGTCGAAGGCGGGATCGCCGGTCTGAGTCTCGCGGTTGATCCGCAGCCACTTACCAAGGCGATCGACCCTGGTCTCGAAGCGGAGGGTGAGCGGCGCGGGGCTCTCGATGCGAGCTTGCGTCCCATCTCGAAAAGGACCACCGATTGGCGCAGGTAAGGGGCCAATCACCGGCGGCTGCGTGAGCGGGCCAGCCAGTGTGGTAAAGCGCACTCGCGGAGGCGTACCCTTTCCAGGCGGGAGCCACGCGGCATAAAGGGGCCGCCCTTCGCGCTCGAGGACGATGGTTTCGCTGTTGATCAAGGCACCGAGCGTGCGCGCTGACTCGAGGAACGACTCCTGCGAAGGGGGCGCGCTCGCTGCCTGTGGAAGGGTGGCCATCCTCTCCAGCGTAGAGCAGGCCAGAGAAGACATGGTAGCGCCGCGAAGCGCTTCCATCCCTGATACCCTGCCGCCATGACGATCTCTTTCCTCGAGAGCGCGCACATGGCGTGGGCTCCCAGTCGCGCCTCCGCAGGCGCGGCCGGCTCCGGTGATCCCGATCTCGACATCGCGGTGTTCGTGCTCTTCTGCGCGGTCTCCGTCGTCGTCGTCTTCGGGCTGACGCTGCTCTTGCTGCGTCGTTTCCTCTTCATCTGCAGGCCGAACGAGATCCTCGTCTTCAGCGGCCGCAGCCACCGCCTCGCGGACGGGACCACGAGCGGATACAAGATCCTCCACGGCGGGCGCGCGCTCCGGATGCCGTTCCTCGAGAGCATCAGCCGCATGGACATGCGCCTCTTCCCCGTCGAGGTCTCGGTCCACAACGCCTACTCGCGCGGCGGGATCCCGCTCAGCGTCCACGCCATCGCCAACGTCAAGATCTCCAGCAACGACGTCGGCGTGCGCAACGCGGTGGAGCGCTTCCTCGGCGCGACGCAGGCCTCGATCGCCACGGCGGCGCAGCAGACGCTGGAGGGCGTGCTCCGCGAGGTCGTCTCGCAGCTGACGCCCGAAGAGGTCAACGAGGACCGGCTCAAGTTCGCCCACACCCTCGTGGAGAACGCGCGCGACGATCTCGACAAGCTCGGGCTCGAGCTCGACGTGCTCAAGGTGCAGCACGTGTCCGACGAGCAGCAGTACCTCGTCAACCTCGGCCGCGGGCAGATCGCCACCATCCTCCGCGACGCGGCCAACGCCGAGAACCAGGCCAACCAGGCCGTGGCCGAGGCCCACGCCGACCAGCGAAGGCGCGCCGAGATGGCGCAGAAGCGGGCCGAGACGGTGATCTTGCAGGCGCGCAACGGCTACCGCGGCTCGGTCGCCAAGCTCGAGGCCGAGGCCAAGCAGGTCGAGAACGAGGCCGCCGTCGCCGCCGAGACCGAGCGCGCCCTCGCCGAGCAGGAGCTCCAGTCGCTCCGCTCCGAGATGGAGAAGCTCCGCCTCCACTGCGACGTGATCCTCCCGGCCGAGGCCAAGCGCAAAGCCATGGAGCTCAAGGCGCGCGGGGACGCCGCGCCGACGATGGAGAACGGCAAGGCCGTCGCCGAGGCGCTCCGCCTCGTCGCCCAGGAGTGGACCAACGCCGGCCCCATCGCCCGCGAGGTCTACGTGCTCCAGCAGCTCCGCAACCTGGTCACTGCCGCCGCCGCGCGCGTGGCTCGCGCCGAGGTGGAGACGCTACAAATCGTCGCGGGCGATCAGGTCTCGGCCTACAGCGCCGTCGTCGCCATGCACCCGGCCGCGGTGGCGCGGGTGCTCGAAGAGACAGGGCGGGCCATCGGGATCGACATCGCGGGCCTGCTCGCTCCGGCGCTTCGCATCGCAACCGTCACCGAGAAAGGGAGCGCGTCATGAGCGGCATCGTCACCGTCCTGTTCCTCACCGCGCTCGTCGTGGTCGGATTCGTCGCTTACACGCTGAAGAACCTGCTCCTCGTCAGCTCGCCCAACGAAGTGCTCATCCTCTCCGGGGGAACGCACCGCGTCGGCGAGAAAATTGTGGGCTACCGAGCGATCCGGGGAGGTAGGGCAGTACGTATCCCTCTCCTCGAGAGCGTCGACCGCATGGACCTGTCCAACATCCCCATCGAAATCCTGGTCAAGGGGGCCTATTCGAAGGGGGGTATTCCGCTCAACATCCAGGGGATTGCTCACGTGAAGCTCCCCGGGGAGGAGCCGCGGCTCTCCAACGCCGTCGAGCGCTTCCTCGGCCGCAGCCGCAGCGAAATCCTCGGTGTCGCCCGCGAGACGCTCGAAGGCAACGTGCGCGGCGTGCTCGCGCAGCTCACGCCGGAGCAGGTCAATCAGGACAAGGCGGCCTTCGCCGACAAGCTCCTCGACGAGGCCGAGCACGATCTCCA
>FSTQ01000333.1_pt1 | contig 10323 bp, 6 predicted proteins | sample 1637281 | NCBI WGS metagenome assembly FSTQ01 (sample SAMEA3914818, study PRJEB12502) | metagenome | biome: forest; material: soil | place: Canada | collected 2010-06-26 | depth 0.1 m
CTGCGCGCTCCAGCCAACCATCTCCCTTTCCCCCAAATTTGGGGGAAAGGGCCGGGGATAGGGGGCGTAGCCACCACGATCGCAGCCCGAACCGGAAGGGACGAGTTGTTCGAGGATCGCGGTCGCTGATTTAGTGCGACGGCGGCAACGAGCGCAAAAGCTCTCGCCCGGATCACTCCCGCGGAGTCTCCAGCGTCGCCAGGCGCGCGACCGCCTGCACGAGCCGATCCGCCACCACGGGCTTGGCCACGTGGATGCGAAACCCAGCGCGGTAAACGCGCTTCACGTCCTCTGCGCCGGCGTACGCCGTCAGCGCCACGGCCGACATGCTCCGCTTCTGCTTGGCGAGCAGCACTGTCGCTCGGCGCAGGAGGGAATAGCCGTCCTCGCCGGGCATGGCGATGTCGGAGACGAGCACGTCGAAGGGCCTCCGCTCCAGCACGCCCAGGGCCTCGACGGCCGAGGCCACGACAGCCACCTTGGCGCCTCGGTCTTCGAGGATGCTCGCCACCAGATCGCGGACGTCGGGATCGTCGTCGACCACCAGCACCTGGACGCCCGTGAGCGTCGCCGCGCGCGGGGGATCCGGGGGATCGGCGGCGGAGAGCAGCGAGGCCTCCTCGGCCGCAGAGGCGGGCTGGACGGGGAGGCTCACGGTGAAGGTCGCGCCCCGGCCGACCCCCTCGCTCTCGGCGGTGGCCGAGCCCCCGTGCATCTCGACCAGGTGCTTGACGAGCGCGAGGCCGAGGCCGAGGCCGCGGTGCTGGCGAGTCGAGGTCGGGTCCGCCATGCGAAAGCGCTCGAAGACGTGCGGTAAGAACTCGGTCGAGATGCCCTGTCCGGTGTCCTCGACGCGGATGTGGAGCTGCCCTTGCCGGCGCGCGACCTCGACCGAGATCCGGCCCGCCGAGGGCGTGAATTTGACGGCGTTGAAGAGCAGGTTCCACAGGATCTGCTGGAACCGGTCGGGATCGGCGCGGACGATGCCGAGATCGGGGGCGAGCGCGGCGTCGAGGAGGAGGCCTTTGGCCTGCACGGCCGGCGTCATCAGCTCGAGCGTGGCGCGGGCCAGGGCGGCGGGATCGATCGGCCGCACGTCGAGCCGGAGCTTGCCGGAGATCACGCTGCTGACGTCGAAGATGTCCTCGATCAACCGCGCCTGAGCGAGGGAGTTGCGCTCGATCGCTTCGAGGGCGCGGGCGGTGGTCGCCGCGTCCAGCTCGCGTGTCCGCAGCACCGAAGTCCAGCCGAGGATGGCTGTGAGCGGGGTGCGGAGCTCGTGGCTGAGGGCGCTCAGGAACTCGTCCTTGGCGCGGTCGGCGGCGCCCGCCTCGTGCTCGGCGCGCTGCGCGAGCACGGCGGTGCGCTCGGCCTCGAGGCGCGCGGCTTGCTGCGCTTCTTGCTGGCGGTGCAGGGACTCGTGGGCGGCCGCGATGGCGACGCCGATACCGATGAAGAGGAGGATCGCCAGCGTGTCCGTGGGGTGAGCGACGCTGATCACACCGACAGGATCAGTCCAGAGGATCAGCAGGAAACAGGCGCTCAGGAGCGTGGAGAGGAGGCCGGGCCAGAAGCCGCCGTACCAGGCGCTCAGCAGGATGGCCGGAAAGAAGATGAGGAACTGGAAGCGAAAGCCCACGACCGAGCCCATCGGGGCGCGCGCCAGACAGGCAATCCCCACGGCGAGCAGAGCTACGCCGAAGCGCGCGAGCGGCGGCGGGTGGACGGATGGCTGCTTGATCATGGGCGCTCGGATCATGTGCACTGCACGGCTCGGCCGGCAGGCTCCAGGGAAGGATCTCCCGTTCCTGCCGGTGCCTGGCCGCAGGGTGGAGTCTACCGCTGGACGTGGATCCTGGAAGCTGCGGGTGCCTCGATCTACGCGAGGAATACAGGGAGCGAGAGAGCGACCTCCGCCCTTACCGCCAGGCTCTGGCCTTCTTCATCAGGCGTCGAAAGTTGGAGCGATCCATCCCCGAGAGCCGCGCCGCCTCGCTGATGTTGCCGCCGACGCGCTTCAAGAGCTGCTCCACGTAGGCGCGATCAAAGGCGCTCACCACGCGGTCCTTGATCTCGGCATAGCCACCCTCGGTGAGCTCTTCTCCGCCGAAGTGCGAGGGCGTGTCGTCGTCGCGATCGTCGGCGCTCCCCTCCTCGGTCGCGGGCAGATCCGCGGGCACGATGGCCTCGCCGCGCGCCATCACCACGGCGTGCTCGATCGTGGCCTCGAGCTCGCGCACGTTGCCGGGCCAGGGGTTTTGCCGGAGGAGGCGCAGCGCCTCGGCGCTGATCCGCTTGATGTCGCGGCCGGCGTGGGGGCCATACTTCTGGAGGAAGTGATAGGCGAGGAGCGGTATGTCCTCTTTCCTTCGCCGCAGCGGCGGGAGGTGGATGGTGAAGACACTGAGTCTGTAATAGAGGTCTTCGCGAAAGAGGCCGGCCTTGACGCGGTCGCGCAGATCGACGCCCGCGGCGGCGAGGAGGCGCACGTCGATCGGGCGCGCGGTCTGCTCGCCGGCGCGCTCCACGACGCGATCGGTGAGGGCCCGCAAGAGGCCGAGCTGGGCCGAGAGGGGTAAGGCGCCGAGGTCGTCGAGGAAGAGCGTGCCGCGAGAGGCGAGCTCGAAGAGGCCGGGCTTGTCGGCGGCGCCCGCGAAGGCGCCGGGGACGCTGCCGAAGAGCTCCATCGCGAGGAGGGCCTCGGGGACGGCGCCGCAGTCGAGGGCGCGGAAGGGGCGGCCTTCGCGGGTCGAGTGATCGTGGATGGTGCGGGCGACGAGCTCTTTGCCGGTGCCGCGCTCGCCGAGGATGAGCACGGTCGACGAGGTCGGGGCGACGCCGCGGGCGAGGCGATAGACCTCCTGCATTCGCTTCGAGGGGCCGACGAGCTCGCCGAAGCGCTCGTGGCGCTCGACGCGGCGCTCGAGGGCGCGGACGCGGCCGAGGAGGGCGCGGTGCTCGGCGGCTCGCTCGATCACCCGGGCGAGCGCGTCGGGATCGAGGAAGGGCTTGGTGACGACGTCGTAGGCGCCGGCCTCCGCGACGAGGAGCGCGCCCTCGGCGTCCTCGGCGTCGATCATCATCACGATCTCGATCTCGGGGTGGCGCGACCGCACGCGGGCGAGGACGTCGGCGCCGCTCATCGCGGGCATGCGCAGATCGAGCAAGAGCACGTCGACAGCGCGCGTCTCGAGCAAGGCGAGGGCGGCCCTGCCGTCCTCCGCGGTGTCGACGGTGAAGCCCTTGGCCACGAGGAGGCGCGGGGCGCTCCGCCGCGTCGAGGCTTCGTCGTCGACGAGGAGGATCCGCGCCCTTGGAGCCTTGGCGCGAGCGCCGCCGGGGCGGGGCGGCTCGGTCGAGCCGCTCATGGATCCTGGCGCCCTCGATCCTGCGCGTCGCGCAGGCCGTGATCGCTGGGCGCGGGCGGCGCTGCCGGCGCGGGGTAGTAGGAGTCGACGACGCCGGCGCCGTTCATCGAGCCGAGCGAGGGCGTGTAGATGTAGCCCTGCTGCTGGAAGACGCAGACGCGGTGGCCGCCCTCGCGCTTGGCCTGGGCGAGCGCGGAGTCCGCGCCGCGGAGGAGCGCGTCCTTGCTGCGCACGTCGCGCGACGGGTAGAGCGCGACGCCGATGGAGACGGCGAGGGGCCGCGGGTCGTCGGGCGAGCGCGGCGCGAGGTTGGACTCGCGCCAGATGCGCTCGGCCACGAGGACGGAGCCGGCGAAGTGGGTGCCCGGGAGCACGACCAGGAGCTCGTCGCCGCCGTAGCGCGCGACCACGTCGACCTCGCGCACGCAGCGGCGGATGGCCTCGGCGACGCGGAGGATCGTCGCGTCCCCGGCGGCGCGGCCGTGGCGCTCGTTGACGTCGCGGAGCTGGTCGATGTCGATGAGCAGGCAGGCGAAGGGCTCGTGATAGCGCTCGGCGCGCTGGACCTCCTCGGTCAGGCGGGCGTTGAGGTAGCGGTAGTTGCGGAGGCCGGTGAGCTCGTCGTGGCTGCTGATGCGCTCGAAGCGCGCCCGCTGCTCCACGAGCTGATCGTGGAGGCGCTTGATCCGGAGCATGCCGTCGACGCGGGTGAGCAGCTCCGTCTCTTCGTAGGGCTTGGCGACGTAGTCGTCGGCGCCGATGCGCAGGCCTTCGATGCGGCTCGTGGTGTCGGGGCGGACGGTGACGAGGATGACGGGGAGGAAGCCGTCGAGCGTCATCCCCTTGAGCACGCGGCACGCTTCGAGGCCCGAGAGGCGAGGCATGATCACGTCGAGCAGGACGAGATCGACGCCGCCCTGCGCGACGCGATCGACCGCGGCTTGCCCGTCCTCGACCGCTTCGACGAGGTGGCCGGCGGCGCGGAGGAGGCCGGCGAGCAGCTCGCGCGCGGCGCTGTCGTCGTCGGCGACGACGATGCGCGCGGGCGGCGAGGGCGCGGCGTCACCGGCCGGGCGAAGCTCGGCGCCGCTCACGGTGGCTCGCGTGCTGTCGCTCGGGGACACGCGCGAATCCTCTCTTCACGAGCGCCGAAGCGCAACGGGTTAACGCACCGGCGCGAGGTCGATGGAGAAGATGACATCGACGCCTTCGCGACCGACACGATGCGCCGCGGAGGCGCCGAGCTTAAGGCAACCGCAGGCGTTGCGGTACTCGGTGAGACCGCGCAGCGCGAGGACCGCTCCGGTACCGAGATCGACGTCGGTGCGAACGCCGCTGCGCATCACACCGATCCAGGGAATCATGGCTTCGACGTTGCCAGTCCAGCCGGAGGCGGCGAGATACGCGAGCTCGCCTGCCGCCGCGGGCGAGCGCAGATCGGCGATGGCCCGCGCCTCGCGCGCGCCTCGGCCTGTCTGCCCGGCGAGGCCGAGCGCGAGCGTGGGCCCGTCCTCGGGGCCGAAGCGAGCGCGGCCGATCAGCGCCGAGCCGGGCGAGCGCGACGCGGGCACGGCGGCGACCTCGAGCGAGGCGCTGACGAGCGGCGCCGACGCGGCGAGCCGGCCGGCGACGAGCGCGGAGGCGCCGGCAGCGCGGAGCGCCGCGCCGCCGCGGGCCTCGAGGCGCAGCGACGGGCCGTCGGCGCGCCCGAACGAGGTGGTGATCCCCGCGGCGGCGAGGCCGAGGCCGGGCGGCGCGGTGAGCGAGAGCGGCGTGAAGAAGGCCCCGCGCTGCGCCGAGGCCGAGGCGGCGACGGCGAGCGACGGCGCGACGCGGTGCTGCCACGGAGCCTCGCCGGCGCCGCGCGCGAAGTCGCGACGGAGCGGTAAATCAAGCTCGATCCGCGCGCCCACGGTCGCGTCGCGCGAGGGCGAGATCGGCGAGTTGGGCGCGTCGCCGGCCACCTCGGCCCGCGCCCCCGCAGAAGCGACGAGCGTGAACGGGCCGGGGCGCGCGGCGAGCTCCGCCTCGATCGCCGCGCGCCCGATCGGCAGCGCGGCGCCGGGGATCGCGTTGCCGAGCAGCAGCCCGTCGAGGCCGGCGCTCCACGTGCCCAGGGATCCGATCGATCCGCTCGCCGCGAAGCGCGCTGACGGGCCGGCGACGACGGGCCCCTGCCCTCGCCCGGCGCGCGCGATCACGCCGGCCGTGAAGTCGCTGAGGGCGGGGCCGCTCGCGGCGCGGAGCGTCGCCTCGAGGGCCGCGTGATCGAAGGGGCGCGCCGCGGCGTCGAGATCGATCGTGCCCGACCGCGCGCGCGCGCCGCGGATGGCGTCGGCCTCCCACGCGAGCGAGGCGCCGGGCTCCGCGAGCGCGCCGCGGGCGGCGATCAGCACGCGATCGCCGCCGATGTGATCGGCGACGACGCTCGTGGACGACGACGGCGTGGTCAGCCGCGCGCCGAGCTCGAAGCCGCCCTTCACGTAGCCCGCCGCGGTGAGATCGAAGGCGCGCGCCGCGCCGTCCGCCTCGCGAAAGGGGAGATGGACGCCCGATCCGAGGAGGAGGCCGTTGGCTCCGCGGATGGAAATCGAGGGAAAAAGAAGGCCGATCTGATCAGGCGGGCGCAGCCAGAAGTACGGCAGCCAGAGGACGGGGAGGCCGAAGAGCAAAAGGCGCGGAGAGCGCACGAAGAGATCGCCCCCGGCCTCGATCCGCGCGCCGCTGAAGGCGATCGCCGCCGGGGGATCCGGGCAGGGGCAGAGCGCGAGGCGCCCCGTCCCGTCGAAGGAGACGGCGCCCGGCGTGATCCCGACGCGCAGCTCGTCGCTGGTGAGGTGATAACGGCCGAGGCGAACGTCGACGCCCTCGCGGAGCACGACGACACCGCGCGCGGGATCGGCGTCGAGGGCGCCCGCGCGAAAGGTGAGCGGTGCGCCCCCGAAGGCGGGCAGGGCCTCGGTCGACGCGGCGCGCGCGGCCGGCTCGTCGGCCTGCGCGGCTCGGGCGATCGTTGCAGCAGCAACGATCGCGCCGACCCCGATCGATCGCGGCGTCACGCGGAGCGCGGGCTCTCAGTCGTCGGTCGTCGCGGCGCTCGGCTCGAGGCGCTTGGTCTCGCTCGCGCGCGCGGCGGCGTCGGGCGACGGCGTGGCCGCGGCGCCCGCGGGGCGCGGGAGGTCGACCTGGATCACGATCCCGCGCGGGGTGTCGAGGACGCGGTAGGTGGGCTCCACGGCCTCGCGCAGCTCGATCACCAGATCGGCGCCGCCGTTCTGCTCGACCAGCTCGACGCGATCGACGGGCGTGCGAAAGAAGCCGGTGGGCAGCGGGAGGAGCGTGTTGTTGCCGGAGGCCGCGACGCCGGCGAGGCTGTAAACCGCGCGCCCCTGCGCCTTGTGCTCGGTGACGGCGACCTTGCGGCTGACCTCGACGGAGATGCGCGTGCTGCCGTCTTCGAGCAGGCGAAACGCAGGGTAGGTGGCGATCGGTGTGTTGGGCGCGATCGTCGCGGCGGACCGCTTGGCCTTGCGCGGGGCGCGCGAGGCCGGCTTGCCTGCGGCCTTGGGGCGGGGCGCCGCTGCGGGGCTCTTGCTCGCCGGTGGGGTCGCCGCGGGCGCCGGCGGAGCTGCTCCCTCGGCGCGAGCCGCCGCGGGGGAGAGGAGCAACGCCGAGGCCAGCACCGCGTGGGAAAGCGAGGGACACCGCATGCGGGCATTACACCACGCGCGCGCGCCCCGGACCAGAACGGGGCGCGTTCGCGACGCTCAGTCGAGCGGGCGCTCGACGGTCTCGCGGATCTGATCGACGGCGGCCGACAGCGCCTGCTGGGCGCGATCGAGCGCGGCGCGATCCTCGCCCCAGCGCGCGCGCACCTTGGCGAGGCGGGCGGACTCGCGGGCGAGCTCGCTCGTCAGCCGCGTGACCTCGAACCGCTCGGCGTCGCGCTCGTCGGTCCGCGTCGTCAGCTCGCCGTCGATGGCGCCGGCGCGGGCCTCGGTCTCGGCGAGCTTGTCGCGCGTCTCCTGGAGCTGCTGCGTCGCGACGCCGAGATCGGACCCGTGCCGATCGCGCTCCTCGGTCCGCTCGGCGAGCTCGAGCACCAGGGCCGCGCGCTGCGCTTCGTTGGTCGCGAGCTCGCCTCGCGCCTCGTCGAGCTGCTTTTGCAGGGCGCGATGCTTGGCGGTGAGCTCCTCGAGCTCGGTCTCGAAGTCGTCGCGCTCCCGGGTGCGCTTCGCCAGCGCGCGCATGAAGCCGTCGCGCTCGTCGGTGCGCTCCTCGAGCTCGGCCGCGACCGAGGCCTTCTCCTTGGTGCGCGCCTCGAGATCCGCGCGCAGGAGGTCGCGCTCGCGGCCCGCGGCGGCGAGCTCCTGCGCGAGCGCGTCGCGCTCCTGGGTGCGCTCGTCGAGCTGCTTCTGCTTGCGGTCGCGCTCCTGGGTGCGCGTGGCGAGGTGCGTCGTCAGATCGTCGCGCTCGCTGGTGCGCGTGCCGAGCTGCATCTCCAGCTCTTCGCGCTCCTTGGTGCGCGTGGCGAGCTGCTTCTCCAGGTCGTCGCGCTCGCTGCTGCGGGTCGCGAGCTGCGCCGTCACCTCGTCGCGCTCGCCCGTGCGCGCCGCCAGCGCCTTCTCCAGATCGTTGCGCTCGATGGTGCGCGCCGCGAGATCCCGCGCCGTGTTGCCGAGCGTCGCCAGGGTCGACTGGAGGTCGCCGCTGCGGACGGCGAGCTCGCCCTCGAGGAAGGTCGCGCGCGCCCCGCTCTGGGCGAGGCTCTCGCGGATGGTGTCGATCTCGCCCGCGCGCGCCGTGAGCTGCGACTCCAGCGCGGCCTTGCTCGCGAGCCACGCCGCCTCTTTCTCGGCGGCCTCGCGGTGGTGCTTCTGCTCGAGGGAGGCCTGCGCCTCCGCGTGCTTCTTCTCCGCAGCAGCGGCCGCGTCGGCGTGCTTCTTCTCCAGCGCCGCCTGCTCCTCGGCGTGCTCGGCGTGGAGCGCGGCCTCGCGATGCTGGAGGCGCGCGGCGGCCTCGGTCGACGCGAGCTCGGTCGCCTTCACGTGGGCGGCCGCGGCGTCGGCGAGGGCGCGCGCCTTCTCGGCGGCGGCCTCGGCGAGCGACGCGGCGAGCCTGGCCTTCTCCGCTTCGAGCGTGTCGGCGATCGCCCCGGCGTGGAGCTCGCGCTCGGCCTCGACGGCGGCCTCGATCTGGCGCTGGGCCTCGGACTCGGCCGCCGCGACGGCCTGGCTGCGCTCCTCGGCCGAGTCACGCAGCGCCTGCGTGTGCGCCGACTCCGCCGCCGCGAGGGCCTGCCGCGCGGCCGAGGCCTCGCCCTCGCGCGTCGCGAGCTGCGCCTGCACCTTCTCGACCCGCGCCTTGAAGTCGTCGGCGCGCTTGGCCGCGAGCTCCTTGTCGGCGCGGAGCGAGGCGAGCTGCACGTCGAGGTCGTCCTTGGCGCGCTCGAGCTCGAGGAGCTTGTCGGCCTGATCGGCCTTCTCGCGCTCCAGCGCGAGCTCCTTGTCGGAGCGCTCGAGCAGCTCCTTGTCCTTGCGCGAGAGCTGATCGCGCAGCGCGAGGATCTCTTTGTCCTTCTTGTTGAGGCCCTCGCGCAGATCGAGGAACTCGCGGCTGGAGACCGCGCCGGGCTTCGCCGCAGCCCCGCTCGCGGGCGCGCGGCGGAGCTCGTCGACCTCGCGGCGCAGGCGCGCGACCTCGGCCGTGGCCTCGCGCGCGGACGAGAGCTCGCCCTCGAGCCTCCCGGCGTTGGCCTGCGCCGACGCCGACTCCTTCGAGACCTTGACGACCTCGTCCTTCATGCGCGAGAGCTCGGCGCGGAGGCGCTCGATCTCGGCAGGATCCGCCGCAGGTCGCGCCGGAGCGGCGGGCTTCGCGGCGCTCGGCACGGGGGGCGGAGGCGGCACCGAAGGCGCAGGCGGCGGCGCGCTCCTCGGCGCCGGATGCTGCGAGGAGCGGAAGCCACCCGGGAGCGGCTTCACCACCGTGCGCTCCTCTTCGTCCTCCACCATCAGGTTGTGAAATGCGCCGCCCACGAAGTCGTCGATCTCCGTGTCGACAGCGGACGGAGCCGGCGGAGGAGGCGGGGGCGGAGGAGGAGGAGGCGCCAGCACAGCCGGGATCGACACCGGCGGCGCCGCGGAGACGGGCGCCGCGTCGAACGCCATCACCTCCGGCTCGTCCGGAGCGACCTCCTCGAGCACGTCGAGCTCTTCCACCACGATGGCGCCCGAGTCGGGCGCCGACGCCTCGAGCTGCACGAAGACGCGGATGTGCTGGAGCAGCTCGCCGAAGGCGATGGGCTTGTGAACGTAGTCCTCGGCCCGCGTGCGCAGCTTGCGGTGCTGCTCGAACGTCTCCTCGCTCGACTCGCTCGACATGATCACGAGCGGCACGTCCTTGAGCAGCGGGTCCTTCTTCAGCTTGTTGCAGACCGAGAAGCCGTTCATCCGCGGCAGCTCGATCGAGAGAAGGATGAGGTCGGGACGATCCGCCGAGGCCACCTGCAAGCCGACGTTTCCGTCGTCGACGACCTGGACAGTGCAGCCCAGGCGCCCGAGCTCGACGCGGAGCTCGCCGGCGAACGACGAATCGCTTTCAAAAACCAGGACTTTTGTCATGTTGGCGAAGGGGGCCCGGGCGCTTTGGAGAGGAAGGCCGACAACGATATCGGCCCGGTCAAAGCAGTGTCAAACACGAGCGCGCCGTTGACGGCACCCGCGCCCAGCATCGTACCCAAGACCACCTCGGTCGGGCCAAAACCTCGGGGAACACGGCGCTTGATGGCTGCGATTTCGCGCCGTCTCGAGCCGCGGCCTCGCTCAGAAGGTGCCTTCGAGGCCGATCGACGACGGCGCCACGACGAGGCGCGCTGACGCGCTAGGCAAAGACGGACGGCGCGCGCTCGAGCTCGGCCCCGCCGCGCGCCGATCGAGGGCGAACAGGGTGACGC
>FSTQ01000562.1_pt1 | contig 10307 bp, 7 predicted proteins | sample 1637281 | NCBI WGS metagenome assembly FSTQ01 (sample SAMEA3914818, study PRJEB12502) | metagenome | biome: forest; material: soil | place: Canada | collected 2010-06-26 | depth 0.1 m
CAGCGTCTTCAAGACCGCGCTCGGCGTCGACCTGCACGAGCTCTTCCCGTCCGGCCGTTTTCCGCAGCTCCCCTTCGCGGAGTCGATGGAGAAGTACGGTAACGACAAGCCCGATCTGCGCTTCGGGATCGAGCACACCGATCTCACCGACCTGATCATCGAGCACAAGGGCGGCGGCGTGCCCTTCTGGGCCGAGCTCGCCGACAAGTACGCGAGCGGGGCGCTGCGGCGCGAGGTGCCGGCGGAGATCATCAAGGCGCTGGTGATCCCGGCGAGCGCCAACCTCTCGCGCCCGCAGGCCGAGGAGCTCGAGAAGGGGCTCAAGGAGATCAAGGGCTTCAAGGGCCTCGCCCGCGCCAAGGTCGCCGACGACGGGACGTGGACCCAGTCGCCGCTCTCGAAGTCGATCACGCCCGAGGCCCGCGCGGCGATCAACGAGAAGCTCGGCGCCAAGCCCGGCGACATCCTCTGCTTCCAGTTCGGTCGCGCCTCCGTGGTCCACACGGTGATGGCCAAGCTCCGCGTCGACATCGCCAAGAAGATCGGCCTCATCCCGGAGTTCGGCCACGGCGGGAAATGGAACCTGCTCTGGGTCGTGAACCCGCCGCTCTTCGAGTACGACGAAGAGTCGAAGACCTGGGCCGCGGCGCACCACGCCTTCACGCGCCCGGTCGACGAGCACCTCCCGCTGCTCGAGACCGACCCGGCCCGCGTCAACTGCTACCGCTACGACCTCGTGCTCAACGGCTTCGAGATCGGCGGCGGATCGATCCGCCTCCACGATCCCGAGGTGCAGAGCCGGGTCTTCAAGACCCTCGGCATCGACGCCAAGGACGCCCACGAGAAGTTCGGCTTCCTCCTCGACGCGCTCCGCTCCGGCGCTCCGCCCCACGGCGGCATCGCCGTCGGGATGGATCGGCTGACGATGCTGCTCACGGGGGCGCCGACGCTGCGCGACGTCATCCCCTTCCCCAAGACCAACCAGGGCACCGATCAGCTCACGGGCGCGCCCGTCGTCGTCGATCCGCCGCAGCTCGCCGAGCTCCACGTCAAGACGACGCTGATCGCTCCTTCGTGAAGCGGCGCGTCCTCGCCGCGGCGCTCGCGCTCGTCACCGCCGCCGTCGCCGCCGCCGCCGCGGGTGGATGCGACGGCGGGCTGGTCCACAGCTTCATCGCGTACCCCTACAACGCGACGCTGGGCTGCCTTTCGGCCGCGGCGGCGGTGGACGTCATCGACGGGCCGGATCCGGGGAGCTGCCCCGAGGTGCAGTGCTGGGTCAAGCCCAGCGGCGAGATCTTCGTCAGCGACAAGGCCTGTGACGCGCCCCTCGACTTCACCAAGAACGCGTCAGGCCCCTGCAAGCAGGCCCTGGAAGCCTATAAAAATCGGGTGATGTGCGATGACGCGGCCCAGGATGGCGGCTCGTGAACCCCCGATTGCGTCCTCGCCGCGGCGAGGGCACGGTCCCCTCCCCGCCGATGATTTTCCCACGCGTGTCGATTGATTCAGCAATGTCGCCCCTTCTGGTAGCGTAGCGCTCGCGTTCTTAACGGACATGGTTTCCCCGGCCCGCGTCCTCGTCGTTGACGACAGCCCGACCATCCTCAAGGTGGTCAGCGCGATCCTCGCGCGCCATGGCTATGAGCCATCGGTCGCGCGCGACGGTCTCGCTGGCATCGAGATGATCAAGCGGGGGCCGAAGTTCGACCTCGTGCTGCTCGACTTCGTGATGCCGCGCATGAACGGCTACCAGTTCTGCCGCGAGCTGCGGTCGACGCCGGCGCACCGCGCCCTGCCCGTGGTGCTGATGAGCGCCAAGGGCGACAAGATCCGCGGCCAGTTCGTCCAGCAGACGGGCGCGGTCGACGCCATCACCAAGCCCTTCGACGCCCGCGCCCTCGTCGCCGTGATCGAGGGCGCCCTCGCCAAGACGGCCGAGGGCCGCGCCCGCCCGGTCCCCGACGGCGCCAAGATGCCCGACGAGGACACCATCGCCGACAGCATCCGGCCGAGCGTGGGCCCGCGCCAGCACCGGATGAAGCTGACGATCGAGGTCGCGCAGCAGATCGCCAACGCCGTCGCGCCCGCGGTGCTCGCGCTCGGGCCCTCCGACCGCGAGGTCGAGTCGACGATCATCGCCACCGTGGCCCGCGCCATCTCGAGCGAGGTGGTCAACGCGCTGGCGACGACGCTCCGCGATTTCGAGAGCGCCGAGGGCGTCTCGAAGGAGGTCATGGGCGGCGACATCGCGGCCATCCCGCTCGCCGAGATCCTCCAGGTCCTGCAGATGCAGCGGCAGACCGGCGTGCTCCGCATCAGCAACGCGCGCTCCGCCGTGACGATCTCGCTCCGCCAGGGCCTGGTGGATTTCGTGCAGTCGCGCGGCGCCGCGGAGGAGTTTCGCCTCGGCCGCTACTTCGTGGAGAAGGGGCTCGTCACGCGCGAGAACCTCGATCAGCTCATCCTCTCGCGCGGCGTCGGCGGCCCGCTCCTCGGCGACGTGCTCGTCGACTCCGGCAAGGTCAACCGCGAGGAGCTCAACGAGGCCCTCGCGCGGCAGTCGAGCGAGCTCATCTACGAGGTCCTCCGCTGGCCCTATGGCCGCTTCTCCTTCACGCGCGAGCCCTTCCGCCCCGAGGCCGAGGCCGCCAGGCTCGGGCTCGGCGTCTCCGGCCTGGTGCTCGAGGGCTTCCGTCGCGTCGACGAGTGGCGGCTGATGGAGGGGACGATCAACTTCGATCAGGTCATCGTCATCGATCAGTTCGCGCTCGACTCGCTCGACCCGAGCAAGCTCACGCGGATCGACAAGCTGGTGATCGGCGCCGTCGACGGCGCGCGCACCGTCAACGAGATCATCAAGGAGAGCGCGGTCGGCTCCTTCGACGCGATCAAGGCCGTCTACCAGTTCATGCAATCGCGCGTGCTCCGGCCTCGCGCCGCATGAGCTCGCTCCGCGCAGACGCGCCACGTGAAGGCGCGGCGCCGCTGGTCGATCGCGGCGGCGTCCTCCTCTCGTACCAGGACGACGACGACCACACCGCGCTGGTCTTCATCCCCGCCAGCGTGGCCACGCGCATCACCGCGCTCACCTGCGTGATCGACGTGCCCGGCGCCAAGCCTCCGGCGCGCGGCCTCGCGCTCGCCGACGGCGAGGTCATCACCGTGCTCGAGATCGGCAAGCCCGCCGGGGCGAGCCCGGCCTCGGCGCCGCCGCACCCCGACACGGAGCACGCGGTGCCGGGCTCCGATCGCGCGGTGCTCTGCGTGATCGGGAGCGTGCGCGTCGCGCTCACCGGCGGCACCGTCGTGGCCACGGGCACCTTCGACCTCTTGCCCGACGGCACCGGCGTCGTCTGGCGCGGCGAGCCCGTGCCGGCGCTCGACGTGCGCGCGCTCTACGCCCGCGCCGAGACCGCGATCTGGGCCGACCGCGCCGTGTCCTCGCGCCCGAGCGCCCCGCCCTCGGGCCGCAGCTCCACTCCCTCGCAGATCCCCGCGCGGGCGAGGCCCTCGGCGCCTCCCCGCCCCAACGACAGCAACGGAGATCCCTCATGACCACACCCCGGCGGCGGCGATGGATGGATGTGCTGCGACGAACGGCCAGCGCCGTGGGCGAAGGCGGCTCGCCCGCGACCTCGACGCTCGGCCTCGACGACGCGGCGCTCTGGAGCGCCGAGGAGCAGGCGGTGCGATCGATCGAGGAGTCGAGCACCCGCGCCGAGCGCCTCGCCGCCGCGGTGGCTCGCCAGCGCGGCTCGATCGACGGCGCGGCCGAGCGCGCCAACCTCGTCGCCGCGCGCGCCGAGGGCCTCGCCGCCGGCGCCGCCCGCGTCGCCGAGTCCTTCGAGCGCCTCGGCGTCGTCGCGCTCAACGCCGGCCTCGAGGGCGCGCGCATGTCCGAGCCGCAGGGCCGCGCCCTCCTGCTCCTCTCCGAGGAGATCCGCACCAACGTCCGCCGCGGCGCCGACGCCGCCGAGCAGCTCGCCCGCGTCGTCGCCGAGATCACCGGCGAGTCGCTCGAGGTGCGCCGTCAGCTCGAGCGCTCGCGCACCGAGGTGAGCGACATCGGGCAAGAGGCCGCGCACCTCCAGGCCGCCGCCAAGCAGGCCACCAAATCGATCGAGGACCTCGGCGCCCGCCTCCGCCGCGCCACCGGCGTCGACCCCGAGGTCGCCCGCGCCGTCGCCGCCGCCACCGAGCACGCGCGCGGCCTGATGACGGCCCTGTCGACCCTCACCACCGCCGCCCGCGAGGCCCCGGTGGTGAGCGCCCTCAAGCCGGTGATTCGCCCGCTCGTGCGCCTCCTGCGCGAGATCGAGGGCGACGAGGGCGAGAAGAGCGAAGGCGCCAAGTAGCCTCCGCTCTCGTTACTGCCACTCTCCGTTGTCCATGGTCAACGGAGCGCTACTGGCGTTGACGCGCCTCGAACTCCCGCCGCACCTCGGCGCGCAGGTCCGCGTTGGCGAGCAGATCCGCCGTCGTCAGCGCCATCGCCTTCGCCGCGACGAGCATGCCCTCCGCCCCGCGCTCGCTCCCCGCGCACACCTGGAACGAGCGCTGGTGGCAGGTCGTCTCACCTCGAGCGCAGATGGCGACCCACGGGTGAATCGAGGGGACCGCGTGCGACACGTCGCCCATGTCGGTGGAGCCGGAGCCGATCCAGGGATCGTCCTCCAGCGGCTGGCGCCCCAGCGCCTCCATGTGCGCGCCGAAGCGCCGCGCCATCGCCATGTTGTTGACGAGATCCTTGTAGCTCTCGCCCACCGTGAGCGTGACCTTCACGCCCGCCGCCATCGCCGCGCCGCGGGCGCAGCGCTCGACGATCGCCTGCACCCGCGCGAGCTCCACGAGGTCGAGGGCGCGCACCGAGAACTCGGCGACGGCGAGCTCGGGGATGATGTTCACCGCCTGCCCGCCATTGATCACGTAGCCGTGCACGCGCACCCCATCGCGGAAGTGGACGCGCTGCGAGTCGATGAGGTGGAACGTCTGCAGGCAGGCCGTGAGCGCGCTCGTCCCGTCCCACGGCGCCAGCGCCGCGTGCGAGGGCGTGCCCTCGAAGCGCACCTCGATCCGCACCATCGCCAGGGCGAAGTGCGCGAGCAGATCGCGATCGAGCGGGTGGAACATCATCGCCGCGTCGACGCCTTCGAAGGCGCCCGCCTCGAGCAGACGGATCTTCCCGCCGCCGCCCTCTTCGGCCGGCGTCCCCACCAGATCGACCGTGCCGACGAGCGCCTCTTTCTGCTGCGCCAGCCCGAGGAACGCCCCGAGCGCGCCCGCGGCGATGAGGTTGTGTCCGCACGCGTGGCCGATCTCCGGGAGCGCGTCGTACTCCGCGAGGATGGCGATCCGCGGGCCCGCGCCGCTGCCGACGCGCGCGCGGAAGGCCGTCGGCAGGCCGCCGAGGTTGCGCTCGACGGGGACGCCGGCGCGCTCCACGGCCTCGGCGATCCACGCCACCGCCTGGTGCTCTTCGTAGCGAAGCTCGGGGCTCTGGTGGATCCTGGCGGAGACCTCGCGGAGGACGGGCGCGAGGCGATCGATATCGGCGGGGATGCGGGATACGTCGAGGGCCATGCTCGGCAAGATAGCGCGATCGGGACGGCGAGGATGCGGCGCTGTGGAGCTGCCCTGCCGTGGCGGGAGGGGGCGATTGCGACTAGACCGGCTCGCTCGCGCGTCGCCTCGACACGTGCTCTCGGAGATCACCGCGTGCCCTTTGAACAAGCCTTCTCGAGCTTCCTCCGCCGCCGCGTCGACCCCGCCCTCGAGCGCCTCATCCGCTTCGGCGTGCAGCTCGAGATCCGCGATCCCGTCCGCTGGTCGCTCGCCGCGCACCGCCGGGACGCTCTCCGGCTGACCACGGCGGAGTTCGCCCCGCGCGCGCGCCTCCTCGGCGAGCTCGTCGCCGATCGCGACGCCGAGGCCGTCACGCGCTACGACGCCCTCATCGGCGAGGCCGTCGATCACATGCGCGGCCTCCGTCCCAGCGACGGCGGCGCGGTCACCGCGGTCTTCGACGCCATCGATCGGCGGCTCTACCGGAACGCTCCAGAGCTCCTCGACGACCCGGCGTTCCCGGCGGACGAGCGCTCGCGCGGGCTCGACGGCCTCCACCGCCTCAACGAGCTGCTCGGCAACTACGAGGCCTTCCTCAAGGTGCTGATGCCGCTGATCGAGATCGCCGAGCAGCGCCGGCGCCGCCCGGTGCGCATCCACGATCTCGCGGCGGGGCACGCGGGGTTCGCCGTCTTTCTCAAGCAGCGCCTCGGCGAGCGCGTCGCGGTCGAGGCGAGCGACATCAAGGAGGAGTACCTCGACCTCGGCCGCGCCCGCGCCCGCGAGCTCGGGGTCGACGTCGGCTTCTTCGTCGAGGACGCGCTGGCGATCGACGGCCCGCGCCGCCGCGGGGTCGACATCCTCCTCTGCACGCAGTCGCTCCACCACTTCCCGCCGGGCGTGGTCGCGCGGATGATCGGGGAGGCCGCGCGCGCCGCGACCACGGGCGTGCTCTTCGCCGACGCCGAGCGGAGCTGGCTCTTCTATGCAGCCGTCGGGGCGATCGCCGCCGTCCACGGCCGCTCGTGGGTCCTCGCCCACGATGGGATGGTCTCGCTGCGACGCATGTTCTACGAGGAGGAGCTGGGCCTGCTGGCGACCCTCGCCCCGAGCGTGCCAGTCAAGGCGCGCGTCGAGACTGGCACTTTCCTCCCGGCGCACTCCTACGTTCGCATCACCCACGCCGGCCACTACGAGATCTATCGCGAGACGACCGGCTGATAGTCGCGGATCTCGATCTGTCTCATTCTGTCTCATCCTGATTCAATGCGTCGCGAGCCGAAGCCGGCCTCGAGGCGGGCTTCGGCTCGATTCAAGCGAGAAATCCCGCCTGATTCGCCGGCGAGAGGCCCTTGGCGCGCTGCCTGCAATCCGCCCCTGCAACCCGGGGGAACACCCCGCTTGCAGGAGCCTTGTTCATGAGCATCCGCCGCGCTTCTTCCTCCATCTTTGCCCGCCTGTTCGCCGTCACCGTCGCTGTCCCCGCGATCCTCGCGGCGTGCGGCGGCAGCCCCAACGCGCCCTCGAGCACCGCCACCGCCACCGGCTCGGGAGGCGCGGGCGGCAGCGGAGGCGGTGGAACCGGAGGCCACAGCGATACCGGCGGAGGGCCGCCGACAGCGCACCTCGCGGTCGAGCGCTGGGGGGCGCGCGTCTGGGGTCAAATCCTCGGGCTCAGCCAGATTGATCGCACCCTCTGGTTCGGGACGCGCGCCACACCTGATCTCGACGGCGCCGAGGGGGTGGTCCACTCCGGCCTCGGGCGCCTCGATCTCGACACCGGCGAGGTGAAGATCTTCGACGCCGAGCTGCCTCAAGTCGACTACGACTTTGGAACGGGCCAGGGCAAAGGCGCGGTGTCGACCGCGGGCGTGGCCCGAGACGGCGCGCGCCGCATTGTGGTCGCGCAGACTGGCCTCCTCGTGATCGAGGACGACGGCAAGGTCACCGAGAAGCCCATCGCGGTGCCCGGCGGCGTCAACGCCTCTCCCACGGGGATCACGATCGATCGAAGCGGTGGGCGCGCGCGGATCTGGGCGGCGACGGATGCGGGCATCGTGCGGTTGCACGCGGACACCTTCGCGGTCGAGAAGGTCTATGGCCAGGCCGAGCTCGGCTCGACCAGCGTGGGCGCGATCGCGCTCGATCCCGCCGGGGGCGCGCTCTATGCCGCCGTGTTCGAGGAGGGCGGGCCCGGCTCGCACGTCGCGCGCATCGACGGTGACGCCGTGACCAGCCTGACGCCGGGCGAGCAGGGTACGCCGTCAGGCAGCGTGGGCGACATCGTCTGGAGCGCCTCGACGAAGGCCGCGGTGATCGCCCTCGCGAGCTGGGATCCCACCCGCGGCGGCGTGGCGACGTGGGACGGCGCCAAGGGAGCGACGCTGGCGCTCGAAGGCCAGCTCGGGCTCGCGGCGCGCGGCAAGGAAGAGGCCTTTGGCGCCGTCCACCTCGCCGTCGACGAGACAGACGGCCTGGTGATCGTCGGCGGCAACGTGAGGCCGATGGGCCCGGTTGGCATCCTCAGCGGCGGCGGGCTCGCCTGGATCGATCTCCAGACCAAGCGCGTCGCCGGGCTCTCGACGACGACCAGCTTCTTGCCCGGCGAGCATATCGCGGCAATTAGCTATGACGCCAAGACGCGCCGCACGTACATCTCGGCGCGGCAGCCTTGCAACGAGTACCAGCTCGCCAACGTCGGCCTGGTGGCCGTCTCGTTTCGCGCCGACGGTAAACCGCGCTTCGAGCGCCCCATCCTCTCGGGCGTGCGCTCGATGGCGGTCGTCGGCGACGACGTGTACCTCGGCCTGCGCGACGAGGGCCCGGGGCAAGCGTGCTTTGGCTTCGGCGTGCAGACGGGCCTGGTGCGGCTCGAGGCCAACCGCGCGGGGGAGATCCTCCCGTTGACGACCGCGGCAGGCGACGCCATCAGCCCCTTCGCGGGCCCGACCGCGATGGCCGCCGACGCCCAAGGCCGCTTCGCGATTGGCACCTTCCGCGATGGAACCTTCGTCGGCGCGCTCGCGGGCGGGGTCGCGTTCAACCAGGCCGGCGATCTCGACGTCTCGCTCTACGAGAACGACGTGGCCTGGGCGAGCGCGGACTCGGTGTGGATCGCCGGCCAGAGGATCCACGATCCGGTGGACCCGCCCAGCCTCGCCGATGTCGGGCCGCGCGGCGCCGCGCTCGTGCACATCGATCCCGCGAGCAAGCAGGTCACCGGCGAGCACTACGTGCGCGCGTCGAAGGACGCGGCCGACGTCGCGGGCCTGCCCTCGGACGAGGTCGCGGCGATCGCGCTCGGGAGCGACGGCGCCGCGTACCTGGCGTGCGCGACGGAGCGCATCGGCACGCACGTGAGCGATCGCCTCCTCGGCGATCCGTTCTCGCTCGGGGGTCAGGTGCGCGCGGGCGGCGTCGCCAGGATCGGCGCGGACGGCGCGCTCACCGTGCTGGCGACGAGCGAGGTCGCGCCGGATCCGCGCGGGATCGCGCTCGACGCGGCCGGCAAGCTCTGGGTGCTCGACGCGAGCAAGGGGCTGCTCGGCTTCGAGGGCGGCGCGTTCGTCGCGGCGAAGGCGCTCGAGGGCGTGCCCGCGGGCGCGTACCCGCACGGGCTCTGGCGCGGCGCGGATCAGGATCTCGCGGCCCTCTACGACAAGGGCGCGCTCGTCGCGCTCGGCGGCGCGTCGACGTTCGTGAGCGGCGTGGGGCACGCCTGGCGCGCGGCGCCGCGGGCCAAGGGCGTGCTCTTGATCGGCACCGACGAGGGCCTGGTCCGGGCGCGCCTCGACGACGCGGAGGCGACCGAGCGGGCGGTGGAGGCCGGCGCGCTGCCCACGTTCGCGCCTTGATTCTCGCGCGCGCGCTGTCCATCTCGATCGCCCGCGCCCGCGGCTCGGTGTAGATCACGCCGCGATGGCCCCTCGAAGCTTCGCGGCCCCTCTCCTCGTGACGCTCGCGCTCGCGGGCCTGGCCTGCAACATCCCCGAGCCGGATCGCAGCCTCCGCGGCGCGGCGTCCACCAGGCCCGCGGCGCCGCCCGAGTACACCGTGCCTGCCGGCGCGATCGACTCGAGCGCGCCCGCGCCTCCCGCCCCGCCGCCGCGCGCGGCCGCGCCGTTCGCGGCGACGCGCGTCTCGCTCGAAGACAAGGCCATGGGGACGCACATCGTCCTCGCCGCGTTCACCACGCCCGAGCTCGACGAGGTCATCCTCCGCCCCAAGCTCGAGAAGGCCCTCGCCGAGATCCGCAGGCTCGAGGCGCTGATGACGACGTGGCGCGACGACAGCGAGATCTCGCGCATCAACGCCGCCGCGGGCAAGGCCCCGGTGGTGGTCGGGGCCGAGACGCTCGCGGTGATCCAGAAGAGCCTCTGGATGAGCGAGCGCTCCGAGGGCGTCTTCGACATCTCCTTCGAGGCCATGCACGGCGTCTGGAAGTTCGATCAAGATCACGACGAGAAGATCCCCGCCAAGGCCGCCGTCGACAAGGCGCGCAAACTCATCGATTACCGTAAAATCAAGGTCGACAGCGCCAAGAGCAGCGTGCTCCTGGAGCAGGCCGGGATGCGGATGAGCCTCGGCGGGATCGCCAAGGGCTACGCCGTCGACGCCGCGGCGCGCGTGCTCGAAGAGGAGCGGCTGCCCTCGTACTTCGTGCAGGCGGGGGGCGATCTCTACGTGAAGGGGCGCAAGCCCGACGGCGCTCCGTGGCGCGTCGGCGTGCGCGATCCGCGCGG
>FSTQ01000503.1_pt1 | contig 10302 bp, 5 predicted proteins | sample 1637281 | NCBI WGS metagenome assembly FSTQ01 (sample SAMEA3914818, study PRJEB12502) | metagenome | biome: forest; material: soil | place: Canada | collected 2010-06-26 | depth 0.1 m
ACGTTGCCCTCCGAGCACGTCGTGGTTCCGCCGTAGCCCACGAAGTCGATCAACGTCGCCGCCGGAGGGCAGGCGTTCCCGTTGGCGATCGCCGCTGTCGAGTTGACGAACGCGATCTTGCCGGCTGCAGCCGCAAGGCTGAGCGGGTTGCTCGGCGTCGCGTCCGGCGTCGGCAAGCTCGCGAGGCCCAGGTTGCCTCCGAGCTGCACCAGGAAGTACCCGCCCGCCGGGATGGTCCCGCTGAGCAGCGCGGCGGACCACGAGGTGCCACCGGTGGAAGCGTACTGGAGTGACGTGCCAGCGAGGCTCACCGCGGTCGTCCCGCGGTTGTGGAGCTCGACGAAGTCGTTCTTGTACGTGGCGGCCGCGGCGCCGCCTCCGCTGTAGACCTGGCTCATCACCACCGAGCCTTCGCAGAGGTTCGGGCTCGTCGTGGTGAACCCGGTCGCCTGCGTGTACTGCGCCGCGAGGACGGTGCCGCTCGCGCTCGCCGCCGCCGCCGTGACGCGGATCTTGTAGCTCCGGTTCACGAGCAGGCCGGGCGCCGCCGTCAGCGTCGCCACGGTGTTGCCGCCCGACATCGTCGCTGCCGCCGTCGAGAACGCGATGCAGCTCGCGAAATTGTCGAGCGACACCTGGATCGAGCCGGAGCACGCGCCCGCGCCCGTCTGCCCGGTGAGCGTGGTCGGGTTCATCGCCAGCGTGAACGTCACGGCGATCGTCGATCCGGCCTGGGGCGCCGCGCCGTCGGCCGGCGAGGTGATGGCGATCGCCGGCACCGCCATGCAGGCTCCCGCGCCGTTGCACGCGGAGCCGCCGCCCTGGTTGCAGGCCGTCCCCGCGGGCAAGCTCGGGTGCGAGGGCACGCCGGCCGTGCAGACCTCGCTCGTGCACTGGTTGCCGTCGTCCGCCGGCACATCGGCGTTGTCGGCGACGCCGGCGACGTTGCCCGCGCCGTCGCACGCGTTCGCCTGGCAATCACCTGCCGTCTGCGTCGCGACGGGCGTACCGGCCGGCGCCGCGGGATTGGAGCACGCCCCGGTGCCCGCGTTGCAGGTGCCGGCGACGTGGCACTGATCGAGCGCCGCGCAGGTGACGGGGTTGGCACCGGAGCAGCTCCCGGCCTGGCACGTGTCCGTCTGTGTACAAGCGTTGCCGTCGTTGCACGCCGAGCCGTCGGCCAGGCTCGGGTTGGAGCAAGCCCCGGTAGCCGGGTTGCAAGTGCCGGCAGCGTGGCACTGATCCTGGGCGGCGCAGGCGACGGGGTTGGCACCGGAGCAGGCCCCAGCCTGGCACGTATCCGCCTGTGTACAGGCGTTGCCGTCGTTGCACGCCGACCCATCGGCGCGGTTCGGGTTGGAGCAAGCCCCGGTGGCCGGGTTGCAGGTGCCGGCAGAGTGGCACTGATCCTGAGCGGTGCAGGTCACGGGGCTTGCGCCGGAGCAGGTCCCGGCCTGGCACGTGTCCGCCTGTGTGCAGGCGTTGCCGTCGTCGCACGCCGAGCCGTTGACCAGGCTGGGGTTGGAGCAAGCCCCAGTAGCCGGGTTGCAGGTGCCCGCAGCGTGGCACTGATCCTGAGCGGCGCAGGTCACCGGGCTCGCGCCGGAGCAGCTCCCGGCCTGGCACGTGTCCGCCTGTGTACAGGCGTTGCCGTCGTTGCACGCCGAGCCATCGGCCTTGCTCGGGGTGGAGCAAACCCCGGTGGCCGGGTTGCATGTACCAGCAGAGTGGCACTGATCCTGGGCCGCGCAGGTGAGCGGCGCTCCGCTGGTGCAGGTGCCCGCCTGGCAGGTGTCGCCCACGGTGCAGGCGTCACCGTCGGTGCAGGACGCGCCGTTCGCCTTCGCCGGGTGGCTCGGCGCGCCGAGGGTGCACGCCTCGTCGGTGCAAGGGTTGCCGTCGTCGGCCGGCAGATCGGTGGCGTCGGCGACGTCGGCGACGTTGCCGCTTCCATCGCACGTCGCCTTGAGGCAGTTGCCCGTCGTCTGCGCGATCACGGGCGTGCCCGCCGCGGTGAAGGCGACGCCGCACTGCCCCGCCGTGCACGTGCGCGCCTTGCACTCGTCGTCCGATCCAGGGCAGTCCGACGGCGCGTTGCAGCCGACGCAGGCGCCCGCCGCGTCGCACACGAGGCCGGCGCCGCAGACCGCGCCCGCCGCCTTGTTCACGTTCGAGGGGACGCCGGCCGTGCACACGTCGTCGGTGCAAGCGTTGCTGTCGTCGGGGACGTCGGTGTTGTCGTTCGCGACGGTCGTCGCGCCGGCGCCGTCGCAGACTGCCTGCTTGCAGTCACCCGCCGTCTGCGTGGGGAGCGCGGTCCCCGCTGCGGCGAAGTCGATGCCGCATTGCCCCTGGGCGCAGGTGCGCGTCTGGCACGCCCCGTCCATCCCGGGGCAGTCCGTGGCGGCGAGGCAGGCGACGCAGGCGCCTTTGCCGTCGCACAGCGTGCCGCCCACCGAGCACACGCTGCCCGCGGCCGTCGGCTTGTTCACGGGGACGCCGTTCTCGCAGAGATCATCGGTGCAGGGGTTGCTGTCGTCGACGGGGCTGCACATCGACCCGCCGGTGCCGCTCGCGCTGGAGGACGCCGAGCTGGTGGCGCCGCCTGCGCCGCCGGTGCCGCTCGCGCTCGCGCTCGACGATGACGAGGCCGTCGCTCCGCCGGTGCCGCCGGTGCCGCTCGCGCTGGAGGACGCCGAGCTGGTGGCGCCGCCTGTGCCGCCGGTCCCGCTCGCGCTCGATGACGACGACGAGGCTGTCGCGCCGCCCGAGCCGCCGGCTCCACCAACGCCGGTGGACGACGTGGTCGAGGCGCCTCCGGTCCCGCCGGAGGATGACGCGGACGACGTCGTGGGCAGCCCCCCTGTCCCTCCAGCGCCGGAGATCTCGCTGCGGTCGACGGTCGTAATGAGCTCGCACCCGATCGAGCCGGCCCACAACCCGAGAAATAACACGCCAAGCGTGGCTGCTTTGCTCATGACGAACCCCTTGACGCTGGATCCCTCACTCCATGCAGGAGAGTCGAGCGTGCCCCGAAGCTACTCCGCTGTGAACGGGCACGGAAGACGGATCGTCGGATCCTGCCATGCACCGCGCCCGAGGACGCCTCCGTCCGGTCCTCGCGTCCTCCAGCGGCCCGCGCTGCCCCGGACGTCGCCCTTGACGGCGGTCCCTTGTGCTCCCTATCACCGCGGCTTCGAAAAGCGTCCCCCCGGGCGCGCTTCCGCTGCACAGGAGACCTCATGCCTTCGCTGTTCGACCCCATCCGCCTCGGCGCGGTCACCGCGCCCAATCGCATCCTGATGGCTCCGCTCACCCGCGCCCGCAGCACGCGCGATCACGTGCCGACAGCGCTCATGGTCGATTACTATACCCAGCGCGCGAGCGCGGGATTGATCATCACCGAGGCGACCGGGATCAGCCTCCAGGGCCTGGGGTGGCCCTTCGCTCCGGGCCTCTGGACCGCCGAGCAGGTCGAGGCGTGGAAGCCCGTCACCGCCTCGGTGCACGCGGCCGGCGGGCGGATCTTCGCTCAGCTCTGGCACATGGGGCGCCTGGTTCACCCGAGCTTCCCCGGCCGCGGCCAGCCGGTCTCGGCCTCGGCGACGACGGCTCCGGGCAAGGCCCACACCTACGAGGGCAAACAGCCTTACACCGAGGCGCGGCCGCTGCGCCTCGACGAGATTCCGGGGCTCCTCGAGGACTACCGCGTCGCCGCGCGCAACGCCGTCGCCGCGGGGTTCGACGGGGTGCAAATCCACGCCGCGAATGGGTATCTGATTGACCAGTTCCTCCGCGACAACTCCAACCTCCGGGACGATGCCTATGGCGGCCCGGTCGAGAATCGCATTCGCCTCCTCCGCGAGGTGACGCAGGCCGTGGCCGAGGCGGTGGGCGCGGATCGCACCGCCGTGCGCCTCTCGCCCAACGGGAACAGCCAGGGCGCCAACGACAGTGACCCCGAGGCCCTCTTCGGGCCCGCCGCGGCGGCCCTCTCCGAGATCGGGATCGCGTTCCTGGAGCTGCGCGAGCCGGCGTTCGACGGCACCTTCGGCAAGGCCGAGAGGCCGCCGGTCGCGCCGGTGATCCGCAAGGCCTTCGCCGGCCCGCTGGTCCTCAACTCCGACTACGACGCCGAGAAGGCCCAGGCCGCGCTCGACGCGGGCGCGGCGGACGCCATCACCTTTGGCCGCACCTTCCTCGCCAACCCCGATCTGCCGCGCCGCTTCGCGGAGAAGCTCCCGCTCAACAAGGACGATATGGCCACCTGGTACACCCAGGGAGCCCACGGCTACACCGACTATCCGTTCGCGGATCGCTGAGCTTCAGAGTCCACAGCTCGATGCGAAGAACCAGGATCGCGGCAGTCCTCGCGGTGGTCGCGATCCTCGTGCTCGCGCAGCAGCTCGGCGTCTTTCAGCGGCTCCGAGAGCCTGCCCGCGTGGCGCAGTCGCTCGTCGAGCTCGGCCCGTGGGGGTACGCGGCGTTCATCGTGGCTTACGCGGCCCTCCAGCCCTTCGGCGTCCCAGGCACGGTCTTCATCATGGCAGCGCCCTTGATCTGGCCATGGCCTGTGGCCTTCGCGCTCTCGATGGCCGGCACGATGGCGGCGAGCGTCGTGGGGTTCTCGTTCGCGCGCTTCATCGCGCGCGACTGGGTCTCGACGAGGATCCCGGCGCGGTTCCAGAAGTACGACGACGCGCTGGTCCGCCGGGCCTTCACCACGGTGTTCCTGCTCCGGCTCGTGTTCTGGATGCCTCCGCTGCTCCACGCCTTCTTCGGCGTCTCCAGGGTCCGGTTCTCGACGCACTTCTGGGGATCGCTCGCGGGGTACGCGCTCCCGCTCTTCCTCGTGAGCTTCTTCGGGCAAAAGCTCTTCGATATGATGAAGGCCACCCCTGCCGAGGTGTGGATCGGTATCGGCGCCTTCGCGGTGGTAGCAGCCTTTGGAGTATGGTGGTTCCGGCGGCGCGCCGCGCGCTCCGCGGGCGCGGGGAGCGAGGCTCGAGCCGCGCGCGAGTGAGTCGGACAGCGCTGCTCCTCGCGCGCGAGGGTTCAGAGCGCCTGCCAGAGCTCAGGCGTCGAGCGGAATCGACACGACGACCATGGGTATCTTCTCGCGCTCGAGGCGGGCCTGGAGGCGGACGGCGAGGTCGTCGCGGAGGAGGGGATCGACCGCCGAGGAGTCGAGCGAGGAGCGGAAGCCGATCACCACGCTCGGCGCGGGGCGGCCGCGCATCAGCTCGAGGACGAGGGCAGTCGCGGTCTCCAGCACGTCGGCGCCGCGCCGCATCGCGATCTCGACCGAGAGCCCGATCTCGCGCGCGTCGGCGGACACCCGCTCGAGGCGACTCCGACGCTCCTCCTCGAGCTCCTGGAGACGCGCCTCGCTCTGCACGGCCTCGGCGTCGAGCAGCGATACGCTGGCGAGGACGACGCCGGAGAGCCCGGAGGACATGCCGGCGAGCCAGCGCAGCGCCAGCCGCCCGAGCTCGGTTCGCTCGCCCAGCAGGAGGACCGCGATGGGAGCGTCCCGGGAAGGAGGCGAGGGGACATGCCCCCTCGACACCGCCTGTGCCGGCGGATCGAGCGGGGGAATCAGCCCCTCGGGCGCTCGCTGCAGCGCTTGATTCATGGCGCGGTAACGCCGCTGGATGGACAGCGCGAGGACGACGCCCCCCGCGATCAAGAGCAGGGTGAAGAGCGCCTCTGTCCACCAGGTGACGACGCTGCCCGCGAGGATGATCACGCAGAGCGCGAGCGCGAGCCCGTGCAAGGCCGCGTCGGCGCGCCAACCGGAGCCGGACCTCCGTCGATCGAGGGCGTGACGGAGCATGGCCCACTGGCTGATGGTGAAGGTCACGAAGACGCTGAGCACGAACACGGCCACCAGAGGCTCGAGCGCGCCGCGCGCGATCAGCGTCGCGGCGAAGGCGATGAGCGCGATCACCAGGATGCCTGGAGCCGGCGCGAGCCGACCGTTGAGGCGGGTCAGGCGTCGCGGCAGAAAGCGATCCGCCGCGAGCGCGCCGAGGATGCGCGGCCCGTCGACGAAGCCAGTCTGCGCCGCGACGATCAGCAGAGCCGCCTCCGAGAAGAGCGGGAGCGTGACCATCCAGAAATGCAATTCCGGCCGGGCCGCGCCGAGCCCGGCGAAGATACGCTCGAAGAGGACGGCGTTGAGCGTCTTGTCGGACTCGGGCCGAACGTCATAGAGGAGGTAGCCCAGGAGAATGGCGCTGATGAGCAGCGCCGGCACGCCCGCCAGCAAGACCATCGTGCGGCGCGCGGTGGGGATCTTGGGCTCGCGCAGGATTGGGACCCCGTTGGAGATCGACTCGAGGCCGGTGTAGATCGCGCCGCCCAGCGCGTACGCCCGCGCCATCGTGCCGAGCGCGCCCAGCGAGCCTTCCTGGGCCGCGAGCCCTCGCACCTCGCCTGGAACCGAGATCAGCACGCCGGGGAGAGCCTCCGCCCGATAGGCCAGCGCGAGGCCGAGCACGAGGAGGTGAGATCCGACGAAGGCCACGAGGATGGGCGCGAGGAGCGCGACAGACTCCTTGACCCCGCGCAGGTTCACCAGCGTGAGAAGGACGATGAGCAGGAGCGCGACAGGCATCCTGGCCGCGCGAAAGGTCGGCGGGAGCGCGTCGGCGGCCGCGTAGACGCAGGTGACGACGGAGACGCCGATGTTGAAGGCCGCGTCGAGCACCAGCGCGACGCCGGAGACCAGCGAGAGCCGCTCGCTCACGACGTGCTTGGCCGCGGTGTAGCCCCCGCCTCCGTGGGGGAACTGCGCCACCATCCGCGTGTAGGCGAGGGCGAGGAGGCCCAGCGTCACCAGCGTCGCCGCGCCCGAGACGAGCAGCACGGCGCGGACGCTGCCGCTGCGGCGGGCCAGCACGTCCGGTCCGTAGATGCAGGAGCCGAGGAGATCCCCGCCCATGGCGACCCAGGCGCTGACGGCGCCGACGGTGATGCGCTGAAAGAGGCGGGGATCGTGGACGTCTCTGTCCGTCCCGAAGAGCGCCTGTCGGATCGAGCGCAGGTTCATCGCCGCTGCGGTGGAGCGCTCGCGGGCGCGGCCCAGGCTGGCTGTCTGCAGCGCAGGAGTGGATACAGGGGCATGCGCTGGAGCAGGCAAAGCACATGCCCTGACGCCGCCAAGCGAGGAGGCGAGGAGAGGGGGAGTCGGCGGACACCCCCGCTGGGAGCTCGCTTAAGCGGTCACGCTCGCTCGCTGCGAGAGGAGCGTGAAGCCGATCATCTTGTAGAGCAGCCGCGCTCCCACGTTGCCATTCCACTCCTCGCCGTCCGGCCCCGGCGCGACCTCGCAGAGATCGAAGCCGACGATCTTCCGCCCGCTCTCCTGCACGTAGGCCACGAGCGCCGCGGCCTGCTGGAAGCCGAGGCCGCCCGGGACCGGCGTGCCGGTGTGCGGGCAGAGCGCGGGATCGAGGCCGTCGATGTCGAACGAGAGGTACACGTGCTCGGGCAGCTGCTCGACCACGGCGCGGACGATCTTGCCGAAGGGCTCGCCCTCGAAGCTGCGGCGCGCGAGCTCGTGGTCGAAGAGGGTGACGATGCGGCCGTCGGAGCTGCGGATGACGTCGTGCTCTTCCTCGGAGAAATCGCGGATCCCGATCTGCACGATGCGCGCGACGCCGGGCAGCCGGCGGGCCACGTTGAAGATGATCGAAGCGTGCGAGTCGGTGAAGCCCTCGTAGGCGTCGCGGAGATCGGCGTGGGCGTCGAGGTGGAGCACGCCGAGGCCGGGGCAGCGCTCGGCGTGCGCGGCGATCGCGCCGAACGGGGTCGAGTGATCGCCCCCGATCAGGCCGACGATCTTGCCCCGATCGAGCCAGGCGCGGGCGATGGCGCCGACGCGCTCGTTGAGCTTGCTCGAGAGCTCGTTGACGCGGGCGAGGCGCGCCTCGAGATCGGGATCGCCCGCGACCTCGCCGCCGGCGGCGATCACCGGCTCAGAGGCGGCGCAGGCCTCGGCGTTCCAGAGGACGATCTCCGGATCGACGGGGAGCAGCGCGATCCCGGCCTCGTACGGGCGCCCGGTCTGCGCGTCGAAGAGGTCGACTTGACGGCTGCCGTGGAGGATCGAGGAGGGGCCGCGGACCGTGCCGCGCCCGTACGAGGTCGTCGGCTCCCAGGGCACGGGGATGATCACGATCCGGGCGTCGTCGGGGCCATGAGGCAACCCGTAGATCCCGTCGCCGCGCGCCGGCGCGCCGGGATCGAAGGTGCGGCTCGAGGACGGGGAGGCGGCGGAGGCGCCGAGAGGTTCGAGGGGGCGGGTGGTCACGCGGCGAGAGTTGGCGGAAGCGCGCGCTCCGTCAACGGTCTCGTTGCCCGAACGCTGCCGCCGAGGCAATTGGCAGGCCACGACCTGGCGCGCGCTGGAGGCGCGATGCCAGGTTTCGCGCAAGGCCTGCGGACGAGGAGCGAACACCCTTTCGCGTGAGGATTCTCCGGTACGACATCCGGAAAATGCGCTAGGAACTGCCGTCGAGATTTGGACACCGGCGGCCCCCGAGGAGCGGTCCTCGGGCCCGTCGTTCGCGCCGAGGTCGTTCGCCCATGCTCCGCTACCGCGCTGATGTGAAGACCCTGATCTTCGTCGCCATCTATTTCGCTCTGGTGGCGGTTCAATGGGTCTACGCGCCCCACAACCTGGCGATCGCCATCCCCCTGCTCGTGCTCACCTGCTGGTTCTCGTTCTTCGGGGCGGTGGCCACGCACAACACCGTGCACAGCCCCGTCTTCAAGGCTCGCTGGATGAACCGGGCCTTCCAGGTGGCCTTGACGCTGACGTACGGCCACCCGGTGAGCGCCTATGTCCCCGGCCACAACCTCAGCCACCACAAGCACACCCAGTCGCGCCGCGACGTGATGCGGACGAGCAAGGCCCGTTATGGCTGGCACTTCCTCAACGGCCTTCTCTTCATGTCCAAGGTCGGCAAGGACATCTTCTTCGCCGACATGCGCTACTTCAAGGCCATGTACGGGCGCAATCGCCCCTGGTTCCGCCAGATGATCCTCGAGGCCGTGGTCTTCCTCGGCTCGATGGGCGTGCTCCTCGCGCTCGACTGGAAGAAGTTCCTGCTCTACGTGCTGATCCCGCACCAGTACGCCGCCTGGGGCATCATCACGATGAACCTGCTCCAGCACGACGGCTGCGACGAGAACAGCGAGTGGAACAGCTCGCGCAACTTCGTCGGCAAGGCGGTCAACTGGTTCGCGTACAACAACGGATACCACACCATCCATCACATCGAGCCCGGCCTGCACTGGAGCCTCCTCCCGGAGGAGCACGCCAAGCGCGTGGCGCCGTTCATTCACCCCAACCTCGATCAGAAGAACTTCCCGGCGTACCTCTTTCGCACCTTCTTCCTGCCGGGCGGCCGCGTGACGTACCTGGGCGAGCCGCTGGTGCTGCCGCCGGAAGGCCCGGACGAGGAGTGGATTCCCGCTCCGAGCGAGACGCCCTCGGATGTGTCTCTCGGCGCCATCGCCTGAGGAGCTTCATCCCGCGCCCCGCGCCGGCCTTTCCCGCCGCGGCGGAGGCCGCTAGAATCGCCGGACCATGAGCGACAGCAACGACATCTGTGCGCACTGCGGGGCGCCTCGCGCGGCGGGATACGGGGCTTGCAAGTTCTGCGGGACGGTGTTCGCGCGCGAGCAGCAGACCTCGACGCAGGAGAACGTGGTCCCGTGCCCGAAGTGCCGGACCGTGAACGAGTGGGGCGCGCAGAAGTGCGTGCAGTGCCAGACCTGGGTCGTCGTGCAGTGCGTCTTTTGCAGCAGCCTCTCGCCGCACCACTTGCCCGCGTGCCTGCGCTGCCACGAGGCCTTCGCGGGCGCGCCGGAGCGCTTCCAGCAGCGGCAGGCGCAGCAGCAAGGGCAGCAGCGGATGCAGGTGATGGGCACGGTCGGCAACGTGGCGGCCTCGTTCCTCGGCGCCGCGGCGGGCATGGCCGTCGGCGGGGCGTGGTCGGGGCACGGCTACCGCAACGAGGGGTATCGCCAGCACGGCTACCAGGGTCATCACCGCTCGTTCGACAACGACGGCTACGGGAGCCGCGACGACGGCGGCTTCTTCGGCTCGAGCAGCGGCGAGGGCTCCGGGCAGAGCAACTGGGACACCAGCACCACCGGCGGCAGCGGCGGCGGGCTGATGGACTCGCTCTTCGGCGGCGACAGCGGCGGCAACAGCTTCGGCGGCGACAGCGGCGGCGACAGCTTCGGCGGCGACAGCGGCGGCAACAGCTTCGGCGGCGACAGCGGCGG
>FSTQ01000259.1_pt1 | contig 10275 bp, 6 predicted proteins | sample 1637281 | NCBI WGS metagenome assembly FSTQ01 (sample SAMEA3914818, study PRJEB12502) | metagenome | biome: forest; material: soil | place: Canada | collected 2010-06-26 | depth 0.1 m
AAGTGGATGTTGCGGCCGACGTAGCGGACGAGCGCCGGGTCCTTGGCCGCGAAATGGTCGAGGATGCTCTCGAGGAGCTGGCCGTGATACCAGGCGTCGGGATCGATGCGCGAGAGCGCCTCGAGGATCTCCGGCGAGCAGTGGTCGGCGGCGACGGTGCCGACCATCGTGAAGAGGAAGCCCTGCGAGAGCGGCGGGCCGGTGCGGTCCTCGATCGGCGGCGGCACGAACGGGGTCGTGTCGAGGGGAGCGCTGCGCCGGAACGAGTGCATGCGTCATCTCACTGCACGGGGCAGTCGAGGTCAAGACGCACCGGGTAAAAGAGGCCGCCGAAAGTGAAGAGATCCAGTCCCGCAATAGCCCGGTTCCCCGCCGCTGCGCGCGGTTCACTCGGGCGCGCGGGCCTCGGGGGGCCGGCGGCCCGCGAAAGCGTCGTGGCGCCGTCACCCGCAGACGCGGTAGAAGGTGCCGCGAACCGCGGGCGCGGCGCGCTGGCACACGGCGCGCAATGCGCCTCGAAATGCTGACTCTGGAGGCCTCTTTCCCGTTGCGCTCATCCCCGCTCCCCCCTCTCGCCGATCGCCGCGCCGGGCCCCCCGATCACCCGGAGCGCGGGGGCGAGCTCGACGCGCTCGTCGCGCGGCACTTCGGCTTCTCGGGCCTCTACGGGTGGCAGCGGGAGGCGATCGAGGCGCTGCTCGGCGACCGCGGGCGGGTGCTCCTCGTGGCGCCGACCGGCGGCGGGAAGTCTCTCTGTTACCAGCTCCCCGCGCTGGCGCTGCCGGGGACGGCGCTGATCCTCTCGCCCCTGATCTCGCTGATGGAAGATCAGGTGCGCGCCCTCGAGGGGCACGGGATCGCCGCGACGTTCATCGCCTCGAGCCTGCCGCGGGAGGAGAACGCGCGGCGGCTCGCGGGGGTGCGGCGCGGGGCGTACCGCATCGTCTACGCGGCGCCGGAGCGGCTCTCGTTCGACGGGTTCCTCGACACGATGGAGGCCTGCCGCCTCTCGCTCGTGGCCGTGGACGAGGCCCACTGCATCGTGCAGTGGGGGCACGATTTCCGGCCGGATTACCTGCGCATCGGCGAGGCCATCCGCCGCCTGCGCCCGCCGCGCACCCTGGCCTGCACCGCCACGGCCACGCCCGAGGCGCGCGACGAGATCGTCCGGCGCCTCGGCTGGACCGATCGCGCGCCGACGGTGATCCTCCGCGGCTTCGCCCGGCCCAACCTCCACCTCACCGTGCGCGAGGTCTCGGGGCCGCGCGACGCGCAGATCGCCGCGGCGCGGGCGCTCGACGACGCGCTCGGCTCGCCGAAGCGGCCGGCGGGCGCGGGGATCATCTACGCCGCGACGCGCAAGGCGACCGAGCGCCTCGCCGAGGATCTGCGCGAGGCGGGCTGGGACGCCGCCGCCTACCACGCGGGGCTCGACGCCGAGGTCCGCACCGAGGTCTCGGCGCGCTTCGCCGCCCGCGAGATCCCGGTGGTGGTCGCCACCAACGCCTTCGGGATGGGCATCGATCGCCCCGACGTGCGCCTCGTCGTCCACGCGCAGCCGCCCTCGTCGATCGAGGCCTATTACCAGGAGGTCGGCCGCGCCGGTCGCGACGGCCAGCCGGCGGACGGGCTGCTCCTCATCGCCGGCGCCGACATCGCGCTGCGGAGGCGCATGGCCGAGCTCGGCAGCGACGGGAACCCCGCGAGCGAGGCCGAGACGGCGCGGGCCTGGGGCCTCTTTCGCGAGCTGCTCCGCTACGTCGACGCCGCCTCGTGCCGGCACGACTTCATCCTCCGCTACTTCGGCGACGAGGCCGAGTCGCTCGGCGGCTGCGGCCACTGCGACGTCTGCCTCGCCGTGGGCAAGGCCGAGGTCGAGGATCCCGAGGCCCTCGCCCGCGACCTCGACATCATCCGCCGCGCCCTCGCCGGGGTCGCCCGCGTCAAGGGCGGCGCCGGGATGCAGGCCGTGGCCTCGATGCTCGCGGGCGAGCACAACCCGCGCGTCGATCGCATCGGCCTCGACCGCCTCTCCACCTTCGGCGTCCTCCCCGGCAAGAGCAGCGACGAGGCCCTGCGCATCCTCCGCGTGCTCCTCGCCAACGACTGGATTGATTTGACCTCCAACGAATACCCTTGCCCGATCATGACCGCCCCGGGCTGGCGCGTGATGAAGGGCGAGCAAGCGGTGCGCGTGCGGCTGCCCCCGCCGCGCATCATCCGTCCCAAGCGGCGCGATCGATCGAGCAGCCGCACCGACTCCCCGGTTGACCGAAGCGACCGAGCCGACCCGGGCAACCGCGGCGAGAAGGCCAAGCCCCAGCGCATGAGCGTCGAGGAGGCGGTGCGCGCCGGGATGAACGAGGCCGTCTACGAGGCCCTGCGCGCGCGCCGCACCGAGCTGGCGCGCGAGGCCGACGTGCCCGCCTACGTGATCGCGCCCGATCGCACGCTGATGGAGCTCTCGATGGTGCTGCCGCGCTCGCTCCACGAGATCGGCGCCGTCCACGGGATGGGCCCGGCCCGCATCGCCGCCTACGGCGAGGTGCTGCTCGCGGTGATCGATGGCGCGCGCCCGGCCGCTGCAATGCGCTAATTCAGCGCTCGTGCACCGCCGGGGCTGCTCCTAGGATGCGCTCGTGTCCTGGGTGTTCTTCGCCGCCGCCCTCGCTGGAGCGCTGTTCACGCTCAACGCGCTCCGCCCGCCGCACCGCTTCTGGCTGGTGCAAGGGCCCGCGTTCTTCGCCTCGTGGCTCACGAGCGAGCTCGCGCCGCACCACCTCCTCTGGCAGGCGGCGGCGACAGCGGGCTTCCTCTATGCCGGCGCGGTGGTGGGCTGGCAGGGGCGCGCCGCGCTGGGCCTCGTGGCGCTCTCCTGGGCCGGGCTCGCCTGGCTCCACGTCGAGAGCCGGCGCGCCCGCACCACGATGGAAGGCGCGCTGCGCGAGGCGCTCGGCGACGACTACCGCGCCGCGATCGCGGAGAACCTCGCCGCGGCCCTCGACGAGCCGATGCGCCTCGGCCAGCGCGTGATCCTGCTCCCGGTGCGCGATCGCCGGGTCGAGCGCATCGCCAACGTCCCCTTCTTCGAGGTCGCCGGCCGCACGATGAAGCTCGACGTGTACCGGCCCCGCGAGCGCCGCGGGCGCTGCCCGGTGCTGCTCCAGATCCACGGCGGCGCCTGGATCATCGGCGCCAAGGAGACGCAGGCCCGCCCGCTGATGACGCGCCTCGCCTCGCACGGCTGGCTCTGCGTCGCCGCGAGCTACCGGCTCAGCCCCCGGGCCACCTTCCCCGATCACCTCATCGACGTGAAGGCCGCGATCCGCTGGATCCGCGAGCACGGGGCCGAGTACGGCGCCGACCCCGACTTCATCGTCCTCTCCGGCGGCTCCGCAGGCGGCCACCTCTCCGCGCTCGCGGCCCTCACGCCCAACGACCCCGAGTACCAGCCGGGCTTCGAGGAGGTCGACACGCGCGTGCAAGCCTGCGTGCCCTTCTACGGCGTCTACGACTTCACCGATCGCCGCAGCCACTGGGGCAAGAGCCTGCTCCTCCCCATGCTCGAGCGGTACATTCTCAAGCTCCACCGCAAGGACGCCGGCGACGCCTTCGATCGCGCCTCGCCGATGAGCCGCGTCAACGAGGGCGCGCCGCCCTTCTTCGTCATCCACGGCAGCCGCGACACGCTGGTGCCCGCGGAGGACGCGCGGCTCTTCGTCGAGCTCCTGCGCGCCGTGTCGAAGGAGCCCGTGGCCTACGCCGAGCTCCCCGGCGCGCAGCACGCGTTCGAGGTCTTCCCCTCGGAGCGCACCGTCCACGCCATCGGCGGGGTGGAGCGGTTCCTCGACTGGGTCTACTCGCGCTATCTCAAGACTGCGGCCCTCTCCAGCGAGGAGAAACGAAAGCTCGTCGTTGAGGAGAAACAAAAGCTCGTGGGGTGAGCCTCCGCGCCGGTGATAGGCTCGCTCGGCCTTCGTGGAGCTTCGACCCGACCTCGTCCTCGCCGACAAGCTGCGCCTGCTGAGGCCTCTCGGGCAGGGCGGCATGGGGGTCGTCTGGGCGGCGCGGCACCTCACCCTCGCGACCGACGTGGCGGTGAAGCTCATCCGCCCCGAGCGCTTCGCGGCCGATCCCGCGCTCGTGGCCCGCTTCGAGCGCGAGGCCCGGGCCACGGCGCGGATCGCCCACCCCAACGTGGTTCAGGTCATGGACTACGGGACGGTCGACGGCGCCGTCCCCTACCTGGTGATGGAGCTCCTCCGCGGCTTCTCCCTCGCCGAGCTGATCGAGCGCGGCGGGCGCCTCAGCCTGGCCACCGTCAAGGCCCTCGTGCAGCAGGTGGGGAGCGCGCTCGAGAGCGCCCACGAGCACGGGATCGTCCACCGCGACATCAAGCCGCACAACATCTTCATCACCGACGAGAGCAAGGGCTATCCGCTCTTCGTCAAGGTCCTCGACTTCGGCGTGGCCAAGATGCTCGGCGACGCGCACGCGCCCAGCGCCGATCTCACCCTCACCGAGACAGGCATGGTGATCGGCTCGGCGCCGTACATGAGCCCCGAGCAGCTCGAGGGGAGCAAATACGTCGATCTCCGCACCGATCTCTGGTCGCTCGGCGTCATCGTCTACGAGACGCTGACCGGCGCGCAGCCCTTCCAGGGCGGCTCCTTCGTCAGCGTGGGCGCCGCGGTCCTCAAGGGCAAATACCGCCTGGCCTCCGAGCTCCGCCCCACGTTGCCAAAGTCGATTGACGACTGGCTCGCTCGCGCGCTCTGCCTCGACCCCGAGGGCCGCTTCCAGTCCGCCTCGGAGATGGTCGCAGCCCTCTTGAAGCAGGACAGCCCACCTGCCGAGATCGCGGCGATCGACGCTCCTCCCAGCGAGGCTCCTCCCAACGACGCTCTCCCTTCGCCTTACGCCACCACCGTGGCTGTCGTGGACTCGCCCCCTCCCCTGGCCCTCGCTCTCGCCGACACCGAGAGCGAGACCGCGAGCCACGCGCCCGTCGCCAGGAGGCCTGAAGCGCTCTCACTCTCCCTCTCGCCCTCGCCCGAGCCCGCGCGCCCCGCCCGCCGAGGCCGCGTCCTCCTGCTCGCCGCCGCCGCGGGCGCGGCCATTGCGGGTGGGCTCGGCGTCTCCGCCCGCGCCCGCACCGCCGCGCCGGGCGCCTCCCCGCCGGGGATGATCCTCATCGAAGGCGCCACCTACACGATGGGCTCCCCCGCCGACGGCGAGACCCCCAGCGACGAGACTCCCGCTCACGCCGTGGCCGTGAAGCCCTTCTGGCTCGACATCACCGAGGTGACCGTCCAGGCCTATGCCGCCTGCGAGGCCTGCGATCACCCGCCCATCGTGGCCGAGTCCGAGGGCGTGACCCCCAACGGCCGCTCCTTCTGGAGCCAGTTCTGCAACGGCCCCGCGCTCGCCGCGCACCCCATCAACTGCATCGACTGGCACCATGCCAGGGCCTATTGCACCACCCTCGGCAAGCGCCTCCCCACCGAGGCCGAGTGGGAGCTGGCCGCGCGAGGCAAGGACGCCTGGACCTTCCCCTGGGGCCAATCCCCTCCTTCGGGCGACCGCCTCAACGCCTGCGGCGCCGAGTGCAGCCGGATGCTGACCGCGCGCCTCGAAGCCGTGGGTAAACCCCCCTGGCCCCGCCTCTACGACGACGACGACTCCGCCCCTGCCACCTCCCCTGTCGGCCATTACCCCGCCGGCGCCTCCCCCGCCGGCGCCCTCGACCTGGCAGGCAACGTCTGGGAGTGGACCGACAGCCACTATTGCCCGTATGGCAAGGAGGACTGCGACGACTCCCGCAGGGTGCTTCGAGGCGGAGGCTGGGACACCGTGCAGAGTGAATATCTGCGCGCCGCCCACCGCCTGCCCAGCGCCCCCACGGCGCGCGGGTGGAGCATCGGGTTCCGCTGCGCGAAGAGCCTTTGATCGCCCCGGAGAGCCAGACCGGATCGTCGACGATGATCTCGCTCCTCGCGACGGCGCGCCCTTCCGCGAGGGTGCGCGTCACCGTGATGTCTGCGCCGGTATCGTGGTATGTCGCGGACCGAGACAAGTTGATTACCCACACGACAAGGAGAAAACCATGAAGCGCAGCTCGTTCATCGGAGGCATCTTGGCAGGCGCGTCCACACTCGTCCTCGCGGCGTGCGGGAGCGACCCGACGTCGGCCGGGACCGGGGGCACGAGCACGGGCGGAGGCAGCTCCACCAGCGCCTCGACGACCGGCGGGGCGGCCACCACCGGCGCTGGCACCAGCACCGGCACCAGCACCGGGGCGGGCGGCACCGGCGGCGGCAGCGGGCTGTGCGCCGGCGCGCCGGTCCTCGACCTCGGCGGCAGCGTCGACGGCGATCTCGCCATGACGGGTCAGGTCGATTATTACCGGATCTCCGGTCAAAAGGGCTGGGCGATCTCCCTCGATATCGACGCTCAGTACCTCGGCTCGGCGAACTACGATCCGACCTACATCGACTCGGTGATCACCATCTTTGACGCTGACGGCGTCCAGATCGCGCAGAACAACGATCCTCTCGAGTACAGCACCAACGACAGCCGGCTCTACACGATCCTCCCGGCGGACGGCGACTACTGCGCTCGAGTCGCCGAGTGCTGGAGCGTCGTCGCCAACCCCGGCACGAGCTGCGCCGCGCCGAAGGACAAGACGACGACCGCGTACACGCTCTATGCGGAGCAGCTCCTCGACGATCCGGGCGAGCCTGGCACGGCCGATCTGGAGAAGGGCGACGACGCGGCCTCGGCCACCGCGGTCGACTACGTCAAGAACCTCTCCGGCTACCTGACCACCAGCATCTGGGGCTCTTTCAAGGACCAGGATGACGTCGACGTCTTCAGCTTCACGCCTCCGGCCAACTTCAGCGGTGTACCCGCGAACGTCCGCACCAACGTTGGAGTTTACATCCTGCCGAGCGGACCGAGCCAGAGCGGCGCGACGACGCCGACCGGGAAGGTCACCATCGTGGACGGGAGCGCGCCCGGCGCCACCCTGGGCGAGCTGGACGGAGCCAGCAACACCAGGATCATCTCCCCGATCGAGCTCGGGCACCCCTATTACCTCTTCGTCGCTCGCCCCAAGGGCATGACAGGCTCAAACGACTTCTATTTCCTTCGCTACAACGTGGGCTGGGGCAACCCGCTCGAGGCCGAGAAAGGGACCGGCGCCAACGATACGCCGGACAAGGCAGAGGCCTTTGCAGACAGCGGGAACGACGTGTACATCGAAGGGGATCTCGCGTCGGCGCCGCAGGACGTCGATCACTTCATCGCGACCGTCCCCGCCGGCGTCACCCAGGTCAACGCGAGCTGCAGCGCTCAGCGTTACGGCTCCGGCCTGCGCGGCATGAAGATATCGTTGCTCACCGCCGCCGGGGCTCCGCTCGCCAACAACGCGAGCGACACGGAGACGGAGTCGCACTTCGTCGGCGTGTCCAAGGTCGCGCTCGGCGCCGCGGCGAAGGTCGTCCTGAAGGTGGAGGCGGCGTCGCAGGCGCCGGGGATCACCAGCGCATTTTACTGGTGCGGCGTTCACTTCAAGCCCTGAGCCGCACCCCCGCTCGAGGTCATCACCCCTTCGCCCGCCTCCGATAACGCAGCATCTTCCCGCGCGAGATACCGAGCATCGCCGCCGCCGCCGTCACGTTGCCCTCCGCCGCCTCGATCGCCGCGTCGACCGTCTCCTGCGTCAACGCCGCCTTGGGGCCGGCGGACTCGCCCAGCACCTCTTCCAGGGACCACAGGCGCAAGCCCGGCTCGGGGTCGAGGCGGCGCACGGCGGCGAGGGTCGCGTCGAGCTCGCGCACGTTGCTCGGCCAGGGCTCGAGCAGCAAGCGCTCGAAGGCCTCGACCTCGACGTCGTCGGCGGCGAGCGTCACGCCGGCGCGGCGCGACAGCTCGGCGGCCACGCTGAAGAGATCCTCGCGGCGATCGTGGAGCGCGGGGACGTGGATGCGCGCCATCGCCAGGCGCGCCAGGAGATCGCGCCGGAACGCGCCCTGCTCCACCCGCTCCTCGAGGCTGCGGTTGGTCGCCGCGAGGATGAGCACGTTGACCTGCACCGGGCGCGAGGCGCCGACCGGCAGCACCTCGCGGTTCTCCAGCAGGCGCAGGAGCTTGGCCTGGAGCTCGAGGTCGAGCTCGCCGATCTCGTCGAGGAACAGCGTCCCGCCCTCGTGCGCCGCGACGATGCCCGGGGCCGCGCCGCGAGCGTCCGAGAACGCGCCGGCCACGTGGCCGAACATCTGCGACTCGAAGACGCCGCGAGCCACGCCGGCCACGTTCACCGCGGCGAACGGCGCGGCGCGGCCCAGCGCCGCGGCCGTGGCGCGCGCGACCAGCTCCTTGCCCACGCCGGTCTCGCCCTCGATGAGCACGTTGGAGGGGCGCGTCCGCGCGAGCCCCGCCACGGCCTCGGCGACGCCGCGCAAGCCGTAGGGACCGACGAGGCCGCCCACGGGGAACGCCGGCTCGAGCGAGCCCTGGAGCTCTTCCCGGAAGACGAAGAGCGTGCGCCCCAGCCGCAGCACCGAGCCGCTCTCGAGCGGCGTCAGATCGCGCGGAGCGAGGCGCGCGCCGTTCACCCACGTGCCGTTGCGCGAGCCCGCGTCGGCGATCCGCAACGCGCCGCCGGCGCGATCGATCCGCAGGTGGTTGCTCGAGACCTCGGTGTCCGCGAGCCCGCGCTCGGCGAGCCAGGAGCGACCGAGGACGGTGCCCGAGTCCGGCAGCGCCAGCGCCGTCGCGCGAGGGAACGCGCACACGAGGGCCGCCCGCCGCCGCCCCCCCTCGGGCTGCACCGGGCCTCGATGCGCGCTCGTCGTCGGCAGCTCCTTGCCCATGAACCGCACGTTGCCACGAGGCGCTCGCCCGGCGTCAGAAGATCCGCGTGCCGTCGAGCCCGCAGCCCGGATCGCCCTGCGCGCAGGCCTGCTTGGCGGTCCCGGCCACCGACGACGACGCCGCCGTCGCGCGCCCCGCGCCCGCGGCCGATTGCGCGAGCGCGTCGTGGAGCTGATCGAGCGCGCCCTCGTACGCGCGGACCGCGCCCTCGTCGGCGCTCGTCGCCTTGGCGCGCACCGCCGCGCTGCGAGCCGCCGCCGTGATCTCGGTCCGACGCCGCTCCGCGGCCCACGCCGCGAGATCCGCCTCGCGCCGATCGAGCGCCGCGACCCGCTCGATCACCTCGATGCGCGCCTCCAGCGCGTCGAGGGCGTCGCCGAACGCGCGCAGCCGGCCGTGGTCGAGCGCCTTCACGTCCACCGCGCTCCGCGCCGCGTCCGCGGTCACCTTCGCCTCCTCGGCGCGGGGCGCCTGCGCCCGCGCCCGCAGCGCCGCGTGGCGCCGATCGAGCGCCGCGAGCGCGGTCTCCTTGGCGCTGTCTCTCTCGCGCACCAGGGCCGCGTGCTCCTCGCGGAGCTGCGCGGCGCTCTGCTCCAGCCCGGCCACGCGCTGCGAGGCCTGGTAGCCCGCCGCGGCGCCGCCGCAGAGCACGAGGGCGAGCGCCGCCGCGAGCGCGATCTGCGCGCGGCCACGCCCGCTCTCGGCCCGCGCGCGGAGCACGACCAGCTCGTGCGCGCGGACCGCGTTGTCGGCCTCGAGCCGCGCCTTGGCCTCGGCCTCGAAGCGCGCCACGTCGGCCGCCACGCGCTCGCGCGCCTCGAGCCGCACCCTCTCCGCGGCCTCCTCGCGCTCCCGCTTCACGCGCGCCTCCGACTCGGCGGTGATGCGCGCTGCCTCGGCCTCACGGCGCCGCGCCTCGGCCGCGCGCACCTCGCGCGCCTGACTCTCGCGCGCTCGCGTGCGCTGGAGCTCCTCCTCGCGCACCCGCTCGTGCTCGAGGTTGGCGAGCTCGGCGAGGGAGAACGTGACAGACGTATCGGAACTCGTGCGGGTCATCGTCGACATGGGGGTCTCCTCTTCCGGGAGGAGGCTTTGCAGCCGACGTGCCGCGAGCGGATGCGGGGAAAAGCCGCTGATTTGCGAGGAAATGGGCGGCGACTGAACGATCGCGATCGGCGCTCACGGCGGCGACGACGATCGCGATCGCTCACGCGCGCGGCGCTCTGAATCACCGCGCGTGATCCCCGATCACGCATGTATCGCCGCATTTTGGCGCGCCGGCGTTTGCGAGGAGGCGCGCTCGCAACGAGCGCAGGAGAGCGCCCCAGCCCCTCTCCACTTCCAACATATGCCAGACACGGGGGCTTGCGGCAAGACCCCAGTCATGCCGTACCGTCG
>FSTQ01000518.1_pt1 | contig 10241 bp, 8 predicted proteins | sample 1637281 | NCBI WGS metagenome assembly FSTQ01 (sample SAMEA3914818, study PRJEB12502) | metagenome | biome: forest; material: soil | place: Canada | collected 2010-06-26 | depth 0.1 m
ACAGGTGGTGGACCGCGTCAACGCGGAGGCTGGTGGTGGCTTGGAGGGATCACCTCGCGACGATGTGCTTGACACGAGCGCAGGTTCCGGCGCCTCCTTGGTGAGCTTCATGAGGGATGAGCTGCGCGGGGACGTATCATGACCGACATCGAGGCTGCTCCCACGTTCTTTTATTATGCGCTGATCGACGGCACCTCCGCCGTCGACAGCGTGGCCTTCGGCGAGGATCTCGACACTGGAGGGGGATCGACCGGCTGGCGCAACTTGCTCGATCTGCTCGATCCCGATCCCGCCGACGCCGCGCGGCTGGTCGATCCGAGCCACGATTATCTGGCGATTTACAAGCTCAAGCGATCGGGCTCGGTCGCCGTCGGCGATCCTCGAGGCATCTCGGTGATCTGTCCGGGCGGCCTCAATGGTCAGGGGCTTGATGCGATGTGGCAGAACTACGCGAGAGGCCTCCCGGTGCTCTTTCCGTTGCTCCCCGAGAGCCGCTCCATCCTGCTCGGCCGGCACGCGGCGGCGGAGGTCGGCGCCGGGTTCGTCTCCGCGTTCATGGTCAATCCGGTGGTGGAGATCGACGAGAAAAAGAGGCACATCGCCAGCACCGCGGCCTCCACGACTGGCACGCTCTTCCGCGCGAGCCTGCTCTATCTCAGCTCCCACGGGTGGCTCGGCGGCTTCGCCAAGGGCGATCAGCTCCAGCCGTTCCCGGGCGCTCTGCCCGCCCCGATCGCGGGGATCGCGGACGATCCGCGCAAGGAGTATGTGCCTGTCTCGGCGTACTTCGTGATTGGCAAGCTCGACGTCGGCGGTAAAGCGTTCGCGGGGCCAGAGTGGATCATCCTCGCTCAGTGCTCGACGCTCAACAACACCACCTGGGCGATGTGGGCGCGGGTGATGGCGCGCAGCAGCCCGCAGGTGCGCGGCGTCCTCGGCTACGAAGAGGCGTCGCCCGACGCCAACGCTTCGATCGCCATCGCCGACGCGTTCTTCAACAACCTCAAGGCCAAGATGACGTTCTACGACGCGTGGAAGGCCGCCAACCCCGGGCAGAACTGGGCGGCGGTGGTGCACAAGGACGCCATGGCCGATACGCTGCCTGCCTGGGCGAGCAAGAAGGCGCTGACGGGGACGGCGCTCTCGGACTACCTCGGATCGGCGTCCAAGGCGCCCAGGCAGGTGAAGGTCGTCGATCCGCCGCCGCCTTACGGAGTGCGGTTGTTCATCGTGGGCCCCACCGGGAAGCGCCACGAGATCACCCCCGACGTGCTCGACTCCATCGCGATGCTGCTCCCGGATCTGGACTACGTCGTGGAGCTGACGCCGCCCGCGGGAGGCGATCTGGCGCAGGTGAAGGTGCAGTGGATTCACATCCGCGACACGTTCACGCAGTTCAACCTCAACAAGATCTTCATGGGCTTCGTGGTGAAGGGCGCCGGGGTGAAGACGAGCGAGAAGAACCCGAAGATCCTCGTCGTCGACTACCCGACGCCCCAGAAGACCGCCGTCGAGATCACCTTCACCGCGCGGGACGCGGAGGATCTGGGCAAGAGCGGCCTCGAGGCGCACCACTCGTACCTGTGGCCGCGGATCCACATGACGGGCACTGGCCTCGCCGACGTGCAGTTCGACGTGAAGACCCGGGGCATCGGGTACTACGGCGTATGAGCGCCCGCGTGCTCGCCTCGGCGGCGTCGCTGCTGCTCGCCTCGTGCGGGCTCCCGTCGGCGCCGGTGAGCACCGCGCCGACGGCCGCGACCAGCGGGTCCGCGGCGACGGCGACGGCGGCCAGCGGATCGGCGCCGGCTGCGGCCTCGGCGAGCGCTGCGGCCGCGGGGAGCGCTTGGGCCGAGCCCGCCGCGAGCGATCCCGTGGTGATGGAGCTGCGCAAGGCGATGCCCGAGAAGACGCTCACTCTGCGCGCGAGCGGCCGGATCGAGCGGGTGATCACGCTGCCCTTCGCGGACGAGGAGCGCGCTCCGGGCCGCGTGGCGCCCGCGAGCGTCGAGGCCTTCCACGCGGCGCTGCGGGCGGCGCGCTTCTGCGAGCTCGCGCCGAAAGCGCGGGAGAGCGCCCCCAGCTACACGATCATCGAGGCGAGCTTCCCCGACGTGGCCTGCCTGATCGAGCTGCCTGACACGCGCTGGGAGAAGACGCCGGTCGCGAAGAAGGTGATCGACGCCGCCCGCCGCCTCGAGGCCGAGGCGTTCCTCAAGCCGTGAGCCGGGCTCGCGCGTCGATCACGAGCGGCGGAGGGCCCAGGCGATGCCGCTCTCGAGGGTGCCGCGCAGGACGACGTCGCGCAGGTCGACGTCCAGCGCGACGAGGGCCCGCGCGGTGGTGGGGCCGATGCCGGTGAGCACCACGGCGGCGCCGAGCAGCCGCGCCGCCAGCGCGACCTGGCCGAGGCTCGCTGCGGCGGCGGCGTCGATGTGCGTGACGCCGGTGACGTCGACGATCGCCACCTTGGCGCGCGAGGTCGTGATGCCCTCGAGCAGGGTCTGGAGCACGCGGTCGACCCGCGCCGCGTCGACCGCGCCGATCAGCGGCAGGACCACCGTGTCGTTGGAGATCGGGATGAGGGGCGTGGACAGCTCGGCCAGCGCGTTGGCCTGGGCCTCGAGCGCCTCGTCTTGCAGGCGATGGTTCGCGGCCTCCATCTGCGTCCGCTCGGTGACGTCGGACGCCAGGCCGAGGAGGCCGACGATCGCGCCCGCCTCGTCGCGCAGGGCGACCGCGCGGGTCTCGTAGATCGTGCCGTTGACGTCGACGGTCCACGCGCGCGGCTCCCCGCCGGCGAGGACGTGGCGCATGCCCTCCACGATCACCGGGAAATCGCGGTACATCTCGTAGGCGGAGGCGCCGACGGCCTGGCCCGGCTTGAGGCCGAGGCGGGCCAGGCCGCCGCCGCTCGACAGCGTGAAGGTGCCGTCGCGGTCGACCACGAACATCACCACCGGCATCTGGCTGATGACGTACTGCAGGTGCGCTTCGCTGGCCCGCGCCGCCTGCTCGCTGTGCACCTGCGCCGCGAGCCGCCGATCGAGCGCCAGCAGGGCGGCGGCCTGCTGCGCCAGCGCGGGCAGCGGCGAGGTCGGCGTCCGCAGCGAGGGCCCGACCACGCAGAGGCCGCCGATCACCTGGCCGTCGCTCGCGCGGACCGGCGCGCTCGCGAGCTCGTCGGCCGCCGCGGGGGCCTCCTCGTGCGCGTGCGCGGCCGCGTGGGCGAGCCGCTCGGAGGCTTCGGCGTCGGCGATCCCGGCCCGCGCCACCAGCCGCGGACCGCTCGTGGTCACGAGCCACAGCAGGGCGCCCGTCGCCTCGCACAGCGCCGCGGCGAGCTCGGTCAAGGCGGTCAGGGCCGCTTGCGTCGCGGGATCGATCGACCCGTCGCACGAACCACCCGACGCCTTCACGGCGACCAACGCGATATCCATTCAACTCTCATACGCGAGCGCGGCAATCAGCGCCTAACAGAAACCCGCCGAGAGAGCGGGGCCTGGACGAACGATCCAGTGTTGGCTACCTGACGGCCCGCGCCTTTCGGAGCATGTCGTCGGCGTCTTTCAAGAGGTCGCGCAGATCCGGATTCGCTCCGGCGAGCTCGCGCACGGGGGCCAGGATCTCCACCGCCTCTTCGATGTGCCCGAGCGCGGGCGCGCCGCGCTCGGTGTCGGCCAGGATCAACAGCGCGGCCGCCAGCTCGTGGCGGGTCTGGGGCGTATTGGCGGTGCGGAGATACCGTCTCAAGAGCTCGATGCTCCGCGTCTGAGCGGCTTGCGCGGCGGGGAGCCGGTGCGCGTTCAGCTCCAGCTCACCGAGGTGTCCCAGCGCGATGCCGAGGTCGTGCTCGCATCGCCCCGCGTCGGGGGCTCTCCCCAGCAAGCGATCGAGGACGTCTACGGATCGCTGCACCTCCACGCGCGCCTCGTCGACGCGGCCGAGCTGCGCGAGCACGTCGCCCAGAGTCAAGCTCGAGATGCCGAGATCGCGCTGCCACTCCAGGTTCTCAGGCGCGATGGCCACGAGGCGCGCCGAGGCCTCGTCGCTCTCCTTCAGCCAGGGCAAGGCTGCCTTCAGGTCGCCGCGCGCCATCATCATGCTTCCCAGGCGATCGGCGACGACGCCCACGGTGCGCTGCCATTCCATGTTCGAAGGATCGCGGGCCGCCAGCAAACGATGCTCCGAGAGGGCCTGTCGATAAGACTGCTCCGCTGCGGTGTGATCCCCGCCGTGCTCGTCGGAGGCGCCGAGGGCCGTTTGCGCCACGGCCAGATCGAAGCGGGCCGCGAAGTCGTCGGGGCGGGCGTCGGCGCGGGCGCGGGCCAGGGCGAGGCCGATCACGGCTTCATCGCGCGCGAGGCGCACCTCGCCCGCGAGGTCCAGCGTCTGCCAGAGGTCGCGGCTGAGCTGCAAGGGCAGGCGAGAGGCGTCGGCGCCGGGGCCGCCGGCCGCGTCGGCGAGGGCTTTGGCGGCGGCGCGGCCAGCCTCCAGGATCCGGCGCGAGGCGAGGAGATCGCCGCGGATGCGAGCGACCTCGGCCAGCGCGAGGAGGCTCTGCACCGAGAGCTCCTGGAAGCGCAGGCCCGGGAGGCGGCGGGCCCGGTCGGCGCACGCGTCGTAGAGCGAGGTCGCGGCGTCGAGCTCGCCGCGGCGCTTGCGCATGTCGCCGAGCCGGAGCGCGGCGCGGCAGCGGGCCTCCGCGGCGTCGTCGCTCTCGCCCGCGTCCTCGGCGGCCTGGCGGCTCCGGCTGTAGCTCTCGTCGGCGGCGCCGAGATCGCCGATGGCGAAGGCCACGTCGCCCGCCAGCCCGGCGACGTTGGAGCGGCGCACCAGGGTCGCCGCGTCCTCGGCGGCGGGGGAGCCGTCCTGGTAGGCGTTCACGGCCCGGGCCACGCCCGCGAGGGTGTCGAGGCGACCCACCCGCTCGAGGCGCCCGCGCAGGTCGCCGAGGATGAAGCCCACCAGCGTCTCGGCGGCGGTGCGCTGCGCCTCGGCGTGGCCGCGCGCGGTCTCGGCGCGGGCCTGCTCGGCGAGGGCGCGGGCGCGCTCGGCCACGATCCGCCGGAGCCCGAGGCCGCCGAGCGTCGCCAGGACCACCAGCGCCGCCGCCGCGACCAGCAGCGGCGCGCGGTAGCGGCGGAGGAAGCGCCGGAGCAGATCGCCGGACGTGTAGCGGTGCGCTTCGACGAGGCGCCCGGCCTGCCAGCGCTTGAGATCCTCGGCGAGCTGCTGCGCCGAGGCGTAGCGATCCTCGGGCGCGGGCGCCATGGCGCGCTCGACGATGGCCACGAGGTCCGCGGGCGCGTCGGGCACGATGCGCGCGAGCGGGCTGGGCGCGTGGAGCGCCGCGCCGGTCGACAGCGACGCGGCCCGCCCCCCGTGCGGCGAGGCGCCGGTGAGCACGTGGTAGAGGATCGCGCCGAGGCCGTAGACGTCGGAGCGGGCGTCGGCGACGCGCCCCGCGGCTTGCTCCGGGGCCATGTACGCCAGCGTCCCCAGCACCTCGCCGGCCCGGGTCGCCGCAGGATCGTCGGGGTGCGGCTCTTCGCTGCTCGCGTCGATCTCCTTTGCCGCGTCGACCTCCCGCGCCAGCCCCCAGTCGAGGACCACCACCTCGCCGAAGGGGCCGACGAGCACGTTCTGCGGCTTGAGATCCCGGTGCACCACGCCCTCGCCGTGCGCGTACGCCACCGCGTCGACGACGCCGAGCACCGCCGGCAAGAGCCGCAGCCGATCCTCGATCGAGCGCGCCCCGGCGGCGGTCCGGTCGAGGCTCTCGCCTTTCACGAGGCGCATGGCGAAGAACGGCTCCCCGTCGAGGAGCGCGCCGGCGTCGTAGATGGGGATGATCGCCGGGTGCTGGAGCCTCGCGGTGATGCGCTGCTCGCGCACGAAGCGCCGGGCGAGATCCTCGCTGCTGCGGCGGAGCAGCTTGAGCGCGACCCGCCGGCCGAGGAGGCGATCCTCGGCGGCGAGGATCCGGCCCATGCCGCCGCGGGCGATCTCGGCGCCGGGCACGTAGCGCGGCGCTCCGTCGGCGAGGAGCGGCCCGGGCGTCGCGAGGGACGGCGCAGCCTCGCCGGGGCGCGCCCCCGACGACGAGGTCCGGGCCAGCGCGGCCACGACCGCGAGGCACGAGGGGCACGAGTCGAGGTGGCTCTCGGCGCTGCTGCGCTCCTGCGGCGGGAGGCTCCCGTCGATGAAGGCGAGCAGCTCGGCGTCGGTCGGGCACGTCACGCGCGCATGGATGGTACAGTCGCCCCGCCATGTCGAGCCGGACTCCCGCGGCGATCCTGGATGAGGGGCTCCCCGCGCTGATCCGCGCCGCGCGCGCCGCGTGGCCGGGCATCGACGTCCCCGAGGACGCCTTCGCCGCGCTGCTCGCCGCGCAGGCCGCGGGCCCCGCCGCGCGCCCGCTCGCGTCGCTGCCGGCGCCGGAGCTCTGGCTGGCGCTGGCCTGCGCCCGCGGCGACACGAAGGCGCTGCGCGAGCTGGAGGCGCGCACGTTCCCGGGGGCGCGCGCGGTGCTCGGCCGCATGGGCCTCTCGGCCGACGAGATCGCCGAGGTGCTCCAGATCCTGCGCGAGCGGCTCCTCGTCGCCTCGCCCGGGCAGGCGCCGGGGATCCTCGCCGTCGCGGCCCACGGCGATCTGCCCGGCGTCATCCGCGTCGCGGCGGCCCGCACCGCGCTCAACCTGCGCCGCAAAGATCACCGCCTCGACGTCGGCGACGACCGGCTCCTGCGCGAGCTCTGCCCCGACGACAACCCCGAGCTCGCCGCGCTCAAGGCGCAGCACCGGGGCGCCTTCAAGGCCGCCCTCGAGGACGCCCTCGCCGGCCTCACGGCGCAGGAGCGCAACGTGCTGCGGATGCACCTGCTCCACGCCCTGTCGATCGACGCCATCGGCGGCGCCTACCAGGTCCACCGCGCCACGGCGGCCCGGTGGCTCACGGCCATCCGCGAGAAGCTCGATCGCGAGACGCGCCGCCTCCTCCGCGAGCGCCAGGGCCTCACCGATCCCGAGGTCGACAGCCTGGTCCGCCTCGTGGAGAGCCGCATCGAGGTCAGCTTCCGCCGCGTCCTCGGCTCGGCCCTCGGCTGAAAAAGATCGCGCGCCGCTGCGACCTCGGCCGGCGACGCGTGATCCAGGTACAAGATGCCCGCGGCCCCGCCTTCACCGGGCGGCGCCGCCCCGCCCCGACCCCCAGCCACGATCCCCGTCCAGGAAAGTCCATGAAGCTCGTCTCCGTGATGGCGCTCTCGCTCGCGCTCGCGACCGGCTGCAACAAGACCGAAGGCTCCGCAGCCCCCACGGGCTCCGGCGCGCCGAGCGCCCGAGCGCCCGCCGGTGCCTCTCCCGCCGGCAGCGCCAAGCCTGCTGCGGCTGCGGCTGCTGCGCCGGACGGCGAGTCCTTCTTCGCCGGCGACGTCCCCGCAGGCGTGAAGATGAAGCCCAACAAGACCTTCGCCATGGACCCCGGGATCCTCTTCATTCAAGGCGTGGACGGCTGGACCGGCGGGCAGCTCCCCGGCTACGACTACCTCGGGGTGAGCAAGGATCAGAGCGCCGTGGTCCGCGTGGCCACGGCGACGGGCGTGCTCGCGGAGATGACCTGCAAGAACCTCGCGACCGCCGCGGCGATGGCCCCGCTCAAGGCGAAGAACCTCGCCGACAGCGGCCCGACGGCGCTCCGCCAGGTGGGCAAGAACAAGTTCGTCGCGCGCGAGGGCGCGTGCACGGCGGAGGGCCCCAAGGGCCCCATCGAGATCCATTACCTCGACATCCTCCGCAAGAACCACGACGAGCTCTGGCACTACGCGGTGCTGGCAGCCTTCCCCGCGAGCGCCTCGCCCGAGCTCCGCAACGAGGTGAAGGGCTGGGCCCGCTCGCTCGAGTACACCGGCGGAAACGGCTTCAAGCTGCCCTGAGCCAACCGCAGAGGGCGCAGAGATCTCTGAGAGTCAGAGACTCTATCCTCTGCGTCCTCTGCGGTTCATCTCCCCTCTTTTTCGCTCCGCTCCGCGCGCTCGAAAAAAAGATCACCCGCCGACGCGACATCCGCCGCCGGCTCGTGATCCGTGAACGAGAGTCGCCGGCGCCGCCGCCGCGCTCACCCTCGCTGTCCTTCGCTATCTCCACGGAGCCTCATGAAACCCCGCACTCTCCTCGCCGTCGCGCTCACCCTCGCCTCACCCGTCGCTCTCGGCCTCACGGCGCCTCGCGCGGCCCTCGCCCAGGGCAACAAGGACGCGAGCCCCGCCAAGCGCGAGATCGCCGACGCCGACTACGACTGCAAAGAGCTGAGCCGCCTGGTCGGCCTCTCGGGGTGGGAGAGCCAGAAGAACCGCATCGCGTCGATCGAGGACCAGGCCAAATCCTGTGAAGGCAACGTGGCCAAGGTGAAGAAGGCCGATCCCAAGTGGAACGTTGGGACCTGGGAGAAGCTCATCGCCGACGCGCGGGCGCGCGCCAAGAAGGCCAAGGACGGGCTCGGATCCGCGGCGCCCGCGAAGGCGGACACCGGCCCTGACGCCTCGAAGAGCCCGGCCTCGGACGACATCGCCCTGACGAAAGGAGCGGTGAGCTACCTCGAGAAGAAGATGGCCGACCCCACCGATCTCGGCACCGACGCCAACAAGCTCGACAGCGCCAAGAGCGCGCTCAAGACCGTGCAGGGCGGCCTCAAGCGCATCAAGGCCGCAGACCCCAAGTGGGATGTCTCCGCGTGGGAGAAGATCGCCAAGGACGCCGAGGCCCGCGTGCAAAAGGGCGAGCAAGCGGTCTCCGCCAAGGGCGCCGCCGACAGCGCGAACGAGCACGCGTACAGCGCTTATGCCGGCAAGCTCAGCTCGGTCCGCGACGGTATGGAGCTGCTCGACACCCTCGAGAAGAAGCCCAACGACGTGAAGATCTACAGCAAAGAGCAGATCTTCGGCAACATGGCCAAGAGCCTCGCCGCGGTCGGCGACCTCGACAAGGAGTGCAAGGACAAGCACTACGACAAGCTCACGGTCATCCCCTCGTTCTACGTGAAGGAGATCCCCGCGACCGAGGGCTGCAAGCGCGCCGCGAAATGGAAGGAGCTCGGCAAGAAGTTCGTCGAGATCCAGGCGCGAGGCGGCGCCAAGCGCGAGGCGACCCGCATCGAAGGCCTCCTCGCCGACGTGAAGAAGGGCGAGAAGATCGAGGCCGCCGATCACGAGCGCTTCCTCCACGTCGACGACTATCTCGGCCGCTTCAAGGCCGACTACGACAAGGGCGGCCAGGCCTTCGACGTCGTCACCGACGTCGCCTGGTACGAGCCCATCAAGACCGCGACTGCCGCTTACCCCGCGGCGCTGGCCGAGGCCCAGAAGACGCTCCGCTGGGACAAGGCGGCCAGCATCGTCGAGCAGGGGACGACCGCGACAGTCACCAAGCAGCACCAGAAGGGCGGCATGATGGACCCTGGCCAGGTCATCAAGACCGGCTCGTGGTCCGACTGGTTCGTCGACAAGGACGTGTGGGGCACCCCGACCTCGCGCAGCCGCGACGTCGTCGTGCTGGTGAAGATCACCGGCGAGGCCTGGTGTCGTATCTACGCGCGGACGGCCAGCTCGACCTTCAACCACGGTGCCTGGGCGCCGACCGAGGTCTCCGGCGGAGCGTCGAAGTTCCGCATCTCTGCTTGCAAGTAACCAGCGTTGATCCCGCGCTCGATGACGGCCGCGTCGCACGCGGTCGTCACGTCACGTCGCGGCGCGAGCGGTGGTATCCGCAGCTCCGGCCGGCGCGCGTCCTGTGATAGGGTCGAGGGCCCATGTCACTGATGTTCAAGCACTCGATCGACTCCGTCGACGGCCTCACCGTCCGGTTCCGCTCGATCAAGATCCACCCCCAGGCCGGGGTCGCCTGGCCCTGGCACCACGCGATCCTCGCGATCGCGTGGATCGCGCCGATGGAATCGAACCCGCTCGAGGTCCACTTCGGCGACGGGCTCTTCAACAGCGAGCTGCTGCGGGAGAAGCACGCGGAGGTGTTCGCGGAGATATCCTCGACGCGGCGGGGAAACAAGGGCTGGAACTTCACCGTGCGCTTCACCGACGCCAAGTGGATCCCGAGCGCGCTGGCGCCGGGCCACGCCTGGGAGAGCGCCGCCTGAGCGAAGGCGCCTGTGAGCTCGCTCGACAGCCTCGACCGAGCGCGGGCGCGAAGGCTCGGCGAGGCTTCGTCTCCTCGGGTAGAGTCCCGCGG
>FSTQ01000427.1_pt1 | contig 10218 bp, 7 predicted proteins | sample 1637281 | NCBI WGS metagenome assembly FSTQ01 (sample SAMEA3914818, study PRJEB12502) | metagenome | biome: forest; material: soil | place: Canada | collected 2010-06-26 | depth 0.1 m
CGCATGGGGATGCCGAAGACCCTGGAGAGCGGGGCCTCGCGCAGCACCTCGGCGGGCGGGCCGAAGGCCTGGAGGCGGCCCTGGTGGAGCAAGGCCACCACGTCGGCGTACTGCGCGGCGAGGTTGAGATCGTGGAGCACCGCGAGCACCGAGGCGCCGTCCCGGGCGAGCGAGCGCGCGAGCTGGAGCGTGCTGTGCTGGTGCGCGGGATCGAGGCTCGACGTCGGCTCGTCGAGCAGGAGGATCCTGGCTGTGCCCGGCGCGACGCCGCTGATCTGCGCCAGCGCCCGCGCGAGCTGGACGCGCTGGCGCTCGCCGCCCGAGAGCGTCGTGTAGAGGCGGTGCTCGAGCTGCGCGAGGCCGACCGAGGCGATCGCTTGCCGCGTGACGGCGAAGTCGTGGGCCGTCTCGGAGTAGCGGACGTGGGGCCCGCGGCCGAGGAGCGCGACCTCGAGCACCGTGAACGGGAAGGAGAGCGCCGACTCCTGCGGGAGCACGGCGCGGACGCGGGCGAGCTCGAGCGGCTTCCACGCGTCGATGCGCTTGCCGAGCGCGGTGACCGCGCCCTCGGTCGGCGGGCGATCGCCGGCGAGGACGTGGAGCAGCGTCGATTTGCCGGCGCCGTTCGGCCCCACGAGGACGCAGAGCTGGCCCGGGCCCACGGCGATCGAGACGTCCGAGAGCAGGCTCTTCGCGCCGATACGGACGGTGACGCCCTCGCAGGAGATCATCGATCCACCGCCGCCCCGCGCGCGCTGGAGAGCTGCCAGATGAAGAGCGGCGCGCCGATCATCGCGGTGACGATGCCCACCGCGATCTCGGCCGGGGCGATAGTGCGCGCGATGAGATCGGCGAGCGTGAGCAGGGTCGCGCCGACGAGCGCGGAGGCCGGGAGGAGGCGCCGGTGATCCGGGCCGAGCAAGGTGCGGACGAGGTGGGGCACGACGAGGCCGACGAAGCCGATGACGCCGGAGACCGCGACCGACGCGCCCACGCCGAGCGCGGTCAACAGGACGACGGCGCGCTGCGTGCGCTCGATCGGGACGCCGAGGTGCATGGCCTCGCGCTCGCCGAGGAGGAGCGCGTTGAGCGGGCGACCCACGCGGAGGAGGCCGAAGATGCTGAGCGCGAGCAGCGGCCCGACCACGGCGATCATGCGCCACGAGGCGCCGCCGAGGCTGCCGAGCGTCCAGAAGGTGATGTTGCGGAGCTGCGCGTCGGTGACGAGGTGCATCGCGAGGCCGATGCCCGCGCCCGCGAGCGCGTTGATGGCCACGCCGGCGAGGAGCATCATCGCGGTGCGCGAGCGCCCTTCGGAGCGGCCGATCCAGACGCTGAGGCACGTGGCGAGGACGCCGCCCGCGAAGGCCATGGCGGGGAGGATCCACACGCCGTAGACCGCGGAGAGCCCGCCGAAGAGCGAGGCCCCGAAGGCGATGGCGGCGACGGCGCCGAGCGACGCGCCGCTGGAGACGCCGAGCAGCGCGGGATCGGCGAGCGGGTTGCGAAAGAGCCCCTGCATCGCCGCGCCGCTGGTGCCGAGCGAGGCGCCGATCAGCGCGCCGAGCACGAGGCGCGGGAAGCGGATCCCCCAGACCACCGAGGCCTGCTGCGGGCTGAAGTGCCAGGGCGAGGAGATCCCCAGGTGATCGAGCACGATCGCCAGCACCTGGCCGGAGGAGAGCGGCATCGCGCCCGCCCGCGCGCCGGCGAGCAGGCAGAGCCCGAGCGCGACGCCCATGCCCGCGATCGCCAGGCGCGCCCCCGCGGGCCGCCGCAAGGCGGCGAGCAGCGGAGCGGGCGCGACCCTCGGCATCACGGCGACGCCTGAGCGAGCTCGGGATGAAGCTGGACCGCCAGCTCGCGCACCGCGCTCCCGAGCCGCGGGCCGAAGCCGAGCAGGAGCTGATCATCCATGGCCACGATGCGCTTCGCTTTGCCCGCGGGCGTGAGCGCGACCCCCGGCTGCGCGAGGAGCCCGTCGATCCCGCCGAGGCTGTCGAGGCCGCGCTTGGGCAGGAGGATCACGTCGGGCGCCGCGGTGGTGACGGCCTCGGCGGTGAGGGGCTTGAAGTTGTCGAAGGTGGTCACGGCGTTCTCGCCCGCGGCGAGGGTGATCATCGCGGCGGCGGGGGTGCCGGTGCCGCTCACCATCATCGTCCCGCCGCCGCGCGCGTAGATGAAGAGCACCTTGGGCTTGCTCTTGGCGCGCTGGACGAGCGCCTCGGCGGAGGCCAGCTCCGCAGTGAGCGTGCGCGTGAGCTCTTCGCCCTTGGCCTTCTCACCGAGGGCCGCGGCGATGAGGCGGATCTTCTCTTTCGCGCCTTCGACGGTGGAGCTCGCGGGGATCATGTGGACCGGGATCCCGAGGCCGCGGAGCTGCGCGACCACGGGCGGAGGCCCCGCCTCCTCGGTGAGGAGCAGGATCGTGGGGCGCTGCGAGGCGACCCCCTCCGCGGCGAGCGTCCGCTGGTAGCCGACCTGCGGCAGCGCCGTCGCCGCGGCGGGAAAGACGCTCGAGGTGTCGACGGCGACGACGCGCGGGCCGAAGCCGAGCGCGTAGACGATCTCGGTCACCGAGCCGCCCACCGAGACGATGCGCGCATCAGCGGGGACCGCGGCCAGCGAGCTCGCGGCCGGCGCCGCGGAGGGAGCGGCGCTCACGCCTCCATCGCGCTGGCAGCCCATCGTGAACAGGGCGATCGCCGCGGCGACGCCGGCGAGAAGGCGACGTGACATCACGGTGCTCCTGACATGAACGGTGGAGCGCTGCTTCAGCGCGTCGGGGTAAACGATCATTCTTTTCTCCCTGCCGGAGGCGCAGCGCCGGGCGCGCGTCGCTCTCCCTGAACACCACCCGCGGCCTGACGGCGCCACCGTCGCGCGGCCCACGCGAGGCTCGCGGCGGCGGCCCATCCCCACCCGACGACGCTCGCCGGAGCGCCGCGCCAAGGGCTCGTCGAGCAGCCCGACGACTCGTCCACGGGCTTGTCGATCGGCGGGGTCGGCGTGGGATCGGGATCAGGATCGGGGTCGGGATCCGGATCGGGATCCGGACCGGGATCCGGCGGCGGCGGCACCTCGACGCGGAGCGCGTACGGCGCGTCGGTCTTGAGCGAGCGCTGCCCCGCGATCACGATCACCGCGTCGCCCTCGATCAGCGCGGGCAGCGGCGTCGTCTTCTCGAGCAGCGCGACGCCGCCCGCGATCGGCACCGCGACCGCGGCGTTGCGCGAGGGATCGGTGTCGATGGAGACGAGCCGCGCCTCCTTCGCGGTGATCAGGTAGTAGATCGCCGACAGGCCCGAGGTGATGCCCTTGATCGGATCGCCGACCTCGGCGGAGAGGGCCTGCGTCTTCACCTCCGGGTAGCTCGCCGCGAGCGGATAGCCAAAGGATCCAGCGCGATCGCCCGTCGCGGCGTTCCACGCGGCGAAGGTGGTGAACTCCGCGGCGAGCGACGTCGGCGTCGGCGTGAGCGACGCGAGCACGGTGTCGGTCGCCTCGAGCGCCGTCGCGCCTTTCACGGCCTCCTGCTCGAGGATCCGGCGCACGATCGCCGGGGTGTGGCGCTCGCTCAGGAAGACCGGCCAGATCGCCGTGCCATAGAGGAACGAGGCCACGACGCCGCCCGGCGGAGCGTCGATCGATCGCGAGGTGCTGCCGAGGTAGCCCGAGAGGAAGCGCTCGAGATCGGTGAGCTCCGGGTGGAGCTGCTTCGTCGCCCACTGCGCCGTGCCCTCGGCCCAGAAGCGGTCCATCCCGGCGTCGTAGGCGTTCTGCACGAGGTGGAAGTACTCGTGCGGGAGCACCGTCTGCGCCCCCTTCTCGAAGGTCCCGTAGCCGAGATCGTCGAGGCGGCTCTCGACGAGGATGAAGCCCGAGCAGCGCTCTGCGCCGCCGATCGTGGTGCAGCGCTCCGTCGTGGCCAGGCCGTCGGCGCCGGCGAAATGGACGAGGTACACGTCGGTGCGACCGTCGCCGCCGTTCGACGCGCAGGCCGGGTAGTCGCCGTCGCCGATCACCGGGCGGAAGCCCATCGCCGCGTAGGCGTCGATGGCCTCCTCGACGGCTTTCCCGGCGGTGGCCGCGGAGCCCGAGGAGTGCGGAGCGTGCGCCCCTGCGGTCGTGTACCAGACGCGCACGCGGCCCTCCGGCGTCGCGAACGACTCCACCGGATCAGCGCCGTACGCGAAGCCCTCGTAGCCGCCTGGATCCGTCGGACGCACCTGCGGGCAGTCCGCGAGGGCCGAGCCGGCGCCGAGCGATCCGCTCGCGAGAGCGGCGAGCACGACAGCAGAGGCGCGGCGCCTCATTGCAGGGGCCCGATCTGGAGCACGTAGCGACCGCCGGCCATCCCCGTCGTGCCGTCGGGGTTGGCGTAATAGTTGAGGATCGCCACCTTGTAGAGCGCGCCGTCCCCGCCGCGGACGATGAACGTGCCCGCGTGCGGCGCGAGCTTGTTGGTGGCCTGATCGTAGTCGTACCAGCCGTTGAACGTCGTGGCGATCGCGCCGGTCGGATCGGCCTTGAGGTTGCACGAGGCGTCGAACCACACCTCGGTCGCGATGGCCGCGGAGGCCGCGTCGGCGGCGGTGACCGCGTCGAAGAGCTTGCCGTCGAGGAGCACCGCGCCGCCCTGGCCGGGGCCGCCGTCGCCGTCGTTGGTGCGGAGCAGCGGGCGCTTGAGCGCGAGGTCCCAGGCGTTCGAAGTGAACGAGGCGGGATCGGTGACGGCGACCTTGGTGCCCGTCTTCAGGTTCAGGTAAATCCAGGGGTTCGTCGCCGCGCCCATCACGCCGCCCGCCGACGCGTCGACGTAGATCTTGCGCGTGGCGCCCGTGGTGGAGAGCACCGTCACGTCGCCGGTCGAGACCGTGTCGATCGGGCCGAGCGCCTGATCGCGCGCCGCCGTGCACATCGGCGCTGCGCCGCCGGTGCCGCTGCTCGAGCTCGACGCGGTGCTCGTGCTCGTCGCGGTGCCCGTGCTCGTGGTCGTGTCCGATCCGCCGGCGCCGCCGGTGCCGCCGCCGCCCACCCCACCCGCGCCGGTCGTTGACGTCGTTGACGTCGTTGTCGACGTCGCGTCGGTCGTCGCCGGATCATCCCCGCCGCACCCGGCGAGGAGCGTCGTCAGCATCAGAATCAAGCCAGTTTTGTTACGAGAGATCATGGTGTTTTACTTTCCATCCTCGGCGCGCGCGGCGCTCTTGGTCCTGTCCGCGTTCACTTGATGATCTTGCGCCGGAGCCGCACGGTCCCAGGCGATTTGGCGGTCGGGCTGTCGAAGCCGTCGAACGTCAGGAGGTGCTTCTTCTCTCCGTCCGACGCCGCGACGAGCCAGGTCGCCGCGACCGGCGCGACGGGGCTCGCCGCCGGATCGATCCAGTGATCCGAGAACGCGCTCACGACGCGATCGCCGTGGTACGCGAGCGCGGGATCGCTGAGCTTGGCGTTGTTCACGGCGTCGAAGCGCGGCAGCTCCGTGGCCGCCGTCCTCGCCTTGATCTTCTCGATCGTCTCCGAGTCGCTCGCGGCCTCGTCGAGATCGACGGCGGTGACGCCGCGCGGCCCGCCCAGCTCGCCGTTGACGAAGATCTTGTCGCGGCGAAAACAGATGTGCCACGCGCTCGACGTATGCGCGGCGGCGAGCGTGAGCTGGGTGACGGCGTTCGTGCCGAGATCGACGCACGCGCTCGTCGCGGTGGGGGACTCCGCCAGGCCGCCCGCGGTGCCGTCGATCTTGCTCAGCGTCTGCGTCGGGCCGACGCTGTCGGCGAGGACCTCGGCGTAGCGGAGCTGGTAGAGCGCGCTCACCGGCGCTCCGTTGGAGTCGCCGTAGTAGCCGAGGATCTGCACCTTCCAGAGCCGCTTGCCGTCGCGGATGCCGTACACGTGGTAGCGGCTCCAGAGCGCGTGCGAGGTGCCCTCGTAGAAGTACCAGCCGACGAAGGCGCCGCCGGTCGCGTCCTTGAGAATGAACGGCACCTCGGGCAGGCCGTCTTGCAGGAAATCGCTGATGTCGAGCGGCCCGAAGGCGCCGCCGGTGCCGATGCCGGAGGGCCCGCTGTTGGTGTAGGCGCCGAAGCCCTCGAACGCGAGATCCCAGCCGGTGGAGCTGGTGCCGTCGCCCTCGGGCGTGACGATCGCCAGCGGATCGAGCTTCACGAAGACGCGCCCCGCTTCGGGCACGGGCACCGCGAGCGGATCACCCTGGAGCTCGGTGCCGCCCGTCGTCGTCGTCATCCCGCCGGTGGTGGTCGTCTCGGCCCCGCCGGTGGTGGTGGACTGAGGATCGACATCCTCGCTGCAGGCGGTGAGCGAGAGAAGCATGGCCGCGGTGAAAAGGGCTCGTTTCATTGTTCTGTCTCCCAGGGCAGCTCGGCGGTGAGGCCAGCGTAAAGCGTTCGACCGGCGATGGGTCGCTGGTCTCCGGGCAAGCTCGGATCCTTGCGAATATCGAGCGCGTTGAGCACGCCGACGTACGCGAGCGAGCTCGGCCAGAGCGGCCGAGCCAGGCGCGCGTCGAGGGTGGAGAAGGCCGGCGCTCGCGTGGTCTCGTCCACGAACGCGTCGGTCACGCCGCGCCAGCGCAAGGTGAGCTCGAAGCGCAGCGGCAGGTCGGCGCGCATCGAGGCCGAGATGGTGTGCGGCGGGCGCCCCTGGAGCGGGCGGCCGTTGGTGACGTCGCGCGTCCACAGGTACGCGTAGCCGACGTCGGTCCGCAGCCACGACGTCACCGCGAACGAGGCGTCGCCTTGCCCGCCGAACGTCTTCGCCTTGCCGATGTTCTCGTAGCGGTAATCGTCGACGCCGGCGCGGGTGCTGCCCGGCACGAGGACGAGATCGATGAGCTCGTCGATCCAGTTGGCGAAGACGCCGCCGCGCAGGGTGATCTTCGGCGTCGGCCGGAAGGTGATGTCCCCGCTCACGCCCCAGGATTTCTCGGGCGCGAGGTCGACATTGCCGAGGACGCGGTAGCCGTAGATCGAGTGATCGAAGGCGAACCCGAGCTCCTTCGCCGACGGAGCGCGGAAGCCGCGGCCGCCGGAGAGGCGCACGATCCACGAGGACGTCGGCTGGTACGCGAGCGCGAGCCGAGGCACGGCGACGGCGCCGTAGACCGCGTGCAGCTCGGCGCGCGCGCCCGGCATCACCGTCAGCTTCGGGTGGATCTTGTAGGCGAGCTGCGCATAGACAGCGCCGCTCCCGAGCGTCTTCGGCGCGACCTCGACGGTGGTCGTGGCCTGCGGCTCCCCGTGGATGAGCTCGGTGTTGGTGAAGCTCTGATCGAGCTGCTCCGACTCGGCCCGCGCGCCGAGGACCCACGTGCGCGGCCCGTCGGCGAGCGTGACGACGCTCTCGAAGCTGGACATCACGTCGCCGCGCTTGCGGGTCTGATCGAGCGGCGAGTCGAACCGGTCCTGCGTCGAGGAGTTGAACGCCCACTGGCGCCCCGCCGAGAAGCGCACGCTCGATCCGCGGCCGAGATCGATGCTCTCGGCCAGGCGCACGGCGACGCGATCGGTGCGCTCCGGGAGATCGATCCGGTAGGTGCCGAGGCCGGGGACGATCTGATCTTGCCGCCCGTCGGAGGCGTCGTGGATCCAGCGGACGCGCGCCTGTAGCGCCACGCGCTCGCCGAGGCGCACGCCGCCGCGCACGCTGAAGAGCCGCGAAGCGAAGTCGGGGATGGTGAGGTTGGGGCTGTCCTCGCTCGCGAGGACGCCGTCCTGCCGCTGGAAGGACGCGTCGGCCGCCACCCACGCGTCGCCGCGGCGGTAGGCGGCGTTGCCCTGGACCAGCACGCCGCGACGGCTGCGCCCCTCGGCGCGGAGGCGCGCGCTCGGCCCCTCGTGGACCGGAGGCGCGCTGAGGATGTTGACGATCCCGCCGATGGCGCTCGCGCCGTAGAGCGCGCTCATCGGCCCGGCGACGACCTCGATCCGCGACACGTCGGTGAGCGGGACCTGCGAGAGATCGATGGCGCCGCCGACGCCGCCGATGACCCGCTCGCCGTCCTCGAGCACCAGGACGCGATCGAGATCGAAGCCCTGGATCTGGATCGCGCTGGGGTTGCCGAGGAACCCGTACGCGCTCGGGTTGACCTGGACGCCGAGCGTGCCTTGCAGCGCCTCACCCACGTTGGTCGCGCCGCGGCGCTCGGCCTCGGCGCGCGTCACCACGTCGGTGCGGACCGTCGCCCGCTGCGTGCTCTCGGGCGTGCGCGTCCCCGTGACGACGACCTCGGCCGGCGCCGCGCCCTTCGCGGGCGGCGCCTCCTGCGCGTGCGCCGCCGAGCCGCACAGCGCCGACAGAGCGAGCGTCACCGCCGACGGGGTTCTCCAGCTCACGCGATCTTCTCGACGAGCAAGCTCGACTCGCTCACGTCATCGGTCAACGCGATGAAGAAGCGCTCTTTGCAGCGGCCACAACGGAGCTCCAGCCCGCCCGGCACGCGCCGGGCGATCAGGCGCCCACAATCACACCGGAGCTCATCCGGCTGCACCGCCCGCTTGGGCGCTCTGACACGCTCGCTCGCCAACTGAAGCCTCCGGGAAAGCAGGACGATGTCGACGACGCCCTGAGTGCACAGGGCGCAAGACCGCTGACAGCACTGGAGAGGAAAGGAACATGTGTTGAAATCGACTTTGAATACCATTTTCAATAAAGAAATGGTCAGAAGTTGTCAAGGAGTTTCATCGAGCACAGCCGGCGCGGCATTTCCATGCAGGATCACGGACCGCCCCCAACGGGCGCCGCCCCGCCGGCAGCGTCCCGGCAGCATCGTACACCGGTCGAGTAATCCAGGTACGAGAACGGGTGGGCCGTCACCAGCGCGTCGCACCCGGCCCGCGTCGAGCGCGCGTAGAACCCGCCGGCGAAGGCCCCGCTCCCCTCGGCCACCCACTCATCGAGGTTGCCGGCCAGGTCATAGGCCGCGTCGTTTCCCCACCGGCTCCGGCAAGCCAGGCTCTGCCCGGTCCGCTGAAACAGCGGCTTTCCCCGGGAGTCGACGCGGTTGAGCCGCGGATCGAGGTGCCCCATCGAAGCATTGCTGTGCAGGATCGCCGCCGGGTGCTCGTCGCGAAAGACGTTGCAGACACCGTCCTCGTAGGTGTCCCCGTAAGGGAACAGCGTATCTCCTTCGCCCCGACAGGCCGTGACGAACTCGTCGAGGATGCAGAGCCGTTTGCCCGCGGCGGCGCAGGCGCTCTCCGCGACGACGCCGGTGACATAGCCGTTGGGCCTGGCGCCGGCGCGGTTGGTCGCCAGAGGCGCTGTCTTCTTGCCGAGGCGCTCGGGCGAGAGGAAGGGCAACGGGAAGGCGCGCGCGTGGACGGTGCCAGTCCGCTCGCGCGCCGTGGCCCACTCGCCGAGGGCGAAATCGAGCAGGCCCGGCGTCGTCGGGTAATCCGGCGAGAGCAGCATGCCTGTCGCGGCGTCGACGAGGGTGCTCTCGAAGCGATCGATGCAATACCGCCCGGCGATGGATACCATATCGCTCGGGCACGCCGGAGCGGGCGCCGGGCGGCAGGTGGGGTCCGGCGTGACAGGCACGCTCGGCGACGCGGTGACAGCGGCGCAGACTCCGGCGATGGGGACGATACCCACCTCGGGTATCGCATCGAGCCCGCGCGCCGCGCTGCCGAACCAGCGCAGCTCGCCGCCGGGAGTCCACACGGGATCTCCCACGATGCAAGCGTCGGGCGCGGCGAGCTCGGGAATCGAGATGAAGTCGCCTGGAGTCGGCGCAGGCACGCTCGACCGCGCCGGCCTTCCGTCGAGGCAAAGAGCAGTAGTCTCGCCGGGCGGATACGGGGCATCCGCGACGGGCCTGGCGGCGGCGTCGAGCCAGACGACGTGGCGGCGCTCGCGATCGGTGAGCAAGGCGCCTCCGCCGGGCAAAGGGATGAGACGAACAGCGATGTCGCCGGGCTGGATCGGGAGCGGCGCCGTGGTCGGAGCGCTGATGTGGCCCTCGAGATCCACGGCGAAGGTGAGCACCTTGGAGGGATCGACCGCGCTGACGCCCGCGACGAGCGCGCCGCCGCCGCTGCGCTCGCAGGCGTCGAAGCCCACCCGCACCGGCGAGACCGAGGCCGGGAGCCCGATCGCCGTGGCCGCGCCCGCGGCGTCGATCGTCGTCAGGCGCAGCGCGGCGCCGGCGACCTCGAGGAGCAGGCCGCGATCCGCGCCCCCGGTGAGGACGGCCGC
>FSTQ01000126.1_pt1 | contig 10209 bp, 12 predicted proteins | sample 1637281 | NCBI WGS metagenome assembly FSTQ01 (sample SAMEA3914818, study PRJEB12502) | metagenome | biome: forest; material: soil | place: Canada | collected 2010-06-26 | depth 0.1 m
CAGGCTCAGGTGAGCTTGCCCAAGGAGCTCCACGATTTTCCCAGGCTCGTCGCGGAGCTGAAGCGTCAGAGCGACGCGCCCTGGGAGCGCGCGCTCATCAAGACCCTCGTGCACCGAGGCTGACACGGCCAGAGAGGATGAGCCGGAGAGCAGGAGACGCGCTCACGGCCTCACGTCCTCGCGGGCGACGGTCGGCGGATGGCGCGGGCCCGGCAATCGATAGCGCGCCTTCGTTGTCAACCCTTTTCGTCGCGACCCCTCGGCGCCCCTCTTTCGCGCGGGTAGCCAGCCCGCGCGGCCTCCGCTAGAGAGGGAGCGCGCCGCCGTGGATCTCCTCTACTTCGCCCTGCTCTGCTCCGTGCTCATCTTCGTGCACGAGCTCGGGCACTTCGTCTTCGCGAAGATCTTCGGGGTGAAGGTCCTCACGTTCTCCATCGGGTTCGGGCCGAAGATCATCCGCATTCGCGGCCGGGAGACGGAGTACTGCGTCGGCATCCTCCCCCTCGGCGGCTTCGTGAAGATGCTCGAGGAGAACCGGCAGGAGCCGGTCTTGCCGGAGGATCGCAAGCGCACGTTCGAAGCGCAGGCGCTCTACAAGCGCGTGATCATCGTCATGGCCGGGCCGGCGATGAACGTGCTCTTCCCGATCCTGCTTTATTTTGCGGTGTTCGTGGGCGCGACGCGCTTCCAGCCGCCGACGGTCGGCGTGGTGCTCCCCGGCCACCCGGCCGAGGGGAAGCTCCAGCCCGGGGATCGCGTGCTCGACGTCGACGGGGCGCGCGTGGAGACGTTCGCCGAGCTCCACCGCATCGTCAGCGCCAGCCCGAACAAGGAGCTCAAGCTCAAGGTCTTCCGGCAGAACGAGCACATCGAGGTGGTGGTGATCCCGGAGGAGCGCACCGTCAGGAAGCCCCTCGACATCATCGACAAGGTCGGCGAGATCGGGATCAAGCCCAACCGGCCCGCCGCGGTGGTGGGGATCTCGCGGCCCGATTCGCCCGCGTACCGCGCCGGATTGCGCACGTTCGATCTGGTGACCGAGGTCCGCGGGCGCCCCGTGAAGACCTTCTCCGATCTCGAGGAGCTGCTGCGCGAGAACCACGGCGAGACGATCCCCGTCACCTACCTGCGGCCGGTGGGCGTGCCGCGCGCGCTCGGCGGGCTCGCCGATCTCGCGGTCTACGAGGCCGGCGTCGCGGCGCTCACGCCCGAGGCCGTGCACGGCGATCTCACGCTGAAGACGGGGCTCGAGCCCGCGGACATGTACGTGGCCGACGTGCCCGAGGGCTCCGCCGAGTGGAAGGCCGAGCTCCGCGCCGGCGATCGCATCGTCGAGGTCGACGGGGTCGAGGTGACGGCGTGGTCGATGATGATCGAGCGCCTGATGGCCACGCCCGACCGGCCGCACGTGCTCACCTGGCTGCGATCGGCGCAGCGCAAGAGCGGGACGATCGAGCTGCGCCGCGAGGACTACATCGACGAGTACGGCGAGCACCGGCCGCGCTTCTTCGTGCGCATCTCCAACTGGTCGCCGTCGGTGCCCGAGGCCTGGGTCAACAACCCCTCGCGCGTCGACTTCGCCTTCCGCAGCGCCCTGACCGAGACCTACGACGTCATCCGCTTCATCGTCGTCGGCATCGTCCGCATCGCCGAGGGCAAGGTGAGCCTCTCGACGCTGGGCGGGCCGATCACGGTCTACGACGTCGTCGGCGAGGAGAGCTCCAAGGGCGTCTCGTACTTCGTGTGGGCCATGGCGGTGATCTCGATCAACCTCGGGCTCATCAACCTGCTGCCGATCCCGGTGCTCGACGGGGGGCACCTCGTGTTCTTCCTCTTCGAGGCCGTGCTCCGCCGCCCGCTGCCGCTCCGCGTGCGCGAGCTGGCGAGCCTCGCGGGCATGGTGCTACTCGTCGTGCTGATGGGCGTCGCGTTCAAGAACGACGTCGAGCGCCGGTGGGACGTGATTCAAAGCCAGCTGAAGGAGCTCGTGGATTGAACGTTGTAGTCGTGGGCCCCGCCCGTGAAGTCGCCGCCGCCGTCCTGCTCCGCGTCTTCACGGAGGACGCGTTCGCCTCGGCCGCGCTCGACGCCGAGCTCAAGCGCCGCCCCCAGCTCGATCCGCGCGACGTCGGCCTGGCGACCGAGCTCGTCTACGGCGTGCTCCGCACCGAGGCCATGCTCGACGAGCGCATCGCCGCCCTCGCCGCGCGCCGCGGCTACGCCTCGGATCCCCTGGTCTTCGCCCACCTGCTCATGGGCGCGTACCAGATCTGCTTCCTCGATCGCGTCCCGGTCTTCGCCGTCGTCTCCGAGGCCGTGGCCGGCGTCAGCGATCGCGCCGGCGAGCGCGTCGGCGGCTTCGCCAACGCGGTCCTGCGCAAGCTCGCCGTGGAGGTCGAGGCCAAGGGCCGCCCCTCGCTCGAGGACACCATCGCCGCCTCGGCGCCGGGCTGGCTGCGCGGATCGCTTCGAAGAGCGATCGGCCGCGCGGGCGCGACGGCCTACCTCACCGCGGGCCCGGTGCCGCCGCCGATCGGCCTCTGCCTCGCCGAAGGCGAAGATCGCGACGCGCTGATCGCCGAGCTCCGCGCCGCGGCGCCGCACGCGAGCATCGAGCCCGGAGGCGTCTCGCCGCGAGGGATCCTCGTGCGCGGCGCCGGCGACGTGCGCCGCCTCCCCGGCGTGGGCGAGCGCTGGATCGTGCAGGAAGAGGGCGCGCAGGTCGTGGCCCTCGCCGCGGGCGCGCGGCCCGGCGAGCAGGTGCTCGACGCGTGCTCGGGCCATGGAAACAAGTCGTGGCTGCTCGCGCAGCAGGTCGCTCCGGGCGGCGCGGTCGACGCGAGCGATCTGCACCCGGCCAAGCTCGACAAGCTGCTCGCGGGCCCGCCGGGCAAGCGCGTGCGCTCGACGTTCGCCATCGACTGGACCGTCGGCGCGGGCGACGTGCCCGAGAATTACGATCGCGTGATCGTCGACGCGCCCTGCTCGGGGACCGGCACGCTGCGGCGCCGCCCCGAGATCGGCCGCAAGCGCGAGGCCGAGGATCTGGCGGGCCTCGCCGATCTGCAGACCGCGATTACGCGGCAGGCTGCGACGCGCGTGCGCGACGGCGGGACGCTGCTCTACGCGGTGTGCAGCGTCCTCAAAGAAGAGGCCGAGGACGTGGTGGCGCGCCTCCTCGTCGACATCGAGGGCTCCCCCGTCACGCTGAGCCCGCTCCCGTTCGAGGGCGATCTCCTGCGCTCGCTCGCGAGCGGCGAGCACACGCTGCGCTTGCTCCCCCACGTGCACGGGACCGACGGCTACTTCGTCGCCAGCCTGCGCGTGACGAAGCGCGGCTGAAGCCACGAGGCGCGCGAGGCATGCCGCGGCGCCCTCATGTCGACGTCGACGCCGTGCCCTTCGCGGCGTTCGGCCTCGGCGACGACTTCGGCCCGCTCGTCTCGGCGTGGCACGAGCACGAGAAGCACCAGCTCCTCTACGCCGCGTCCGGCACGCTCAAGCTCGAGATCGAGGGCAGCCAGTGGCTCCTCCCTCCCCAGCGCGCCGCGTGGATCCGCGCGCGGACACGGCACCGCGTGCGCGCGGCCTCCGCGGTCGCGCTGCGCACCGTGTACCTCTCCCCTCGCCTGCGCGGCGCGCCGCCCGACGCCTGCGTCGTCTTCGCCGCCGAGCCCTGCGCGCGCGAGATGATCCTCCACGCCATGCGCTGGGGCCCCGATCGCGCCGCCGACGACGCCGCCGCGCGCGCCTTCTTCACCGCGCTCACCTTCCTCGCCGGCGAGTGGGCCGCGCAGCCGCTCCCCTTCCGCTTGCCCGCCGCGAAGAGCCCCGAGCTCGCGCGCGCGATGGACTACGCGCTCGGCTCGCTCGCCGAGGCGCCCTCGATCGAGGACGCCGCCCGCCGCGCCGGCCTCTCCACGCGTACCCTGGAGCGCCGCTTCGCCGACGAGGCCCAGACCTCGTGGCGCCGCTTCCTCCATCAAGCGCGGATGATGCGCGCGATGGAGCTCCTCGACGCCCCGCTGGCCCGCGTGACCGACACCGCGCTCGCCGTCGGCTTCGAGAGCCCAGCCGCCTTCACCCGCGCCTTCACCGAGTTCGCCGGCGAGAACCCCAAGGACTTCCGCCACCGCCGGCGCCTCAAAGGAGAGTGATCGCTCAAGGCTGAGCGGCGATGGCGTCGACCAGCCCGTAGACTCCATACTCGATCATGTACGAGAGCGAATACTCGGGATAAGCCTCCTCCGCGAGCGCGGTGATCTTCTTGTAATGCCCGGCCGCCTCGGGCCCGGCGAGCTCGCTCTTCTTCTCGCCGAGGTCGGCGACATACTTGGTAACGAGCGCGCTCATCCCGTCGAGATAGGCTTTCTCCGCCTTCACCGCCTCGGCGAGATCCGCCGACGCCCCGCGCCCGCCGTACACGACAGCGCCGTCATAAACCGAGAGCTCGTCGAGCGCCCGCTTCCACGACTCGAGATCCGGCGCCGGCTTCCCCGCCTTGATGCCCCCCTCCAGCCAGGCATGCGCCTTGTAGTGCACGAGATCGCCGACGATCAGCGCATTGAGCGCCGGAATGTGCGCCACCGTCTGCGTGGTGGAGACCCCGGCCGCCGTGAGCTCGTGGAGCCGCACCTCCGCCCCACCCTCGAGCGGAAGGACATAGTCCCCCTGAAAAGTAATATCCACCTTGGCCTCCTTGGGATACGCCTCCTCGGGGATCTGCTTGGTGAGCTCCACGAAGTAATACTTCTTGTAGGCATACACCTCGGGGATGGCCGCCGCCGTGCTCGCGCTGGCGACCACCTTGGCCCCCAGCGCCTGGAAGGGCCGCACACCGTTGAACTTGTCGGGGTTCGGGTGAGTCACCACCACATAGGTGATGGGAGACTTCGTTGCAGCCTTGATCTCGGCGATGAGCTTCTCCGCGAGCGGCTCGGTGAACTGAGCGTCGAAGACCACGACCTCCCGCCCTGTATCCCAGTAGAACGAGTGCGTATCGAAGCCGGCCGCGTCCGAGGTGAAGGCGCCGAGCGCGGCGTCCTGCGAGACGACGACCGGCGGCGTGGAGTCCGTCTCCGGGGCGGAGCAGGCGAGCGAGAGAGCGGCGAGAGCGGCGGCGAGAGCGATGATCCTGCGCATGATGTCCTCCTCGGGAGCGCGTCGTGGCCCCGAATGCGAGAAGGAGGATGCGCCCTCGGGCGGCGGCGTGCTTTCGCCGTTCTGCCAATGATTTGCTCCTGGCCGCCAAAGCTACCTGGACCGTCGTCATCACACGCCCGAGCGTCTCGAGATGAGCGACTCCACGCCTTTCTCGCTGGTATCGGTCTTCAGCCGCTGGCCACGGGCGCGATGGACGGCAGCCATCCCTTGGAGGCCAGCACGTCCCACGCGAGGTGGATCTGACGTGCGGAGAACGAGCGCTTCCGCTCACTCCATTGATGCACGGCCTCCACCGTCGCATCCGGCCCGGCAGCGCCCCCTCGCGTCGCCACCCAGTGCGCAGTCGCGAGGAGCTCCATCCCGAACGGAGACTCGAAGCCTTCCACCAGCGCCACGACGCGATCGAAGCGCGCCCGCGTGTCCGGATGAGCGTCGAGGAACGCGGAGGCATCCGCGGCCGCGCCGGGGATGAGCTCGAGCTGCTTCTCCGGTGCGTCGCCGCCGTCGGCGTAGCCAGATACGAAGTGTCCCTCGATCAAAGCGAGCACCTGGCGGAGGTTCTCGGCATAGGGGCCGAACGGCGCTTTCTTGTACCGGAGGCGCAGCGGCTCGCCCGCCTCCTGCATGAAATACATGAGCTTGTGCACCTCGAGCAGTGAGATGAACGGGTCGAGGAGGCCGGCGAGATAGCGTTCCATCAAACCCACGAGCACAGCTCGACCGGGCGTCATCTTGGGTGGATCGGCAGACCGAGTCATGGCCGCGGCTGCTGGTGACCCGGACGGCTCGTACACGAGCACCTGCACGTCAGGCAACGCCGCGAAAGCGCGCTCGATGCGCGGCCGGACGTCCGCCCAGTCGAGCCCACCGAGGCCGCACCCGAGCGGCGGGACAGCGATCGACCTGATGCGGTGACGCTTCACCTCCGCGATCAGCGCGTCGAGCCCGGCGTCGATATCCTCGATGCGGCTCTTGCCCTTCCAGTGGCGCTTCGTGGGGAAATTGACGATGAACCGCGGGCTCGTGAGCTGCCCCGTCTCGACGATGAGCATGCGCCCGGGCTGCACCTCGCCGCGCTTGCAGGCCGTCGCATACGCGGCGAAATTCGCCGGAAACGCGCGCTTGAACTGGAGCGCGATGCCGCGCCCCATGACGCCGACGCAGTTGACCGTGTTGACCAGCGCCTCGGCTTCGGCCCGGAGAATGTCACCGCTGGTGAACTCGATCATGATCGCGACCTACCTCGATGCACCTAGTAATACCAGGTCCTCTCGACGACGACGCGAGGTTGGTGTGCACCTCGCGCAATCGCGGCGCTCGCCCGCGTCCGGACGGCCGGCGAGCAGACGCCGACGGCGGTGACCAGCCTCCACGGGAAAAATCCGTGGATGAGGACCTCGGCCTGCTTGGCCTCCTTGATGGTCGCCGATCGGAAGTCCGTCGCGGTCATGGCCGCCCAGTCGAGCTGGTGGAGGTCACCGAGGCTCGCGCGGAACTGGGCATAGTAGGCACCGGCGTTGGACAGGCTGAACGCCCAGCGCCGCCCCTCGGCGGTCACCCAGGCGACGACTTCGTGCAGGTCCGCCTCCAGGTGCACAATGGGCTCCTGTCCGCCGCGATAGGTCAGCTCCGGGTTGTTCGCGCAGTGGATCACGAAGAGCATGATCGAGCGCGGGCAAAAGTAGAACGGGACATAGTCGCCGACATGGTCGCCGGGGTGACAACGCACGGGCAGGGAGAGGCGCCTCTGCTTGATCGTGGACATGCCAATCGGGGCCGCGGGACCGCCTCGGGCGATCATCGCGGCGTCGGAGACAAGCCCGTCCTCAGCGACGATGGCCGCGAGGTTGTCCACATGGGTGATGTGGTAGATCTTCGGGCGCGGTGGAGAAGTCATGCCGGTAGCTCAGCGCCCGTGCGCAGCCGCCTGCCACGCCGCGAAATACAGCGGCAGCTCGTCCAGATAGCCCGTGTGCTGCGGCACCCAGCCGAGCAGCCTGCGCGCCTTGGCCGACGTGATCAGCTCATCCTGGTCCGATGCGATCATGAAGAACCCGCCCTCGGCGGCGGGCCGCATCTCGATCTCACCCGAGTGCCCCGCGGCGCGCGCGGACGCCTTTGCTCCCTCGAGGGCCGAGACGCGCTGCTCGTCGGCGAGACAGAAGATCTCGCCGTCGAGGCTGGACAGGCGGTCGAGGATCGTCACGTAGGCTGTCGCCAGATCGTCGATGTGCACCCAGGACCAATGCTTGTCGGGGCTCCCGAAGTAGCGGAGCGGGGCGCCGGCCTTCTTCGCCTCGACGCTGGCCTGGAACCACAGGCCGGACATGCTCGATCGCGCGTCGCCTCCGTACATGAAGCCGGGCCGCACCACGACCTTGCGAATCGCCGACATGGCGAGGACCTCCTGCTCTTGGGTCATGCGAAACGCGAGCGGACACTCGGGGTTTCCCGGCGTCGTCTCGTCCATGATCCGCTCTGGCACTTTGCCGTAGATGGAGCAGCCGGTGGTGTAGATGAGGCCTTGGGGCCTCGACGAGCCAGCGGCGCTTTTGGCGAGCTGCCGCAGGAACTTCTGGTCGGTCGCGACGGGGTCGCGGCGGTCGAACACGGTGTGGACGAAGGCGTCCATCTCGGCGAACGTGTCACCGAGCGAGTCTGGATCCGAGAGCGTGCCGACGACCAGAGAGACTTCGTGCTGGACCAGCCGCTTCGCGACTTCGCTCGTGTCGCTGCGGACGAGCCCGAAGACGCGGTGTCCCGCTCTCCGCAGCGCGAGGCTGGCCGCGAAGCCCGCGTACCCGGTGGCCCCGGTGACCATCACCTTCATCGGGACCACCCTGCGTTGCGCGCCTGACGGGGCAGGACGACGAAGCTGCCTTGGCGACCGGGGGCGCCTGCGATCGAAATCTTCGAGTGGTTCGTGTGCTGCATCATGAAGGCTCCTTCAACTGGGCTGTTGCTCGCACTCTCCCACGAGCGAGGAAAGTTTACAATACGTCGTGAACATGCGACTCGGCAGAGCGTCCCGGTCTACTCCAGCGCTCAGGATACCAGTGTCTCGAGCGGGAGCGGCCTTGTCGCGACGCGCGGGACACGCGCAAAATGGCGCGCTGACATCGCCTCACGCGAGCTTCCGCGTATACTCCGTCGATGCATGGGATACGCTTATTCTCGCTCGTCCTGGGCGGCATGATCGGACTCGCAGCCTGCGCCAAGGGCAGCAGCCTCGAAACGACCTTCGGCCCAGGCGCGGGCGGCGCCGGAGGCTCCGGCGGCAGCGGCGGCGACGACACGAGCTCAGCTCACGCGGCAACGGGCGCCGGCAGCTCGACATCCGGCTCGGGCGGCGCGGGCGCCGGAGGCGGCTCCAGCAGCTCGTCGAGCAGCAGCAGTAGCAGCTCGTCCGGCTCCGGCGGCGCGGACTGCGACTACAGCGCTCTCAACAGCTGTCCGACCTCCGAGACGCTCAGCGCGGTCGACGGGGATCAGCACAGCGACACGCGCACCATCAAAGGCACCACGTCGAAGTGGTTCAAGGTCCTGGTGAGCGAGGCGGTGAGCTCGTTCATCAGCTTCCCCAAGCTCAGCTACACGGCCACGCTGGCCACGCCGCCGGGCATGGATTTCGATCTCTTCGAGTACGATGGGACGATCTCGACGCCGAGCTGCTCGGGCAACCCCAAGCATGCCTCCGGCGACCCGGAGGCGGTGAGCAGCACCTGGGGAGACACGCTCGGCGTCGACGACACGCGGTGGCTCACGCTCGAGGTGCGCTACATCTCGGGGGAGATGTGCCCCTCGAACCCGTGGACGCTCACGGTCAAAGGGCACACCAACCCCTGAGAGGGGCGCTTCAAGCGCTCTTGATCTCGATCTGACGCGGCTTGGCCGCAGCGGGCTTGGGCAGGGAGAGGCGGAGCACGCCGTTCTGGAGGTTGGCGGCGATCTTCTCGGAGTCGATGCCCTGGGGCACCACGAAGGAGCGGCGGTAATCGAAGGGCTCCTCGTCCGCGGCGAAGCCCTGGAGGCGGCCCTCGATGGAGAGGCGGCCTTTCTCGAAGTGGACTGACAGGTCTTCCTTGGCCACGCCGGGCAGATCGGCGAGGATCAGGAGCTCGTCTTTGCTCTCGAAGATGTCGACGGTGGGCGCCACGCCGGCGCGTTGAGCGAGCTTCTCGGGGGTTTGATCGCGGCGCTGCGGGGACTTGGTCGTCTCGGTGTTCATGGCAGTCTTCCTTCAGGCTCAGGAGTTGACTTTGATGGCGATCTGGCGCGGCTGCTCTTCAGGCACCTTGGCCAGCGTCACGGTGAGGACGCCGTCCTTGAGCGTGGCCGTGCTCTTCTCGGGGTCGACCTTGCAAGGCAAGGTGAAGGAGCGTGAGAATCGGATGGGCGAGCGCTCCTGTCGATGCACATAGTAGCCTTCGGGCGCGTCGGCCTTGCGCTCGCCGGCGAGCGTGAGGACCTCTTTCTGGATCGAGAGCTGAACGTCCTTGTCGCCGAGCCCGGGCATCTCGGCCTCGAGGACGAGCGTGGCTCCGTTGTCGGCGAAGGTGATGCGCGGGAAACGGCCCCGGCTCCACACGCGCTCGGGCTCCTCGGAGTACCCTCGGCCCGAGGCGTGGGCGCTCTCCTCGAAGAGGCGATCCATCCTGCGGCGAAGCTGGTCGATGGCGGAGACTGATCGTTCGAGGTCGCTGAATCGGCTGAGCATGATGTCCTCCCCTCGCCCACATGGGCGCAGGTATTCCTTCGTAGGCAGAACCACGAACCGGCTGGACACACGGCGGACGCGCCGGCGTGCAGCCCGGTCGTAGATCGGCCGAGGCTTGCTGGATAAATGAGGTGATTCACGCGTTTGGCTCGAAAGAACCCGTCCGCGCGCCACCCAATGTTGGCTCGGCGGCTGCTCTGTCAAGAGTTGGGCCGCTCCGAGATTCACTTCAAATTTTTGTTTGTTTCTTACTTTTATCGGAGCGCCGAACAGCGCAAGCGGCTGGTGGAGCTGCTCAAGAGCCAGGTGGAGGCGAAGCCTTGAGATAG
>FSTQ01000311.1_pt1 | contig 10205 bp, 5 predicted proteins | sample 1637281 | NCBI WGS metagenome assembly FSTQ01 (sample SAMEA3914818, study PRJEB12502) | metagenome | biome: forest; material: soil | place: Canada | collected 2010-06-26 | depth 0.1 m
GCCTCGTCGAGGAAGCTCGCGCCGCGGATCACGCGCAGCGGCGCGCCCGGATCGCCCCTGGGATCGATCCCGCCCGCGGGGTGCGCGAGGAAGCCGTCGGCCACCCACTCGGACACGCCGCCGCCGAGATCGTGGACGCCTTCGCCCGTGCTGTCGGTCGGGCGCGAGCCTGGATCGCACGTCGTCACGCCGGCGCTGCGATCGAGGCAGCTCGCGTTGCGGTCGTAGCAAGCGCGGCCGCAGTCCGGCGCCTCGGCGCCCCAGGCGTAGGCGCGGCCCTCGACGCCGCGCGCCGCGAGCTCCCACTCCGCCTCGGTCGGCAAGCGTCGCCCGATCGATCGGCAGTAGCTCTCCGCGCCGGTGAAATCGACGCAGTTGATCGGGTGGGTCAGCGCCTTGCGCGGAGCGTTGCAGCGGCTCGTCCACGTCGCCGCGAACTCGGTGGGGGAGGCGTCCGCGCCCTCGGGCGTCATCGCCACGTGGTCGGCGGCCGAGCACTGGCGCTTGGCCACGCACTCCTGGTAGGCCTTCACGGTGACCTCGGTCCGGTCCAGGTAGAAGGGCCTGGAGATCGTCACCTTGGGCGCGTCTTTCCCTTCGCCGAAGGTGAACGTGCCCGCGGCGATCATCGTCATGTCGTCGGGCGCGGGCACCGGCACGAGCGCTTCGGCCGAGGCCGACGGGATCGGCGGCGCCGCGCTCGGCGCGATCGAGGCGCTCGGGCTCGGCGGCGGGCGCACAGGGGCGACGGGCGCCTTCACGCTCGCGCGCGCCGAGGGCTGCGGCTTGGCGGGCAGCGGCTTCTCCGCGCCGCGGATCACGTAGAAGCCCAGGCCCCCGCCGAGCAGCACCGCCAGCGTCACCCACGGCCAGATCGCGCGGCGCTTCTCGGCCGGCTCCGCTGCTGCGAGGGGCGGCGCCTCGGCGGCCGCGGCGCTTCGAGCCTCGGCCGGCGGCTTCGAGCCGCGCGCGAGCAGCGGCGTCTCGGCCATCGGATCGTCCTTCGCGAGCCGCTTGCCTGCCGCCTTCGCGCGCTCGTTGCCCGGGGCCACCGCCGTCTTCGCCTCGGCGATCGCCGCCGCCCTCACCACCGCGGGCTTCGATCCGCGCGCGCCCGACGCCTCCGACTCCGCCGGCCTCGTCGCCTGGAGCGGCAGCGCGCCCGGCGTGAGCTCGACGTCGAGCCCCGCCTGCTCCGAGAACACGCCGGTCGCCATCAGCTCGCTGTTCTCGGCGAGCAGCGCCGCCTTCGACTTCGCCGAGCTGCTCACCGAGCGCCCGCTGGTCGCGCTGCCCGCGCCCGCCGCCGCGACCAGCGCGTCCCAGAGCTCGCCCGCGTCGACGTAGCGCTGCCGCGGCTCGACCTCGAGCGCCTTCGTCAGCACCTCCTCCACCGCGTCGGGGACGACCGCGCCCCGCGCCCGCGCCGTCGGTCGCAGCGTCGGATCCGCGGCGGCGATGTAGAGCTGCGTCGGATCGTCCCCGTCGAGCGCCTTCTGCCCCGTCACCAGCTCGACGAAGATCAGGCCGAGCGCGAACACGTCGGTCCACGGCCCGGTCGCTCCGCGCTGCTTGTTGAACTGCTCCGGCGCCCCGTAGCGCGGCGTGAACGCCGTCGGCGCGGCCTTGGTCGCCTCCAGCGCCGAGGTGAAGCTCGGGTAGTCCACGAGCACCTTGGCGATGCCGAAGTCGAGCACCTTGACCGTGCGCTGCCCGCCGCTCTCGACGACGAAGAGGTTGGGCGGCTTGACGTCGCGGTGCGCGATCTTGTTCTGGTGCGCCACCGCGAGCGCGCGCGCCGCGGGCTCGAGCAGCTTGATCGCCTCGGCCACCGTGTACGGCGGAGCCCCGGCCTTCTTGCGCTCCTGGAGGTGCTCGGCCAGCGTCTTCCCCTCGAGCCACTCCAGCACGAGGTACGGCACCCAGAGGCCCGCCGGCGTGACGAAGGCGCCCACGTCGAGCGCCTGCACGATCCCGCTCGTCGCCTTGGAGAGCCGGTGCAAGAGCCGCCCCTCTTCGCGGAGCTGCTCCAGCAGGCCGTCGCGCTCTTTCTCCGGGAGCGCGTGGGGCAGCTTCAGGCACTTGATGGCGATGAGCTCGCCGAAGCCGATGTGAACCCCGCGGTAGACGACGCCGAACCCGCCGTCCCCCACCACCGAGGCGACGCGGTACTTGCCCTCGATCGTCGTTCCGCAGAGCTCGAAAGGATCCTGTGCGAGCTCGGTCTCGGCCATGGCGCGGGACTGCTAGCGCGGCAGGGGAGGGGCGGCAATCACGCGGGCTCGGCCGCGCCGGAACCGGCCCCGCCCGCGGCCCGCCGCAAACTCAGCGCGCCCGCGAAGGTCTTGCTATCGTCCGCCCCGTGAAACGAAGCTGGATCCCCGCCTGCGCGCTCTCCTTTCTCACCGCCCTCGCCGGCTGCAGCGGCGGCAGCGCCGTGCGCGCCCCCAGCGTCGCCGAGGCTCACTACGGCGACCCCACCGAGGCGCCGCCGCCGAAGACGCTCTTCACTGCCAAGTCGCTGGCCTCGCTCTTCTCCTACCCGCAGAAGCTCACCGTCACCGAGGCCCAGCTCGGCCCCGAGTGGTCGCAGAAGGGCCGCGTCGTCTGGTCGATCGCCTTCGTCGCCGACGACGACACCTTCGCCCCCGTGACGATGATCCTCTTCGAAGGCCGCTACACCGGCCTCACCATCAGCGACGATCAGAAGGATCTCCTCCGCCGCTCCAGCCTCTTCAAGGATCTGGACTTCGGCCGCGATCACCTCGGCTACGCCATGCGCGCCACCGGCGAAGCGGGCGCCGCCGAGGAGACCGCGCTGATCCCCAGCCCGCGCGGCCGCTACGAGCTCCTGGTCCTCGTCGACGTCCCCAAGGGCGGCCCCACCGAGGCCCCGGGGACCGAGGCCTACCGCGCCCTCTTGATGGAGTACACCGTCCGCCTGGTCGAGACCGTGGCGCGCGGGCTCGACGCCACCTGGTCGGGCAAGCCTCAGTAAGAGCGCGTCGGCGCGCGTCACCCCTCCGCGATCGTCACCGCGACAGCAGCTTCACCGTCCCCGAGGGCCCGCTGCCCACCGGCCGGTGCAGCACCAGGTTACGCCCGGCCTCGCGCCCGTGCGCGTGGGCCTCGGTCCGCTGGTTCCCGGCCAGCCGCACGTGGTGGATGTGCGGGTGCCGCTTCCGGTAGAAGCCGTCGAGGTCCGCGTCCTTGAGCCACACCAGGCCCTCCTCTTTGTGGATCACCCGCTGCTGCTCGAGCTTCTCCATGAAGCCGGCCATCACCCCGGCCAGGTAGGTGCGCCGGTCCTTGTTCGATCGGATCCGCTTCGCCTTCTGGTGCTCGCGCCACAGGTGATCGGCCGAGTGGGTGAGGAACGCGTGGACGTAGGCCGCCATCTCCAGGTTGGCGTGCGAGCCGCAGACCTCGAGCACGCTCCCGCGCTTGCCCTCCAGCGGCCGGTACACCGGCACCCAGATCACCTCGACGAAGAAATGCTTGCCGAGGATCGCCCCGAGGAGGCGCTCGCTCTCGGTCACGCGGCCGGTGGGCTTGCCGAGGTGGCGGAAGCCGTACGCGCGCGGAGCCTGCGCCGCCGCGCTCTCGAGGTTGTACTTGAGCATCAGCCGCTGGGCGGCGTTCATCGCGGCCTGCGCCTCGTTGACGTTGGCGCTCTCGGCGAGCGCGAGCAGGCGCGCGATCCGCTCCAGCACCCGCGCCTCGTCGCTCGATCGCTCGCCGCTCGCCGGCATCCCCGAGGCGCCGGCGTCGATCCCGACCCGCGCGCAGACCTCGCGAAAGGCCGGCCCGTGCGCGGTCTCGTCGAGGATGCCCAGCACCTCGTACACGTACTGGTGCGCCATCTCGTGCTTGAGCACCTCGAGCACCACGCCCCAGGGCTGCTCGACCACCAGCGTCCGCGCGATCTCGATGGTGCGCAGATCGCTGACCCAGCGGCCCAGCCGCGAGCTGACGTCGGAGAGCTCGATCGCCGGAGGCGTGAGCTTGCGCCGGAAGAACACCGCGTTGACGTCGTTGTACGATGTGCGCAGCTCGCGCACGAGGGCCGCCTCGAGCTCGGCGGCGAGGCGACCGCGCGCTTCTCTTGCCGGGATTTCTGTGGGCTCGCTCATCCGAAGGTCCGCTCCTTGGCTGACGGAAAAAGGTTCCGGTGCTTTCCGCGCTCGCGCCCGCGTGTCAAGGCGTCGTGGCTTCCTTGTCGCGAGATCGTCAACAGCGCGTCTTTTCGGCTAAGCTCGCCGCCGCCTTGCCCCCCTCCGCTGAGCCCCCCTCCACCTCGCTCTCGCTCGCGCGCCTGCGCCCGCTGGCTCGACTCCGGCGCCGCTATGCCTGGGCGTTCCTCGCGCTCCCGATCCTCCTCGTGGTGCTCACCGACGCGCGCATCCGCGGCGACCGGCTCGCCGGCTTGCCGCTCAAGTACCTCGCCAGCTACTCGGCCTCGATCGCCGAGAGCGCGGTGCTCTGGGGCCTGCTCCTCTTCGCGGCCTCGGCCCAGCGCGGCGCCTTTCGCTGGATCGCCGCGGCCTTCTTCTGCCTCTCCGCCACCCTCGCGGTCGGCGTGCAGATCTACTTTCACCGCCAGTACTCCACGTACCTGAACCTCGACGCCACGCTCTTCGGGACGTCGTTCTCGTCGAGCCTGTTCGGCCAGCTCAAGGCCGATGGGAAGAATTTCCTCGTCTCGATCGTGCCGCCGCTCCTCCTCGCCATGGTGATGGTGTGGCTCGGCCGCAACCTCCTGCGCCCCTCGCGCTCGCGCGCGTCGCGGGCCGCCCGCCTCCTCACGCCCCTCGCGGTCGTCGCGGCCCTCCTGATCCCGTGCTCGTACCGCACCGTGCAGGCCTCGACGCCCGACGTGATCTACTTCCACGCCATCGGCGGCCTCATGAAGGTCCTCACCGGCGTCTGCGAGAGCTCCCAGATCCGCCCCGGCCTGCGCAGCCCGCCCCGGCTCGAGGCCCTCGATCGCGCGCCCACGCCCCGCCGCAACGTGCTCTTCCTCCTCACGGAGAGCGTGCGCGCCGACGCCAGCTGCTCCGACCACCGCGAGAGCTGCCCCAACGCGCCGGCGATCAACGCCGCCGCCCCCGCGCGCACCCCGCTGCTCCAGATGCGCAGCAACGCCTCGACGACGGCCATCGAGCTCGCCGTGCTCTGGTCGGGCCTCCAGCCGGTGGCCTCGCGCGAGGCGCTCCACTCGGCGCCCCTCCTCTTCGACTACGCCCGCGCCGCCGGCGTCGACGACGCCTACTGGACGAGCCATCACATGATGTTCGCCAACTCGCGCCTCTACGTTCAGGACCTCCCCACCTCCAAGCAGTGCGGCGCGACCGACCTCGATCCCCTCGCCGACATCGATCTCGGCGCCCGCGACGACCTCCTCGTCAAGCGCGTCCAGGCCGAGATTGGCACTCTCACCGAGCCCTTCTTCGGCGTCGCCCACTTCGGCAACACCCACGTCCCGTACCTCGTCGACCCGGCGGACGCCCCCTTCCAGCCCGCGCTCGAGAGCAAGGCCCCCGACGACAACGAGGCCTATCACAACTACTACCGCAACGCGGTCCACCGCCAGGACAAGAGCATCGGTGAGCTGATCCGCTTCATCCGCCAAAGCCCCTTCGGCGACCGCACCATCCTGGTCTTCACCTCGGACCACGGCGAGGCCTTCCGGGAGCACAACCAGCTCGGCCACACCGGCTCGATCCTCGACGAAGAGATCCACGTCCCCTTCTGGATCGACGCGCCCCCCGGCACCCTCACCGCCGAGGAAGAGCGATCCCTCGCCATGCTGCGCGACACCCCGGTCTTCCACACCGACGTGACCCCGACGATCCTCGACCTCCTCGGCCTGCTCGACTCCCCCAAGATCGCGCCCTACAAAAAATCCATGGTGGGCTCGAGCCTGCTCCGCCCGCGCCCCGCCCCCCCGGTCCTGGCCCTCTCCAACTGCTCGGGCATCTGGGGCTGCGCCTTCCGCAACTGGGGAATGATGCAGGGCGAGATGAAGCTCGAAGGCCGCGAGTGGGACAACCAGTGGCACTGCTACGACGTGCTCGCCGACCCCACCGAAAAGCACGACCTCGGCCTCGCCGCGTGCGGCGAGCTACCGCTCTTCGCCGAGAAGCAATACGGCGGGCTGCCGAGCGTGATTCGCTGATCAGGCCCCCTATCCCCCAACCCCTTTCCCCCAAATTTGGGGGAAAGGGGAGATTGCTAATCCACCTGTCGAGATCCGGACTCCCCTCCCTTTCCCCCAAATTTGGGGGAAAGGGCCGGGGATAGGGGGCTCCCCTCAGGAGTCGTACCCGTGGTACCCTTGGAGCACGACGACCTTGCCCGTCGCGGGGTAGTAGAGCACCGCATAGTCGCCGAACTCGTGGCAGTTGTTGCAGGACTGCGCCTGGGTGGAGAGCCAGACCTGCACGTTGCCGCCGCCGGCGAAGGTGTCAATCGCCGCGAGCAGCGCCGCGCCGTCACCGTAGTAATTGTCGCTGAAGAGCACGCTCTGCGAGGCGCCGGCGCGGTCGGTGTACGAGCCGTCCACGGCTTCGGGGAAGCCCTGTATCGTCGCGTTGAGCTGGGCCATCACGCCTTCGATCGTCACCGGCGCGGCCGGGCACGCCGGGGTGCTGTAGGCGGCGATGGGGGAGAGCCCGTGCCAGGCGCCGTTGTTCGATCCCTCGTTCCAGGCCTCTTGCGCGGGCTCGAGCGCCGAGCCGTCGATGGGCGTGAGCGAGAGAGGGGCGGGCGGCGTCACCTCGCAGGCATTGGCGTACATGCAGCGCGAGACGTCGCGGTAGGTGCCGCAGGCCGTGAAATCCGTCGCGCCCGCGGGCTGGGCGTGGATGCAGGAGTAAACCGCGCTCTGGCACGAGGACGAGGGCCAGACCTCGTAAGCGTCGCCCGAGGTCAGCGCGAGCGAGGTCACGCGCGCGACGAGGCGTGATGTCTTCTGGGCGGTCCCGCCGGCGGTGAGATCGGCGTTGAACGTCAGCGGCACGGTGTGCGGATCGATGGCCTGGTGCAGCGCGGTGTACGACCAGTCGAGGTGGAAGCTGTCGGCGTCGACGCGGGAGACCGCGGGGGCGCCGTCGGGCGCCGTCACCGTGAATTGAGAGGCCGGCGCCCCCGCGTTGCCGCGGTAAACGAGGTTGTCGACGCCGTTGACCTTGTAGAGGGGAGTCACGGCCTCATCGATCCAGATCGAGCTCGACCCCCGGAAATCGTAGAAGCGCGGGGCGACCTCGATCTTCGCGGTGTAGCGGTTCGGGCTCCCCGTGAAGGTGTTGACGGCGACGAAGAGCGGCAAGCCGGAGAGCACCGTATTGAGCTCGTGACCCTCGTGGAGGACGACCTCGAGCCGGCGCTCGCTGATGATGTGCGCCTCGCCGAAGGCGTCGTCGGGGACGAAGGTGAAGACGCTCTCCAGGTAGCGATTGGCGGTGGCGTGGAGGATGAGCGCGCGCCCGCCGTCCCGATCCTCGAAGGTGCCGAGTGTCTCGAAGCTGAGGTCGAGATCGCCCTCCGAGGCGTAGACCCTGGTGGCGGTCGCGGCAGAGGCGGTGACGCCCGTATCCTCCCCTGGATCGTCGGACGGATCGACGAATTGACCAGCACATGCCGGCGCGGTGAGGGCGACGAAGGAGGCGAAGGCGAGAGCTCGTAATTCCATGTTCGGGTCTCCAGGTGGGGACTCCAGATAGGCCACCGAAACGTGAACGTCAATGGTTGTTAGTGTGTCAATCAGGTGACAGGGCGGCCTCGCCGCGAAAGCCCGCTTCGCGAAGAGGATGATTTCGTGTCTGCGCGCGGGAAGCACCGAAAAATCAGGCGCATGCGCGCTCTCATGGCATCTCCCACCCGTGCAGCGAGACATCGCCGGTCGACCTTGCAGAAATGGAGTGCGGCGAGATCCACGGGAGAATCGTGGGCGGTGTCCGCCGGGCTCCTACCTTTCTGCGTTCACGGTACGTGAATGTGGTGACGCGCCGGGGAAAACAGCGTACTTCTCGTACCCTCGGCTGCTCCCTTTTTTTGATGATCCCGAGGAAGGTATCGATGCGCTCCACCCCCTTGCTTCTCACCGCCACCGTTCTTGGCTCGCTCGCGGCGGCGCTCGTCTCGAGCTGCGGCCAGGTCGAGATCATCTCGTCGGGCACCACCGGCACCGGCGGCCCGGCCGCCACGTCGTCGAGCAGCGGCAACGGCGGGGCCGGCGGGTTCGGCGGCGGCGGCATCGACCTCCCGGACGCGGGCCAGGGCGGCAGCGGCGGCGGCTGCACGGGCAATGGTTGCATGGGCGACGCCGGCTTCTTCTGCGGCGACGGGAAGATCGATCCCGGTGAAAAGTGCGACGACACCAACACCGCCTCGGGCGACGGGTGCAGCGCCGACTGCCTGATCGAGAAAGACTTCGCCTGCCCCACGCCGGGCGCCGCGTGCGTCTCCACCGTGGTCTGCGGCGACGGCAAGGTGACCGGGACCGAGACCTGCGACGATCTCAACGCCAAGCCCGGCGACGGCTGCGACGGCGCCTGTCAGGTGGAGACCGGCTGGAAATGCCCGGTCATCGGCTCGAAGTGCGAGGCCGCCGCGTGCGGCGACGGCATCGTCGCGGGCAAGGAAGAGTGCGACGACACCAACACCGCCAACGCCGACGGCTGTGACAGCGGGTGTCACCTCGAGAACGGCTGGGTCTGCCCGCCGGGCGCGCCCTGCAAGCCGACGGTGTGCGGCGACGGCAAGGCCGAAGGCAAAGAAGCCTGCGACGACGGCAACCACAACCTCGGCGACGGCTGCACGCCCTTCTGCGTCCGCGAGCCGGACTGCACCCAGGGCGCCTGCACCTCGACCTGCGGCGACGGCATCCGCCTCCCCAACAGCACCGAAGAGTGCGAAGACGGCAACAGCGCCAGCGGCGACGGCTGCTCGTCCGCCTGCAAGATCGAGCCGGGCTTCACCTGCACGAGCACGGTGATCAACGGCGGCAACACCCTCAATGTGCCGCTCGTGCTGCGCGACTTCTCGAAGAACCACCCCGACTTCGAGAAGTTCAGCGGCGTCGATCACACCATCGTCGCCTCCACGCTCGGCCCCGACGGCAAGCCCGCTTATTCCAAGGCGGTCGGCACCACGCCGACCACCAGCGGCAAGGCCAACTTCGACCAGTGGTACAACGACGTGCCGGGGGTGAACTTCACCTTCCTCCAGACGATGAGCCTGCCCAAGCAGGCCTCGGGCGTCTTCCAGTACACCAACACCTCGTTCTTCCTCATCGACGGCAAGGGCTTCGGGAACGAGGGCAACAACCACAACTTCCACTTCACGAGCGAGGTCCGGTACTGGTTCGAGTACAAGGGCAACGAGCAGCTCGACTTCACGGGCGACGACGACGTCTGGGTCTTCGTCAACAAGCGGCTCGCGGTGGACCTCGGCGGCGTGCACGGCCCGCTGTCCGGCAGCGTCAAGCTCGACGCGGCGAGCGCGGCCACGCTCAACCTGCAGATCGGCAAGATCTACGAGATCGTCGTCTGGCAGGCCGAGCGCCACACCTCGGGCTCGAACTACACGCTGACGATCTCCAACTTCGACAACAGCACCTCGGTCTGCAAGACGACCTGCGGCGACGGCATCGTGGCCGGCGACGAGCTCTGCGACGACGGCGTCAACGACGGCAAATACGGCGGCTGCACCGCGACCTGCACCCGCGGCCCCTCCTGCGGCGACGGCGTGCTCCAGCCCCTCGACGGCGAGCAGTGCGACGACGGCGTCAACCTGTCCCCCTACGGCGGCTGCGCCCCCGGCTGCAAGCTCGGGAGCACCTGCGGCGACGGCGTCGTCGACAGCCTCTTCGGCGAGCAGTGCGATGACGGCGTCAACAGCGGCGCCTACGGCAAATGCGGCCCGACCTGCGCGCTCGGCCCGCGCTGCGGCGACGGCGTCATCCAGATGCCGCAGGAGACCTGCGACGACGGCAACCTCACCCCGGGCGACGGGTGCAACTCGCTCTGCGCCAAGGACACCCCGCAGTAGACCGGGCTCGTCGTGAGCTGAGCTCTTCAGAGCCGCGCGTCCGCGAGCGGCTCTGAAGGGCAGCCCTTTCAAGGTCATAACTTGCTGAAATAGCGCGAGGTCCAGTACCGCGACCGTCAGGGAGCGGTGCAGGATGCGATAGCCTGCTGCAC
>FSTQ01000383.1_pt1 | contig 10172 bp, 7 predicted proteins | sample 1637281 | NCBI WGS metagenome assembly FSTQ01 (sample SAMEA3914818, study PRJEB12502) | metagenome | biome: forest; material: soil | place: Canada | collected 2010-06-26 | depth 0.1 m
GCTAAAAAGTAGGAAGACGCAAACACGGAGTCACGGTGAGGCGCACAGGGCTAGCCTCACCGCGGCTCACCCGTTCATGATGGCTCCCGTGATCCCCGGGACTTCGCGGGCCGGGCAGCCGAGCCAGCTCGCGAGCTGCCCCACGGCGAGAGGCTCGCGCTCGCTCTCCCCTTCCTCGGGTTCCTTGCTCGTGAGGGCGCGGTGCACGCGCTCCACGACGTCGGCGCGGATCGCTCGCCCGCTGAAGACGGGATAACCGATCAGCGTGTAGGCGCGGAGATCGACGCCCTTCATCGCGGGGGTCGAGACGGCGCCGGGGCGCGGCAAGGCCGGGCGCGCGCGGCCGGTGAAGAAGGCCGCGGCCAGCGCCGATCGCTGCTCCACCGCGGCGCGCTTGAGGAGCGAGGGGACGTAGACGACGCGGCCTCCGAGGGCGATGTCGAGCTGGGCGAAGAGATCGCGATCGCGCGGGAGGAGATCGGCGATCTGGCCTTCGGCTTCGCGGGCCGCGAGGGTGCCGAGGCCCTGCTCGATCTGGTAGACGACGCCGCGCGCGGCCGGCGAGAGATCGCGCGCGGTGTCGGCGCGCAGCGGGGCGAGCAGCTCGGAGGCGAGATCGCGGGCGTAGGCGACGAGGCGGCGGAGGATGCGCGAGCGGGCGCCGGCGCCGAGCTCGTCGAGATCGACGAGGCGCACCTCGGGGACGAGCAGCGCCGTGCCGCGCGTGAGGTGGCCGAGCACGCGATCCCCGTCGAGGATGCGGCCCTGCTCGTCGACGGAGAAGCGCTCGTGCGGCGCGGAGACCAGCGCCTCGACCCAGCGATCCGGCGCGCGCACCGGATCGGGCGGATCGGGCGCGAGGCGGCCGCGCAGCGAGGCCAGGCCCGCGAACGGGTGCGAGGGGCTCATCGGCGCGGCCTCCTCCATCGCCTTTGCGTGGGCTCGCCTGGGGCTCGCCGAGGAGCGCTTGCCCGCGCCGCGCTCGACGAAGCGCTGCACCAGGCGATCGTGGAGCGCGTCGCTGAGGTGATCCTCGATGGCGCGCGTGCGCTCTTGCCAGGACACGGCGTCGGGCACCCAGAGCGAGCGATGCGAGATGTACGTCCAGGTCCGGATCGAGGCGATCCGCGCCAGCAAGGTGTCGATGTCGCCCGCGGTGTCGTCGATCTCGGCGAGGCGCGCGGCGAGGAAGTCGGCGGCGATCTGCGCGCGCGGCCCGGTGAGCTGCGCGTAGATCTCGGCGAGCAGCGTCACGTGCGTGTCGAGGAGGAGCTTGCGAAAATCGGGGACGCGGCAGACCTCCCAGAGCAGCGCGACGGCCTCGGGGCCGCGGGCGCGGGCGCGCACCGCGGGATCCTGCGCGAGGGCGAGGAGCGCCGCGGTGTCCTCGGCGTGCGGGGCGAGGTGGAGCGCGTGCGAGCGCGGGCGCTGCTGGAGCGACGCCAGGAGCGCCTCGATCGAGGTCGTGTCGAGATCGGCGTTGCGATAGAAGAGCCGGCGCACCGGGGGAAACCGGTGCAGCTCGATCGCCTGCGCGAGCTCGGGCGAGAGGCCCTGCGGCGCCACGGCGCCGAAGGTGCCGTCGGTGGTGTAGCGGCCGGCGCGGCCGGCGATCTGCGCGAGCTCGGCGGCGTCGAGATCGCGGACGCCGTGCCCGTCGAACTTGCGCATCCCCGCGAAGGCCACGTGGGTGACGCCGAGGTTGAGGCCCATGCCGATGGCGTCGGTGGCGACGAGGTAGTCGACCTCGCCGGCCTGGAAAAGGGCAACCTGCGCGTTGCGCGTGCGCGGCGAGAGCGCGCCGAGGACCACCGCCGCGCCGCCGCGGAGGGCGCGGAGCCGCTCGGCGATGGCGTAGACCTGCGGCATGCCAAAGGCGACCACGGCGCTGCGCGGGGGCAGCCGCGAGAGCTTGGCCGAGCCCGCCGAGGTCAGCCGCGAGAGGCGCGGGTGCGAGGCGATCTTCGCCGCGGGGACGAGCTCGCCGAAGAGCGGTCGCATCGTCTCGGCGCCCATGAACCAGGTCTCGCGCCGGCCGCGCGCGGCGAGGAGGCGCTCGGTGAAGACGTGCCCGCGCTGATCGTGCGCGGCGAGCTGGATCTCGTCGACGGCGAGGAAGTCGACCTCGCGATCCATGGGCATGGCCTCGACGGTGCACACCCAGTAGTCGGGGCGCCGCGGGACGCGCTTCTCTTCGCCCGTCACCAGCGCGACGCGCGCCTCGCCGACGCGCGCGGTGATGCGGTCGTAGACCTCGCGCGCGAGCAGCCGCAGAGGGAGGCCGATCATCCCCGAGTCGTAGGCGAGCATGCGCTCGACGGCGCGGTGCGTCTTCCCGGTGTTGGTGGGGCCGAGGAGCGCTGTGATCGCGGAGCCTTCCGTCATTGCGCCTCGAGCCGAGCGGGACCGTGCGGTCACGTCTATCACTTCTCGGCCGATCCACCAGCGGCCGCAGTCACCGCGCTGTGCGCGTCGCTTCGCTGATTCGACGCGCCCGCGGGGTCATGGTAGGCGCCGACGCCATGAAGCTCGGGACGCTGCGGGGTTCGAGCCGAGACGGGACGCTCGTCGTCGTCAGGCGCGACAATCAAGTCTTTGCGCGAGCCACGGAGGCGGCCCCCACGCTGCAGGCGGCCCTCGACGACTGGGAGCGGGTCGCTCCCCTCTTGCTCGCGCTCTCCGAGCGACTCGAGCGCGGCGAGGTCGCGAGCGAGCTCGTGGACACGAGCCGCTTCGCGCCGCCGCTGCCGCGCGCGTACGAGTGGGTCGACGGCTCCGCGTACATCAACCACATCGTGCTGGTGCGCAAGGCGCGCGGGGCCGAGCCTCCGGCGACGCTGCGCACCGATCCGCTGGTGTACCAGGGCGGATCCGGCGTGCTCCTCGGCCCCACCGAGGACATCGTGCTCCGCGATCCGGCCTGGGGCCTGGACTTCGAGGCCGAGGTCGCGGTGATCCTCGGCGACGTGCCCCAGGGCACGACCAAGCAGGAGGCCTCGCGCTACGTCCGCCTCTTCCTGCTCGCCAACGACATCACCCTCCGCAACCTGATCCCGGACGAGCTCGCCAAGGGCTTCGGCTTCTTCAACTCCAAGCCGGCCACCGCCTTCTCGCCCTTCGCGATCACCGAGGACGAGCTCGGGCCGGCGCTGCAAGACGGGCGCGTCCACCTCCGCCTCCGCTCGACGCTCAACGGCGAGCTCGCGGGCGATCCCGAGGCCGGGCCCGAGATGCACTTCTCGTTCTTCGAGCTCCTCGCGCACGTCGCGAAGACGCGGGCCTTCACCGCGGGCACGATCCTCGGGAGCGGCACCGTCTCCAACGCCGATCGCGCGCGCGGCGTCTCGTGCCTGGCCGAGCGGCGGATGATCGAGACCATCGATCAGGGGAAGCCGACGACGCCCTTCATGAAGGCCGGAGACACGATCGAGATCGAAATGCTCGACGCCGAAGGGCACAGCCTCTTCGGCCGGATCGCACAGAAAGTCGTGGTGGGGTAGGTTCTCAGCCCACGTGGAGCAAACCAAGACAATGTCCAGCATCGAACCCCTCGGAATCAAGAAGCTCGAAGCGATTCACTACTACGTGCACGATCTCGAGCGGAGCCGGCGCTTCTACACGGAGAAGCTCGACTTCGCCGAGGTCGGCGGGAGCGGCCCCGAGCTCGAAGCGATGTCCAAGCAGCGCAGCGTCATCTTCCAGGCGAGCGAGTGCCTGGTCGTCTGCTCGTCGCCCTTCGGTGAGGGCGGGCGCGCCGCGCGCTTCCTCCGCAAGCACCCCGACGGCGTCGGCACCCTGGTGTTCGAGGTCGAGGACATCGAGCGCACCTTCAAGCTCCTCGAAGAGCGCGGCGGCACGCCGATCGACGAGATCCAGCGCGCGAGCGACGAGCACGGCACCTTCGCCTCGTTCTCGATCACCACGCCCTTCGGCGACACGACCTTCCGCTTCGTCGAGCGCAAGGGCTTCCGCCCGCTCTTCCCCGGCGCCGTCCAGTACGACGAGCCGCGCGGCGGGAAGAACGCCCTCGCCTTCGAGCGCTTCGATCACATCACCTCGAACTTCCAGACCATGGCCCCCGCGCTCCTGTGGATGGAGCACGTGTGCGGCTTCGAGCGCTTCTGGACGATCGAGTTCCACACCAGCGACGTCAACGAGGGCGCGACCCACGGCTCCGGCCTGCGGTCCGCGGTGATGTGGGATCGTCAGTCGGGCGTGAAGTTCGCCAACAACGAGCCGTACCGGCCCTTCTTCAAGTCCTCGCAGATCAACATCTTCAACGAGGAGCACCGCGGCGACGGCATCCAGCACGCGGCGATGATCACCACCGACATCCTCGCCTGCGTGCGCGGGATGCGCGAGCGCGGGGTGGCCTTCATGCCCACGCCGGGCACGTACTACGACATGCTCCCCGAGCGGCTCAAGCGCCTCGGCATCGGCACGATCGACGAGGACCTCGCCGTGCTGCGCGACCTCGAGATCCTCGTCGACGGGGACCGCGACCACTCGTACATGCTCCAGATCTTCCTCAAGGAGTCGGCCGGCTTCCACGCCGACGTCGACGCCGGCCCGTTCTTCTACGAGGTGATCCAGCGCAAGGGCGATCAGGGCTTCGGCGGCGGGAACTTCCGCGCCCTCTTCGAGAGCATCGAGCGGGCGCAGAATCCGCAGGGAGCGGCCTGATGCTGGACCGGATCGCGCAGGGTTCTTTCCCCCGCAAGCACCACATCGCGCACCGCGACGCGGCGGGGAACCTCCGCTGGGAAGAGTGCCTGACGCGGGACGGGTTCGACGGGCCCTACACGATCCTCTACCACGAGCGCCGCCCGCACGAGCACCGCGTCGCCGAGGCCCAGCACGGCTTCGCGGTGCCCGTGGCGGCGACGCCCGCGCCGCACCTGGCCAAGCGCCACTACAAATCGTTGGAGCTCAAAGGATCGGGCGGCGGGCCGATCGACGCGCGCACGCCGCTGCTCTTCAACGAGGACGTGGTGGTCGGCCTGGTACGCCCGACCGCGGCCGATCCGGTCTATTTCTCCAACGCCGACGGCGACGATCTCTTCTTCGTGCTCCGCGGCGGCGGCGTCCTCCGCACCCTCGTCGGCGATCTCCGCTTCGAGGAAGACGACTACGTCTTCGTCCCCAAGGGCCTCCTCCACCGCTTCCTCCCCGACGCGGGCCGCGAGCAGGTGTGGCTCTCGATCGAGGCCCTGGGCGGGATCCACCTGCCCCGCCAGTGGCGCAACGAGGTCGGGCAGCTCCGCATGGACGCGCCCTACTGCCACCGCGATTTCCGGCGGCCCGAGTTCGTGGGCCCGCTCGACGAGGGCCTCCGCGATCTGGTGGTCAAGCGCGGCGGCGCCTTCCACGGCTTCACCACGCCGAGCTCTCCGCTCGACGTCGTGGGGTGGGACGGCACGGTGTACCCGTTCGCGTTCCCCATCCTCAACTTCCAGCCGCGCGCGGGCCTGGTCCACCTGCCCCCCGACTGGCACGGGACGTTCGCGGCGCGCGGGGCGCTCATCTGCAGCTTCGTCCCGCGCATGGTCGACTTCCACCCCGAGGCCATCCCCTGCCCTTACCCGCACTCGTCCGTCGACTGCGACGAGATCCTCTTCTATTGCCGCGGCAACTTCACCTCGCGCCGCGGCGTCGGCCCGGGGAGCATCTCGCTCCACCCGGCCGGCCTCCCCCACGGCCCCCACCCCGGCGCCTACGAGGCGAGCATCGGCCACCGCGAGACCTCGGAGCTGGCGGTCATGCTCGACACCGTGCGTCCGCTGCGCGAGACGGCGGCGGCGCGATCGGTGGAGGACGCCGGGTATCAGGAGAGCTTCCGCTGAAGTAGCGGAATCGAGAATGCCTGGCCGCGATTCCTGGGCTTGATTCCGAGTCTCCTCAGCGTCCCTTTTGCCTTGCAGGCTTGTCGCTTTCAGCCTCGAAATCGAGCCTGTTCGAGCGCAGAGGGTGGCTTGCGGGTCGTCACCTCCAGCGTATGTTCCCTCCCACTCGACGAGGCGACTCCATGTCTCGTCCACCGTCGGGCTTGAATCCCGATTTCTTCAGTAACAGGGAGGTTACAGCAATGAAGAGGGCAATTCAGCTAGCTTCGCTCGCGATCATGGCGTTCTCCGGTGTCGCGGAGGCGCTGACGGAGGGGCCGCCGCGGCCCATCACCGTGGCCGGCTGCCCGTCCGGCGTAGCGAGCTTCTTCTTCGCAGGGAACATCGGCGGGCCGGCGGGGGTGTGCTCGTATTACATGGACTGGCAAGGCCCCCTCAGCCTCGCGGGCAGCGTGGCTTGTTACGTGAACGAGCAAAAGGCCCTCGGCCAGACGAGCTGCCTCGGCAACCGCACCTTCGAGGCGGTGAGCGCCGTGACGAGCGCGCCCGATTGCCAGGGGTTCGACCGCTTCGGCATCCCCGGCGACGTCAAGCTCATCCTGGGCGAGGCGCCGGGCACGCCCGCGCTCAACGGGATCGCGCTCTTCGCCACGAGTCCCTTCTTGCCGCAGTCGATCAGCATCCTTTGACCGATTGAAGAGCTGAGACGGAGCCCTTTCAAGGTCACAGAAATCGCTCGGATCGCCAAGCTCCAGTACCGCGACCGTCAGGGAGCGGTGTGGGTCGCGAGAGCCCACTGCACCGCTCCCTGACGGTCGCGGTACTGGAATTCGCGCTATTTCAGCAAGTTGTGACCTTGAAAGGGTTGTGGCTGAGAGGCAGTCTCGGAATTAACCGCAGAGGGCGCAGAGGAAATCGAGATAGCTCGGATCTCTATCTGCCTCTGTGCCTCTGTGGTTTATCTGTCGTCCGTTTCGAGGCGCTCAATTGAAGGAGTCGGCGACCGCGTGGAGCGCGGCCACGATGCCTTCGAGTGACGCGTCGCGGGCGTCGCTGTGCTTGGTGAGGCGCTCGTTGACGCCGATGAGCTCGACGACTCCGGCGCTCGCGGCGGTGTGGCGCCGGAGCTCGTGCACCGCGGCGCTGACCCGCGACGGAGGGTCGAGGCACGCCAGCGCCGACAAGCCCGCCATGGCGCGGCGCTCGTCGCCGCGCTCGAGCGCGGCGTGGATGACGTCGATCAGCGCCAGCGCGAACGCGACCTGGATGGCCTCGAGCAGGCCGCGCGGCGGCTCGTCTTTGCCGGTCGTGGCCTCGCTCCAGACCACGGCGATCATCTCGCCGATCTCCGAGAAGGCGCGCTGGGCCATCAGCGCCGAGACCGTGGAGAGGCCGTATTTGTCCCACGCGGCGCGGGTCGGGAGCTGGCGCGCGAGCCAGCCGACGAGGCCGTAGGACACCGGCCCCGCGTCGAACGAGGCGAAGGCCAGGGGGAAGAGCACCGAGCGCGGGACGTCCTGCGTCTCGAGCCAGCCGAGGAGGTTGGCGCGCTCCGAGCTCCGCGGGGTGGAGCGCGCTTTCTCCAGCACGGCGTCGGTGAGGATCGGCGGGAAATCGGGCGCCGCGGCGCTCCAGTCCTCGTCCTGCGAGGTGCAGCGCGACTGCGCCAGCGCGATGAGCGCGGCGTCGTCGAGATCGAGGTGGCCGACGCTCCGCGCGACGAGGATGTCCTTGATCGAGAGCTTCTGGATCCCCAGGGTGCGGATGGCCTCGGCCACCGCTTCGCCGTCGCTGTCGTCGAGGACCGCGCCGCCGCGATCGAGGACGCCCGGCGTGAAGAAGAACTCGGAGGAAGGCCGCACCGGGCGCTCGCCGCCGCGCGCCACGATCCCCGCGTAGATGTTGTCGGGGACCTGGCCCTTCACCAGCGCGGCGAGCTCGATCCACTCCTGGTCGCGCAGCTCGATCCGGGGCAGGTCGAGGACCTCGAACTGGAAGGTCCGCGGATCGTTGACGGCGCGCCGGGCGAGCTGCCGGATCACCACGGCGGCGGCGCCCTCGTCGCAGCGCGCGCGCCAGCGGAGGAGGTCCGAGGCGCCGAGCTCCTCCACGTTCTCGAGGAGAAAGGCGTGGTCGTCCGGCTCGAGCTCCGCCTGACGGAGGACGTGAAAGAAGGCCACCGGACGGGCGCGGCCCTGATGCGCGAGTACCAGAGAGTCGATTTCCGCCTTACGCATGACGACCTCGCTCGCGCCGGAGAGCGTGCTCCGGGCGTCTTATCTGATCCATCGTCGCCGGGCTCTCTCCCTGGCCCGCCATGACTCTTCAGTCGGTGGAATGGCGGATCCAATCCTGACTGGTCGGGCCACGGTACACGCCGGCCCCCCATCGGTCAATACACGCTCAGTGCTCGTCATTACCACCGGAGATCTCGCTCTCGAGCAGGTCGGCCTCGGCGCCGAGGTCCCAGAGGATGGCGTCGAGGAAGGTCGGCGTCACTGCGGACAGGGGGACGCGCTGCACCAGGTAGAGGCGCCCGTCTTCTTCGCTGCGCGCGATGGAGGCGAGCAGGGTCTCGTTCTGCACGAGGGCCTCCTGGTGCGGCATCTGGTCTTCCTTCGCGAAGAAGCTCGAGAGGCGGAGCCAGGGCAGATCGAGGTGCGTCTCGCGCGCCAGCGTCACGCGCTGCGAGCGGCCGTCGTGCTCCCAGCGCAGCACGACGCTCATGTGATCGGCGTCCTCTTCGGTGATCTCCAGGTCTTCGCTGCGGATCCACATGCGGATCTGGGCCCAGGTGAGCGGCCGCTCCGGCGGGCGCTGGATCCCCGCGTCGACCTCTTCCTGCGAGCGGGCGCCGAGCTCGGCGGCGGCCTCGCCGGCGAAGGCGGAGAGCTTTGGCCAGAGGCGATCCGCGCCGGTCAGCTTCGACGAGATCAGCATCGAGGCGCCGGCCTCGGCGTCGTCGTCGTCGTCCTCGTCGCCGCTCCCGCAGGAGAAGAGGATGTCGCCCCAGGCGAGGCCCGCGCCGTCGGTGGAGGCCGGGCCCGCGGGCTCGCCGCTCTCGTTGACGAGCGGCTCGGTTGGAAAGCCGACCTTGAAGAACGCGAAGCCCTCGTCCCAAGCGTCGATCTCTTCCCGTGGTACCTCCTCCGTCGCGCCGGCGTCGGCCTCGCGGAGGACCACGACGCCGGGGTGACGTGCGGCGACGTCGGCGAGGGCTATCCGGACGTCCACCAAGGCGAGCGACGGCTCGGAGAGATACCACGCTAGATCGACGCTCATCGGAGACTTCACCTCGCACCCTCGTGACAGCGCTCCACCGCGCCTTCCCGGGGCGCGCGGAGAATACGCGACCTCGAAACCGGAACCACCCCCTTTCGTCAAAAGTGGAGAGCCCGACGCGGACGACGCGATTGACGCGGTCGCACATCTGCAAGCCGTATCGCATCACCGCTGCCGCGAGCTCCGCGCCGCGCGCGGTCGGATCCGGGTATGCTCAGGCGACGTTTCCGAGCGCGATGCGACGCTGTTTCGAGAGCCGTCGCCGAGGAGAGTGATGTTCCCCTTGATCGAGACAGCGGCGGCCTTTGCGGCGGTGATGCTGGTGGTGAGCCTGTTCGTGAGCGCGCTGGTGCAGGCCATCCAGAGCCTCCTCGGCCTGCGCGCCGCCGGGCTCACCGACATGCTTTTGACGCTGGTCCACAACTACGCCGAGATTCACGGAATCGACCTTGACGAGGAGGGAGAGAAGGCCTTCGTCGAGGCCATCGTCAACCACCCGCTCCTCCACGCGCGGAACCGCGGAAAGGGCGCTCGCGGCGGGGGCTCGCGGCCGATCGAGTACCTCGATCAGAACGATCTCGTCGATCTGGTGAAGACCGAGATGACGCGATCGACGAAGAGCGCGCGCGACGTGAAGAAGGCGGTGGTCGACGTCGAGCAGTTCACGCGCTTCGTGGAGCGCTGGTACGAGACCGTCGGCGCCACGGCGTCGCAGTACTTCAAGCACTGGATGCGGCGGCTCACCCTGGTGGTGTCGTGCGCGGTGGTGGTGGCCTTCAACTTCGACGGCTTCCACCTGATCACCGATCTCCAGCGCGACAGCTCGCATCGCAGCGCGCTCGCCCGCGAGATCGCGGCGATCCACGAGACCTCGCAGCGGCTCGCGCCCGCCGCGCCCGCCGCCCCGGCCTCCGCCGACGCGACCCTCGAGTCCTTGAAGCAGGAGATGAACACCACATCGAAGCTCCTCGAGGAGACCGGCGTGGGCGTCGGCTGGCAGTCGAGCTTCATCGTCCAGCGCTGGCGCGCCTACCACGCCGCGGGCGA
>FSTQ01000288.1_pt1 | contig 10161 bp, 7 predicted proteins | sample 1637281 | NCBI WGS metagenome assembly FSTQ01 (sample SAMEA3914818, study PRJEB12502) | metagenome | biome: forest; material: soil | place: Canada | collected 2010-06-26 | depth 0.1 m
CCGGTTCCCCTCGATGTTCCCGCCGAGGATCGCCACGGAGGTATAAGGCCAGTGATCGCCGCCGCTCGGCCAGGTGCGCCCGAACTCGCTGAAGATGACGACGAGCGTCTCGTCGAGGAGCGTCCCCCCGTTCTTCGCCGGGGTCATGCCCATGACGCCGAGGAAGCGTCCAATCACCTCGAAGCAGGCGTTCAGTTGAATGCAGTGCTCGGCGATCGGGCTACCGTGGGTGTCGAAGGTGAAATTCTCCGGCCCGGGGACCCGGAGGCCGATGCTGGTCGCGATGTCGCTGCGAAGCAGCTTGAGCGTCAGCTGGAAATCGCTGTCCCAGGTCCCGCCGGCCTCCCCGACGCCCCACTGCGTCCAGCCCGGGTTTCCCCAGAAGGGTTTGGGGATCGACGGATCGATCGCCGGGGTCGCGTCGACGAGATCGACGATGTTCCGCGCGAGCGTGCTGCTGACACCGCGGTAGCGATCGTAGAGGTCGGCATAAAAAGCGTCGGTCCCCTTGCCGCCCAGGCCACGCATCGCCTGGACACGATGGAGCGCGCGCTCGTCGATCGCGTTCGTCATGCGCGTGCCGCCGGCCACCCCGGAGAAATCCGAGTCCGGGTTCTCCGCGGCGTCGCGGAAGTACTCCCATTGATAATCGGACTTTCGTGACAGGGTATCCTGCAAGGCGCTGGCGCTGCTGAGCCGCATCGGCGCGACGCGCGCGGGGAGCGAGCCGTTCGGCGTGTTCGGAGCGGCGCCGACCATCACCGAGGGGAGAGGGCGCGTGTCGGCGTAGGTGTCGTAGAGGGCATCGGCGATGACCGCATGCATCGACGGCGCCCGGAACTCGGAGCCCGCTGCGCCGCAGAGGGAGCTTATCAGCGCGCTGTCGTGCGCGGCGGTCTGCTGGTTGATGCCGTGGAGAAAACAGGTGCGCTTCCACAGCTCGTACTCCATCCAGGACCAGCCGTTGCTCGTCGTCTTGAAGCCGGACGAGGGATGAGCAATCCCTTGGTCAGGCATCCCCTTCTCGAGCGAGGCCTCGTCCCACATCCGGGGGATTCGCATCCGCTGAATGGTACTCCCCGCCTCCGCGTGCCCGGAGCCATCGCAGTTGACGGCCTGATCCCACGTATAGAATGCCGACATCTTCGGGCCCGCCTCGAACGTCGCGGGGGGCAGGCCGAGCGCCATGTTCTCCTGGCTGAGAGGGGCCACGATCGAGCAAGGCACCCAGCCGCCGGGGACCGAGATCGTGAGCAGCTTGGTTGGAGTCGACCCGCCTGCGCGAGCCTGACGCATGCCGAGCGGCCCCGGACCCGTCCGGGCGAGCAAGGCCAGCTGAGTCGCTCCGAGGCTGGCGAGGAAGAGCTGACGGCGGCTGAGTTTCATCGTGCTTCTCTCGATCGAGCGTGGGGAGCGTGGGGTTGGGGGCAGAGCCCCATCGAGCCTGGGGCGGAGCCCATCGAGCCTAGAGCGAAAGAGCGAGGGGATCGCGGAAGAGGCTGGTGCAAACGCCGGTCCAGGCCGCGGTCGTGGACGTCTTTTCGTAGGGAACGAAGATGTCGGTGAAGAGGCTCTCGATGTCCGCTGCGGTCGCGGGCTCACCGAGGATGCGCAGGTGAAGCTGGCCGATGTTCTTCCGGATGGCCGCCGCGTTCGACGCCGAGGTGTCCATCGGGGTCGCGTCGCGAAAGATGGCTTTCTTCTGCTGCTCCACGGCGTAGCGGCAGCGTGCCTGGGAGAGCTGCACGTAGATCTGCACCGCGGTCGGCGTGAAGCTCGGGGCCCGCTTCTGGCCTGCCATCCAGCCGGGGCCGCCGAGGCCGGCAAAGCGGCTGACGATCTCCGCGACCTTCTGGTCGTAGGGAAAGGCCCTGGTGATCGGGTCGAGCTGATCCGGGCTCTGCACCGGGAGCGCCTTTGGCTGCTTGAGCGTCGCGCCGACGAGCTCGTCTGGAGCGATGTCGAGGGCGCGATCGAACACGGCCAGCATCTGCTCGGCCGTGAGCCGCTGCACGGCCGAGATGGGCTCCGGCGCCGTGCTCTGCCCCGGCTCTGGCAAGCTCTGAATCCAGCTCTCGAGCTCGGCCATGGTGATCTTCGTCGAGCCCTCTTCCGACAGAGCCTCGAACGGCGCGCCCCCGAGGGGCATCTGGGGCACCGATCCGCCCGCTTTGCCGCGCAGCAACGTCAAGAGAGGGCTCCCGCCCGGATCACCCTTGATGATCCATTTCGTGCTGTAGACGAGCTGCTGCTCGAACGTGCTCACGGACGAGAAGTACGGCTTGTTGGAGCCGGCGTCGTGGCAGGTCTTGCAGGTGGCGCCGAGGCGGTCGTACACGTCCTGATTCGACAGCGACGTCGCGGACCCCGACAGGCAATCCGAGGGTGTCGGGGTGGAGGCCTGACCGCACCCGACGAAGGCAGACGTCGCGGCGCCGAGCGCGATCAACAGGCCCGCAGCGGCGGACGTTGCGGGCGCGAACGAAGAATGTCTCACAGGCCCCTCCGGAACTCTTCGCGCTTCATGAGCCGCTTGATCATCTTGCGGACGTTGCGGCCGTCGCTCACGAAGGCGGCGGTGAGCTCGTCCAGGGTCGCCGTCTCGTCGGCGCCGAGGTCGCGTCCGACGATGTGCTGGTGGATCCGGCGGGTCATGCAACGATCGAACTCCCCCGATTGAACGACGATCTTGCCGAAGCCGAGGGGCCCGATCGTCCCATCGCCCTTGAGGCCGAGCAGCGTCTGCTCCGGCGGCAGGAAATCGATGAAGCGGGTGTTGGGGTTGGCCTTCATCTGCGCTTCGGACACCGGCGTCAGGCGCGTGTCCGGCTGAAAGACCCGGGTCCAGCGTATCCACGGCTCCGAGTAGGTCGGCGACTTGTCATCCCAGAAGCCGTCGGCGAACCCGGCCCACATGCGGTCGGTCCCGTAGGTCGGGTTTCCGGCGCGCTTGAAGAAGATCGAGGCTGGATCGAGCGCCGTGTGGCAGTGCTGGCAGCTCCCCTCCGTGGCCGGATCTCTCTTGTACTCGTTGAACTTCTGCGTCGCTGCCGGCGGCGTGAAATCCCGGCAGGCGAACACTTCCATCATCCGGGCGCCGCGGACGCGCTCGCGCGGGAACGCGCTCAGCATACCGAGGCTCGTGAGCACACCCGCGAAGGGGATGCCCTTGGGCTCGCCGGCCTCGGTCCGCGGATCGAAGGTGTAGGTGCGATCGAGTCCGGCGCTCGGCGTCGCCCCGGCGAGCGAGAGGTATCTCGGGTGGAGCCGCTCGACGACGAACTCGTGCCAGGCGAGCGGCGAGTCCGGCGCGTGCTCCGGATCGCTGGGCGTGGAGGCGTAGTCCGAGGCGCGAAAGAACGGTATCCCGTCGACCTCTGTCCCGACACCGACGCGCTGCCCGCTCCGCAGATAGGTGTGCTTGAGGGCGACGGGCGCGACAGAGTAGTTGGCGAGGACCACGTCGGAGAGCGGGCGATCGTTCCAGATCACGTGGGCCCACAGGCGCGCCGGCTCGTCCCAGACCATGCGCCGCGCGCTCACCTCCATGTTCGAGTTGCCCCAGGTCCAGTAGAAGTCCTTGGGCTGGCAATAGCGCAGGTTGGGACCGCAGCCACAGCCCGAGTCCGGCAGCGGAGTCTCGTAGAGCGAGCCCCGCGCCTGCGAGCAGGCAATGTTCCCGGTGCCGACCGAGGGGCCGGGCGAGAAGCGCTCGAAAATCGGGACCGTGGTCCCCGGGGCCCACCAGGGCTCCGCGTCCACGATCACCGCGTTGTCGTCGTTGCAGAGCGCCAGGCTCGACGCCGTCTCTGCGCCCGAATACGTGAACAGCGTCCCTGGGTGCTTGGTGCCCATCTCGCACGCCGTGAGCATCGGCGAGAGCTGCCCGATGTAGGCCTCGCCCTGGAAGCCGGCGTTGGCCTCCGTCACTTTCAGGATGTCGTGCCCGAACGACAGCATGTTCCGGTAGAACGCGGGCGACGTGATGAGCTTGTCGATGTAGTCGGCGAGGAAAGCGTCGCGCGCGGCGTCGTCGGTGAGGGCCAGGAGCGCTTCGTAGTCCTCCATCGAGGGAGCTTGATCCACGAGCCGGAGCGAGACCTTGCGCAGGAGCCGTGTCGCCGAGAGCGGCGGCGCGTCCGGGAGCACTGGAGTCGTGTCCGGCCCTGCGTCCGCCCCCGCGTCCTCCGCACATTCCGTCGAGGCCCCGTTGCTCTCCGCCTTGGTGCAGGCAAGAACAGCGGCGCTGAGCAGGAGGAGCACGGTCGGCGCGATGCGAGCCATGGTCTGACCGTCACACGTCGTCTGGAGGAATGTCAAGCGCGTTTCCGGCGAGCGAAAGGCTTGTCATTGCGACATCGAACCTCGCAAGAAATGATGTCACCCGCAAAAATGTGCGATGAATCGGCCTTGGCGCGAAAAATCCTCAACGAAGCGTTTGCCGGCCTCAGCCGCCTGCGGGCTTTCGACCCTCGAGCGCGAGGGCGACCCCGACGAGCGCGAGGCTCACGGCGCTGATGACGACCTGCGCCGGGATGCCGAGGAGCAGGCCTGTTCCAGCGCGCTCCGGATCGACGAAGGCCGTGCCTGGAAACGTGATGCTCGCGAGCTGCGTGATCCAGTAGAGGGCGGCGAAGACCGCCGCGACACGGAAGCTCGCGCGCGCGTCCCCCGCCTTTCGCCAGGCAAAGGCGAGCGAGCAGGCGCCGAGCGCGAGCCCCAGCAGCATGGTCTGGGCGGTGTGAAACTTCGCGTGGGGCGGCCACGTCGGGTTGTAGATGTGCGTCGCGTTGAAGTCGGCGGCGTACGGGCCCACCGACGTGGCGAGGGCCACGAGAGAGACGAGGATCCTCGGAGCGAGCGGCCGGTGAGGTGTCGTTGAGCTCATGCCTCCGAGCGTAGGCGCGCGGGGAGGGGCGGTGTGGCGGAACTTGCGCCGCTTCACGAAACTTATCTCAAGGGGCGTCGGCGATGGCCTTCGCCTGCGCGCGGCGATACCCGGAAGGATATGTGGCGAGATAGCGCCGCGCCGCCGCCGCCGCCTCGGCCGCGCGTCCAGCTCGCTGGAGCGCGAGGATCACCAGGAAGGCAGCGTCCTCCGCGCGATCGTCGCCCGGGCTGCTGCTGGAGAACGCCTCGAGGCGCTTGGCGGCTGCGCCGTAGTCGCCGCGCTCCATCATCGCCATTCCCTCTTCGAAGGCCCCCGCGCCTTCCGTGGTAGAGGCAACGGGCTTTGCCGAGGACACCGGGTGAGGTCTCCCCGGTGAGCGCTTTGCCGCCGTGGCGCCGAGCTCTTCTATCCTCGCCGGCGAGGCGCTCGCCTCGATCGCGGCGGCCTTTGCGGGGGAGGGCGGCGCGTCCGCGGGGCGATCCCAGCGCTCGTCCGCGGTGATGAAGAACGTGGCTCCGTGGAAGCGGACTTCGACCTTGCCTTCAACGACGGAGACGCGCTGGATACGGTCGTTGGCTGCCTCCACGCGAAACAGCGTGCCACGCACCTCCACCTCGGCGTCGCCGGTCTTCACCAGGAAGCGCTCACCGGCCTGGAGGTGACGCACGGAGAGGCTGACCGCGCCGTCCGAGAGCGCGACGATCTCCGTTCCATCACTCGAGGTGCGGGTGAAGCGCGCCTGGCCCTCGGGCAGGACGCTCGTCATCGTTCGCGGAGATGCGTTTGCGCTCGCTGCCATGGTCTGCATCACGGTGATAGGGCTCTTCGGCGAGCGCTGCTGTAGCGCGAGGCCAATCGCTCCGGCGGCGGCGAGGGTGACGGCCAGCGCGATCGCGGGGCGCCTCCGGAGCGGCGCCGGCGAGGGCGGCAGCGCGGCTTCGCGCAGGAGCTTGAGCCGACTGCGCTGCACGCTCAGCGGAGCAGGTGTCGGCGTCGGCGCCCGCAGGAGCGCGCGGATCCGGCTCAGATCACTGACCAGCTCGGCGCACGAGGAGCACGTCGCCAGGTGGCGATCGACACAGGCCAGCTCGCGATGGCCGAGGCGCCCGTCGCGCTTCGCCTCGACCAGGAGGGCCATGGAGCACGGTTCGGGCTTCATCCCATCCTCCGCTTCATGTGCTCGCGCAGCTCGGTGCGCGCGTAGTGGAGCCGCGTCCAGACCGTGGCCACCGGGATCCCAAGGGCCTTGGCGACCTCTTCTCCCGAGAGGTCTTCCATCTCGATCATCACGAGCACGAGGCGCTTCTCTTCGGACAGCCGCGCGAGCCCGGCGTCGAGGATGCGGAGCTGCTGTGTCGCGCTGGCGCCGTCCTCCGGCGTGCGCCGGAAGACCTCGGTGAGCGCTCCTTCGAGCGACGAGAGCGCGAGCCGCCAGCGCGCTTGCTTCTGCCGGCGCGAGCGGACGAGGTTCGCCGCGATACCGAGCAGGAACGGGCGTGACCCGGAGCGATCATCGTAGGTGCCCGCCACGCGTGACGCCGTGAGAAAGACGTCGTGCACGATATCCTCGGTGTCCTGGCTACCATCGGAGGCGCGGAGAACGAAGCGCCGTATGCTCGCGTGGTGACGATCGTAGAGCACGCCGAGGGCCGTGAGGTTCCCGGCGCTCATCGCCGCGAAGAGGTCCGCGTCCGTCTCGCTGGAGCGAAAGCGCGGGCTCTCGCGAGCGCCCTCGTGAGCTATCGCGGCGCTCTCTTCGCGCAGCCTCGCGTGGATCATCGCGCCACCAGCTCGACGCCGAAGGCCGCGCCAATCTCGTAGGCTGGGAGCACAGGGAGGGCGGGATCGACCCGCCGCTCTGCCCGGATCGAGGCCGGAACCATCTCGGCGTCGAGGAGGAGAACACCGCGCCAGGTCTCCGTGAACGGGATCGCGGCGCTAAGGCCGAGGCCGAGATAGATATCGACCTTGGCCCCCGACGCCTCTTGCCCCTCGGCCGGATCAGCGTCCATGGATACGACCGAGAGCGAGGGATTGAAGGTCAAGCGGAGATCCACCGGCGCCGAGATCAGCTGTCGTCCCGCGGAGAGGCCGAGGTTCACCTGCGCCATGAAGAACTCTTTCGGCGTGGAGTCGAAGACGTAAGGGAGCCCGTAGCGGACCCAGACACCCCCCGACCAGGCCTCGAAAGGGACCGTGGCCCGGAGCTCCGGAGCGAGCCAGAGGGTGGGTGTGGGCCCGCTGAAGCGAACACCCAACGTCGCGTCGAGGAGGTAGCGCGGATCTTTGCGCGGCCGCGCCGGCTCCGCGGGAGCGACGTCCAGCGGCGGTTGCTCGAGCGCCCGCTCGACCTCGTCGATTGCGGACGGCGGGGGCGCCTCACGCGGAGGTGCACTGGCCAGGAGGGCCTCCGCCGTGGGCACGAGCGCGCGCGGGGAGGGCACGTGGCGCTGCACCACGCGCCCTTCTCCATCGCGGAAGCGCAGGACAGCGCGCTCGTCGTCGTCCAGCTGCACGACCAGCGCGCCGCCCGAGCAGCTCCACGGCATCCCCGCGCGCCGCGTTTGCTGCATGAGCTCCAGAATCGCAGCCTGCCAATCGCCCGCGGGCTCCGCAGGCTCCGTCGTGATTCGCACTGGCTCACAGCTCGCACGCGCCCCTCCCGCGGTGACGATGACCACCGCAAACACCGCCGTACCGAGGGCACGATCGGTGAGCCGTCGCCCGTGGCCGTCACCTCGCCACGTCGCCGTCGCCATCCTCGTCTTCGTCGCTGCCGAGCTCACCGGGCACGCCGGAGATTCTCTCGGCGGGCTCGAACCTTCAGACAAAACGCATCGTCGAGCTTTACCCGGAGGCTTTACCGCGACAATGAGCTGTTGCCCACACGGCAGGAGCGCTCGGCGCCGCCTGCCGCTGATGGATCCGGCGCCTCAATGCGTCTTGGCCAGCGCAGAGAACGCGAGGATCCGCCCGCCCGCCGAGTCGGTCAAATAGGCATTCCCGTCAGCGTCGACGACAGCGTTGCGAGCGCCTGCGGCCGTCGCCATCGTGGCGATCGAGGTGAGCGCGCCGGCCGGATCGAGCCTGGCCACCGTGAGCTTGGCCGCTTTGCCGGCGCCCACATAGAGCTCGTGCCGCGGCTCGAGGTAGTCGATGTTGTCGACGCCGTCGCCGGTCTCGAGGCTGGAGAGCAATTTCCCTTCATGCCGCGCGTCCAGCGCGAGGACGTGATCCGAGCAGGCGACGATGAGAAAATTCAACCCATGATCGAGGGCAAGGCCCTTGGGTCCATCCTCGCCGCACCGAGGGTTCCATGTGGACACCACCTTGCGCGTCCGAGCGTCGATGGCGAGGGTGCGGTCCTTGTCCTCGAGGTTGGTGAAGACGAGCCCGCGCGCGTCGTCGACGGCATAGCCTTCAGGCTCGCCCTCCAGCACGATCCTGGATTTCAACCTGGGCGCGGCGGGCGTGGAGACGTCGAGGATGGTAATCGACTTGTCGCGCGGCGTGGTCGCCCAGACCTCCTTGACGGACGGCACGAAGGCCAGGCCGTCGGGTATCGAATCGAGGATCACACAGGCGCCTCGCTGGAGCGTCCTGGTGTCGACGGCGCAGATGCTCGAGTCCCCGCGGCTGCCGATGTAAGCCACGCCCTCCCCGAGGGCGACAGCGCTCGGGCCGACGACGCGCTTCTTGCCGTGGCGCTCCATCTCCGAGGTTGGAAACCCCGGGATGCGTGTGATCTTGTCGCCCGGAGGATCGATGACATCGACGCTGCCAGTGTTCCCCGCCGGGACCCAGACCCGCCCGGTGGCGCGGTCACAGGCGAGATAATCCATCAGCGCGCCCGCCTCCCCGCCCGGGAGAGGGATCGCGCGCGGCGCGGCGAGCGGAGAAGGGGAGGGCGTGGCCGCTGCGGGGGCCGACACCGGCCCGCCTCCACAGGCTGCCAGAAGCGAAATGCACGAGACACCGGCGAACGCGAGCAGAGCTGTTTTCAAGGTCATCTCCATGAGATAGTCTGTTCATGATGGATCGCCTTGCACGATGAACGGCGAGCGGCGCGGTGCCCTCGCACCGTACTGGGTTCACGCGAGGCGAGGGAACCTTCAAAAAAACGGACGCCGTCAGGATTTGTGTGAAGGTTCCTGATGGAAGTGCGAAGAGCTACGTGCCCAGATCTGCCAGCGTTCACATCGAAGAGAGATGAAACTATTCTTCAGCGATCCAGCGCTGCTTCGAGCACATCCATGTGTGCGCCCGGGGACCCTCGTGGCGCACAAGGCGAACGACGCTTGTCCGTAAAGCCCTCTCCCGGTCCCCTCCCGATCGCCCTCGGAGCGCTGCTCGGGCTCGCCCTCCTCGGAGGGGGCTGGGTGACGATCTTTCACGCCGCGTGGCTCAAGCCGCACCCGCAGGAAGAGGGCGATGACGCGAAGGTCGAGTCGGTCGTCCCCGTCCACGTTGGCAAGGTGAAGAGGCTCTCGTTTCATCGCTACGTCGAGGGCTGGGGCAACGTCGCGGCGGAGCCGGCGCAGGACGGCAAGGCGGCCGCGAGCGCGCGCGTGGCGTCGCCGACGCTGGGCGTGCTCGCCACCGCCCACTGCGCCGAGGGGCAGCGCGTGGAGAAGGGGGCGACGCTCTTCCAGCTCGATACGCGCACCGCGAGCGCCGAGGCGCAGAAGGCGATCGCGGCGCGCAGCTCGGCCAAGGCCACGCTCGATCGCCTCGCCTCCAGCGTCGAGTTCAGCGAGCGCGAGCTCGAGCGGACGAAGAAGCTCGCGAGCGAGCAGCTCGCCTCGGACAAGGATCTGCGCGCTGCCGAGCTCCTGGTCACCACCGCGAAGAAAGAGCTGATCGAGGCCGACGCCAAGGTGATCGAGGCCGACAAGACGGCCCAGGCCGCGGCGACGCAGGCGGCGCTGCTCCGCATCCTCTCGCCCCTCGCCGGCACGGTGGTGAAGGTCAACGTCAACCCGGGCGAGGCGATCGAGGCGGCCACGGTGCTCGCCGAGGTCGTCGATCTCGATCGCCTCGTCGTGGCCGCGACCATCCCCGCGGCCGAGCTGCGCTTCCTCAAGATCGGCCTGCCCGTGCAGATCATCGCGGGCGAGCGCCAGGGCGGCGAGGCGAAGGCCGAAGGCGACGACGAGAAGAAGGCCGAGGAGAAGAAGGGCGACGCCAAGGCCGAGGAGAAGAAGGACGACGCCAAGGCCGAAGAGAAGAAGGACGAGGGCGACGGCGCGCAGATCCTCGCGGGGCAGCTC